>Ga0136611_10002663_pt1 | contig 12443 bp, 6 predicted proteins | sample AntDrymUQ2232306_2_FD_106645 | JGI IMG/M metagenome (GOLD analysis project Ga0136611, IMG submission 106645) | Polar desert sand microbial communities from Dry Valleys, Antarctica - metaG UQ223 (23.06) | ecosystem: Environmental > Terrestrial > Soil > Desert | place: Antarctica: Dry Valley... | reverse complement strand
CCGCCCCATCCGTCATTGATGCCGTAGTGCCCTTGGGTGCCCCCGCCCCGGAATCACCGATCACGTTGATCGGCGCAGACTCGAATGACGCGGACACGGCGCCGACTGCCGCCCCAGTTGAGGAATACGACGCGGCCGAGCCCGAGAACACGCAACACTTTGACTTATCCGGCTGGGAACCCGAGGAAGATCGTCCCCCGCCCGACGCGGATTCGTCGGTGGCGGAAGCCGCCAGAGCGATTCACGCGGCCATCACGGAATACGAACCCATCGATTCTTCGTCCGACTGGGAGGATGTCGACGCCTACCTGCCGGTGAAGGCGCTGCCCGTGGTGCACACGGACGACGCCGAAGCCCGCGAACGGCTGCGCTTGCTGCTGCTTCGAGCAGCCCGCGAGGGCAGCGTGCCGCTCATGGAAGTCGAGGCGCTGTCGGTCAACGACGACCGATCCGCGAATCCCGAGGCCGAAGCGCTGCTGAGCATGATCGTCAACGACCTCGGCGCCGAAGTCGATGAACGATTCGAATACACCAGCGCCACCGAAAACTTCGAGGTCTTCGTCAAACCCGAGGAAACACCGGACGAAGAAGAGATGGTCGCCGATGCCTTAGCCTTCATCGAAAGCTTGGCCTCCCATCGCACGGAGCCCCTCCGCATCTACCAAAAGGAATTTCAGCGCCAGCGGCTTATCTCTGCCCAAGAAGAGGCCGCGCTGGGCCAAGCCATGGAGAGCGGGATGGAGGCGGCGCTGGACGCCTTGGCCGCATGGCCACGCGGCATTGTCCTGACGTTGGCCGCAGGGCGCTTGGTATCGACCGGACAGCGGCGTTTGACGTGGATTTCGCTTGGCCCCGCTGAAGCCCAGCCAAGCCTTGAGCCCGCCCTCGAAGGAGAGACCGATGCGGCGGCGGCGGCGCCAAGCCGGCCCGACGAAGAAGTCGGGCCCGATGGGGACTCGCAAATCGACACCCGCCCGACGCTTGGCGACCATGCCTCGGACTTCTTGGACGCGCTGGGCCAGCTCGCGAGCCTTCCCGTCGGTTCAGTCCCGCAAGGAGCGGGCTGGCGGGCCGTCCGCGACGCGCTGTCGTCGCTTCGGCTGAATCATCGATTCCTTTTGGAACTCGCCGATGTCGAAGCCGACGGCGACCCGGGCTCGGCCGCCCAATACGCAAGCGCCATGAAAGCCCACCAGCGCGCCCGCGAACGGATGGCCATCGCCAACCTGAAGCTTGTTTTCCACCTTGCCAAGAAATATCTCTACAGCGGCGAACCCCTGGACGACTTGGTCCAGGAAGGAAACATCGGCCTGCTGAAAGCCGTCGAGCGCTTCGATTGGCGCCGTGGCTTCAAATTCTCCACTTATGCCACTTGGTGGATACGGCAGCAGATTGGGCGCCACGTTGCCGACAAATGCAGGACGGTCCGCGTTCCGGTCCATATCCATGAGAAGGCCCAGCGCCTCGCCCGCGAAACGCAGGCGTTTGAATCGGAGACCGGGCGCTCGCCCGAACTCGATGAGATCGCGGCGCGCATGGACATGCCGGCCCACAAAGTAGCCGCGCTTCAACGCCTCTCGCCCGAGCCGCTGCCAATCCACGAACTGTCCATCGACGAACTGATCGCCGTCGAGGCCCAATCAGACTTCGTCTCGCCCGACCCCATGTACATCGTGTCTCAAGCCGAATTGCTTGGGGCGATTGACAGGCTGCTGGGCACGCTAAAACCCCAGGAAGAGAAGATTCTTCGGCTGCGATATGGAATTGGCGTCCAGGGCTCGTTGACACTCGATGAAATTGGCCAACGGTATGAACTCACGAGGGAACGCATTCGCCAGATCGAATCCAAGGCGATCCGAAAGCTGAAGCACCCCAGCCGGATGGATGCCTTCGCGCGCGTGGGTCTTCGACGGCCCGCTCTCCACCGAAAGCAAAATGGACGAAGACGGCTCCGATCCCCAGAACGCAGAGCAATCAGCAGAGGCCAAGCCGATCCCGCGGCCCGCCGCGCTCAAGGCGGCGGCCGCGAGCTCCTTAACTCCCGCGCAATCGTCGAGCCTCGACAGACTGCTGTCGCAGGCCGCAGCGTTGGGCATTCCCATCGAGGATGACCGCAAGGGGCCTTCGGGGAGAGTCTGGGTCAATTTCATTGAAACGCCCGATAACCGGTACCGCAAATTAGTCCGCAAGCTGTTTGCTTCCGGGTTCGAGTTCAGGTCAGGGAAAGGCTATTGGAGATGACTCAAAAGACACGCAGTGCGCCGCCGCGCGCCATCGCGATGCTCGAAGCCCTGCGCGGCCTGGGCTACTCGACGGCGGCGGCGCTGGCTGACATCATCGACAACAGCATCTCGGCTGGCGCCAAGGAAATCCGCGTGGATTTCGCCTGGGATGGGCCGACCAGCCGCATCACGGTTCTCGACGATGGGCGCGGCATGGACGACGCCGAGCTCGAAAGCGCCATGCGTCTTGGCGACAAAAACCCTCTGGACGCTCGCGCCGCCCACGACCTCGGGCGCTTCGGCATGGGCCTCAAGACAGCATCCTTCTCCCAGTGCCGCAGGCTCACTGTCGCCACCGTCAAAATAGGCACCGCAAGCTGCCTGCGATGGGACTTGGACGAACTCGCTGCAGATCCTGAGGGAGGCTGGCTCATGTTCGAGGGGCCTGCGGCAGGATCGAAACCATTCATCGCAGGTTTGAAGGGTAAGGAGGCGGGCACTCTGGTCCTGTGGGAAGCGTTGGACCGCGTCGTCACCATTGGCTACACCTCCGACAATTTTCACGACCTCATCGACAACGTAGAGTCTCATTTGGCGATGGTCTTCCATCGGTTCCTCCAAGGGCCGCGAGCCAGGCTCAAACTATTTTTGAACGACCGGCCCGTCGCTCCTTGGGACCCCTTCATGTCGGGCCACCCGGCGAAGCCGTGGACGTCGCCGGCCACAAACCACCCAACCGACTACGGAATCGTCGCGGTGCAGTGCCATGTCTTGCCGCACCGCGACAAGCTGACCATTGCGGAGTTTGACGCCAACGCTGGCCCGGCCGGTTGGACCGCGCAGCAAGGCTTTTACGTCTACCGGAACGAGCGCCTCTTGGTCGCGGGCGGATGGCTCGGACTTGGCAACTCTCGCGCATGGAACCGGGAAGAGGCGCACCGCTTGGCTCGCATTCGCCTTGACATCCCCAACACGGCCGATGCCGACTGGAAGCTCGACGTTCGCAAATCGACGGCTCGTCCGCCCGTGTCGCTTCGGCCCTGGCTGACGCCCTTGGCCGAGAACACCCGCGAGCGCGCTCGGCGAGTGTTCGCCTATCGAGGAACGCAGGCCCCCACGCAAGGCAACATGCCCATCGAGCAGGCTTGGCGAGTCGAGCGCGTCAAGGCGGGCATGAGATACCGGATTGAAAAGACCCATCCCTCCGTCGCGGCAGTCCTGGCCAGCGCAGGGCCGCTGCAGCCGCTGGTCAAGTCGATGCTTCGGGTGATCGAGGAAACCGTTCCCGTGCAGCGCATCTGGCTGGATACGGCGGAGAACAAAGAGACGCCGCGAACGGGCTTCGAGGGCGAGCCCAACGCTACAGTGGTCGAGGTCGCCAGCGTACTTTTCGACGACCTGATGGAACGCAAAGGACTGAGCGTTGAAGAGGCGCGCAAGGCCATGCTGCGCACTGAACCCTTTCAAAAGTATCCAGCGCTTGTCGCAAAACTGGGGAGTAAAAAATGACCTCAGCAGAAGCAGCAGCGCAAGCGGAACTGCTCGAAAACGTCATCGCCACCGCGCAGCGGCTGGTGAAGGCCGAGAAAGACAAGTCGAAGATCACGCCAGCCTACATCGCCGCGAAGGTGCAGAAGGCCGCCGAGATGTTCGCGGGCGAGTCGTCTTTCGTGGTGGACCAGGCCAAGGCTGTCTCGACGCTGATTCAGCGGTTCAGCCATTGGATGGGCAAGGCCACGACGCTCAAGGACAACAACGGGCACGTCGATTGGCTCAGCGCCGCCCGCAAGAAAGACTGGCACTACTGGCGTCGCTACCGTGACTTTCAAGAATCCAAGCTGTCCAACACCGTGGTCGATGGCCTCGACGAATCGACCGACGACATCCTCGGGCTCCTAGAAGACCCTCAGCGGACCGATGCGTGGGATCGGCGCGGGCTCGTGGTCGGCCATGTGCAATCGGGCAAGACGGGCAACTACTCGGGCCTCATCTGCAAAGCCGCCGACGCTGGCTACAAGATCATCATCGTGCTCGCGGGCATGCACAACAACCTGCGGTCGCAGACCCAAATGCGGCTTGAAGAAGGCTTCCTGGGCTACGAGACGACGGTGGACCGCGACCCCGGCATGCCCATTGGCGTGGCCGAGTTTGGCGAAGACCTCAAAACCAACTCCGCGACGACGCGGGCGGAGAACGGCGATTTCAGCAAGGCCATCGCCAAGCACTTCCATGGAATCTCTCCTGAAGAGCGCCCGTGGCTCTTCGTGGTCAAGAAGCAGAAAACCGTGCTCACCGCGCTTCTGAATTGGATTCAGACGCGCGTGGCCGACGCCTCCGACGCTGGCGATGGCCGAAAGCTCGTCACCAAGCTGCCGCTAATGATGATCGACGACGAGGCCGACAACGCCTCGGTGGACACGGGCGAACAGGTATTCAACGAGGACGACACGCCCGACGAGGAGCATCAGCCGAAGACCATCAACAGCCTCATTCGCCAGCTTCTGCACGCGTTCACCCGCAAGGCCTATGTGGGCTACACGGCGACACCCTTCGCCAACATCTTCATCCACCACAAAGGTGCCACCACCAAGGAAGGCCCCGATCTCTTCCCGAAGGCCTTCATCATCAACCTGGCGGCTCCGTCGAATTACGTCGGACCCGCGCGCATGTTTGGAAAGATGACTAAAGAGGGACGCATTGGCGCGCTCCCTCTGACCCGAAGCATCCTGGACCACTACGACCTGCAGACCGATTCGGGCTGGATGTCGCCCAAGCACAAGAAGACGCATGTTCCGGTCTACAACGGCCAGGAGACGATCCCACCGTCGCTGCGCAATGCCATTTATTCGTTCGTGCTCGCCTGCGCGGCGCGCGAGCTTCGCGGCCAAGAGTCTGAGCACAGCTCCATGCTGATCCACGTCACGCGATATGTGGCAGTGCAAGACTATGTTCGTGAACAAGTCGAGGAGACTGTGCGCCGCATGCGCCAGAAGATCACCCGAGGCAGCGACGCCGATGAGTTGCTCGCGCAAATGCGCAAGGTTTGGGACGAGGATTTCGTGCCCACGCGCGACGAGGTTGCCGAGCTATCGCCAGCCGAGGAGCACCCGCCTGAATTGCCCGAATGGGACGAGGTGCTCGCCAAGCTGTCCATCGTTCTCGACGACATCGAAGTGCGCTCGATCAATGGCACAGCCAAGGACGCTCTCGACTACGCTACGCCGGGTGCCGCGCTCAAGGTCATCGCCATTGGTGGCGACAAACTCGCCCGAGGGCTGACCCTTGAAGGGCTTTGCGTGAGCTATTTCGTGCGCACTACGAAAATGTATGACACGCTCATGCAGATGGGCCGCTGGTTCGGCTACCGGCCTGGCTATTTGGACCTCTGTCGGCTCTACACCTCACTCGACTTGTTGAAGTGGTTTGGCCACATTGCTGACGCCTCTGAGGAGCTGCGTGAGGAATTCGACTTTATGGCGAAGGCAAAGCTCACGCCTGAGCAATATGGCCTCAAGGTCATGTCGCACGAGGTACTCACAGTCACCTCGCCCTTGAAGATGCGCAACTCGCAGACGCTTTCCCTGACTTACAGCGGCACTAGGCCCCAGACAATCCTTTTCCATCGGGACGGAAAATCTCAAGCAGCGAACCTTGCCGCGACCGATTCCCTGATCGCCTCTCTCGGGACGCAGTTTGTGCAAGGGCCGAAGTATCCACGCGACGGCCAGGCCGACTCCTGGCCTGGCGCGCGCTTGTGGACGGACGTGGACGCAGCCAAGGTGCTCGCGTTCTTGGGCGCCTATGCGACCCACCCGAACGCGACCAGCGCCAAGGCTGCGGTGCTTGCGGACTTCATTGCCAAGATGCTCGAGATTGGCCAATTGAAGCGGTGGAGCGTCGCACTGCTGGCCGATGGCGACGGCGTGGGAGAGCCCCACGTCTTTGCCGGCGACATCGAAGTCAAGTCGTTTCCGATGCGCACGCCCGACGACCCCACTCCACCCGGCATCAAGGACCCGGCGAAATTCGCCATCGGCGTGCTCACCGATCCATCAGACGAAGGCATCGATCTTAGCGACGATGCTTGGCGCGAGGCGCTCGCGCAGACCCGTGCGGCCTGGAAGCCCGACCCGGCGCGGGGCCGCGTGAACCTTCCAACCATTCCCAGCGGAAAGGGCATTCGCGAAGCGCGCGATACGCTTGGCGGCGACACGGATCGCGGCTTGCTGCTGCTCTACCCGCTTGCTCCCTATGCGGGCAAGGCAAAACTCCCAGACAAGCTCATCGTGGCTGGTTGGGACAAGCCCATCATGGCTTTCGCCATCGCCTTCCCATCGAGCGACACCGCGATTCGCGTGGAATACGAGGTCAACCTTCTTTACTGGACGCAGGAATATGGCCCGTCCGAGTAAGGAATTTCTATTGGCGTGGTCGTCGCTCTCGGGCAACGATGCCGAACCCGGCTGGCAGGCCATCGCCCTTCCCGCTGCGGGTCTGCTCGAAATACGTGCCGGACGGCGCTCGCCGGACAACGCCGAGGCGGTGCTGGTGGGATTTCCTTCGGCGCGTCTCGCCGCTGCCGACAAGCTTCCCGAAGGCCAAGGCTTCGCCGTGGAACGCGCCGACCCCGAGGGGAATGGGCGCCTGTGGCTCGCATTGACACGCAAGTCCGCTGGCAGCGCCGTGCTCTTCGCGGCCATGGCATGCGATGTCGTCGGAGCTCTCGACGAAGCGGCGGCGGCCGGAGCCGACGAGCCCAAGCTTGTGCGGGTCTTCGTCGGGCGCGTTGGGGCTTGGCAGGAGTTCATGCGCAAGGGAACCCAGGCCCTCAGCCCCGACGCTAAAATCGGCTTGATTGGCGAGCTCACGTTGCTGCGGGCGATCATTGACGCGGGCCTCCCTTCGGCGCTGGCCATCGAATCGTGGGTCGGACCGCTCGACGGCATTCAGGACTTTGAACTCGGGACTGGCGCGTTGGAAGTCAAGGCCACGCTTTCCGCCGCAGGATTCCCCGCCAAGATTGGCTCGCTCGAGCAGCTTGACGACTCGACGCGCCAACCGCTCTTTGTGGCCGGAGCCAAGCTGAGGCAAACCGCCGCCGGACAAAACCTCCCTGAAATCGTCGACGCGATGCGGGCATCGATCAAAGGCGACGCCGAATCCGAGCGGTTGCTGGCCGAGCGCCTGCTCGCGGCGGGCTATATTGACTCGCACGCCGACTGCTATCCACGTCGGTTTGAGCAGGCGGGAACGCGCGTTGTCGAAGTCGCCGACGACTTCCCCCGACTGACCTCGGGCAAGGTTCCTGCGGGGATCATGAGGGCCATGTATGAGATCGATCTCGACAAGGCGCCCGGCGAAAATGTCGGCGCTGAGGGAGCGCTGAAAAAATTGGGAGCGATTTGAGTATGAATTTGACTGAATTCCTGCGTGAGACGCAGGCCGCCGTCCGCTCGCAAATGCGGGATGGCGCTCTCTACGAAGAATTGGTATTCGCCGGGATCGTGATGGATCACATGTCGGAAATCGGCATGACATTCGAGCCGGTCGAATGCCATTTCGAGGGCAAGGTGGGCAATGCGAATCTGAGGCTCAGCGGCTACTCCGTTTCCGAGGACAGCGACCAGCTCGACTTGTTCGTCAGCCTCTACGCCAATGTCGACGCGCCCACGCCGATCCCCGACTCCGAGACCAAGAACGCCGTCGAGCAGTGCCTGCGCTTTCTAACGCTGTGCGCCGAAGGCAAGATGGCCCCGAAGCTCGATCCGTCGAGCGACGTGCGCTCGCTGGCGGAGACGCTGCAGGCCATCTACAACGACTTGGAGCAAATCCGCGTCTATGTCATCACCGACAAGGTCGCAAAGTCCAAAAGCTTCAAGACGCGTGACATCGGCGGCAAAGCAGTGCGCCTCGAAGTCATGGACATCGAGCGCCTGCATCGCCATTGGTCCGAAGGCAAGCCGCGCGACGAGCTGGTCGTCGATTTCAACGAAGTCTCCGGCGCTCCCCTTCCTTGCGTCTTTGTGCCTGGCGAAAACGACGACTACGACTACGCGCTGACCGCCATCCCCGGCGAAGCCCTGCGGCTTCTTTACGAGAAATTCGGCGCGCGGCTTCTGGAAGCCAACGTCCGCTCCTTTCTCAGCGTCAAAGGCAAGGGAGTCAACGCCGGCATTCAAACCACCTTGCGCTCGGCGCCCGAGCGGTTCATGGCCTACAACAACGGCATCGTGATCGTGGCCGACGAAATGCGCCTAGGCAAACCCGGCGACGGCTCGACGGGGATCGTGTGGCTCAAAGGGCTGCAAATCGTCAATGGCGGTCAGACGACCGCCTCGCTCTACTTCACCAAGAAGAAGTATCCCGACACCAACCTAAGCCATGTCCGGGTTCCAGCCAAGATCATCGTAATGAAGATCCAGGACTCCATCAAGGAGGAGGCGCTCGTCTCCGACATTTCGCGCTTTGCCAACAGCCAGAACGCGGTTAAGCAGTCCGACCTCTCCGCAAACAAGCCTTTCCATGTCGAGATCGAAAAGCTGTCACGCTCAGTCTACTGCCCGGACGGCGTCAGCCAATGGTTCTACGAACGTGCGGCTGGCAGCTACAACACCCTTCTGACACGCGAAGGGACCACGCCCACAAAGCTCAAAACCCTGAAGGACGCCATCCCCATGGCCCGCCGCGTCACCAAGACCGACCTAGCCAAATACATCACCGCGTGGGACCGCAAGCCCGACATCGTCAGCCTTGGTTCCCAAAAGAACTTCGACCGCTTCATGGCCGGGCTTACGCCGTCCGATGGTCAAGAGACGCTGCTGCCGACCGTCCCCGAGTTCAAGGCCATGATCGCCAAGGCGAAGATATACCGGGACTCCCAAAAGCTTCTGCGGCCCATGTTTCAAGCTTTCCAAGCCAACGTCACGGCTTACACCGTGGCGGTGCTGGCCGAGAAGCTGGGGAACCGAATCGACCTCGATCGCATTTGGGCCAAGCAGGCCGTCTCACCGGAGCTGCTCTCGCAAATCGCCGTATGGGCCAAGGAGGTCAGCGACGCGCTCCACGCGACCGCTGGCGGGCGCATGGTCTCAGAATGGTCCAAGCGGCCCGAGTGCAAAGATGCCGTGATGGGCGCGAGCTATTCGGTCGCCGCCACGAACATCCCCGAGGTCAAGGCGGGATAGAGGACCTTGGTGAACGCGGCGCCAATCGGCATCAAGGGACCGGCCCATGGCTGACATCGTGTCGCCCTTGGTCCGAAGCCGGATGATGTCCGGCATCAAGGGCAAGAACTCTGTGCCGGAGATGCTGGTCAGGCGGTTACTGTTTGCCGCTGGATACCGATTTCGGTTGCACCGCCGCGATTTGCCGGGGACGCCCGACATCGTCATGCCTGGCAGAAAGATTGTTATCTTTGTCCATGGATGCTTCTGGCACGCCCACAAGGGATGCAAATATGCGAAGATTCCCGCTACGCGGCCCGACTTCTGGATCGCCAAGCTCCAAGCCAACGTGGACCGCGACCATCGAGCCATCGAGACGCTGGCCGCAATGGGCTGGCGGGTTCTATGCGTTTGGGAGTGTGTGACCCGCGATCACGAAACAGTCAGATCGCTTGGGAGCAACGTTACAGACTGGATCAATGGCGATGCGCAGTTTGGAGAGATTAGCGGCTCGCGGGAGGAGGCCAAAAACTTGTAGATGACCTCCGCGATCTTTTTGGCCAGCAGCGGCGGGACTGCGTTGCCGATCTGCCCATACTGCTCGGTCCTGTTGCCCTCGAAGAAATAGTTGTCGGGGAAAGTCTGCAGCCGCGCGGCCTCCCGAACCGTGAGGCTCCGGCACTGAACAGAATCGGGGTGGATGTAGTAGTGCCCATCCTTCTTGATGTGTGCCACGACTGTCGATGAGGGGGCATCGCCAATCTGCACCCGGAAGCGATCCATGAAGGGGATGGTCTCTTCGTCGATGTTCATATGGTCCGGTAAAAGCTTGGGCGGAAAATCGCGCAGCGTCGGGGCGTAATGCTCGCACTCCGCGAAGCAAGCGGCGAACAGGTAGCGGTGCAAGTCCGAGCGCATGTGGCTTCGAGTTTCGTGTTGGAGCACTCCTCCCAATCGGCTATCGAGATACCAAGACCGGAGCTCGCTCGGCATATCCGCGTCGGGCGTAACTGTCATGGAAATAAATTTCGCTCCAGATGACACGAGAAGGTCGGCCTTCTCGGCCGAGCTTGCCATCAGCGCCTCGATCTTGCTGCGCAAAGGCGAACGCCACAAATTTAAACTCAATGGGGCCTTCTTCATGACCCCGACCCATGCCTTGTGCGAATCAGGCTCTTTGGATAGTCGGCTGCGCAGCGGCGGCAGACCGGACAACGCGGCATTCACACCGACCTTTGGGAGAGCTTTCGTCAATAGAAACCTGCTCGGATGCTCAGCCAACTCTGGCGTCGCCTCCGCAACATCGGACCTGATCCCGAACAGGATCACCCGATGACGGCTTTGCGGAACGCCATAGTCGTCGGCTTCGATCACATAGTCTTTGGGCTCAAGTTCGTTGCCGTCAACAACCAGAGAACGAATTTGATAGCTGAGGCCATCCTTGGGCGCCGAGAGGTCGGCCAAGATGCGCTCGAAGATGCGCGACCCGCCGTGCTTGGAATTGAGCATCCCCTTGACGTTCTCCATCACGAAGACTGCCGGCTCGAACTCTTGGATGATCCGCAGGTATTCCGTGTAGAGGAAGTGCCTCTTGTCGCTCTCGAAGGCTTCCGGGTCTTTTCCCCGAAGGCGCGAGCGCCCGGCCAGCGAGTAGGCTTGGCAAGGCGGGCCGCCGATCAACAACCAATTGGTGTTGTCGCCGAGGGCTTCCTTGATCCAAGCGTCGATGATGTGGTGGGGCGTGGCGCCAAGTTCTGCACAACGGGCCTCCCTGGAGGCCTTCTCTGCAGCACCCTTAATCTCAGGACGCGCCAAAAAATCTTCGCGAGTGATGTCGCCTCGCGCATATTCGTAATAGCTGGTAGGGGCGTTGCCCTTGGAAAACTTTCGAAACAGTGCGCGAAGCATCAGGGTTCGATGAGCGACAGTATCTTTTTCAATGGAAACCTTAACGGCAAAGCGTGGGAGTCCGTTCTCGTCCACGATGGACGAAAAACCTTCGCAAAGCCCTCCCGGACCGGCAAACAGGTCGATTACCGGAATCTCACGGTGCTGCGCCATTTATTCTTTATCTTCGCGTCAATTTCTGAGGATCATCGAAAATCCGATAGCAAGTTGAGCTTTTGTCACGCGGCTCGTTGGTGCAACTCATCCAATCTTCGATCTTGGCACACGCCTCTCCTCTGGATTTGAGTGCAAGCGCATCATTTGGATGCTTAAGAATCAGGCGCTTGATCAGCGTCAGAAGGCTTTATTGCTCTTGTCCACCAATCGATTGATTCCGATCACCGAGCGTTGGCCCGGAGAATGTTGCAACTCGTTGGATAAATTGCAACTTTTCTCGAAACCTACGTCCTTAAATATCGATATTCCCCGCCCGCAGCGCGTTTTGCTCGATGAACTCGCGCCTCGGCTCGACCTCGTCGCCCATCAGCATGGTGAAGACGCGGTCGGCTTCGATGGCGTCGTCGATCTGCACCTTGAGCAGGCGGCGCACCTTGGGGTCCATGGTGGTTTCCCACAGCTGCGCCGGGTTCATCTCGCCCAAGCCTTTGTAGCGCTGGCGCGCGGTGGCGTTTTCGGCCTGGCCGATGAGCCAGCGCATCGCCTGGCGGAAGTCGCCGACCTTCTCTTCCTTGCGCCGCTCGCCTTCGCCGCGCATGACTTTGGCGCCGTCGCCGATCAGGTCCTTGAACGTCGCCGCGGCTTCGGCCAGCGCGGCATAGTCGGCGCCGTGGACGAAATCCTGCGTCAGCACGCTGCTTTTGACATTGCCGTGGTGGCGGCGGCTGATGCGCAGAATCGGCTTGTCGCTGCGAACATCGAACTCGCCGGCGACCTCGGCGGGAATACCGGTGGTGTTGAGTTCGCGCAGCTTGACCTGAAGCAAGGCGGCGGACGCCTCGGCGTCGGCGACGGTGTCCAGGTTCAGCGCCACGCCGTCGGCAATCGCGCGCAGCGCTTCGGCGTCCATGAAGCCGCGCAGCCGGTTGATCACCGATTCGGCCAGCTGGTGCTTGCGCGCCAGCTCGGCCAGCGTCTCGCCCGCCAGCACGAT
>Ga0136611_10002662_pt1 | contig 12446 bp, 5 predicted proteins | sample AntDrymUQ2232306_2_FD_106645 | JGI IMG/M metagenome (GOLD analysis project Ga0136611, IMG submission 106645) | Polar desert sand microbial communities from Dry Valleys, Antarctica - metaG UQ223 (23.06) | ecosystem: Environmental > Terrestrial > Soil > Desert | place: Antarctica: Dry Valley... | reverse complement strand
CGCGCGTTCCTCGACCGGTTCGCCGACGGATCCGGGGAACTGCTGCGCTATGCGGGGCTGGCGGGAGAGGGCAAGCTGGCCGAGGCACTGCGACCACCCTGATTACCGACCTTGATTGGCCAATGTCATCAGGGTGTGCGTTACTTCCACGCCGCAGAGGTCCACCGACGGTGATGTACGAGTTCAGAGTTGAGGGGAAGTGAGCAGTTGGCGGCAGGCGGCGAGGGGGTCGAGGCCGCGCGCCGCCCACCTCGAAAAGAGCGTCGAGAGCGCCATCTTTGTCTGGGTGCCCGCTCCCGAGCGCGTCCCCCCGCTGATCTTGCGGGTCGTGCCTAGATGCCGTAAGTCTCGCTCCGCCGCATTGTTGTCGCTGGGCACCCCGGCTGTCCCTACGAACACAAACAGCTCCCCGAGGTATCGGTCCACTCTCTTACACAACGTGTGCTGCGGCGAGTCCTTGTTCCTCAGCCCCGGCTCGCATAACGCCAGCAACTCCCGCTCGAAGTGCTTGCGTGCCTCGTGCTTGCGCTTCGATGTTTCAAGGACCGCATACCGCTTCGCTGTGCGGTAGAGCCTCCCCACCGAGTCCGCCCACGCCCCCAGTTCGCGGTCTTCGGGGTAGACCTTGAGCAGGTCTTATATATCCCGCAGCAGATGCGGTCAACAGTTCGGTGTCTTCGCACCGCCCTTACGGGAAGGCGCTTCGCGCCTTGCTGGTGGTAGCCACCGTAGCAATCGTACGCCGCGTAGAAGTCGGAGACCAGCACCCCACAGAACTCCTCTCCGAGCACCGCGCGGACCATCTCGCTACTGCGGTCGCCCCGCACGAAGTACTTCTCGGTCGGCGTCGCGTACACCCACACGTAGCCGTTCTTCCCGTTCTCGCGCCACCCCGTCTCGTCGGCGTGTACCACCGGACCTCTTTGCGCACCTCCCCGACCTGTCCCGCTCCCCGCTCGGCTATGGTCCTTAGCACGTCCACGATCGCCCCGACGCTGATGTGCAATCCGTGGAAGACCTCCAGATACCATCTGATCTGTCCAATCGGCAGACGCAGCTTCTCGCGCAGAGTGGCGATGAGGCTCATCAGGCCCACCCCGAAGCGCCGCTTGCCCGAGACTATCCTATCCAGTCCCGCCTCCGGCTTGCAGTTGGCGCCGCACCGAGGACAGTCGCGCTTGATGTAGGCGTGCTCGGTGACGATGGCTGGGTTGGGGACGATCTCGTTCACCTCGCGCCTGTGCCACACCGCCCCGTGCGTGAGTGTCGTCTGACACTTAAGGTGCGAAGCACCTTCCGGTAACAGCCTCGCGAAGACGAGGGATGGGCACTCCTCCACCGCGTGCTCCACCCGGACTGTCGGCCCGGGACTCCTCGGGCGGGCGAAGTTCTGCTCCCGCTTCTTGCGCTCCTGCTTCGGCTCGCTCTCGGCTCCAGACTTCGCAGCCTTCCCCGCGCCCCGCTTGTTGCCGGGCACCCCTGCGGCTTGCCCGTCGCCGACGCGCGTAGCTCCCGCCGCAACTCCTCCACCTCGTGCTGCAGCTTCTCATTCGATGCCTTCAGCGCAACGATCACCCGTTGCTGCTCGGAGACCATCTCCATAAGCTCCGTGATGCGCTTGTCCCGGAGGGATATCCCAGTTCTGTCCATAGGTCCGCTATTCTATCTCATACCCACGACTCTGAACAGATACACGGTGATGAGGCTTCACAAAAATCGGGCGCCTTGTGTTACGCTATGTGGCACAGCGATGGGCAGGCTGCCGGTGACGTGGCTGCACCATCCCCGCAGGTACGACACGCAGGACGGTAGAGATGCGGCCGGAGCAACCGGGAACTGAGGATACGGTGCCTGAAACCTCGCGTCGCCCGGGGGCGAGCGAGGAACGCCATCTCGACGCGCAGTTTCGCGCCCTGGTCGAGCAGTTCCCCGCGATTACGTTTGTCGACATAATTGCGGACGGTCGCGTCCCGATCTACGTGAGCCCTCAAATCGAGCCGGTACTTGGCTACTCGGTGGAGGAATGGCTGCTCGATCCCCACCTCCGCGAAAAGCGGCTCCACCCTGATGATCGGGAGAGTGTCCTCGCAACCGATGCCGCCGAACCATGCACGATGGAGTATCGGCTCCTGGCACGAGACGGTCACGTTGTCTGGGTCCGCGAGGAGTCCACAGCTACTCTGGACGAGGCGGGGCAAGTAACCGGTCGGCGTGGCCTTCTGTTCGATAGTACCGCGCGCCAACAGGAAGAGGAACACCTGCGCCAGACCGAGGATCGCTTCCGTGCGCTCATGCAAAACTCCCAGGAGATCATTACGATCCTGGACCCGGACGGCACGATCCGCTACGAGAGCCCGGCAATTGAGCGGGTTCTGGGCTACCCGCCCGAGGAGTTCCTCGGTAAGCAGGCGCGCGAGTTCATCCACCCGAGCGACCAGGAGCGCGCTGCTGCAGCCTTCGAGGCGCTCCAGCACGACCCTGCCGGTGGAACCACCGAGCTGCGCATTCGCCACGCGGACGGCTCGTGGCGCTACATGGAGGCGGTCATCACCGCCTGGATGGACCAGCCGGGCGTGCAGGGAATCGTCATCAACGCACGCGACATCAGCGAACGTAAAGATGCAGAGCGAAACCTCAGCCGGCAGAGCAGGTACCTTACCGCACTGCACGAGACGACGCTTGGGCTCATCAACCGGCTTGACCCCGCCGACCTGCTTCAGCAGATAGTGGAGCGCGCGGGGGCGCTCGTGGGCACCACCCACGGCTACATCTATCTGGCGGCGTCGGACAGCGATCAGGTCGAGGTGCGGGTCGGCACCGGCGTCTACGCCCGGTACGTAGGCTATCGAGCTGCCCGTGCCGAGGGTCTCGCCGGCCGGATATGGGAGACCGGCAACCCTATGGTCGTGGACGACTACGATACCTGGCCAGGCCGCCGGGCGGACCGAGAGCACGGCCTGGTACACGCGGTCGCGGGCGTGCCCCTGCGGAGTGGACCGGACGTTATCGGGGTACTCGCACTTGCGTACGCGGAGGAGGGTCGCCGCTTTGGCCCGAACCAGGAGGGTGTGCTATCACGCTTCGCGGAACTGGCCGCAATCACCCTCGACAACGCGCGTCACTACACCGCAGCGCAGGCGGAGCTCACGGAGCGGCGGCGCGTCGAGGCTGCGCTTCGCCAGGGGGAGGAGCGCTACCGGGCCGTTGTCGAGGAGACCGCCGAGGGAATCTTCCTCGCCGATGCGCAGACGAAGCGCGTGATCGAATCGAACGCTGCGTTCCGGCGGCTGCTTGGCTATACTGCCGAGGAGTTACTGGGGATGACGTTGTACGACTTTGTCGCGCACGATCGCGAGAGCATCGATCGGAACACCCTGTCCGTAGTCACGAACAGGCAGCATTTCATCGGGGAGCGGCAGCACCGCCGAAAGGACGGCACGCTCGTGGATGTTGAGGCAAGATCCAGCGTGATCTCGTACGACGGCCGGGACGTCATGTGCGTTGCCGTCCATGACGTGAGCGAGCGCAAGCGGTCACAACAAGCGCTCCGCGAGAGCGAGGAGCGCTTCCAGCGGGCAATGGTTGGCGCGAACGACGGGCTTTGGGACTGGAACCTGCGGACGGATGAGGTCTACTACTCCCCCCGCTGGAAGCAGATGCTCGGCTACGCGGATGACGAGCTGCCGAACGCGTTCGATGAGTGGCGTCGGCGGATACATCCCGACGACCTGGAGCCGGTGCTGGCGCGGCTGTCCGGATATCTTGGGAGTCAGGCGCCCACGTATGAGGTGGAGCACCGGCTGCGGCACCGGGATGGCACGTATCGCTGGATTCTCTCGCGGGGTGCGGCGGTCCGCGATGCGGACGGCAAGGCGTGCCAGATGGCGGGTTCGCACTCGGACATCACGGACCGCAAGCGGGCGGATGAGGAGCTGCGCCGCAGCGAAGCGAACCTCGCCGCCGCACAACGTATCGCGCACCTCGGGAGCTGGGAGTGGGATATCGCTGCCGATGAGGAACGCTGGTCCGATGAGGTATACCGCATCTTCGGGTACGAGCCGCAGTCCTTCGTGCCGAACTATGAGGTTTTCAAACGCTGCCTTCACCCCGAAGACCGGGAGCGGGTCGAGCAGGCCGTTGAGTCGTCGCTTCGGGGCGAGGGCATGTACGACATCAATCACAGAATCGTCCGTCCCGACGGCACGGAGCGCGTGGTGCACGAGCAGGCGGAGGTGCGGTTTGACGCCGAGGGGCGGCCGGAGCGCATGGTCGGCACAGTGTACGACATCACGGAACGCACCCGCGCCGAGCAGCAGCACGCCCAGTTGCTCTCGGAGGTAGAGCACGCCCTAGCGCTCCGCAACCAGTTCCTCTCGATCGCTTCACACGAGCTGAAGACGCCGGTGACCTTGCTCAAAGGGTATGCACAACTCCTGGAGGCACGGGCGCGGCAAAAGAACGACACCGGCGCGCTGAAGCCGCTAGTCACGATCAATCGTCAGGTCGACCGGATGACGCATCTCATCAACGACTTGTTTGATGTCTCGCGGATCGAGAGCGGGAGCGTGCACTTTGATATGCGCCCGTTCGCGCTGTACGCGGCGCTGGAGGAGGTGTTGCAGGACGTACGTACGTCCTCCCCCGGCTTTGTGTTGCGCTCGCACCACGATGCGGAGGACTTATGGGTGCGTGGCGACCGGCTCCGCATCCAGCAGGTGGTGACGAACCTGCTGACGAACGCGGTGAAATACTCCGGCACGCGCAAAGAGGCGGATGTGCGGATCGAACGGAACAGGGGCCAAGCGGTGATCTCCGTGACCGACTACGGAATTGGTATACCCCGCAAGCAACAGGAGGAGGTGTTTCTTCTGTACTTCCGGGGGGCGAACGCGAGCATAAACAACTACGGTGGGCTCGGGCTGGGGCTGTTCATCAGCAAGATGATCGTCGACCACCACGGCGGGGAGATCGGCGTTTCCTCCGAGGAGGGCAAAGGGAGCAGGTTCTACTTTACCCTGCCAGTGCTGGAAAACGGCGGGCAAGTTGAGCAATGATATGTTGTGCTATTGAAGAGTCCCCCGAACCAGGTTCGGGGGACTCTTAGTGCGTCTTGCCTTGGCGTGCTACGACCGGGAAGCGGACTTCGGGTCGAGCTGGCGCGCCATGCCCTTGCCGATGGGCGCGCTGGACTCAGTGGAGGTCGACTCCGGACCAACGCCCGCCGCGCCCGCTGGCTCATCCGCCGGGATTTGACCGGCAACCTGTGCGACGGTTGGTCGCTCGGTTGCCGGCGTCTGTACCGGCGTCTGCAGCGAGGTGCTTCCCCGCTGCGGCGCCTGACGCCGACCCATCCGGCGCATAAAGCGATCGACCTGACCGGCGGTGTCCACGATGCGCTGCTCGCCAGTGTAGAACGGGTGGCACTGTGAGCACAGGTCCGTTCGCAGGTTCGGACGAGTGGACATAGTCTGCCATGTATTGCCGCAGGCGCACGTCACCGTGGCCTCAACGTAGTTCGGGTGGATGTTTGCTTTCATGGTTTTTGTACCGTGTTTCCTAGTCTTGCCTGTCTAAGCCTGGGCAACTTCTTGTGCCTGAACTGCTTCAACCTGTGCTGCTGGATAGACGCTGACCTGCCGCTGGGAGCCAGCGAACCGGGCGAACTTTACCTCGCCGTCTATCAGCGCGAAGATCGTGTGATCGCGTCCGAGCCCTACGTTCTCGCCGGGGCGAATCTTTGTGCCGCGCTGGCGGACGATGATGTTTCCCGCGCGCACAACCTCGCCGCCGTACTTTTTGACGCCGAGCATCTTTGGGTTGCTGTCGCGACCGTTGCGGGAGCTACCAACCCCCTTCTTATGAGCCATGCTTCGCCTCTTTCTCTACGTTACGATCTCATCTACTTTAACGCGGGTGTAGCTCTGTTTATGCCCGGCGTGCTTGCGATAGCGCTTCTTTGCCTTGAACTTGAAGATCCGGATCTTCGGGCCGCGCACCTGCCCTACGACGGTTGCCCGCACAGACGCACCGTCGATAATCGGCGCGCCGATCTGCACGTTCTCGCCGTCCACGAGCATCAACACGTCGCCCAGCTCAACGGGGTCGCCGGGCTCAAAGCCGAGCGCGTCCAGCTCTATGACGTCGCCCACCGCGACCTTGAACTGCTTGCTGTTACTCCGTACGACGGCGTACACTACGACCTCCAGAAATCAGGGCACGCGTATACGCGTGCCCTGATTTCTGGAGGTCGTAGTGTACGCCGTCGTACGGAGTAACAGCAAGCAGTTCAAGGTCGCGGTGGGCGACGTCATAGAGCTGGACGCGCTCGGCTTTGAGCCCGGCGACCCCGTTGAGCTGGGCGACGTGTTGATGCTCGTGGACGGCGAGAACGTGCAGATCGGCGCGCCGATTATCGACGGTGCGTCTGTGCGGGCAACCGTCGTAGGGCAGGTGCGCGGCCCGAAGATCCGGATCTTCAAGTTCAAGGCAAAGAAGCGCTATCGCAAGCACGCCGGGCATAAACAGAGCTACACCCGCGTTAAAGTAGATGAGATCGTAACGTAGAGAAAGAGGCGAAGCATGGCTCATAAGAAGGGGGTTGGTAGCTCCCGCAACGGTCGCGACAGCAACCCAAAGATGCTCGGCGTCAAAAAGTACGGCGGCGAGGTTGTGCGCGCGGGAAACATCATCGTCCGCCAGCGCGGCACAAAGATTCGCCCCGGCGAGAACGTAGGGCTCGGACGCGATCACACGATCTTCGCGCTGATAGACGGCGAGGTAAAGTTCGCCCGGTTCGCTGGCTCCCAGCGGCAGGTCAGCGTCTATCCAGCAGCACAGGTTGAAGCAGTTCAGGCACAAGAAGTTGCCCAGGCTTAGACAGGCAAGACTAGGAAACACGGTACAAAAACCATGAAAGCAAACATCCACCCGAACTACGTTGAGGCCACGGTGACGTGCGCCTGCGGCAATACATGGCAGACTATGTCCACTCGTCCGAACCTGCGAACGGACCTGTGCTCACAGTGCCACCCGTTCTACACTGGCGAGCAGCGCATCGTGGACACCGCCGGTCAGGTCGATCGCTTTATGCGCCGGATGGGTCGGCGTCAGGCGCCGCAGCGGGGAAGCACCTCGCTGCAGACGCCGGTACAGACGCCGGCAACCGAGCGACCAACCGTCGCACAGGTTGCCGGTCAAATCCCGGCGGATGAGCCAGCGGGCGCGGCGGGCGTTGGTCCGGAGTCGACCTCCACTGAGTCCAGCGCGCCCATCGGCAAGGGCATGGCGCGCCAGCTCGACCCGAAGTCCGCTTCCCGGTCGTAGCACGCCAAGGCAAGACGCACTAAGAGTCCCCCGAACCTGGTTCGGGGGACTCTTCAATAGCACAACATATCATTGCTCAACTTGCCCGCCGTTTTCCAGCACTGGCAGGGTAAAGTAGAACCTGCTCCCTTTGCCCTCCTCGGAGGAAACGCCGATCTCCCCGCCGTGGTGGTCGACGATCATCTTGCTGATGAACAGCCCCAGCCCGAGCCCACCGTAGTTGTTTATGCTCGCGTTCGCCCCCCGGAAGTACAGAAGAAACACCTCCTCCTGTTGCTTGCGGGGTATACCAATTCCGTAGTCGGTCACGGAGATCACCGCTTGGCCCCTGTTCCGTTCGATCCGCACATCCGCCTCTTTGCGCGTGCCGGAGTATTTCACCGCGTTCGTCAGCAGGTTCGTCACCACCTGCTGGATGCGGAGCCGGTCGCCACGCACCCATAAGTCCTCCGCATCGTGGTGCGAGCGCAACACAAAGCCGGGGGAGGACGTACGTACGTCCTGCAACACCTCCTCCAGCGCCGCGTACAGCGCGAACGGGCGCATATCAAAGTGCACGCTCCCGCTCTCGATCCGCGAGACATCAAACAAGTCGTTGATGAGATGCGTCATCCGGTCGACCTGACGATTGATCGTGACTAGCGGCTTCAGCGCGCCGGTGTCGTTCTTTTGCCGCGCCCGTGCCTCCAGGAGTTGTGCATACCCTTTGAGCAAGGTCACCGGCGTCTTCAGCTCGTGTGAAGCGATCGAGAGGAACTGGTTGCGGAGCGCTAGGGCGTGCTCTACCTCCGAGAGCAACTGGGCGTGCTGCTGCTCGGCGCGGGTGCGTTCCGTGATGTCGTACACTGTGCCGACCATGCGCTCCGGCCGCCCCTCGGCGTCAAACCGCACCTCCGCCTGCTCGTGCACCACGCGCTCCGTGCCGTCGGGACGGACGATTCTGTGATTGATGTCGTACATGCCCTCGCCCCGAAGCGACGACTCAACGGCCTGCTCGACCCGCTCCCGGTCTTCGGGGTGAAGGCAGCGTTTGAAAACCTCATAGTTCGGCACGAAGGACTGCGGCTCGTACCCGAAGATGCGGTATACCTCATCGGACCAGCGTTCCTCATCGGCAGCGATATCCCACTCCCAGCTCCCGAGGTGCGCGATACGTTGTGCGGCGGCGAGGTTCGCTTCGCTGCGGCGCAGCTCCTCATCCGCCCGCTTGCGGTCCGTGATGTCCGAGTGCGAACCCGCCATCTGGCACGCCTTGCCGTCCGCATCGCGGACCGCCGCACCCCGCGAGAGAATCCAGCGATACGTGCCATCCCGGTGCCGCAGCCGGTGCTCCACCTCATACGTGGGCGCCTGACTCCCAAGATATCCGGACAGCCGCGCCAGCACCGGCTCCAGGTCGTCGGGATGTATCCGCCGACGCCACTCATCGAACGCGTTCGGCAGCTCGTCATCCGCGTAGCCGAGCATCTGCTTCCAGCGGGGGGAGTAGTAGACCTCATCCGTCCGCAGGTTCCAGTCCCAAAGCCCGTCGTTCGCGCCAACCATTGCCCGCTGGAAGCGCTCCTCGCTCTCGCGGAGCGCTTGTTGTGACCGCTTGCGCTCGCTCACGTCATGGACGGCAACGCACATGACGTCCCGGCCGTCGTACGAGATCACGCTGGATCTTGCCTCAACATCCACGAGCGTGCCGTCCTTTCGGCGGTGCTGCCGCTCCCCGATGAAATGCTGCCTGTTCGTGACTACGGACAGGGTGTTCCGATCGATGCTCTCGCGATCGTGCGCGACAAAGTCGTACAACGTCATCCCCAGTAACTCCTCGGCAGTATAGCCAAGCAGCCGCCGGAACGCAGCGTTCGATTCGATCACGCGCTTCGTCTGCGCATCGGCGAGGAAGATTCCCTCGGCGGTCTCCTCGACAACGGCCCGGTAGCGCTCCTCCCCCTGGCGAAGCGCAGCCTCGACGCGCCGCCGCTCCGTGAGCTCCGCCTGCGCTGCGGTGTAGTGACGCGCGTTGTCGAGGGTGATTGCGGCCAGTTCCGCGAAGCGTGATAGCACACCCTCCTGGTTCGGGCCAAAGCGGCGACCCTCCTCCGCGTACGCAAGTGCGAGTACCCCGATAACGTCCGGTCCACTCCGCAGGGGCACGCCCGCGACCGCGTGTACCAGGCCGTGCTCTCGGTCCGCCCGGCGGCCTGGCCAGGTATCGTAGTCGTCCACGACCATAGGGTTGCCGGTCTCCCATATCCGGCCGGCGAGACCCTCGGCACGGGCAGCTCGATAGCCTACGTACCGGGCGTAGACGCCGGTGCCGACCCGCACCTCGACCTGATCGCTGTCCGACGCCGCCAGATAGATGTAGCCGTGGGTGGTGCCCACGAGCGCCCCCGCGCGCTCCACTATCTGCTGAAGCAGGTCGGCGGGGTCAAGCCGGTTGATGAGCCCAAGCGTCGTCTCGTGCAGTGCGGTAAGGTACCTGCTCTGCCGGCTGAGGTTTCGCTCTGCATCTTTACGTTCGCTGATGTCGCGTGCGTTGATGACGATTCCCTGCACGCCCGGCTGGTCCATCCAGGCGGTGATGACCGCCTCCATGTAGCGCCACGAGCCGTCCGCGTGGCGAATGCGCAGCTCGGTGGTTCCACCGGCAGGGTCGTGCTGGAGCGCCTCGAAGGCTGCAGCAGCGCGCTCCTGGTCGCTCGGGTGGATGAACTCGCGCGCCTGCTTACCGAGGAACTCCTCGGGCGGGTAGCCCAGAACCCGCTCAATTGCCGGGCTCTCGTAGCGGATCGTGCCGTCCGGGTCCAGGATCGTAATGATCTCCTGGGAGTTTTGCATGAGCGCACGGAAGCGATCCTCGGTCTGGCGCAGGTGTTCCTCTTCCTGTTGGCGCGCGGTACTATCGAACAGAAGGCCACGCCGACCGGTTACTTGCCCCGCCTCGTCCAGAGTAGCTGTGGACTCCTCGCGGACCCAGACAACGTGACCGTCTCGTGCCAGGAGCCGATACTCCATCGTGCATGGTTCGGCGGCATCGGTTGCGAGGACACTCTCCCGATCATCAGGGTGGAGCCGCTTTTCGCGGAGGTGGGGATCGAGCAGCCATTCCTCCACCGAGTAGCCAAGTACCGGCTCGATTTGAGGGCTCACGTAGATCGGGACGCGACCGTCCGCAATTATGTCGACAAACGTAATCGCGGGGAACTGCTCGACCAGGGCGCGAAACTGCGCGTCGAGATGGCGTTCCTCGCTCGCCCCCGGGCGACGCGAGGTTTCAGGCACCGTATCCTCAGTTCCCGGTTGCTCCGGCCGCATCTCTACCGTCCTGCGTGTCGTACCTGCGGGGATGGTGCAGCCACGTCACCGGCAGCCTGCCCATCGCTGTGCCACATAGCGTAACACAAGGCGCCCGATTTTTGTGAAGCCTCATCACCGTGTATCTGTTCAGAGTCGTGGGTATGAGATAGAATAGCGGACCTATGGACAGAACTGGGATATCCCTCCGGGACAAGCGCATCACGGAGCTTATGGAGATGGTCTCCGAGCAGCAACGGGTGATCGTTGCGCTGAAGGCATCGAATGAGAAGCTGCAGCACGAGGTGGAGGAGTTGCGGCGGGAGCTACGCGCGTCGGCGACGGGCAAGCCGCAGGGGTGCCCGGCAACAAGCGGGGCGCGGGGAAGGCTGCGAAGTCTGGAGCCGAGAGCGAGCCGAAGCAGGAGCGCAAGAAGCGGGAGCAGAACTTCGCCCGCCCGAGGAGTCCCGGGCCGACAGTCCGGGTGGAGCACGCGGTGGAGGAGTGCCCATCCCTCGTCTTCGCGAGGCTGTTACCGGAAGGTGCTTCGCACCTTAAGTGTCAGACGACACTCACGCACGGGGCGGTGTGGCACAGGCGCGAGGTGAACGAGATCGTCCCCAACCCAGCCATCGTCACCGAGCACGCCTACATCAAGCGCGACTGTCCTCGGTGCGGCGCCAACTGCAAGCCGGAGGCGGGACTGGATAGGATAGTCTCGGGCAAGCGGCGCTTCGGGGTGGGCCTGATGAGCCTCATCGCCACTCTGCGCGAGAAGCTGCGTCTGCCGATTGGACAGATCAGATGGTATCTGGAGGTCTTCCACGGATTGCACATCAGCGTCGGGGCGATCGTGGACGTGCTAAGGACCATAGCCGAGCGGGGAGCGGGACAGGTCGGGGAGGTGCGCAAAGAGGTCCGGTGGTACACGCCGACGAGACGGGGTGGCGCGAGAACGGGAAGAACGGCTACGTGTGGGTGTACGCGACGCCGACCGAGAAGTACTTCGTGCGGGGCGACCGCAGTAGCGAGATGGTCCGCGCGGTGCTCGGAGAGGAGTTCTGTGGGGTGCTGGTCTCCGACTTCTACGCGGCGTACGATTGCTACGGTGGCTACCACCAGCAAGGCGCGAAGCGCCTTCCCGTAAGGGCGGTGCGAAGACACCGAACTGTTGACCGCATCTGCTGCGGGATATATAAGACCTGCTCAAGGTCTACCCCGAAGACCGCGAACTGGGGGCGTGGGCGGACTCGGTGGGGAGGCTCTACCGCACAGCGAAGCGGTATGCGGTCCTTGAAACATCGAAGCGCAAGCACGAGGCACGCAAGCACTTCGAGCGGGAGTTGCTGGCGTTATGCGAGCCGGGGCTGAGGAACAAGGACTCGCCGCAGCACACGTTGTGTAAGAGAGTGGACCGATACCTCGGGGAGCTGTTTGTGTTCGTAGGGACAGCCGGGGTGCCCAGCGACAACAATGCGGCGGAGCGAGACTTACGGCATCTAGGCACGACCCGCAAGATCAGCGGGGGGACGCGCTCGGGAGCGGGCACCCAGACAAAGATGGCGCTCTCGACGCTCTTTTCGAGGTGGGCGGCGCGCGGCCTCGACCCCCTCGCCGCCTGCCGCCAACTGCTCACTTCCCCTCAACTCTGAACTCGTACATCACCGTCGGTGGACCTCTGCGGCGTGGAAGTAACGCACACCCTGATGACATTGGCCAATCAAGGTCGGTAATCAGGGTGGTCGCAGTGCCTCGGCCAGCTTGCCCTCTCCCGCCAGCCCCGCATAGCGCAGCAGTTCCCCGGATCCGTCGGCGAACCGGTCGAGGAACGCGCG
>Ga0136611_10002661_pt1 | contig 12448 bp, 15 predicted proteins | sample AntDrymUQ2232306_2_FD_106645 | JGI IMG/M metagenome (GOLD analysis project Ga0136611, IMG submission 106645) | Polar desert sand microbial communities from Dry Valleys, Antarctica - metaG UQ223 (23.06) | ecosystem: Environmental > Terrestrial > Soil > Desert | place: Antarctica: Dry Valley... | reverse complement strand
CCTCCGGAGACGGCGCAGGTGCGCTGGTCGACGCCATCGGCAGCCGCCACGACGACGGACGGGTCTCGATCCTGATCTGGAACGCGACCATCGACCACGCCAAGGTTGACGGCGACCCTCTGCTCAACCGGCGCCTGGAGCTGTCGGTCAGCAGCCTCGGCGCGGGGCGGTGGAGCGTGCGGCACTGGCGTGTCGACGAGGGGCACTCGAACATCGCGCGCGACTGGGAGGAGCTTTCCGGGGGCCGCGACTGGCCGGACCAGGCGGCTTGGGTGGAGCTCCGCCGGCGCAACGTGCTCGCTGAGCTGGAGCCGGAGCAGGTGGTGGAGGCTGCATCGGGTCAACTGGAACTGAGCTTCGACCTGCCCATGCCGTCGGTGTCACTCGTGGAGCTGACCCCGTCATCGCCAAGGCGGACGCGCCGGAACCGCACATAGAGCGCGATGTCGTAGAGGGCCTTGATGCCGCCGGCGACGACGAACGGAGCCCCGACCCACAGCCCCTGCATGAGCGCTCCGCCCAGGATCGGCGCCAACGGACGCGCCACGTGCCGCGCGGCGTTGGTGTAGGCCGCGGCGGCCGTCCGTTCGGAGGGATCCACCAGCGCCACCACGAACGCCTGGCGCGCGGGGACATCCATCTGTGACAGCACCGATCGCGCGAGCAGCAGCCCGAAGGCGAGAGAGAGCGTCGGCGCGAACGGGATGAGCGCGAGGAGCACGTTCGATGGCAGGTGGGTGAAGACCATGGTGTTGACGAGGCCGATGCGGTCGCCCAGCCAGCCGGCGGCCACCGATGACGCCGCCTGGAGCAGCCCGACGCCGAAGAAGGCCAGGCCGATGATCTCGATCTGCGCCCCGAACTGGCGGGCGAACCAGAACGCGAGGAATGACTGGACGATGAAGCCGCCCGCGAACGCGTCGACGGCGAAGAGGCCCGCGAGCCGCTGAACCGCGCCACGCGACCGCTGAAGGCCTCGCCCCGAGAGGTCCGCAACCGCGGGAGCCGGTGCTTCGACCTCCGACGACAGCCGTCTCGCCAAGTAGACGCAGAGCAGCCCGCCGAGCGCCAGCACCGCCAGCCAGCGCTGATCGGCCGGGAGGCCGGGGATCGCCTCGCGCAGGAGGCCGGGCGCCGCGGCCGCCAGCGCACCTATCGCCCCGGCGACGTATGCGACGGCGTTGTAGCGCCCGTAGACGCGGCCGCGGACCGCCGGCGGCACACCCGCCAGCATCGCGGTCTCGAGGCTGGTGATCGGCCCGGACTCGTTCGCATCGGTCGAGAGCGTGCCGGTCAGCGCCGCGAGGATGATGAGCGGCGGCCAATCGGCCAGCGCGAAGACGAGGCCGGCGACGGCCATCAGACCCAGCAGGCCCGCGTACGCCCGACGTCGCCCGACGCGCTCGCCCCAGCGGCCCACGGCCAGGGTGCTGACCGCCATCCCGATGAGCATCGCGGTGAACACGGCGCCAACCTCCGCCGCGCTGAACCCACCGTCGGCAAGGCTCGACCCGATGAGGATGCTCGCGAAGCCGTACAGGAACGCCCGGACCCCCTGGATGGCGAAGATCGTCCGGACGTCGCTCATGGCGCGACCGCGCTATTCGGTGGCTTCGAAGACCGCGGCGATGCCCTGGCCGACGCCGATGCACATCGTCGCGAGGCCGTACCGAGCGCCGCGGCGTCGCATCTCGTGCAGAAGGCTCGAGGTGATGCGCGCCCCGGATGCCCCGAGCGGATGCCCGATGGCAATCGCCCCGCCGTTGACGTTCGTCTTCTCCGGGTCCAGGCCCAGCTCCCGCATCACCGGGATGGCCTGCGCGGCGAACGCCTCGTTGAGCTCCACGAGGTCCAGGTCATCGACGCCGATGCCTGCGCGCTCGAGCGCGCGCCGGCATGCCGGGATCGGCGCCAGGCCCATGACTCCCGGCTCGATTCCGGCGACGGCGGAGGCGACCATGCGCGCCATCGGCTTCAGGCCCAGCTCGCGCGCACGCGCGTGCGACATCACCAGCAGCACCCCGGCTCCATCGTTGATCCCCGAGGAGTTGCCCGCGGTGACCGACCCGGACGCCTCCTCGGTGAAGGCCGGTCGGAGCTTGGCCAGGCTCTCAAGCGTCGCATCGGGTCGTGGGTGCTCGTCGGTGTCGAAGCTCCGCGTCTCGCGGCCGTCGGGCACGTCGATCGGCAGGATCTCATCGGCGAATCTGCCGGCCTCGTGGGCCGCGCCCCACCGCTGCTGCGACTGCACGGCGAAGGCGTCCTGCGCCTCGCGAGCGACACCGCAGCGCTCGGCGACGTTCTCGGCGGTCTCGCCCATGGAGTACGGGTAGTACGCATCGGCCAGGCGCGGGTTGGTGAACCGCCAGCCGAGCGTGGTGTCGTACATCGTCTGCTCGCCGCGCGGGAACGCGGCAGAGGGCTTGGCGGCGACGAAGGGCGCCCGCGTCATGCTCTCCACGCCACCTGCCACGAAGACGTCACCGTCCCCGTACGCGATGGCGTGCGCCGCGCTGATCACGGCCTGAAGGCTGCTGCCGCACAGCCGGTTCACCGTCTGGCCTGCCACCGTCACGGGAAGGCCCGCGAGCAGCGCGGCCATGCGCCCGACGTTGCGGTTGTCCTCGCCGGCCTGGTTCGCGGCGCCCAGGATGACGTCGTCGATCTGGGCAGGGTCGAGGCCGTTGCGCTCAACCAGCGCCCTGATGACGTGTGCCGCCATGTCGTCGGGCCTGGTGTCCTTCAGTGCGCCGCCATATCGGCCGAACGGCGTGCGGAGGCCGTCGACGATCACCGGTGTGCGCTGCGGGTCGCGTTCCATGCGGTCGATCGTAGCAGCGGGCCCGTCTGGCAGGCGCTCCACCCCAGTACTACCTAGGATCGACCGGACATGACCACAGACCGGTCCGCCCGCTCGACCCCCACGCCGCCCGCACCCGGCACGCAGCGCAGCTGGTGGCTGCGCGAGGCGCTCGCCGCCGAGGGCGAGGTGGCACCCGCCCCGCCGCTGGCCGAGGACACCACCGCGGATGTCGCGATCGTCGGAGGCGGCTTCACCGGCATGTGGACCGCCTACTTCCTGACCGAGCGCGCGCCGGGCGCGAGGATCGTGCTGCTGGAGCAGGACATCTGCGGCGGGGGGCCGAGCGGCCGCAACGGCGGCTTCGTGCACGGCTGGTGGGAGCAGCTTCCCTACCTCGTCGGGAAGTACGGCCCAGAGCGCGGCATGGAGACGGCGCGCGAGGCGGACGAGGTGGTCGGGGGCATCGGCGATTGGTGTGAGCGTCACGGGGTCGACGCCTGGTACGAGCCCCGCGGGTTCCTTCGCGTCAATGCGTTTCCGCGCGAGCCAAACGACTGGGACGACCAGGTCGCCGAGATGACGCGCCTCGGCGCCGGCGAGGAGCTGGTGCCGTGGTCAGCGGCGGAGGTCCAGCGAGCGTGCGCAAGCCCGGCGTTCGGCGATGGCCTGTTCATGCGCAGCGCCGCATCGGTGCAGCCGGCGCGCCTCGCCCGTGGCCTGCGACGCGTCCTGCTCGAGCGCGGCGTCCGCATTCACGAGGGCACGCGCGTGCGCGCCATGCGGAGGCGCGGCGCGCGCCTCGACCTCCAAACGGACGGCGGGCACCTCTCCGCCGATCAAACGGTGCTGGCGCTCAACGCGTGGGCCGCCGGCTGGCCCGGATTCCGGATGCGGCTGCTGGCGTGGGGCAGCTACATGGTGATCACCGAGCCGATCCCCGATCGCCTCGCCGAGCTCGGCTGGACCGGCAACGAGCTCATCAGCGACTCGCGGTTCACGATCAGCTACTTCCGAACCACGCGTGACGGGCGCATCGCCTTCGGCGGGGGCGTGGGGGCGGCGGGCTTCGACGGCCGGATCGGCCGAACCTTCACGCACGACGCGCACGCCGCGGACCGCGTGGCCACCAACTTCCGCCACCTCTTCCCGATGCTGGCCGACGTCCGGCTCGAGGACGCCTGGGGTGGGCCGATCGACATCGGCGCGGACCGCTTCCCCGAGATGGGCTCGCGCGACGGGGGCCGCGTGCACTACGCGCACGGGTTCGCCGGCAACGGCACCGGACCGTCGCGCCTCGCCGGACGAGTGCTGGCCGCGCTCGTGGACGGTGCCGTCGACCCGCTCGCGCGCCTGGCGCCGGTGGGCCACCGGCAGCGGATCTTCCCGCCGGAGCCGATGCGCTACGTCGGCGCACGCATCATCCGCGAGGCGCTCATCCGGCGTGACGACGCGCTCGACGCCGGACGCCGGCCGTCGTGGTTCCTGCGGGCGGTGGCGCGCCTTCCGGGCCTGCTCGGGTATCGGTTCGAGCACTGATCGCGTCGAAATCGTTGACCGGGCGAGCGCTCGGCAATACCATCCGCCGAGCGAGCGCCCGCACGGGCGCATCGGCTCCAACCCCGAGGAGGATTGCCGTGCCCCCGCGAACCTCGTGACGATCACGCTCGCCCGCGACAAGGCGTACAGCGCGCTCATGAACCGGATGCCGACCGGCGAGCTCGCCGCGTACGCCCAGCCCGGCGCCGAGTTCTACGGCTACGAGTCGCTGAGCGGCGGCCGGATGATCGTGTTCGCCGGCGGCATGCCCCTCCAGCGGAACGGCGTGCTGGTCGGCGCGCTGGGCGTCAGCGGCGGCACCGCCGAGCAGGACGCGCGCGCGGCCGAGGCCGGCGTCCGTGCCTTCGCCGCCATCTGAGCGACCTCAGGACGCCCGGCGCGCCTCGGGATGCGTTGCCGTCACGGCGTCCAGCAGCCGTCGTGAGGCGGCGGCAACCTCCGCCACGGCCTCCTCGAACGCCGTCTCGTTGGCGGACGATGGCTTCCGGTATCCGCTCACCTTGCGCACGAACTGGAGGGCGGCCGCGGTGATCTCGTCGTCGGGCGCGGACGTGGCGCCCTCGCGTAGGGTCTTGATGCTGCGACACATGCCCCGAAGCATACGACTACGGCTCCCGGGCAATTCGCAACACGGAAAGTTACGAATCAGCCCCCAGCAGCTCCTCGAGGGAGCTGACCACACGGTCGGCCAGCGAGACGTCAGTTTCGGCGAACTGCGGTACGGCAATGCAGAACAGCCCCGCCGCCTTCGCCGCGGCTATCCCCGGCGTGGTGTCCTCCAGAGCAACCGCCTCCGACGGCGCAACGCCCAGCCGCTCGCAGGCCAGCAGGTAGATGTCCGGCGCCGGTTTGGCGTGAGCCACGTCGTCCGAGGTGACGATGGCGTCGAACGCATCGGTCAATCCCGCGCCGGCAAGGGCGATATCGACGATGTCGCGGGAAGAGTTCGAGGCCAGGCCCACGCCGATGCCTCCAACCTCCCGAAGGCGTCGCACGAGGTCACGAGCTCCGGGTTGCAGCTCGACCCCACGCCGCAGCTCCTCCTTCATGAGCTCGCGCATCTCGTCCACGAGCCCGACGCCACGCTCGACGGGATGCCGCAGCCGCTCGGCGTAGTAGAGCGCCGTGGTCGCGAACGACGTGCCCATCACCGCCAGCTTGTCCTCGAACGTCCACGTGTCCCCGTGGCGACGGAACAGCTCGCCCTCGGCGCGGTCCCAGAGGATCTCGCTGTCGAGCAGCAGCCCATCCATGTCGAAGACGACGGCGCGATACCGTCCGCTCAGCGGCACCGCTACTCGCGCGTCGAGAAGATCGACCCGCCCGAATCGGCGAGCGCGCGCAGCAGCGGAACGGCGCGGTAGCGACCGTCGGGCACCGCCGCGTGCAGCCCATCGAGAAGATGGACGACCGACGACAGGCCGATGCGCTCGCCCCAGGCGAGCGGGCCGTCCGGCCAGTTCGTGCCGAGCCGCATGGCCGTGTCGATGGCGTCGGGCGTCGCCACGCCGTCTGCGACCGCGGACGCGGCCTCGTTGACGATGGCCGCAAGGATGCGCGCCTCGATGTGAGCCGCGTCCAGCCGAACGAGGCCCGGCGCACCGTCGGGCCGTCGCTCGAGGCCCGGCCACGGCGCGCCACGCGCGCCATCGGCCCCGTAGTCGTAGCAGCCCCCGCCCGTCTTGCGACCCAGGCGGCCGGCGTCGACCAGCGAGCGCTGGAGCGGGTGCGGCCGGTAGCGCGGATCGCCGAAGAAGGCGTCGAACACGCTCTCGCTGACCGCGAGGTTCACGTCGGCACCGATGGCATCGATGAGCTCGAACGGACCCATTCGGAAGCCGATGCCGCGCATGGCGGCATCGATCTCCTCGACCCCGGCCATCCCCTCACCGAGCATCCGGAAGGCCTCCAGGTAGTAGGGACGCGCGACGCGATTGACGATGAAGCCGGGGGTATCGGCGGCCATCACCGGCGTCTTGCCCAGCCGCCGTGCGAGCACGGCCACCAGCTCGGTGACGGTGGGATCCGTCAAGGGCCCGGCGATGACCTCCACGAGCGCCATGAGCGGTACCGGGTTGAAGAAGTGCATCCCCGCCACGCGCTCCGGACGGATGGTGGCAGCGGCGATGCTCGCGATCGAGATCGAGCTCGTGTTCGTGGCGAGCACCGTGGTGGGTGCGGCGGCCGCGTCGAGCCGGCGAAAGGCGTCGCGCTTGAGCTCGAGGTCCTCGGGGATGGCCTCCACCACCACGTCGGCGGCCGCGAGCGCCTCGAGTGACGCCACCGGCTCGATGTGCCCGACGGCGGCGGCCACTTCATCGGCGGTCAGCTCGCCCCTGTCAGCGCGCCGGGCCAGGAAGCCCCGGATGCGCTCCTGCGCGCGATCGGTGGCTCCGGGCAGCGGGTCGTGGAGCAGAACGTGGATCCCCGCCTCCGCGGCGACCTGCGCGATGCCCGCTCCCATGGTCCCGGCACCCAGCACCGCGAGGGTGCGGGCGTCGCTCACGAAGGGCCGAACCGCGGCTCGCGCTTCTCGGAGAACGCGGCCACGCCCTCGGAATGCTCGGCGTCGCGACCCGCAATCTCCTGGAGGGCTGCCTCGAGCGCCAGGTTATCGGCCAGTGAGTCGTCCTCGGCACGGGTCAGGAGACGTTTGGTGAGGCCGATGGCCACGACCGGGCCTGCCGCGAGCCGCCTGCCCAGCTCTCGGGTGGCATCCGCCAACCGGGACGCGGGCACGACGGCCGCCACGAGGCCCGCTTCGTGCGCCGCCGCCGCGGTGAGCTGACGCTCGCCGAGCAGGATCTCAAAGGCCCGGTGTCGCCCCAGTGTGCGGACCAATGTGCGGGTCAGCCCGGAGTCCGGGACGAGGCCGATGCGGTTGAACGCCGGAACGAAGCGCGCGTCGTCCGACGCGATCACCAGGTCCGCCGCGAAGGCGAGGCTGACACCGGCCCCGGCCGCCACGCCGTTCACCGATGCCACGACCGGCTTGGGCAGCGTTCGGAGGGCGGTGATGAGTGGGTTGTACTCGTCGGTCAGCACCCGCCGGAACTGCCGCTCGCCGCTGCCGCCGCGCAGGTCCGCGCCCGCACAGAATCCGCGGCCTGCTCCGGTGAGGACGAGGACGCGCGTCGAATCGTCGGCGCGGGCCGCCTTGACCGCGGCGAGGAGCTCGCGACGCAGCTCGGCGTTGAGCGCGTTGAGGCTGTCGGGCCGATTGAGCGTGATGGTCGCCACACCATCGATCAGCTCGTGCAGCAGGATCGAATCGGGCGACGAGTCAGGATCGGGGGGCACGCCGCGATTGTAGCGATGCCCGTCCCAGGCTCCGGAAAAAGCAATACGCCCGGGGCCTCAGCGGCACCCGGGCGTATCGGTCTGTCAGGCGGGCGTCAGACCGCGCGTCGGCTCCGTCCGGCGATCATGTTCCAGACGAACACGACGATGATGGCGCCGACGATGGCAGCCACGATCGTGCCGATGCTGATGCCATCCATATAGGTGGCGTCGTTCGTCAGCAGTCCGAACAGGAATCCGCCGAGCATGGCGCCGACGATCCCGGCGATGAGACCGCCGAGTACGCCATAGCCCTCGTCGCCGGGCATGACCTTGCTCGCGATGAAGCCGGCAATGGCGCCGACGACCAACCAGGCAATGATGCTCATAAAACCTCCGCTATCCCTCCAACCAAATCAGTTCGGCGGGCGTGCCCGCTCCCCCGTTGAGTCAGACGGATGCACATTCCGTTCCGGACGCGCCCCGAACGGCTCTCATCGTAGTGTCCAGAACGATCCGGCATCGGTCATTCCGGAAGATTCGTAGAGCCGATGCGCCACCGTCCGGTGGCTGCCGCTCTCGAGCGCGACCGCGTACGCCCCCCTTCGCCTGCTCTCCTCGAACCCGGCGTCGAGCAGCGCGGCCCCGATACGCTTTCCGCGGGCCGCCTCGGTGACCACCAGGTCGGGGATCCATGCCTGCGGCGCGGGCACGAAGAACGGCTGTCGATGCTCGAGTGAGATGAACCCGACCGCGGCCCCGTCGAGGAATGCCAGCCGGGAACCCGTCTCGGCCCGCGAGACGTGCTCGGTGTACGTGCGCCGCAGCGCGCGGAGCTTCTCCTCGGCCGGCGAGGGACGGCCGAGCTCGGCGAGGAGCCGGGTGGCGGCCTCGAAATCGGCGTCATCGTCGCGGATCGGGCGGATCTCCACGCCACTGCCAGGGGCAATGCCGCGGGGTCGCACCGGGGCCATCTCGAAGTACTTCCCGCGATCCTCGAACCCGGTCGCGGCGTAGAGGGCACGGGCCGCCGTCCTGGCGTGCGAGACCTCAAGGGTGACCTGGTGGCCGCCGCGCAGCCGCAACTCGGCGATGGCCGCCGTCAGCAGCATCCGGCCGATCCCTCGTCCCCGGAAGCGCTCCGCGACCACGAGCTCGCTCACCCAGCCCTCGAACGTGGCGTGGTTCAGCCGCCGCCGGAAGCGGAACAGGATGAGGCCCGCCGGCTGCCCATCGGCGAGTGCCAGGAACGGGCTCGCGTCGACGTCGTTGACGAGCGCGTCGAACCGCGCGCGATGCTCCTCCGGATCGGAGCCCCGCAGCCCGTACAGCTCGCCAACCAGCGCTGCCGCAACGGCGAGGTCATCGCGGCCAAGCGGCCGCAGCTCAATCCCTTCGGGCCTCGGAACGGCGAGGCCGCCGACGGCATGGTCCGGATTGCCGAGCGACATCAGGCGTGGATTGACAGGGCCTAGTCGGTGAGGATCACGAAGCTGCCCGGCCATGAGCCGAAGTCCAGCGTCGTGATGCCGTTGCTCTCGCTGCCCTCGTACGATTCCCAGTCGGGATGAATCTCAATGGTCACCGTGCCACCATCGGCGAGTGTGATGGCGCCGAAATGGACAGCCGCGGTACAGACCGACGAATCGTCGGTGTAGGGCTGGCTCCCATAGACCGTGTGGGACTCGCCTCCAGGAGGGCAGTCGTACTCGAAATTCTCGCCATTGCTACCACGATGCTCGATCGCATCCGCTGCCCAGGAATCCGCGTCCGCTGGCCCCGCGGCCGCGGCCTTGCTGGCGCTCACTCCGCCATTGCCGCCCGCTTCGCCCGCGCCCCCGGCCACAGGCGTGGACGAGGCGGTGGTGCCGCACGCGGAGGCGATGCTCAGGAAAAGCATGAGGAGCAGATGTCGCCCAGGGGAATGCATGTCCCTATCGTAGCAAGCGACCGAGGCTCATCGACCCGCCGCGGAATCGCCTGCCGCCAGAGGTGCGAGATCGGTCATGCGCCGTCATCGGCCCTTGAAGTCGGGGGTGCGCTTCTCGAGGAAGGCCGCCATCCCCTCCTTCTGGTCCTCGGACGCGAAGAGCAGGTAGAAGAGCCGTCGCTCATGGGCGAGCGCATCGGTCAGGGGCATCTCGTACGCGACGTTGACGGCCTCCTTGGCGAGGCGCAGCGCGATCGGCGACTTGGTGGCGATCTTCGCCGCCAGCGCCAGGGCGTCCTCCACCACCAGCTCGTCGGGAACGACCTGCGCGACCAGGCCAGCGCGCTCGGCCTCCTGCGCCGTGATCGGCTCACCCGCCAGCACCATGCTCATCGCCTTCGACTTGCCGATGGCGCGCGCCAGCCGCTGCGTCCCACCGGCTCCGGGGATGACACCGATGTTGATCTCCGGCTGCCCGAACTTCGCCCCCTCGCCCGCCACGATGATGTCGAGCGTCATCGCCAGCTCGCAACCACCGCCAAGCGCCCAGCCATTCACCGCGGCGATCACCGGTTTGGTGATCTTCCGCACGCGATCCCATTGCCCGATGCGGTTGCTGGTCAGCATGTCGATGGGCGTGGCGCCCGCCATCTCGCCGATGTCGGCGCCCGCGGCGAACGCCCGCTCGTTGCCGGTCACCACGATGGCGCGGACGGTGTCGTCGCCGTCGAGATCCTCGAGCGCCGCGCACAGGGCATCCATGACCGCGCCGTTGAGCGCGTTGAGCTGCTTCGGCCGGTTGAGGCGCACGAGCGCCGTTCTTTGCTCCGCCTGGCGCTCGACCAGGACGAGCTGCTCGTCACTCACGCCTCCGCGCCCCAGGGATCCGGCAGCTCCACGCCGCACGACCCGCAGAACCGGTGCGACGCCGGCAGCCCGACGGCACCGCACGCGGCACAGCCACGCCCCTCGCCCGCCTCGAGGCGCCGCAGCTCGGCGAAGCGCGGGCGCCGCTTGTCGTGGAAGGCGGCAACGGCCTCGCGAGTCTCGTCGGCGGTGGAGTGCACGGCGAGCCAGTCGCGCGCGTGCTCCACGGTCTGCGACCAGACGAGGTCGCGCCACCAGTTGAGCTGCGTCTTCGTGTAGCGCATCGCCTCGGGGAGCTTCCGGGCCAAATTTGCCGCGAGACCGGCAACGACCGCATCCAGCTCGGCGCGCGGCGCCACCCGCGACACGAGACCCCAGTCCAGGGCCGTGGCCGCGGGGATCGGCTCGCACAGCATGATGATCTCGCGCGCGCGGCGATCGCCCACGATGAGCGGCAGCCACTGCGTCGCGCCGCCAGCCGGCACCGACCCGTGCTCGGGTCCCACGTGCCGAATGTAGGCGTCGTCGACGATCACCGACAGGTCGCACGCCATCTGGAGCTCGTTTCCACCGCCGACGCAGATGCCGTTGATGCGGGCGATGGTCGGCTTGCCGATGTGGCGCAGCCGGTCGTGCATCTCGATGAAGGCGCCCATCCAGCGCCAGTACTGGCCGGAGGTGGCGCCCATGGTCGCCTGCTCGTCGAGATCGGCGCCGGTGCAGAAGGACCGATCCCCCGCGCCGGTGAGGACCACGCAGGCAACGCTGTCGTCCCACGATGCCTGCTCGAAGGCACGCGCCAGCTCCCGCATCGTCGGGAAGTCGAGCGCGTTGAGCACCGCCGGACGGTCGATGGTGACCGTGGCGACGCCCGCATCGGCATCGCGCTCGTATCGGATGTGCTCGAAGCCGAGATCCGCGGGCTCCGTCACCGTGGGTGAGCCGGGCTCAGGCATCGGCCCCGTCGTGGGCGACGAAGAGGGTCACGCCGCCGCCCGCGAAGGTGCGCAGGTCGCGCGCACTGGCGGCACCCGCCTCCGATTGGAGGGCCTCCTCGAGGTCTGCGTCCGAGTCGAACGTCATCTCGGCCATCAGATAGTAGGGAGAGGGTCGCCCGCCGACGCCATCGGGCTTGCAGGTCTTCAGGTCGCGGAGCTTCGGGTAGCCCTGCACGATCGGCGTGTGGACCTCTCGGTAATGTGCGTCGAAGGCATCGGTGTCTTCGGGGGTGTTGTAGAGGACGATCAGGCGTGGCATGCGGCTACTTCTTGAAGTAGTCGGCGTTGATCTGGATGTACTTGACCTGGTCGTCCGGGACGGCATCCTCGGCGAATATGGCCGTCACCGGGCACTCGGGCTCGCACGCCCCACAGTCGATGCACTCGTCGGGGTCGATGAAGAACATCGCGTCGTCGTCGGTGGCATGGATGCAGTCGACCGGGCAGACGTCGACGCACGAGGCGTCCTTGACGCCGATGCACGGCTCGGTGATGACGTAGGTCATTGCCCTCCCTCGAAGCTGATCGTCCCGGGGGTCCGAGTCTACCCGATGCGACCGCGTGGACGCCCTCTCCCGGCTAGGATGCCGCCCATGGCACTCACCAATGGCGGCCGCCCTGTCCTCATCGTCGCCGCCGTCACGCCACTGACCGAGGACGGAGACGAGCTTGACGAAGCGGCCATCAGGCCGTACGTCGAATTCCTCGAATCGCACGGGGCCGATGGCGTCTTCGCCTGCGGCACCACCGGCGAGGGCGTGCTGCTGTCACTCGACGAACGACGCCGCGTCGTGGCCGCCTACCGCGAGGCGGTCTCCGGGACGCTGATCGTGCACGCCGGCGCGCAGAACACGCGCGACACCTGCGCACTCGCTGCCGATGCAGCCGACCTGGGCGCCGATGCGGTCGGGGTCATCGCCCCGCCGTACTTCACCTTGGACGACGACGCACTCGCCGCCCACTTCGTCGCGGCGGCGAACGCCTGCGCGCCGCTCCCCTTCTACTGTTATGCCT
>Ga0136611_10002660_pt1 | contig 12449 bp, 20 predicted proteins | sample AntDrymUQ2232306_2_FD_106645 | JGI IMG/M metagenome (GOLD analysis project Ga0136611, IMG submission 106645) | Polar desert sand microbial communities from Dry Valleys, Antarctica - metaG UQ223 (23.06) | ecosystem: Environmental > Terrestrial > Soil > Desert | place: Antarctica: Dry Valley... | reverse complement strand
TCTCGGTGGCCTTCTGCAGGGCGATCGAGTGCTCCTTGCCCTTGCCGTAACCGAGCCCGACGCGACCCGCGCCATCGCCGACGACGACCAGAGAGGTCTGGGAGAAGCGGCGACCGCCCTTGACCACCTTGGCCACTCGTCGGCCACGACCGATGGGTCGCTCCTGCAGATGCTGGTCACCCTGTGCCATCAGAACTCCAATCCCGCTTCGCGGGCTGCGTTGGCGAGCGCAGCGATGCGCCCGTGGTAGATGAAGCCGCCTCGGTCGTACACGACCTTGGTGACCCCGGCCGCCTGCGCCCGCTCGGCGACGAGCCGGCCGACGGTCGTGGCCGCGTCCTTGTTGCTGCCGAGGCTCGACCGCAGGTCGGCTTCCACCGTGGATGCGGCGGCCAACGTGCGGCCGGAGCGGTCATCGACGATTTGTGCGGTGATGTGCTTGTTGGACCGGAAGACGGCCAGGCGCGGACGCTCGGCCGTACCGGACACCTTCTTGCGCACCCTGCGGTGCCGGCGCTCGCGGCCTTCCTGCTTCTGCTTCGCGGTGACGCTCACTTCGCTGCCTTTCCAGCCTTCCGCTGCACCACTTCTCCGGTGTAGCGAACGCCCTTGCCCTTGTAGGGCTCGGGCTTGCGGATCTTGCGGATGTTGGCGGCCACCTGGCCCACCAGCTCCTTGTCGATGCCCCGAACGTTGATGTGCGTCGGGGTCGGCACCTCGAAGGTGACGCCGCTCGGTGCATCCACGGCGACGGGGTGGCTGAACCCGAGGGCCAGCTCGAGGCGACCGGGGCCCTGGGCCGTGGCCCGGTACCCCACGCCGACGATGTCGAGCTCCTTCACGAACCCGGCGGTGACGCCGACGACCATGTTGTTGACCAGGGAGCGGGTCAGCCCGTGGAGGGCGCGGTTCTGGCGCTCGTCGTTCGGACGCTCGACGAGGAGGCTCCCTTCCTCCTGACGCACGCTGATCTCGCCGGGCAGCTCGCGAGCCAGGGTGCCGTTGGGACCCTTCACCCGAACGGTGCGTCCTTCGATGGCGACATCCACGCCGCTGGGGACGGGAATCGGTGCTTTTCCGATGCGAGACATGTCTGCTCCGTTACCAGATGTAGCAGAGGACTTCGCCGCCCGTACGGGACTTGCGAGCCTCTCGATCGGTCATGAGCCCCTTGCTGGTGGACACGACGGCGACGCCGAGCCCTCCGAGCACGCGGGGCATGCGGTCGGCCTTGGCGTAGACGCGAAGGCCGGGCTTGGACACGCGGGTGATGCCCGAGATCGTGCGGGTGCGATCGGCGGCGTACTTCATCTCGATCACGAGGATGCCGCCGGGCCGGGTGGGCTCGTTCTCCTCGTGGAAGCCGGAGATGTAGCCCTCTCGCTGGAGCACGGCGGCGAGCGCAGCCTTCTGCTTCGAGGTTGGCATGCGCACGCGGTCGTGCATGGCCACGTTGGCGTTGCGGATGCGCGTGAGCATGTCGGCGATGGGATCGGTCATGGTCATCGTTCCGTCCCCTCCCCTACCAGCTCGCCTTGGTGACGCCGGGGATCTCGCCGGCGTGGATCATCTCGCGAAGGCAGATGCGGCAGAGGCCGAACTTGCGGTACACGGAACGTGGACGCCCGCATCGGCCGCACCGGGTGTAGCCCCGGACCTTGAACTTCGGCTTGCGCTGCTGCTTCTCGATGAGTGCCTTCTTGGCCATTACTGACCCTGTCCTTCGCGCTTGAACGGGAACCCGAACGCATCGAGGAGGGCGCGCCCCTCGTCGTTGCTCCGGGCAGTGGTCACGATCGTGATATCCATGCCTCGAGTCGTATCGATCTTGTCGTAGTCGATCTCCGGGAAGATCAGCTGCTCGGTGATGCCGAACGTGTAGTTGCCCCGGCCGTCGAACCCGGTGGGCGGAAGCCCGCGGAAGTCACGGATTCGGGGGATGGCCACGCTGATGAGGCGGTCGAGGAACTCCCACTTGCGGTCACCTCGGAGGGTCACCTTGGCGCCGATGGCGTTGCCCTCGCGCAGCTTGAAGCCGGCGATCGAGGTCTTCGCCTTGGTGACGATCGGCTTCTGGCCGGCGATGAGGGTGAGGTCGCGCACAGCTCCCTCGAGCAGCGACGGCTGCTGCACCGCCCGGCCCACGCCCATGTTGATCACGACCTTCTCGAAGGTCGGCACCTCCATGATGTTGCCCAGGGACAGCGAGTCCTTCAGCTGGTTGCGGAGCTCGTCGTTGTAACGCTTCTTGAGTCGCGGCAGCTCCTGCGTCTCAGCCATCAGAGATCACCTCCGCAGCGCTTGCAGGTGCGGAGCTTCTCGCCCTTGTCGTCGAAGCGGTAGCCGACCCGAGCCGGCTTGCCACACGACGAGCACACGATGGCCACGTTGGCCACCGGAATGGGCATGTCGACGTCGACGATGCCGCCCTGGGTCGTCGCCCGAGTGGCTCGCTGGTGCTTCTTGGCCACGTTGACCCCGCCCACCACGACCTTGAGCTTGTCGGGGAAGGCACGCATGACTTCACCCTCTTTGCCACGGTCCTTGCCGGTGAGCACGCGGACGCGGTCACCCTTCTTGATCTTCATCACAACACCTCTGGTGCGAGAGACACGATGCGCATGAACTTCTTGTCCCGCAGCTCGCGCCCAACCGGGCCGAAGATGCGGGTGCCGCGTGGCTGGAGCTGGTCGTTGATGAGCACGGCCGCGTTCTCGTCGAAGCGGATGTAGGAGCCGTCGGGGCGCCGCCGCTCCTTCACGGTGCGCACGACCACGCACTTGACGACCTCGCCCTTCTTGACCGCCGCCCCCGGAATGGCTTCCTTCACGGTGGCCACGAAGATGTCGCCGATCGTGGCGTACCGCCGCCGCGAGCCGCCCAGCACCTTGATGCAGAGCACCTCCCGGGCACCGGAGTTGTCGGCCACCTTGAGACGTGATTCCTGTTGGATCATCGGGCTCGCTCCAGCACTTCGAGGAGCCGCCAGCGCTTCAGCTTCGACAGCGGCCTGGTCTCCTGCACCCTGATGCGGTCGCCGACGCGCACCTCGTTGTTCTGGTCGTGCACGTACAGGCGCTTGGTGCGCTGCACCGTCTTGCCGTAGCGGGCGTGACGAACTCGCTCGACGACCTCGACGACGACGGTCTTGTCCATGGCGTTCGACGCCACGATGCCCTCACGCACCTTGCGGGCGTTGGGTCGGGTCGGCTCGGTCGTGGCATCGGTCGATGCCGCTTCGGAGGAGGCCGCCTCGGCTCCCACCGCTTCGTCGGTCGTGTCCTGGTCGCTCATGATGCTGTCTCCTCGGCGCCGGCAGCTGCGATCTCCCGCTCACGCAGGATCATCTCGATGCGGGCGACGTCCTTCTTTAGGTTGCCGATCTGGGAGCTGTTCTCCAGCTGGCCGGTGGCGTTCTTGAATCGCAGGGCGAACAGCTCCTGCTTGGTGTCCCCGAGCCGGTTGACCAGCTCGGCATCGGCGAGCTCGCGGAGCTCGGTGGCCTTGGCCATCAAACCTCGACCTCCTCGGAGCGCACCAGGAAGCGGGCGCGGATCGGGAGCTTCTGGATGGCTCGCTCCATGGCTTCCTTGGCCAGCGGCTCCGGCACGCCGGCCAGCTCGAACATGATGCGCCCGGGCTTGACGACGGCCACCCAGTGCTCGGGGTTGCCCTTGCCTGAACCCATGCGGGTCTCGGCCGGCTTCTGGGTCACGGGCTTGTCCGGGAACACCCGGATCCACACCTTGCCGCCACGCTTCACGTGACGGGTCATGGCGATGCGGGCGGCCTCGATCTGTCGCGCCGTGATCCAGCCGGGCTCCATGGCCTGGATGGCGAAGTCGCCGAAGGTGATGTCGGTGCCGCCCTTGGCCTGACCGGTCATGCGGCCGCGGTGCTGCTTGCGATGCTTGACCCTGCGGGGCATGAGCACGACTAGTCACTCTCCTTCCGGAAGTGCGGTGCCTCGTGGTGCTCCCGGGTTCGGCGCTCGATCTCTTCCTCTTCGGCGATCAGGCGCTCGAGCTCAGGGTCGGCTTCCTTGATGATGGGTGCGGCCGGTGCCGCCTCATCGGTAGCCGGAGCTGCGGAGGTCGGCTCCTCGCCCGCCGCGGTTGGAAGAGCCTCACCCTCGGTGCCGGGAGCCTCGCCTTCACCCCGGCGACGCTGACCGCCGCCCGAGGAGATGACCCGGCGCGGGCGCGGGCCCTGACCTGAGGTTCCGCCGGTGGCCATGTCGGCCTCGCGGCTGATCTTCTCGTCGGCCGACACCTTGTACGGCAGGATGTCGCCCTTGTAGATCCAGACCTTGACGCCGATGCGGCCCTGCGGGGTCTTGGCCTCGCGCATGCCGTAGTCGATGTCGGCCCGGAGGGTGTGCAGCGGCACACGACCCTCGCGGTAGAACTCCTTGCGGCTCATCTCCGAGCCACCCAGGCGGCCCGAGCACTGCACCCGGATGCCGAGTGCTCCGGCCTTGAGCACGTTCTGCACGGTTCGCTTCATGGCTCGACGGAACGACACGCGACCGGCCAGCTGGTCGGCGATGCCTTGGGCCATGAGGGTGGCATCCAGCTCGGGCTGCTTGATCTCCTGGATGTTGAGCTGCACCTTGGCGTTGCCGGTGATCTTGGCCAGCTCGGTACGGAGCCGATCGGCCTCGGCGCCGCGACGGCCGATGACGATGCCGGGCCGCGCCGTGTGCACGTCGATGCGCAGCCGATCGCGGGTGCGCTCGACCTCGACCCGGCTCACCGCGGCCCGCTCGAGCTGACTCATGAGGTAGTTCCGGATCTTCCAATCCTCGACGACCCACTCCTTGTAGTCCGAGTCGTTGAACCAGCGGGACTTCCAGTCGGTGGTTATGCCGAGCCGGAAGCCGTACGGGTTGACCTTCTGGCCCATCAGCTCTTCTCCTCGTCGGTGTCGATGACCGCATCGTCGTCAGTGCTGTCGACGGGCCGGGTCTCGATACCGGTAGTTGCGATGTCGGGGGCCACGGTCTCTTCGATGATTGGCTCGTCGGCAGAAGCTTCGGTTGCGTCGGTAGGCGCTTCCGTCACCGAAGCGCTCCCGCGGCGTCCGCGGCCGAATCGGCGGTTGCGCTCGGTCTCGGGAGCAGCGGCCCCGGTAGTGGAGGGGGTGCCGCGCCCACCCGCAACGCGACGGGCTCGTTGTGCAGCCTGGTCGGCGGACTGCTTGGCCCGGAAGCGGCGCAGCTCCGCATCGGGCATGCGGCTCACGATGACGGTGACGTGGCTGGTGCGCTTGCGGATCTTGCCGGCCCTGCCTCGGGCCCGGGGGCGGAACCGCTTGAGGGTCGGGCCCTCGTCGGCGAAGCACGCCGACACGTAGAGCTCCTCGGGATCGATCTGATCGTTGTTCTGCGCGTTGGCGACGGCGGAGTCGAGCAGCTTGCCCACGATCTGGGCCGCGTCGCGCTCGGAGAACTTCAGGATCTCGGCGGCGCGCTGCACGTGCTGCCCACGGATCAGGTTCAGCACCACCCGCACCTTCGAGGGAGACGTGCGGGAGTACTTGAGGACAGCGCGCGTTCCCTCGCGCTCGTTGGTCTTCACACCGGGCACGCGCCTACCGCCTTCCCGACCGCTCTTGGCCGGCGTGGAAGCGGAACGTCCGGGTCGGCGCGAACTCGCCGAGCTTGTGCCCGACCATCGACTCCGTGAGGTACACGGGCACGTGCTTGCGACCGTCGTGGACGGCGATGGTGTGGCCGACCATGTCCGGGATGATGGTGGAGCGACGAGACCAGGTCTTGATGACCCGCTTCTCGTTCCTGCTGTTCAGCCCGTCGACCTTCTTCAGCAGGTGGTCGTCGACGAACGGGCCCTTCTTGAGGCTGCGCGGCATGTGTTCCCCTACCTCCGGGCACCGCGTGTGCGGCGCCGCCGGATGATGAGCTTTTGCGATTCCTTGTGCGGCCGACGGGTGCGGCCCTCTGGCTTGCCCCAGGGCGAGACCGGGTGCCGGCCACCCGAGGTCTTGCCCTCGCCGCCACCGAGCGGGTGGTCGACAGGGTTCATGGCCACGCCGCGGGTCTGCGGGCGCTTGCCCTTCCAGCGGTTGCGGCCGGCCTTGCCTATGGATTGCAGCTCGGCCTCGGCGTTGCCGACCTCGCCGAGGGTGCCCCGGCAGTCGATGGGCACACGGCGCATCTCGGTGGAGGGCAGGCGCAGGGTGGCGAAGTCCCCCTCCTTGGCGACGACTTGGACGCTCATGCCCGCGCCTCGGGCGATCTTGCCGCCGGCGCCGGGCTTGAGCTCGACGTTGTGCACGACGGAGCCGACCGGCACGTAACGCAGCGGGAGGGCGTTGCCGGGACGGATCTCGGCGCCCTGGCCGTTCTGCAGCACGTCGCCGACCTTGACGTTCCGGGGGGCGAGGATGTACCGCTTCTCGCCGTCGTGGTAGTGGAGCAGGGCGATGCGGGCGTTGCGGTTCGGGTCGTACTCGATGCCGGCGACCGTGGCGCGCACGCCGTCCTTGTTGCGCTTGAAGTCGATGAGCCGGTACTGCTGCTTGTGGCCGCCGCCACGGTGCCGGGCTGTCTTGCGGCCGTAGCTGTTGCGCCCGCCGGTGCGGGGCTTCGGTGCGAGCAGCGACTTCTCGGGCTCGTCCTTTGTGATCTCGGAGAAGTCCGAGACGGACTGGAACCGTCGACCGGCGCTGGTCGGCTTGCGCTTGCGGAGGGGCATGTCGTTCCTAGCCTTCGAACAGGTCGATGCGGTCGCCGGCCTGCAACGTGACGATCGCTCGTTTGGTGTCAGGACGCGAGCCGAAGGTGAACTTGCGGCGGTTGCGCTTGCGCTTGCCCTTACGGTTCAGCGTGTTGACTTTGACGACGCCGACGCCGAAGATCGCTTCCACCGCCTGGCGGATCTCGATCTTGTTGGCATCCGGGTGGACGACGAAGGTGTAGACGCCATGGTCCAGCAGGGCATAGGACTTCTCGGACACGACCGGCTTGAGGATCACGTCACGGGGGTCTCTCACGACGCCTCCTCAGCGGTCGGAACGGAATCGACGGGCCGAACCGAGTCGGTGCTGCGGCTGGCCGGCACGGTGGCCGAGGTGAAGACCACCCAGTCGCTGCAGAGCACGTCGTAGGCGTTGAGCTCACCCGTCATGAGCAGGTGCACCTCGGGCAGGTTGCGAAAGGCGCGGAGCGCGGCTTCGTCCTGCGGGGAGACGACGAGGAGGATCTTGCCGTCGAGCCCTAGAGCTCGCAGCGCCGCCTTCGCCTCACGGGTCTTTCGCTCGGGCAGGTCCCAGCCGGCGACGACCGCCACCCGGCCCTCGGCGGCACGATCGGACAAGGCCGACCGCAGTGCCAGCTGCACCATCTTCTTCGGTGTCTTCTGGGCGTAGGACCGCGGCTTCGGACCCAGAGCGACACCGCCGCCCGCCCAGTGCGGGGCACGCGTGGAACCCTGCCGTGCTCGGCCGGTGCCCTTCTGCCGCCAGGGCTTGGCGCCGCCGCCGCGCACCTCGGCTCTGGTCTTGGTGCTCTGCGTGCCTCTACGGGCCGCTGCGAGCTGGGCGGTGACGACCTGATGCATGACCGCCATGTTCGGTTGGATGCCGAAGACGGCAGGATCGAGGTCGAGCGTTCCGGACTTGTCGCCGTTCGGTGTGCGCACGTCGATGAAGGCCATCAGCCCTTGCCACCCTTCACCGCGTTGCGAATGACGACCATGCCCCCGCGCGGGCCGGGGATCGCGCCCTTTACCAACAAGAGGTCGCGCTCGCCGTCGGCCTGGACGATCTCAAGGTTGAGCGTGGTGACCCGCTCGGCCCCCATGTGGCCGGCCATCTTGGTGCCCTTGAACACCCGGGCGGGCGTGGCGCAGGCACCGATCGAGCCCGGGGCCCGGTGCTTCTTGTGGTTGCCGTGCGAAGCGCCTTGACCCTTGAAGTTGTGGCGCTTCATGCCGCCGGCGAAGCCCTTGCCCTTGGAGATGCCGGTGACGTCCACCTTGTCGCCGGCGGTGAGCATGTCGACCCGGATCTCCTGGCCGACCGTGTAGCCGCTGACGTCGTCGAGGCGGAGCTCGACGAGGCGGCGGCCCGGCTCGACAGAGCCCAGGTGACCGGCTTCGGGCTTGTTGACCCGGCTCGCCTTCTGGGTGCCGTAGGTGACCTGAACGGCGTAGTAGCCATCACGCTCGGGCGTCTTCACCTGCACGACCCGCACGGGGGTGATGCGCACGACGGTGACCGGCACGGCTCGGTTCTGGTCGTCCCAGACCTGAGTCATGCCGACCTTCTCGCCGACGATCGCTTTGCTTGCCATTGGAGCTCTTTCTTCTGTGCAGAGTGCCGGGTGGGGGCCGACGTGCTCGTAGCGGTGGTGGCACGCGCCTATGCGAGGCGAGTGACCGGCTGACACGCAAGACTCCGCTCGGGCTGGCCCGGGCGGAGCTCGATGATGTTGTGCTGCGAGGTCCCCCGCTTCAGGGCGCTCGCAGACGTCGTTTTCCGAAGTTGGCCCGGGGGCCAGGACCGGACAACTCTAGCGACCATGACTCGCGCACGCCAACCGTCGGTGCCGTGGTGGAGGGGCATCCCGGCCGTGCGGACGAGCATCGACTGCGACGGGGCGCGACACCGGTTGCTGTGGCGACGTGGGCGGTTCGTGCTCGAGGATCATCCCCACCTCGACGGCGAGCGGGCGCTGGTGGCCCTGGGGGCCGACGTCCCTCCGTGCCTGGCCATGCTCGACACGTGGCTCGGTGCCCTGCGCGACGGCGGCTTCCTCCACGAGTGGGCTGTCACCGAGCTGGGTGACGACACGCGCCAGCGGAAGTTCCGCACCAGCTGGGCGCGAGCCATGCGGGGTGAGGCGCAGGACATGCTGGTGCAGCTGCCGCTCGAGCGCGCCGTGGCCATGGGGCGGGTCATTGCGGGCTTCCCCCACCCCCTCCAGGACCGACTCGCCCTCGGTCTCGCACAGGCCATGTCGCGCAGCTGGGGCTCCGGGCGATGGGCCGAGCTCGAGCCCGTCCTCGGCCGGGCCATCGCGGTGCGTGCCCGCACGGCCTTCGTGCGGAGCCTGCGCGTGCTCGACGCACATCCCCGACCCGATGCGCTCGTGCCCTTTCGCTGTGAGCTCTTGGCGCCGGGAGTGACGCCTTCGGTCACAGGGCGGTTGGCCCCACAGGGGAGCCACGCGCATGTCGCTGTCGGTCCGGGCTGGCTGGCCGAGGTGTGGGGACGGGGCCTGTCCGTCGTGGACGATCACCTCGTGCTCGAGGTGGTCAGTCCGTCGACCGTGTTGGCGGTGGGGTGGGTGCCGGCCGCCGGCGGGCTTCGCCCCGAAGTGGTGGAGGCGACCCTGAGCCGGCTCGACGGGACAGTCGTGTTGTCCTGAGCCGGCCAGCTGGCCGGGTGGCGTCGAGAGGCGCCAGTAGGGTGGCGCCGCGTGCGACGCCGACCCGGGGTGGCCCGGGTGCTGCTGGGTGGCCTGGTCGTCCTCGCCCTCAGCTGTGCCGGCACCGCCTCGGGCGTGTTGTTGGCTGGGAGCACGGCGTCGGACGTAGGTCCCTTCCAGATCTCACTGGCGGCCCGGCCGACCTGGTCGGGTGACACCACGGTGCACGTGCCCCCGCTCGGCACGCTCGCCATGGACACCCACGACGGGCTGTTGGGCCTCGATCTGCGGGCCGAGGAGGTCGACCTGGCCGACGCCGAAGCGGTGCTGGCGGATCCGTCCCGCCTCGATGGGATCGGTGAAGCAGTCGCCATCGACCTCCGGGTGGCGGTGAAGGCGTTGGCCGTCCGTACCTTCGCTGCCGCCGTCACCGGGGCTGTCGTTTTGACGGCCCTCGTGCTCCGCCGGTGGCGCGCGGCCGTGGCCGCGGCGCTGATCGCCGTGGCCCTGATGGTCGGGAACGGCGGGGTGGCGCGGCGGTCCTGGCGCCCGCAGGCGGTGGCTGAGCCGCGCTACACAGGCCTGCTGGCATCCGCTCCGCAGGCCGTGGGCGACGCCCGACTGGTGGTGGAGCGGTTCGACCAGTACCGGGCCCAGGTGGCCGGCCTCGTCGCCAACGTCACGTCCCTCTACGGCACCGTCGGCCAGCTCAGCACCTTCGAGCCGAACCCGGCGACCATCCGGGTGCTGCACGTGAGCGACCTGCATCTGAACCCCGAGGCCTTCGACGTGATCGACCGGGTGGTGAAGGGCTTCGACGTCGACGTGGTGGTCGACACCGGAGACATCAACGACTGGGGAACCGGCTTGGAGTCGCGCTTCGTCGAGCGCATCTCGGGCATCTCGGTGCCCTATGTGTTCGTCCGGGGGAACCACGACTCCGCCGACACCGAGCGCGCCGTGGCCCGGAACGCGAACGCGATCGTCCTCGACGACCGCGCCGTCGACGTGGCCGGACTGCGCATCTGGGGGATCGGTGACCCGCGCTTCACTCCGGACAAGAGGTCGTTCACCGGCGCCAACGAGGAGACCGAGGCGGCGGAAGCCTTCGCCCCGGTGGCGGCCACCCGTCTTCGGCGCCTGGCCACGCCACCGGACATCGCGCTCGTCCACGACCCTGTCGTGGCCGAGCGAGCCGGCGGTCTGGCCCCGTTGTTCCTCGCCGGGCACCGCCATGTCGTTGACCAGCGCCAGATCGGATCCAGCCTGCTGCTCGTGGAGGGCTCTACCGGAGGCGCCGGCCTGCGGGGCCTCCAGAAGGAGGACCCGGTCCCACTGTCGCTGAGCGTCCTCTACCTCGACCGACCCACCCGGCGCCTGCAGGCGGTCGACCACATCACCGTCGGGGGGCTCGGCCTCACCAGCGTGCAGGTCGATCGCAAGGTGATCCCGCCTCCGGACGCGCCAGGGGCGCCCCCACCTGCGGGCGCCCCTCGTTCGACCACGAGCACTGTGTCGACCACAGCGCCTGGCCGCTAAGCCTGCTGAATCTTGATCTCGATGTCGACGCCGGCCGGCACCTCGAGGCGCTGGAGCGAGTCGACCGTCTTGGGGGTGTGCTCCACGATGTCGAGGAGGCGCTTGTGAATGCGCATCTCGAAGTGCTCCCGGCTGTCCTTGTACTTGTGAGGGGACCGGATGACGGTGTAGCGGTGCTTCTCCGTCGGGAGCGGGACGGGGCCGCGCACCTTGGCGGACGTGCGCATGACCGTCTCGACGATCTTCTTTGTCGACTGGTCGAGCACCTCGTGGTCGTACGCCTTGAGGCGGATGCGGATCTTCTGGGCCATGAGTTGGTGAGCCTTACTTGAGGATCTTGGTGACGCGGCCGGAGGCCACGGTGCGGCCACCCTCACGGACGGCGAAGCGCAGGCCTTCGTCCATGGCGATGGGGTGGATGAGCTCGACAGTGATGGGGGTGTTGTCGCCGGGCATGACCATCTCGGTGCCCTCGGGCAGCTGGATGTGGCCGGTGACGTCGGTGGTGCGGAAGTAGAACTGCGGCCGGTAGTTGGTGAAGAACGGCTTGTGACGGCCGCCCTCGGCCTTGGACAGCACGTAGATCTGGGCTTCGAAGTGGGTGTGAGGGGTGATGGAGCCGGGCTTGCACAGCACCTGGCCCCGCTCCACGTCCTCCTTCTTGGTGCCCCGCAGCAGGGCACCGATGTTGTCGCCGGCCCGGCCCTCGTCGAGGAGCTTGCGGAACATCTCCACGCCCGTGCAGGTCGTCTTCTGGGTGTTCTTGATGCCGACGACCTCCACCTCGTCGCCGGTGTGGACGATGCCTTGTTCGACCTTGCCGGTGACCACGGTGCCGCGACCGGTGATGGTGAAGACGTCCTCGATGGGCATGAGGAAGGGCTTGTCCAGCTCGCGCTCGGGCTCGGGGATGAACTCATCGGCCGCAGCCATGAGCTCGACGATCTTCTCCTGCCACTCGGGGTCACCCTCGAGGGCCTTGAGGGCCGACACCCGGATGACCGGGGTGTCGTCGCCGGGGTACTCGTACTCGCTGAGCAGCTCGCGGACCTCGAGCTCGACCAGGTCGAGCAGCTCCTCGTCGTCCACCGAGTCGCTCTTGTTGAGGGCGACCACGATGGAGGGCACGCCCACCTGGCGGGCCAGGAGCACGTGCTCACGGGTCTGGGGCATGGGGCCATCCGCGGCCGACACCACCAGGATGGCCCCGTCCACCTGGGCGGCACCGGTGATCATGTTCTTGATGTAGTCGGCGTGGCCCGGCATGTCGACGTGGGCGTAGTGCCGGTTGGGGGTGTGGTACTCCACGTGGGCGATGTTGATGGTGATGCCCCGCTGGCGCTCTTCGGGGGCCTTGTCGATCATGTCGAAGGCCTGGAAGGTGGTCTTGCCCGAGGGATCGCGCTCGGCCAGGGTCTTGGTGATCGCGGCAGTCAGCGTCGTCTTGCCGTGGTCGATGTGACCCATCGTCCCGATGTTGAGGTGGGGCTTGTCGCGCTCGAACTTCTGCTTGGCCATG
>Ga0136611_10002659_pt1 | contig 12449 bp, 7 predicted proteins | sample AntDrymUQ2232306_2_FD_106645 | JGI IMG/M metagenome (GOLD analysis project Ga0136611, IMG submission 106645) | Polar desert sand microbial communities from Dry Valleys, Antarctica - metaG UQ223 (23.06) | ecosystem: Environmental > Terrestrial > Soil > Desert | place: Antarctica: Dry Valley... | reverse complement strand
TGCGATACGGCCGGCAACGGCCAGGTCGCGCTGGACAAGCTCGACGCCGAGCACTACGACCTGGTGCTGATGGACTGCCAGATGCCGGTGCTGGATGGCTACGCCGCCACCCGCCGCTGGCGCGAGCTGGAACAGCAACGCAAGGCCGAGCACCGCCTGCCCATCGTTGCCATGACTGCCAACGCGATGGCCGGCGACCGCCAGAAATGCCTGGATGCGGGGATGGACGACTACTTGGCGAAGCCCGTCACCCGCGCGGACCTGGAGCGCTGCATTGGCCGCTGGAGCGAGGCAGACCTCGCGGTACCGGACACCCTGCCGCCACCCGAACAACTGGCGGCGCGTTCGCCGCCGGTGCTCAATGCCGGTGTGCTCGACGAGCTGCGCGAGGTGCTTGGCAGCGAAGTCGACAAGATCATCGCGGTCTACCTGGAAGACGCGCCGCGGCTCATCGCGCAACTGGAGCGTGCCGCGGTGGGCGACGACCCAATCGCCCTGCGGGTGGCGGCGCACACGCTGAAATCCTCTAGCGCGAACGTCGGCGCGACCACCCTGTCGGAGGCCGCCCGCGATCTTGAACACGGTGCGCGCGACGGTACCTTGGCGAAGCCGGAAGCGCTGGTGGCGCAGATCGTCACGGAATTTGCGCAGGTGCGCAGCGCGCTGCAGTCCAAGCTGCCAACCAACGTGCGCTGAGCAGGTCGGCTGGCTTGTTCAGCCAGCCAGCTGCTGCGCCAGGTAATTCTGTTCGCCGATACGGTCCATCAATGCCAGCTGGGTTTCAATCCAGTCCACGTGTTCTTCTTCCGAGGCGAGGATCGACGCAAACAAGTTGCGGCTGCCGTAGTCGGCCACGCCCTCGCAGTGCGCAACGGCGTCCTTGAGCAGCGGCAGCGCCTCCAGCTCCAGCGCCAGGTCGCACTCCATCAGTTCGCGCGGATTTTCGCCGATCCGCAATTTTCCCAGCGCCTGAAAATTGGGCAGCCCATCCAGGAACAGGATGCGCTCCGCCAGCGAATCGGCGTGTTTCATCTCGTCGATCGACTCGTGGTATTCGTGCGCGGCCAATTCCTTCAGGCCCCAGTTCTTCAGCATCTTGGCGTGCAGGAAGTACTGGTTGATTGCGGTCAGCTCGTTGTAGAGCGCCTTGTTGAGGAATTCGATGACCTTGGCGTCGCCCTTCATGTCCGCGCTCCTTGCATTGAAGGCCGCACTCTAGCGCGATGCGCAGCCAGATGACGGAACGCGAATCGTCCGCATCCAGCCAAGGTGATGATGAACGCTGCGGCAGGTCAGGCGGCTTGCGACAGCACCGGCAAGGGAAGGGCGCGGATACGTCGCGCCTCGTCCAGGATCGCTTCGGCGGACGCCACGCAGCTGCCGCAGTTGGCGCCCACGCCGGTGCGCATGGTGAGCTCGGCGATCGAGGCGCAGCCCGCGGCAGATGCATCGCGGATTTCGCGGTCGGTTACCCCGTTGCAGACGCAGACGTACATTGCGGGTCCTGGCAGGCGTGCGTTAGCCGCATCACATCCTAAACGCGAATGATTGTCAATTCGCGTGAATACCCCGTTTGCTCCCCGCTCAGCCACGTGATCTGCTGCGGTTGGCAAAACTGCGCAATGGCAGCAGACCGGCCGCAGGCAGCGGTACCGCCCCAACGCCGGCCACCGCGCGGGCCAGGGGCGCCAGGTGGTCCAGCGCGCTCGCATACACGCTGCGCTTGAAGGTCACCACGTGCTGGGTCGGGTACCAGAAATCCACCCAGCGCCAGCCGTCGAATTCCGGTTTGTCGGTGAGGTCCAGGCGCAGGTGCACTTCATCGCCCACCAGGCGCAGCAGGAACCAGACCTGCTTCTGCCCCACGCACACCACGCGCTCATGCCGGCGGATGGCGCGCGGGGGGAGCCGGTAACGCAACCAGCCGGGAGTGGCGCCGAGCACTTGCACATGTTCCGGCATGAGCCCGGTCTCCTCGCGGAGTTCGCGGTACATCGCCTCCAGCGGGGTCTCGTCGGTGTTCATCCCGCCCTGCGGGAACTGCCATCCGTCGCGATGCACGCGGCGCGCCCAGAACACGCGGCCATCCTCGTGCATCAGCACGATGCCCACGTTCGGGCGGAAGCCGTCCGGATCGATCACGATGCGGACTCCAGGAAATTCACTGTCCCGACTCTGCCACGCGGCTCTTGGCCACGGCAAGCCCCGAACGCCTTGATTGACTGCGCGGCGCGGTGCGGGAATAATTCCCAGCTAACTGCGATAAACCTTTCCGCTTGGCTATGTAGCCCGTCCGGTGAGCGCACCGCATACAAGATGCCGGGAATTGCGGCACAAAACACAATTTGGCTATGTAGCTCAGCTGGTTAGAGCGTGGCACTCATAATGCCGAGGTCGGTGGTTCGAGTCCACCTATAGCCACCACACTGCATTTGTCCCCAAGTATCGGTTTGGGACCGCTTCCCAACTTGGCAATCTCGCGGTTTTTCGTCTGAGACTGTGCCCGCTTCGGTGTCCTTTTCCCGCCTCGTTTCCCGTGGGTTCGTCACCTCGATTCCTCGAATGCGCCACCGCGCCTCTTGCGGTCGCTTCACCCGGGGAAATTCGGCACACTCCCTCCATGAGCGTTGCACCCATTCCGGACAACGAGGGCGAGCGCCTGCTGGCGCTCCACGCACTCCTGGGCGCCGACGGGATCGATGAGAAGCCGCTCGCGCGGTTTACCCGGATTGCCCGCAGCCTGGCGGGCACCCCGGTGGCAGCGGTGTCGCTGGTCGATGCGGACCGCCAGCTGTTCCGGGGTTGCGCGGGCGAATGGCTGCGCGAAACGTCGCGCACTGTGTCCTTCTGTGCGCACGCGCTGCTGGAGCCGGAGTACCTGTACGTGCCCGACGCCCAGCTCGATCCGCGCTTCGCCGACAACCCGGTGGTGACCGGCGATCCGCGGATTCGCTTCTACGCGGGCTTCCCGTTGTTCGTGCAAGACAAGCTGGCGCTGGGTGCGCTGTGCCTCATCGATTTCCATCCGCGTGTGTTGGCGCCCGACCAGATCGCATCGCTGCGCGATCTCGCCGACCTCCTGCAGCGCGAATTGCTGTTGCAGACCCTGCTCTGGGATCGTGCCCGAGCGCCCTAACGCGCGCCATCATTTGCCGAGCCAGCCACCTTTCTGGCGCGAGGTCAGTTGCTTCAGCTCGTAGGCCGCGCGCGACGAGGCAATCCGCCCGGCGACCAGTTCGGCATACACCAGGTCTGCGCGGCGGCGGCGACGCACTGCATCCCCGGCGTCGAGTATTCGTTCCGCGGTGTGGACCAGCCAGGCCCACGCGCGATTGTCGCTGGCTGACTGTTGGGTGGAGTACGCCTCCACCGCCTGCAGGCCCGCGTCGAGGTTGCGCTCGACCCGCGCCAACAGGCTTTGCATCAGGTCGCTCTGGCCCAGCCGGCCAGCGCGCACCGTCGCAATGGCCGCGCCTAGTGTTTCAATCTCGAGGACGCCGAGTTCGGTCGATGATGCCAGCGACTGCGCAGCGGCGAGTGCGGCATCCCCATCGGCGCCTCGCAGCGCGACCGATTGGGCGGCGTGGATGTCCCAGGCCTGCCAGCGGTAGACGAAGTCCAGGCCGGTGCCCTTGATGTTCTGGATGCCCATCGCGCGGATGCGTACACCGGGCGGTGCATCGCGCAGGATGCGGGAGACCAAGACATTGCCCGGCGTGTCGTAGTCCGCAACCGGCACCACCCGCGCGGAGAACAGGGTCCACAACAAGTCGTGGATGCGCGCGGCGTCGGCACCGGGCGTCGCGATGGCGGCATGCAACTCCCGGACCCGCGCCACCTCTTCGCGGTCACGCTCCCATTGCACCTGCAACAGCGGCGCGTGGTCGGGTGCCTCGGTAGTAAGCCGTGCCAGGCAGGCGTCTGCCCCGTCGACGTCGACGCCGAGCCCGCGCGCGGCGGCTTGCAGGCGCGCGGCGGCATCGCCCGCATCCAGGGGCACGCGCCAGCGGCGAAGCACCGCTTCGAGCATCGCCCCCTGCGCTGCAACATCCTGCACTGCGCCGGTCCAGTCGAACGAGGCGACGAAGGTGTCGAACGCTTCCCGGATGAACTGCTGGAGGCCGTCGTGGTTGCCGCCAATCAGGTAATGCCGATCGGCGCCGATGTCATTGACCAGGATTGCAGCGAACACCTCCGAACGCGCAACCCGGTCCGCACGATTGTTGACGACGGTGACGGTCCAGGTGCCCGGCTCGGTGTCCAGCCGATGCGCTTCCATGCCGGTGCGCGCCCAGTTACTGAGACAGCCGTGGCGCTCGTTGGCCGACATTCCGTTGATGAACTCGATCCGCCGCCCTTCGAACGTCGCCTCCGGAAAGACCTTGAGCACCCCAAGGTCGGGCACCACCCGGTCGGCCATCTCCTTGAGCGCGAAGTCGCGGCGCAGGCCCATGCCTTCGAACATGCGCGCCACCAGCGCGATGTTGGCCGGGTGTTCCTGGTAGGGAAAGCGTTCGATGATGTCCGGGGTGAGCAGCCCGATCTCGAGCCAGCCGGTGGCGGCGAAGCGCGTGCCGACCGCTTCGGCGCGTTCGGCAAGGTAGGGCAGCATGTTCTCCTCGCTGGTGTACAGCTCGCCGCCTAGCGGGATGAATTCCCGGATCACCAATGGAAGATCCACGCCGGCGGGTCCCTGGATGTCCTCGTGGTCAGGGAAGCAGTTGGTGATCGTGGAGACGTCATCGCGCATCCAGTCGTTCTGCAGTACCCGCACATAACCGGGGTTGAGGCCCATGCACTCCCAGAGCATGACGTCGGTATCCAGCGCGGCGGCCATGCGCGTGAGGCGCGCCTGCTCCCAGATCGTGGCCTTGTCGTAAGGCCGGAACAGGAACATCTCGCTCAGCGGCCGGTTCGGGTGCCCAAACAGGAACATCGCCTCGCAGCCTGTGGTCTTGCTGAGTACCCGCAGCCCCAGCGCGCTCAGCACCCCCGCCTTCAGGCGCTCGGTACCGGACTTTCCGCGCGTGCCCCAGCCTCCCATCACCAGAGGCAGCCGTGCGCGCGCGGCGCGGAAGGTGCGGTTGAGCCAGACATGCTGGCCGAAGAACCAAGCGCCCATCGCACCGACGAACACCAGCAGGTGGGCGAGGCTGTTCTGGTAGATCGAAAAGAAGTAGTCGCGGATATCCTGCACGGGGAGCGGCAGCGCGGCGAGTGTGGCCGCGAAGAAACGCTGCACGCGAGGATCCTCCGGGTAGCTGCCGCCGTCGCGCCCGCTGTGCGTCTCGAAACTGCAGTCCACTCCGCATTCACGCAGCGCGCCGGCGAAGGCATTGGCAGAGAACGCACTGTCGGACGTCCAGTTGCGCAGCGCGGCGATCTCCGCGAACCGCACGCTCAGGCGCCACTTGGTCCGCAGCCGGTCGGCGAGCCGGTGGGGGACTTGCACCGTCGTGATCCCCTCCACGGTAACCAGGCGCAGCGGCTGCGTGGGCCAGCCCTGGTCCAGCGCGGAGAGCACTTGGTCGAGCAGGGGCAGCCACGGCCGCCAGCCATCCTCGTCCGCGATGTGCAGCGGTTCGCCAGGTACCTTGGTCGGCGAGATCTCGGAGACGCAGGCCGATGGCACGTGCACCAGGCCGGGATAGACACGCCCGCGCGCGTGCGGATAGTTCTGCCGCTTGTCGGTGGCGGGGCGCCGCGCTTCTTGCAGGATGCGCCAGAGCCGCGGCCGCCATATCCAGTCGCGGACTACGACCAAGCCACGGCGACCCGCATGCAGGTTGAAGCCAAAGCCGCGCAGGGTCAGCGGTAGCAGGCGCCGCGCGAGCGCCATGGAATTCTCCTCGGCGGGCATGTGTAGCTGCGCGTGCAGCGGCAGGCCCGTCAGCTCGACCGGGGGCGTGGGGGCGGCGAGCAGGGCCCGCGCGGTCGCGGCGCGACGACGCATCGCCGTGCGGGGGTGTGCGATGTGCAGGCGCGTCGATGCGTGCTCGAGCGCCGTGTGCAGCTCGTCGGCACGGTCGGGGAACTCGCTGCGCACGCGCGCGAGCATGTCGGGCGCCATGTTGATCGCAACGCGCAGCGGGAAGTCGGCTCGCGCGGCGTCGAGGCAGGCGGTGAAGCGCGCGGTCACCTTGGCCTGCAGCGACGGATCGGCCACCAGCGAGCACGCCTGCAGCAGCGCCCGTCCGGCGACCGCAGGCTCCGGGTCGTCGATGAAACGCGTCCACAATTCGAAGCCCAGCGTGGGTGGCAGCCGAGACAAGGCTTCGGCCAGGCCCTCGCGCACGTGTGGCGCAGGATCGTCGGCGAGCCGGCGCAGGGTGACGGCGTAATGCGGGCGCACCGGGAGGGCGGCGACCAGCGCCTCCACCAGACGGCGGCGGAAGAACATTCCGTCAGGCTCATCCAGCCGCGACAGACGCTGATCGGCGATCAGCTGGAGTTCCTCGGGCGCAATGCGGGCGAGCGTCTCCAGCGCCTCGCACTGCAACCAGATGGACTGGCGCGTATCGAGCACTGTCCGGTAGATGTACTGCACGGTGGAGCGCGCGAGCTGGCCCCGGGCATCCCCGCCCAGGCCGCCCATCGCAGTGCGCAGGCAACGCAGTGCGGCCTCGCGGATCCGGGGGTCGCCAGGGAAGCCCAGCAGCCCGCTCAGGCCGCCCTCCACGTCCAGCGCGGTCCAGATGGGGGTCCCGGCCACGGCGGACTGCAGCGTGCAGACGTGTTGCGCGAGTGGGCCCAGCCGCTCAAGGGTGAAACGGATCCGCCGTTCGAGCCGCGCACGCTCGCGGTCGTAGCGCTCGGCGACCGCGTCGACATCGAGCCAGAGCGCCAATGCCGCACGGTCGCCCCGTAGCGTACGCGCGTTGGCACCAAGCGCGGCCAGGAACTCCAGCATCAGCGCATGGCGGACGGCGACGGTCTCGGCCAGATCCAGCCGCTGCTGGTAGACACGGAATTCGTGCGAAAGCTGGCCGTGGCGGGCGGCGAGAACCTCCAGTTGCTCGCGCAGGTAGCGGATCAGCTCGATCTGTTCCCAGGTATCGGGGTCGTCCTCGCGAGACGGCAGGCGCGCGCCCGGCCAGCGCACGAACGCGGCCGCCACGGCATCGCGCTCCCGCATGTCGAGCTTGCGCCACATGGGCAGCACCGCGCGGTCGAGCAGCGCGGCGACGTGTGCCTCGCGTCTCACCGCGGGCTCGCCGGGCCGAGCTGGCGCTCGACGACGTCGGACTCGGTCACGTCGCGCAGGAACAGTTCCGAAGGCGCGAAGTCATCGAGTCCGCGGCCGTCATGGTCGAACCATTCGATGGTGATGCCGGCATGCGGTTGCCTTGAATCGGCGTCATAGCCGGCGGCAAGGCGCAGGCGCCAGCCGTCGTCGGCCCCAAGCAGCAAGCGGCCGACCGCAATTTCAACGCGCTTGCGCGTGCTGGCGACGCGACGCTTGTCATCGCGCAAATAGTGGCGCAGCCCCAGGCCGGCAGAAGCCGTCCAGCCGTTGCGCGCCCAGCGCCACGCGAGGCCCGCGCCGGCGTGATCGAGATCGGTGCCAGTGAGGTCGTTGGTCACGACCTGTGCGTTGAAGAGCCATTCGGTGTCGTAGCGTGCGCGCCACGCAAGGCGGTAACCGAGGTCCGCCTGCCGGCGGTGCCTGTCGCGGTAGCGGCTGTACACATCGTTGTCGAGCCCGGCGGCGAACCTGCGGTCGATATTCTGGAGGGAAAGTGTCCGCCAGCGCAGGCCGATTTCCCACTCGTCTCGCCAACGCTCGTCGCGGCGCCGGCTCCAGTCGAGCGCGGCCCGCACGCTCGCTGAATGTGCGGGCGTATGGAGGCCAGCAGGTGCGTTCTGGCGCCAGGCGGCGGCGTCGAGCGTGGCGCCCCACGGACCGTCGGTCTGGCGCCACTGCAGGTCGTGCTGCAGGCCAAGCACGCCGAAGCCGGCGGCGTGGCGCCGTCCGACCAGCTCCAGGCGGCCCCACAGGCCCGCCTCCGGCGCGTGCCAGCGCCATCGACCGCGCAGTTCGGCGAAGCGTTCCGGACGGTCGTCCACCTCATCGGTATCCGTGCGCTGCTGCCATGACGCCTGCAGGCCCCATGTGCCGTCCTCGCCACCGGAGTTCGGCCACGCCTGCGGCCACGGTGCGAGCGAGATCAGCGGATCCCGCACGCTACCCGCAGTCGCCGTCGCACTTTGATTTGCAGTTCCAGATGGAATGGCGGGCGTGGCGAGGCGCACAACATTCTCGCCGGCGGCAGTGCGGGCCGGTGCACGGATCCGGCCGGGCGCCAGATCCAACGCGTAGACGCGCAATGCCCCACCCGTGCTGCGTGATGCGATACGGACGGCACCGGGCGACTCGACCCATTGGGTGCGGGCATCGACGCGCGCGCCGTCCCATTCAACGATGCGCAGCATCGTGGGTTGGGCGACGGTGACCGTCACCGGGCCCCGGTGGTACACGACCGGACGACGGCCATCGAGGGGCGTGCCGTCGGCGTCGGCGACCTCAAGGGACACGAACGTGCCCGGCAGTGCCGGACCAACGCGCAGGTGCAACTCGCCTTGCGTGTCGGCAGCATCGGCGACGACAACGGCTCCGCCATCGCGCAACCGGTGGATGCCGCCACGCGTGGTCGTCACTTCGACATGGTCGGTCAGTGCAGCGTGCGTGCGAAGGGCCAGGCGCACCGACTGGCCGGGCCGGAGGCCTTCGAGCACCCAACCCTGGTCGCTGCGAAGCACGAAGGCCGCATCGTCGTCGAGCCCCGCCAAGCGCTCGCGACGCGCCAGCAGCGGTTGGGTTGAGCGTCCATCCGCGACGAGCCGATTGCGCACCCCGGCGTGGGCGTCCGGCGGCAGGCGTCGCCATTCGACATGGCGGTCGAGTTCGGCGAACAGGCCCGGGGCCGGGGCGGCGTCATCGGCTTCACGCAGCGCGTAAGCGCGTGCCGCCGCCGCCTGCGCGGGCTCGAGTTGGCCTGCTTCAAGCAGGCGCAGTGCCTGCAGCGCCGCCTGCGTTGCGGTCTGGGGAGCGGCGCTCTCATCGAAGATGGGGGCATCGGCTTCCGGCGACACCGCGCGCGCGCCGCGTGTCCCTTCGACTGCTGCATCGGGCGCAAGCGGTGCAAGGATGGGTAGTTGCACAACGAGATCATCGAGCCGGCAGGCATTGGCGACACGCAGCGCGACCCTCTGCACATGCGCGTCTCCAAGTACAGGCGCCCGTAAAGGCACGCCTGCGTCGCCCCCGGTCTCGACCCGAGCAAGTACCTCGCCCGACACTGGTGCGACGTCGATCCCCTGCCCCGTTGCGTCCACCGTAAACGGCACGCGCACGGCCAGTCCGGGCGCAGCGCCATTGCCGACGTCGCGAAGCGCAGTCAGCTCGGCATTTGCCGCGGGCAGCAGCGTCCACCACATGCGCCCGCCGCTGCGCACACGCACCCATTGCGGCACGCTTGCAGTGGCACGCAGTTCCAGCACATGCGGCCCGCTGCGATCGAACATCCAGCCGGCCGCACGTGAGGCGTCGGCACGCGCGTACATGACTTCGGTGCCGCGGTCGGTGCGCAGACGCGCAAGCGCCGCGGCGTGGTCGGCTGGGATGACATCGGTCAACGGTGCCGGGCGCGCGATGCTTTCCCCCGCTGCACGCCAGGCCAGCGACGACGCCAGTGTTTCGCCTTCTGCCTCCAGCGCCAATGCCAGCTGCGCCCAGGCGGCGCGGTCGTGCCGCCGGGTGGCCGCCTGCAGCGCCCAAGCGCGTGCGCCAGTGCGAAGTTCGCTCTGCCCGGTGCGCTCGGCCCATTCGTCAAACGCGGCCTGCGCAGGGGCGGCATCGGGGGATGCGGCAAACGCCTGCAGCGCAGCGCAACGGGCCAGCACGTGGTCACCCTCCCCCGCCCGCGCGAGGACGCCAAGGGCGCGCCCGGCATCGACACCCGCGCCGGCAACCGCCTGCACGCAGGGCTCGCCAGCGAAGCGGGCGGCGCGCGCGGCGATGAGTCGACGCGCCTGGTCGAAGTCGCGGGTGGTTGCAGGCGTCCCGGCTTCATCGACCACGACCCCGGCCGCGGCCAGCAGCGCCTCTTGCACGCGCCCTGGAGTAACTAGCGAGCCGCTGGTCACCGCATCGGCAAGCCGGCGCGGCGCGGGGACACGCTGGTCGACTGCGACCCACGCGCCGTCCGTTCCGGTGTTCTCAAGCAGCGACGGCGTCGCGAGATCCATGCGCGGCAGCACGGCCTGCGAGGCCTCGACAATCGGCGCGCCATCGGCGTCGAGCGCGAGCAGGCCGTCCGCCTCGCTTGTCGCGCCGCGCAATGCATGCACGATGGCCGGATCCAGCCGCAGCTCCACCGCCGCGTGACCGTCCTGGCGCAGGCGCAAGCGAGTGCCGCTCGCCGACGCGCCGGGATGGGCCACCGCGATGCGCAGCAAACCTGCGCGGCCGGGCGCAGCGGTGTCGATGCGCCAGCGGGACCCCGCGGGCAACCAGTGGAAGGCGAGCGGCGCGACTGGCGTTTCGCCGGGTGCCGCGCGCTGGGTTTCGAACGCTGCGCGCGGGTCGCGATCAATGAAGCGCGCCCGCCAGCGCCGCGAGTGCAGTGTTGCAGCGCCCTCGGGGCGCAGCGCAACAGATTGCGAATACGAGTAGCGGGCAAGAAACGCCTGCGCACGCGGGTCAGGATAGTGTCTGGCCGCGCGATCAAAGGCACGCTCGATCGGTTCATCCGCGGCCGCGACCAGTTGTTCGCGCGCGGCGTCGGTGGTCACGTCCAGCGCCTCCACCGGCGTGCCGGGCAGCGGGGCGAGCACCTTGAGCCATGTGCCGGGCTCTCCCTGCACCCGCAGCTCGCGCGTGCCCTCCGGGACGTCGACGCGGATGCGGCCGGCAAGATCGAGCACTTCAGAACAACCATCGGTGACATGCAGGCGCTCACGCTCGACGGGCGTCGGGACCCGCCCGTCGAAGATCAGGCGGCCATCGGCTTCGATCCGCAACCAGGTTGCATCAGGCGGCAGCAGGCGGGGCCGTTGCGTGCGCCAGACGTCGAGCCGCAACGGCCCATCGCTCGCGCGATATGCCACCGGCTCAGTCGCCAGCTGGCGCACATGGTCGCGCCGGCCGGGCCGCGTGCGCGCGGCAAGCGAGCCAGACGGTTCGATCGGCACCCGCCACGGATCGCTGCCGCCACGCCGTCCATCCACGCGCGCATGCACGACTGCACGCGCCGACGTTGTGCTGTCGAGCCGCAGCCACCGCCGGCCGGTGCCGTGCGTGTCGACCGCCTGCGTGCGGGCATCGAACGCGTGTGGCACATGGCGTACCAACAGCGCGCCGCCCTGGCTGGTCCATATCTCCGGCACGGGACCTTGGTCCACGTCGATATCGAGGACCCGTCCGCCATCCAGCGGGGCGAGTACCGGGCGCCCGGGCGCGATGTCGAACACATGGCGGTCCCGCACGGCGTCACGCTCGACATCGCCCTGGATTGCAGTCTCGAGGTTGATGCGCCTCGGCAGGCTCTGCGCACCGGCCAACGGCGCCGCGAGTGCCAGCGCCAGCGCGAGCGGCGTCGCGTTCAGAGGCATGCGGCGAAGCGTTGCAGGAGGTCGTCGTCCCGCACCAGGTCCCGACGCAGGACCTCGCCGAGTTCGAGGTGGACGAAGCGACCCGCGCCTGCCTCGGCCATCCCGGCCCGCACGGCATTGCGAGTGCCCCCGGGGTACGACGCCTGCATCGGGAACAGCCTGGCGTCGAAGCCAGCTTGCGACAGGCAACCCGCCAGCGCGTGCAGCGCAGGATCCGGCGCTCGCGTGCCGTTGCTAAGCACCACCGAGCGTGCTGCAAGTCCATGGTTGCTTGCCGTCGCCTCGCCGTAGCCGTGAACCTGCACGACCATTGCATCGATCGCGGGCCGACCCGCCTCGCGGCCCAGCAGTCCGAAAGGCGCGCCAACAGCGTTGGCCTGATCGGCGCCGTCCAGCGAACGATGCGCGGAGTTGAGCGCGAGCACGCGAGCACGCGCCGCCCGGTAGAGGTCAAAGGCGATCTGGTCCGTGCCGAGATCGCTTTCACCGTGCGGTGCCTGCACCACCAGCGCACGCGAATCCCCCGTGCGAAACACGTAGGTGCCCCACCCGCGCGTAGGCGGGGATACCTCGCGCACCGCATGCTCATCGCCGACGACGAACAACTCGTAGCCAAGCGCTTCCCAGCCGCTCGCGCCGTCGCCACGCAGAGCGTGCGCGAAGGCCGCCGCCAGCTGATCCGACTCCGTAGGCAAAGGGGCGCGATAACTTGCGCTGTAGCCCGCTTGCAGCCACTCGTGCAATGGGTCGCGTCGATGGATGCAAGCGCTCATCAGCAGCAGCATAGTCGCCGCCAGCAGCGTGACGCGCAGATCAATCCGCATCACCGTCCTCCC
>Ga0136611_10002658_pt1 | contig 12449 bp, 12 predicted proteins | sample AntDrymUQ2232306_2_FD_106645 | JGI IMG/M metagenome (GOLD analysis project Ga0136611, IMG submission 106645) | Polar desert sand microbial communities from Dry Valleys, Antarctica - metaG UQ223 (23.06) | ecosystem: Environmental > Terrestrial > Soil > Desert | place: Antarctica: Dry Valley... | reverse complement strand
GGGGAGTCCGAGCTTCGGCAGCGGCCCGTTCATGCTGAAGGGGTACTCGTCGAATTGGCTCCACGTCACCCGGTCGCCCCCTTCGACGACCGCGATCGTATTGGATGCCCCGTCGGGAATCGCAGAGAGGCTCATCGGCCGGTCCAAATCGTAAGCCGCACCGCCGCCGTAGAAGATCCGGTAGCGCGTGGTCGGTTCCGGCGGGGCGTCCGCAGGATGCTGATAGGTTTTGATGGTGTACTGCGAAAGCGGTCGGTTCGTCGCACTGTTCCAAGGTTCCGCGAGTTGGAATTTCAGATACAAGTTGTCCTGCTCGATGAACGGCAGCATCGCGACCCGCCAGCTCAAGCGATCCGACTGGGCGCTCGGTTCGCCCCCCGGCGGCCCGACGTAGTAGTACGGCGACGGCAGTTTATTATTGGCATCGTCGTGAATCGCCTGCGCGATTGCGATCTGCTTCAAGTTGTTCTGGCTCGCCTTCCGCGCCGCGGCTTCGCGGACTTTCTGCACGGCCGGCAGCAGGAGCGCGATCAACAGCGGGACCGTGGACAGCAGCCCGATGCCGGAGAGGATCGTCCCGGCGAGGGCCATCCCCTGCCCTGCTCCGCCGCGCGACTTGGCCCGGCCCATGCCGAGGATGCCGCAGACCAAGCCGGGAATCGAGGTCAGCCCGCCGCAGAGCGCGAGCACGCCGAGCACCAGTGCAGCCGTGGCGATGCCGTTGCTCTGCGGCGGGCGTGGCCCTTCGCGCCGGCGCGGTTCCTCACGATCATCGCTTTCTTCGAGCTCATCGGTCATCGGTTACCCCTTTTGTTGATTCGCCAACCGCGCCGCGACCTTCACGGCCGCGATGAGACTGCTGGCGTCGGCGATCCCCTGCCCCGCGATGTCGTAGGCCGTGCCGTGGGCGACGCTCGTCCGCACGATGGGCAGTCCCGCCGTCACGTTGACGGCCCGCCGTCCGCCGAGGAGCTTCATGGCGATGTGCCCGTGATCGTGGATCATCGCCGCGATGCCGTTGAACTTCGCCCGGTTGTGCGGCAGGAAGATCGCATCGCCCGCGATCGGCCCGACGGCGTCGATCCCCTCGGCCCGCGCCCGCTCCGCGGCTGGGGCGATGATACGGGCTTCCTCGTCGCCGAACAATCCGCCGTCGCCGGCGTGCGGATTCAGCGCGGCCACGCCGATGCGGGCCGCATCGCCGGTGAGCTTCGGGACGATCCCGTGCAAGAGGCGGATCTTGTCGAGTACCGATTCGACCGTGATCGCCGCGACGGCGTTCCGCACCGATTGGTGCAGCGTGACGTGGGCGACCGCGAGGCGCAGATCGTCGTCGTACAGGAGCATCGCATGGGACGGTGAACCGGTGCGGTGCGCCAGGATCTCCGTGTGGCCGGGGAACTCGATCCCGGCGGCGTGCAGCCCTTCTTTGTGAAGGGGGCAGGTGACGATCCCGTCGGCACGACCGGCGAGGCATTCGTCGATGGCGAAGCAGAGCCAGTCGTACGCGGCCCGTCCGGCGTCCGCGGAGATGCGGCCGAGTCGCACGTTCGACAAGTCGGCCGTCGAAGGATTGACGCACGCGATGCCGGACGGGAGCTTCGCCGGGTCGCCGATGACAACGGGCTGACAGTGGGCGCCGAGCGCGGGCCACGCCGCCGCGACGATCTCGGGGCCGATGCCGGCGCAGTCGCCCATCGTGATGAGGAGTTTCGGGAGGGTCATGGCGGTGCGGTTGGCGTTGTGCGGGAAATCTCCCCCCGTTATACGGCGGGCTGATCGTCGGGAATGCGGGGGACTTCGGAATGCGGGCGGGACGCTTCCACTCGGCGCTGCTGGGCGTCGCGCTGCTGGCGAGCATCGCCTCCGGGCAAAGCGTCGGCCGCGCCCCGAGCGCCGAGTCGCCGGCGAAGCCCGAACCGGGCGAACGGGCCTACGCGATCCGCCTCGCTCGCTTCCACCTCTACCGCGCGTTCCTCTTCCTGGCTCAATCGGTGGCACCCGAAGATGCCCCGCGACCACCGGCGCCGAAGCCGACACCTCCACCGCGATCGAAGCCTTCCGAAGATACCGTGAATGTGACGTACCGTCCCATGCCCCGGAAGGAGTGGCCCCCGATCGCTCGGGCGCTGCTCCAGCAGTCGGTGAAGCGGGTCGCCGCCGTAGAAACCGCGATCTGGGTGGCACCGGCGGTGCCGCTTCCGGCCCCGCCACTCGCTCCGGCGAAAGAATCTGCGATGCCCAGGGTGCTGCCGCCGCCGCTCGACGATTCGACTGTCTGGACGAAACCGCAGAACCCGCGGAAATAAGCGGGTGTCCGGACACTTGCCGATGTTCCGCGATCTAGAATTCATCATCCGCCCGAACGGGTCGCCCCTCTCCCGCGACTCCGAAACGACGACCGTCTCACACCCCGTGAGGAGAAACCCATGGAAGCCGCGCTGCCGACCGGACATCCGCTGCGGACGCTTTTCGCCGGTCTGACCGAACACGCTTTCGTGGAGCAGATGGGGATCGCCGATCCGCCGCTGATCGATTACATCAGCGACCTCCTCGCCCGCTTCATCCATATCGACAACGTCTTCCGACTGCGCGATTCCGCCGGCCGCCCCATTTCCGAACTCGCGCTCATGGCGATCGAAGCGGAAGGGCTCCCGGCCGAAGGCCGCACGCGCCGCGAGTACCACCGGCACATCGGCGACTTCGCCCTCTACTGGTCGGGCCTCTTCCCGGAAGCGGTGGATCGCTTCCGCCGCGCGGGGACGCGCGACCACCTCGTGAACTTCACGCGGCTCGGCAAGCGCTCGTATCGATTGGCCAGCGAAACCGACCGCAGTCACTTCGCGGAAGAGTCGGCCGTGCTGCAGCGCTTGGGGCACGACTTCGAACTCTGCGCCCTCGGCCTGCGCGAAGTCCGGCACGAATGGGAAGAGCTGGCGAAGAGCCCGCCGAAGCTCGGGCACCTGCTGCGGTAAATTTCAGCCGGCGAGCTTCCCCGCGCGGAATGCTTCGGCGTCGAGAACCGAGCCATCCTCCATTGCGATCGTCCCCTCCCCTGCGGAGGCAATCGCCCAACAGCAAATATCCCACGAGTGCAGCAGGGCCGCGTCGGCGTTGCCCCAGATGACGCTGGCCCAGCCGGACGGCGAAGCGCGGAGGGTGACCATCCCGCCGGCGAGCGAGATGCGCAGCTCGCGCCAGCCCGGCTCCGGAATCTCATCGGGGAACGCGGGGAGGTCGTCGATCATCCGGACGACGGGCGCTTCGCCGAACGTCCGAATGGCCGCAGTGACCGACTCCCAAGATGGGCGGGAGTCGGTCGGAAATGCGATCGTGCGCTGGAGGCCCACTTACTTGTCCGCTCCGCTCTTGGTCTTGAGGATCTCCTCGAGCCGCTTCTTCTGCTCGGCCGTCAGCACTTCGCTCCGCTCCTTCGACATCTTCGCTTTCAAATCCTTGATCTGCGCTTCGAGCTTGTCGATGTCGTCGTTGTACTTCGCCTGGATCTTGTAGACTTTTTGGGTTTGATCGTCCGAGAGGCCGAGCTGCTTCCAGTTCTGCGGGAGTTGCCCCTTCGCCTTCGGTTCCGCTTTCGTCGCTTTCGGATCGGCTTTCGTGTCGCCCGGCTTCGGCTCCTGACCGACGAGCATCCCGACGGCCAAGAAGGCCGCGAGGAAGCTCAGACTCATCCCGAAAAATCGCATCGGACTCTCCCGTAAGAAAAAGGGTGGCGGGCGCCGCGGGGAGGAGTTCCCCGTCGCGAAGAGTTGTACAGCAGTTCGCGGAGCGGTGCCAGAAAAAGTTCCGGCGCTTCCCACTTGAGCCGGTCGGCGCGTCCGGCCGTAGCATCAAAAGGTTGCCGACTATTGCCGCCACCACCGAAGTGACCATGCTGCTGGCCGTCCACATCGCCGATGGAATCCTCGAACCGCCTTGGCTGATCGGCGGGTGGATCGCCCTCGCCGCCGCGCTCGCCATCGCCCTCCGGAGAACGGACGAACGGGAGATCCCGCGCATCGGCGTGCTGACGGGGGCGTTCTTCGTCGCGTCGAGCATCCACATCCCCCTCGGGGTCATCAGCGTTCACCTGCTGCTGAATGGTTTGGTGGGCGTCATCCTCCGCCGCCGCGCGGCGATCGCCATCGCCGTCGGTTTGACGATGCAGGCCTTGCTCTTTTCGCACGGGGGGCAGAGCGCCATCGGTGCGAACTTCTGCGTCCTCGCGATTCCCGCCTACTTCTGCGGCGCCCTGTTCAACGCGTTCGTCTCGCTGCGGCGTCCGCGATTGCCGGGCTTCCCGCTCGGATTGGCCCTCGGATCCGGCTGCGCCGCGCTCACGGTCCTGCTGCACGTCACGGTGCTCTATCTCGGCGGAAAGGGAGATTGGACGGTGCTCGCCGGCGTCAGCCTCCTCGCACACCTGCCGGTGATCGGGGTCGAAGGGATCGGCGTCGGATTTGCGGTGCGCGTCTTGGCGGAGGGGAAGCCGGAGTGGCTCGGCCTGCGAGCGCCGGACGATCACTCGCCGGGGGGGAAGATCTCGTCGAACGGCACTTCCCACTGACCGAGGCCGACGCTGACCGTGACGATCTGCTTCTTGGAATCGACCTTCACCACGCGGCCCGTCTTGTCGAACCGGCTGACGCGCACGACCGCGTTCGGCTGGAGCGATTGGCGCATTTTCAGCAGGTCGGCCCGCTCTTCGACCTCGGCCGCGAGGTCGGCGACCATCTGCACGTACTCGGCTTTCTGCTGCGTCGCTTCGTGCTGCGCGGCCAATGCCGACTCGCGGGCCTTCTCCGCTTCTTCGCGGAGCTGCTGCAACAGCACGAGGTGCTTGGTGTCCCCTTCCTTCTCGCTCAGGTACCGATCCGCTCGCTTCAGCAGCGCCTCCGACAGATTCAATCGGCGGGCGATCTTCAGCGCGTTGCTCATCCCGAACTGGCCGATATGCAGCCGGTACGTCGGGCGCAGCGTCTCCAGGCTGAACTCGACGGCCCCGTTCTCGGCCCGGTCGCTGTGGAAGGCGAACGTCTTCAAGTCGCCCAAGTGCGTCGTCACGATGGTTCGGCAGCCGATCAGGTCTAGTTCATCCAAGATCGCACGGCCGAGTGCGGCCCCTTCCGTCGGGTCGGTGCCGGAACCGAGCTCGTCGAAAAGCACGAGGCTTTTGCTATCGGCTCGCTTCAGGATCGCGGCGATCCGCGAAATGTGCGAACTGAACGTGCTGAGCGATTGCTCCAGGCTCTGTTCGTCGCCGATGTCGGCGAAAATGTCGCCGAAGAGCGGCACGGTACTCCCGCTCCCGGCGGGGATGTGCATCCCGCAGAGGGCCATCATCGCGAGCAGGCCGGTCGTTTTGAGCGTCACCGTTTTCCCGCCGGTGTTCGGCCCCGTGATGATGAGCAAGTTGAAGCCGACGCCGAGGCGCACGTCGATGGGCACGACCGTCCGGGGTTCGGCGACGGTCTTCGCCTCGGTGCGGAAGATGTGCTCGAGGATCGGGTGCCGCGCGGCCCGCAGCCAGAGCCGGCCTTCGCCGTTGATCTCCGGGGCGGACATCGCGAACTCGCGACTGTGCCGGGCCTTCGCCGTGATGAAGTCGAGGCGGGCGATCACGTCGAGCGCGTAGATGAGCGGCTTGGAAACTCGGCCGACTTCGGTGCTGAGCCGCCGGAGGATGCGCTTGATCTCCCGATCCTCTTCGCCCTTGAGCGTGACGCGCTCGGCGCTGAAGTTCGCGATCGACGCCGGCTCGATGAAGATCGTTTCGCCCGTGCCGCTGACGCGGTGGACGACGCCGGGGACTTTGTGCCGGTGGTTCACCGAGACCGGCAGGACGTAGTGATCGCCGTTGACGGTGGCGTTCGGGTAGCTGAGGATCTTCCGCAGTTCGGGGTCGCGCAGCAGACGCTTGATCTCGTTCTTCACGCGCTCGTCGAGTTCGAAGAGCTTCTGCCGCACGGCCGCGAGTTCCCGGCTGGCGATGTCGAGGACGTGTCCGCGGCCGTCGATGCAGCCGCCGATGGTCCGGGCGACCGGGCCGAGGTCTTCGATGCCGCTCAGCAGGTTGATGAGGCCGTTCAAACGCTCGTCGAGCCGCATCCGGTAGCGGTAGATGGCCCCGGTGCAGGCGAGCGTTTCGGTGACTTCGAGGAGTTGTTCGGCGCTCAGCATCGTGCCGATGCCGGCCCGCCGGACGAGCAACCGGACATCGTGCAGGCCGCCCAGCGGCGGGGGCTGTTCGAGTTCGAGCGAGAGTACCATCTCGGAGACGAGTTCGATTTCCGCGCTCAGCGCGGCGCGATCCGTCAACGGCTCGACCGTGCGGGCGAGTTCGCGGCCGAGCGGCGATGCGGCGTAGCCGGAGACGATCTCGCGCACTTTGCCGAACTCGAGCAGGTCGGACGTGTGGGCATCCATGAGGTCGATCGGCGGTGGTGATGAAAGCGACATGCCCCACGAGACGCATTCTCGCGGGGCCGGGTTCGGTCGGATACCTTCAGGATACGCGCGGCGGCGGGTTATTTCTTGTGCCGTTCCCACGTCTCGAAGAAGTTGTCGCTCTCCGCGTTCGCCTCGAATTTGGTCGGCCGCGGCTTCTCGGCGGGGCCGTAGCACAGCTTGAGCGAGGTTTTGGACAGTTCGAAGATGCCGTGAAGTTTGATCCCCTTCTTGGCCCCCTCCTTGATCGTCAGCTCGAACGTGCCGGCCTTTTCATCCACGCCGAGTTCGGCTGTCGAAACCCGGCGGCCGATGAGCTTGACGGGATCGGTGAGGACATAGAGCTTGTACTCCCCGTTCTCGATGCTCAGCCGGATGGCGTCGCGGTCGGCCTTCTGCGGCAGTTGTTCCTGCCCCTTCACCATGCACGATTGCGGCACCCAGACGCCCGTGAACGCCTGTGTCCCATCCGGCGCTTTCGCCTGGCCCTTCACATGGACTTCCTGCGCCGCCGCGGAATACCCGAAAGCCAACGCCAACCCCAATGCGATTCCCGCACGCATGGCCCGCCCTCCCGATTGCGACCCGAATAGGTCGGCCGCTATGCCGGAACCGGGAAATTCCGTCAAGGGCGACCGTTCCTATAACGAGGGCATGGCGAAGATCCCGGACGTTCTCGTGCTCGGCGGCGGCATCATCGGACTTACCTCGGCGTATTACCTGGCGAAAGCGGGGCTGCGCGTCGAGGTGATCGACCGGGGGGAAATGGGCCGCGAAGCGTCGTGGGCCGGCGCGGGGATCCTTCCGCCGGCCGGCCGCTCCGCCGGCAACCCCATCGATGCGCTTCGCCGGGACACGGTCCGCGCATTCCCGGTCTTGACGATGCTGCTGAAGATGCGCACCGGCATTGAGAACGGCTGGACCGTATGCGGCGGCATCGAAGTCGAAGATGGCGAAACGGCGCACGCCCGCGCCGTGTGGGACGCGGACGGAATCCGCTACCGGAAAATCGGCCCAGAGCGGCTGGCGGAGATGGAGCCGAACCTCCGGACGCACGGGAGAACCTCCTACCACTTCCCCGGCTTCGCCCAGGTCCGCAATCCCCGGCACCTGCGGGCGCTCGTCGCCGCGTGCCCCCTCGGCGGTATCGCACTGACACCCCGCTGTCATCTCACCGAGTGGGAGATCGGAGGGGGACGGGTCGCCGGCATCCGCGACGCGTCCGGCACCCTCCGCGTCGCCGATCACTACCTGATCGCGTGCGGGGCGTGGGCCGAAGCGCTGCTCCGCCCGCTCGGGTGTCCGCTCGGCATCCACCCCGTCCGCGGTCAGATCGCCCTGTATCGGCCGGCCGAACCGCTGCTCACCCGCGTCATTCTCGATGGAAAGCGGTATCTTGTCCCGCGGGGGGACGGCCGGATTCTAGTCGGGAGCACCGAAGAACCCGAGGCCGGTTTCGTGAAAGCGACGACGCCCGAAGGCGAGGCCGATTTGCGGAACTTCGCCGAAAGCTGGGTTCCCGCCCTCGCGCGCGCCACCCTCGAAACGAGCTGGGCCGGGCTTCGACCGACCTCGCGGGACGGCCTCCCTTCCATCGGCCGCGTGCCGGGGCAGGATCGCGTCTTCGCCGCGGTCGGCCACGGCCGCGCGGGAATCCAGCTCTCGATCGGAACCGCGCGGCTGATCGTCGATATGATCGCCGGGAAAACCCCGCCCGCGTATGCCGATGCGTTCCGCTTGGATCGCCCCCCGACCGCAAACGTCCGCCCGGCGTTCCGCTCATGAAAGTGGCCCCGATGGAACCGCAGACCCACCGCGCCACCGCCCGCCAACTGGCCGACGATCTCGGCTGGCTCGAAGAGCACTGCCGCAAGCACCCGGAGCTTTCGCAGCACGCAGCGCACCTCCGCCTCGCCGGAGCACTCACGCGGAACGTCATCGGCCCCGCGGTCGATGGGCAACCGGCCAAACCGCTCTTCGTCGCCGTCGTCGGCGGTGCCGGCGCCGGCAAGAGCACCGTCGTCAACTTCCTCGCGGGCACCGTCGTCGCCGACGCCAACCCGCAGGCGGGGTTCACACGCCACCCCACGGCGTTCCTCCCTGCGACACTGGGCGGAGCGTGGCCGAGCCACCTTGGGTTCCTCGGACCTCTCCAGCGCTTGTCGGAAAGCAAACCTGCGAATGTCGATGAAGATGTCTATCAGGTGACGCGGATCCCGATGAAGCCGGACGGCACCGATCCGCTCGCGGACGTCGTGATCTGGGATTGCCCGGACATGACGACGTGGGCCTCGGCGGGGTATGTCTCCCGCCTGATGGAGGTCGTCGCCCTCGCGGACATCGTCGTCTACGTCGCTTCGGACGAGCGCTACAACGACATCGTGCCGACGCAGTTTTTGCACCTGTTGATCCTTGCCGGGAAAGCGGTCGTCTGCTGCCTGACAAAGGTGCGCGAAGTGAACGAAGAGGCGATGCTCGCCGACTTCCGCGCCAAAATCCTCGGGCAGTTGCCGAAGTCGGTCGGCGAAATCCCGAGCGTGCCCGTCGTAGCGATCCCGTGGTTGGAAAACGAAGCGCGCAAAGACCCTTCCGGCGCGGGGGCCAAGTACCGCGTCGGGCTGCTCAACCAGATCCTCGCGCTCTGCCCGAGTCCGGAAGTCGCCCGACAGCGGACGCTCACGAACGCCGTGCTGTACCTCGAATCGGCGGGGAACGGACTGCTCGATGTGGCCCGCCGAGACCTCGCGGAATTCGAGCAGTGGCGCATCGCCGTCGCCGCCGGCCGGCGCGATTTCGAGGAGCGCTACCGGCGCGAGTTCCTCTCGGGCGAGGCGTTCCGACGGTTCGACCGGACCCGCGAGCAAGTGCTGGAGATGATCGAACTCCCCGGCCCAGGAAAGATCGTGAGTTCGATCTTGGCCCTCATCCGCCTGCCCTACAAGTACGCCCGCGAGTTCGTCGGCAAGACGCTCACGCGACCTTCCACGCTCAATCTTTCCGAACAGGCCGTATGCGCCGCGGCGATGGGCGCATGGCTCGACGGGCTTCAAGCCGAGAGCCTGCGCAAGTCGGGGAGCCACCCGCTCTGGAAGCAGGTGACCCACGGCTTCGATGCGGGCCTGAAAGGCCAAGTCGGAGATCTGTACCAGCAGCAGTATCGGAACTTCGAGCTGAAGCAGACGGACGAACTCGATCATGCGGCGCGGGCCGTGCCGGAAGCCCTGGCGAACTCGCCGATCCTTTTGAACGGCGTGCGCGTCGGCACCGTGGCATTCGACATCGCCGCGGCCGTCGCGGTCGTCGTGTTCACTTGGCCCCCCGATTGGTCGCTGCTGCTCATCATCCCCGCCGTGTCGCTCACCCGGCAGATCGTCGAACTTCTCGTGAAGGCGGCGGTCGATCGCGGCCGCAACAGACTCCGCGCGAAGCGCGAAGCGCTGCTTGCGGAGCACCTCACCGGCCCCGTGGAAAAGTGGCTCGGCGATTGGCCCTCCTCCGGCGGCAGCGCGCTCGAAAAGCTCCAGCTCGTGCTCCGCCGCGTGCCCGATGCGATCCGCGAGCTTTCCGCACTCGCCCGCCCCGCGGTTCTTCCAGCCCCCCCGACACCGGCGCCGACCCCATGAGCGAACCGACCGCCGAGCCGTTCCTGCGCACGCTCGCGCCGCTGCTCAAAGGACTTGAGAGCGGGTTGCGCCAGTGGCTCGACGCCCGCCGCCGCTACCCCGTCACCCTCGTGCAGCGCGCCGAGATCGAAGGCCTCGCCGACGATTACCACCGCAAGTCCGGCTCGCTCGACGCCGACCGCCCGCTCTTGGTCATCATGCTCATGGGGGGCACAGGCGTCGGCAAATCGTCGCTGCTCAACGCCCTCGCCGGGGCGCCCGTCGCCCAGGCGTCATTCGCGCGGCCGACCACCCGCGATCCCGTGGTCTACTTCCATCAGTCCGTCAAATTCGACCGGCTCGATCCCGCCCTGCGACTCTGCCGATTCGCCCAGCACGACCGCGAACCGCTCATGCAGAAAGTGATCGTCGATACGCCCGACCTCGACAGCAACGACCTCGCCAACCGCGACAAGCTGAAGGAGCTTCTGCCCGTCGCGGATGTCGTGCTCTACGTCGGTTCGCAAGAGAAGTACCACGATCAGATCGGCTGGGATCTCTTCAAGGATCAGCGCAAGCGGCGGGCCTTCGCGTTCGTGCTCAACAAGTGGGACCGCTGCATCGACGCGGGTGCCGGCCTGCGCCCGGACGAAGATCTGCTGAAGGACTTGAAGGCCGAAGGGTTCGAGAACCCCAAGCTCTTCCGCACGACTGCGCAGCTCTGGATCGACGCCGGGCAAGATGTACCGCCCGACCTGCCCGAGGGAGAGCAATTCCCTGAACTGCGCGACTGGCTCGAAGCGGGTCTCTCCCGGTTGGAAATCGAAGCGGTGAAAGCGCGCGGCGTCGCGCAGCTCGTCGAGCAATCGCAGCGCGTCATCGAGTCGGTGAAGCCGCCCGATCTCTCGGTGCAGGCCGCGCGGGTCCGCAGCGCGTGGGAGGCCGTGCTGAGCGCCGAAGCGGAACAGCAGGCGGACGTCCTCGTGAGCACGCTGGAGCCATACCAGCAGGAGGTCGAGCACCACTTCAGCGTGCAGGGGCAGCAGCGCTTCTGGGGGCTGATGGCCGCGTACCTGCGCATCACGACCAAGTTCCGCTACTTCGGCACCTCGCTGAAGGATCGCATCCCGTTCGCGCCGAAGCTGCGCGGGGCCATCAGCACTCCGGACGACTGGAACCTCATCGAGTTCGTGCAGTCATGCTCGCGCACGGCCGCCGAGCGCGTGCTGACGCAGCGACTGGCGGCGCTGGCGAACAAGCTGCTGGTCGAAGCCGATCAAAAGGGGATGCCGCTGAACCTGCTGAACGACCCGACGGCCGAGGCCACGCGACTCCAGTGGGAGGACCGCTACACGCGCGGCCTCGTCGATGCGCTCGGGCAGGTCGAGCAGGAGGTGACGAAGCCGACCGGCTGGCGCAAGCTCGTCCGCGGCGGCATCACCTGGCTCGCCAACAGCGTGCCGACCGTGACGCTCCTCGGTTCCATCGGCCTCGTGCTCTACCTCGTGTTCGTGGAGTTGCACACGCCGAGCCTCGTGCTCCTGCTGCTGCCGCTCTACCTCACCCTCGGCGTGCTCATCGTGTTCCACATCGTCATCGCCGTGGCGCTGCCCGTGCGGTGGGCGTCGATCCGCGGCGATTTCCTCTCCCGCCTCGGCCTGCGGTTGCGATCGGAATTCGAGCAGGTGTTCCTACCCATACCGGATACGGTGGCCGCAGCCGTGCGCGAGGAGCGCAAGCAGGTCGAAGCGCTGGCGGCCGAGACGAAGCAAGTGGCCGAATGGCTGCGCGAGCGCGAACAGGCGGCGCAGATTTCGGAGCTGTACGGAAAGTGAATCTGGGTCTGGGGTATTGGGTTTGGGGTATGGGAAAGAAGGGTGGACTTCCTACCCATACCCCAAACCCAATACCCCAGACCCTTTCAAGATCAGTTCCGCCCCGGCCCGATGGGGTCGAGGAAGCCGGGGGCGGGCAGTGGCGGAGGCAGCGGATCATCGCCGCGCGGCCGGAAGGGATCGGGGCGCACCGGATCGGATTCGCCGCGCGGAAGACTCTGGAGGCCTCCGATATTCCTCGGCGGCGGCAGCGGATCATCGGGGTTCCGCGAGCGCAGATCGGGCGTCGGCAGCGGATCGCGATCCCGGTCGAAGATGTCGCGCGGATCGGGATTGCGCGTGCGCGTCGGCTTGCTCGGGAAGAGGTTGTCCATCGTCCCTGCAATGGGCGCATTGCTGCACCCGGTTAGTGCGAGACACGTCACGGCGGCGAGAAAAGGAAGGCACCTCATGCCGGCGGCATAGCGTGCGGGAAAGAGGCGGGCAAGTCCGAATTTCACACCGCGGTGTGGCTGTAGATTCGATGGGGATATCATGCAAGCGGCGCGGCGTAAGCCCGCCGGTGGAT
>Ga0136611_10002657_pt1 | contig 12451 bp, 12 predicted proteins | sample AntDrymUQ2232306_2_FD_106645 | JGI IMG/M metagenome (GOLD analysis project Ga0136611, IMG submission 106645) | Polar desert sand microbial communities from Dry Valleys, Antarctica - metaG UQ223 (23.06) | ecosystem: Environmental > Terrestrial > Soil > Desert | place: Antarctica: Dry Valley... | reverse complement strand
CTCCCATTGTGGGTTAGTTAGGTCGCTGGGATAAAGTTTGGTTGTCATACCCAAAACTTAACTCACAGCCTGATTAACCCACAACTACAAGCCATTTTCTATTCTCAGACCGTTTCTAAGTTAAAGCGTAGCAACACCGCCAAATAAGGCGTTGCGCTGGTTCATACCATTTTGCGCTATCGAAAGTACGCCTGAATTCCGGCCAGGCAGCCGTATTTTAATTGGTATTGGGCGCAGAGGGCGGTAGCGCCTGGCCTGACGGCGGGGGTGCGGCGGGAGGCAGCAGGCGCGGCGACATCGGCGCGATTTCGTCGGGCGGCAAAGCCGGATCAAGCGGTGGCGCGGCAGGCGGATTGGCTGTTGTAGTTGGCGGATTGCGTCTTGGTCTGCGCGGCATGGTTTTTTGCCTGGCAACGGGCAGCGGCAAAACGTCGGGCTGAGAAGCGGCGTTAGTGAAGCCAAGCGGCGTTTGCGACGGATAGGAGATTTCTTCGGGCGGCCAGAACGACCCGTTGCCGGCCAGCCACGGAAACACATTGGCGGCGCGGCTCCACGACAAAGACGCGTTTTCGTCGTGCAATTTCCAGCTAAAACGAACGGCGATGGCGCCGTCGGCGCGCCGCTGCGGCTGCAAATGCGGCATTTCGTGGAGCGGCAAACTCGCTTCGTAAATCGTCAGGTGCTTTTTCTCGTCGCGCGTAATGGCGCAGTTAGCGCCGGGCACGGCGCCGCCCCACCGCAGGCGGTCGCGTCCCGGTTCGAAGGGAATGCGCGGACTCCACAAGCGCAGAACGCGCCCGGCAGGGACGCCGTTTCGCAGTTCGAACGGGCACAGCAAAAACCCGTGATCGGTGTCGCGAAAAGGCGCCGGACGCGGCCTGGTGCGCGTTGTGTTTTCGCCGCCGAAAACCAGTTGCAGCGCGTCAAAGCCATGCCAGAATTCATAAGATTCGGCGCGCGGCGGGCGCGCCTGCAAATGTGGCTCGATGACTTTGGCGGCGATGTATAAATTCGTCGCGTCGAAGCCCAGCGCGATTTGGGCCGAAATTCCGGGTGCCCCACGAAGTGAGGGCGGATACTTTTTCGGCTCGATGCGCATCCACGCCGCGCCGCGCCACTCGCGCAAATCGCCATCGATCACGACCTGATTTCGGCGCATTTTACCAGCCAAAGCCACGCGCGCGTTCTGCTTCCAATTCCAGCGGCTCGCGCCACGCATGGCCGCGACCGAAACAGCATAAAGCCCGTCGCTGCGCTTTTGTGAAACCGCAACCGGGAAATTAAGTACGCGCGTTTCGCCGGTTTTCAGAAAGATCGGCTGACTATTTTTCACGAGCGACCAGCCGGACGGCGGCTGAGCCTGCAATTCGCCGCGAAACGGTGTCAGCGCCATGTTTTGCACGCGCACGCGCAGAAAAAAGGACTCGTCCTGATTTCGCGGCCCGGGATTTTGATTTAATGCCAGAACCTGCACGGCCAGAGGACGCAGTCCTTCGAGCCGCGCGTTTCGCCACGCGCGATCCCAGACTTTGCGCGGCGCATCGCTGACCACATATACCGGCGCGCCGCCAAGCGGCACAACAAAATATGGGCTTTGAGCGTTCGCTGCGCGCGTTATTTCATTGCCCCAGATGTCGAACAAGCGCGCTTGCGGCAGCGCCGCGACAAGGCGCGCGTGCGGATTATGGTTGCGCTCAGCCCAGATCACGGCGACGCGCGACTTGCCGCTTTCGCCGCCGTTTTCAAATGCCATGCCGCGCAAAAGCGGCGCGGATGGAAACAATTGGACATCGAAGAGCGCGTTGCCGATTTGCCGCACCATCGCATTCCATGCCGCGCGCTGCGCCAGTGTTCGCTCATCATAATGAACACGCCCTTCAGGCAATTGGACGCCGGGCATCATGGCGCCGATACGCCTCGCGCCCGCAGCAATGGCTGTTGTCGCGCGCGCTACGAGCACGTGCGCCGCTTGCGCCGGAACTTGTTCCTCGCCGCGCAAGGAACATCCAAATTCCGGCGTACTCTTGCGCCGCGCCAGCAAGGCACGCAGCGTGGCGGCAGAAGTTTCAGGCACATCGCCCGGCAGAGGAAGAGAAATCAATGCGCCCAGATCACGCTTGTCGCTTTCATCGCGCGGTTCCAGGCCGAATTCGACCGGCGCGCGGCTCGACATCTTCGTTTCGCTCGCTGTTGCTGCAAATCCCAAAGTCGCCTGGCCGTACTCTTGACGGCTACCCGTCTTCGTTCTGTCAAGCGCCGTCACGTGCAAACGGTAAACACCCAGGCGAGTGATCTCAAAAACCTGGTTGACGACCGTCGTTCCGCGCGATAACGATATTCTCATGTCGCGCCGAATAGCGATTTGTCCCGCGAGATTTTCGATGCGCCATGATAATTCAAGCGATTTCGGCGCGTCGCCCGAATGTGCGGTGATGTCATTTCTCACCAATAGGAAGAAATCTGCCTGGACGGAAACGGGACTTCGGGCAGAAGAGGAAAAAAATTGCGTGTCGTTCGTGCCTTGCAAATGCAGTCTGTTCTGAGCCACAGCGCGCGGCGAAGCCCACGCGGCGAGGCAAAAGGCGACCAAAAAAAACTGCAAAAACGGAACTCGCGAAAATTGAGTTCGCATGGGGAAAGTTTGGGAGAAAGTTCAGAAAACAATCGACGAAACTTCGATTCGCGCGCGCAATTCGTCTTCCGATAAATCATATGCGCGCACGGTTTTGTCGCGCGATTTGTGTCCGCGCACGATTTCGATGCGGCTTTTAGCGAGGCGCAAAGCGTTTGACAAAACTTCGACCACGGCGGCGTTGGCCTGTCCATCGTGCGGCGTAGCAGTCACGATTATCGCAATTTTATCGTCGCGCATTTCCAGTGCGTTGCGACGCCCGCGCGTTGTCACGCGAATAGAAAAAACGCTGTCTTTGTCGCTTTGAATCTCCCACATAAAAAGTACGCCCGAATCAAGGCGTACTTTCAGCCCAGTTCGCGCGCGCGCAGTGTGGCGACTTGCACGGCGTCCATTACGGCGCCGCGAAACGCATTTTTTTCCAGCGAATGCAATGCGGCGATTGTGGTTCCGCCGGGCGAAGTCACCATGTCTTTCAAAGCGCCGGGATGCTGGCCGGTTTGCAAAACCATTTGCGCGCTGCCCAGAACGGTTTGCGCCGCAAGCTGCGTCGCGACGGCGCGCCCGAGCCCCATGCGCACGCCGGCGTCGCTCAAAGCCTCAATGAAAATGTAAACGTAGGCCGGGCCGGAGCCGGAAAGCCCGGTCACGGCGTCGATTTGCTTTTCTTCGACATCGACTGCAAGGCCGACGGCGTCGAAAACGCGGTGCGCCAGCTCGCGATGCGATTCATTCGCGTGCGCGCCCAGGCAAATCGCGCTCGCTGCCGCGCCGACCAGACAAGGCGTGTTCGGCATCACGCGCACGACCGCGACAGGCTGGGAAAATTGCGATTCCAAGAACTCTGTGGAAATGCCCGCCGCGATGGACAAAAGCATTTGCGACGATGAAAAAACATCGCGCAGCGGCTCCAGCGCGGCGGCGATCATCTGCGGCTTGACGGCGAGAATGATGACATCGGCGTTTTGCGCCGCGTCGCGCGTATCACTTGCGGCGCGGATGCCAAGCGAAGCCGACAGGCCGCGCACTTTTTCCGCGTCGGCATCGAATGCCGCGATTTCCTGCGGCGCGCAAACGCCGCTTTCGAGCAAGCCGCGAATGAGCGCCTGGCCCATCGCGCCGGCACCGAGAAAAGCAAGATTCATGGTTTTGGGTATCGGGTTTGGGGTGGATGCAAAGCAGCCGGGCGGCTTGGAAAGTACGCCTTTATTCAGGCGTACTTTCTTAATCGCGTCACAGGGATTCTAAACCCGATACCCGATCTTTACCGTTCCCACGGGCGGCGCGCATCGACGTAGGAATTGCGCGCCGGCATGGCGGATACGGCGGCGTTTGGAATTGTGCCGGCGGCAGGCGCGCCGTTTTGCGGCGCCTGTTGCGGCGATTGCGGCAGCACCGCAGGATTGGTGTAGCCTTGCGCCGTCATGTACGATTGCGGCGCCTGGGTTTGCGCCTGAACCTGCGTTTGTGGCTGCGGCGTTGCGGGTTGCGCTTGCACGTCCTTGAAAAAGTAATCCTGGTTTTCGCCGTAATCGACTTCGTCGGAGCGAATTTCAAAATCGGGCGGCGTGTAAAGAAAAATCGCGTCGCCCAGTTTCATCGCGTGGCCGCCATCGACGCCGTAGCAAACGCCGCTCATGAAGTCGATGATGCGAATCGCGTTGGCGCGATCAACATCGTCCAGGTTGATGATGACGGCGTCGCCGGTCTTGAGATAATCGGCGGCGATGGCGGCGTCGTCTTGCGTTTTGGGCTTGATCGTGTAGATGTTCTTTTCGCGCGAACGCAAATGCGAAGGCGCAGGCACGGCGCTCAAGCGGCGCGGGGTTGCGTGCGAGCCGCCATGCGAGCCGCCGGAACCGCCGCCATAAGCGGGCGCCGGTCGTTGCGTGGTGTAGGTTGTTTGCTGCGAGGAAGGCGAAGCCTGCTCGGCTTCGGCGTCGTCTTCGGGTTCATCGGCGTAATCGTCGTCACCGTGTCCCCAGATGTTGCGAAAACTGCGAACGGCGTGAGTCAGTCCACTCATTCGTGCTGCCTCCTGTAGTGTGATGATGCTGCGTATGTTGCGTGGCGAATATGGCTGCTATTTATTGTGCCCCAAACCGCGCCAAAAGAAAAGCGATAATTGCAATTTTCATAATACTTTTTTTTCGCGCTCGCCGAAAAGCGCCGTTCCCAGCCGGATCAAGCTCGCGCCTTCTTCGATTGCGACTTCGAAATTGTTGCTCATGCCCATCGAAAGATGCCAGTGTTCATTCGCCGATTCGCGTTCGATTAAATCGTCGCGCAATTGGCGCAAGCGGCGAAAATAAGCGCGCGTGTTTTCCGCGTTTTCGTCGAATGGCGGCAAGCACATCAAGCCGCAAATCGCGAGATTGGAAAACTGCGCGCACGCCTGCGCCAGCGCGAAAACGTCTTTGGGCGCGCAGCCGCTTTTCGTTTTTTCTTCGCCGATATTTATCGATAGTAAAACCTGCTGCGTTTTGTTTTGCGCGCGCGCGGCTTTGTCCAACTCGCGTGCCAGAGAAATCCGGTCAACGCTATGAATTACATCGAACAGTTCGACGGCTTCGCGCGCCTTGTTGCTTTGCAGCGCGCCGATGAAATGCCACGAAACATCAACGGCTGGTAGCGAGGCGATTTTTCCGGCGCCTTCTTGCACATAGTTTTCGCCGCAATTTTTCAAGCCCGCGTGGATGAAAGCTCGCAGGCGTTCGGGCGACACGGTTTTGCTGGCGCCGACCAAAACCACGTCGCGATTGCGATTCGCGCGGCGACACGCGGCTTCGATTCGCGCGTTGATTTCTTTCATTTGTCCGGCTGCGAAGCCGTCTTCGTTTTTCACAAAAAATCCCTTTGATTCCAATCAAGAATGTAACATTGCGCTGCAACGTTATAGAATAGAAAGTACGCCCGAATAACGGCGTACTTTTCATGATTCAATTCGCGCATCCCGATGTCGATAATATCCCCGAAATCGCCGCTTTATGGAACGCTTCGCTTGGCGCCGATTGGCCGCTGACGCAGCGCCTTTTGCGCCAGACGATGGAACACGATCCGTATTATGAACGCGACGGCTGCTGGGTCGCGCGCGAGAATGAAAAAATCGTCGGCTGGGTTTTATCGAAAACGATGAAAAACGCCGGGCCCGAAGTCGGGCGTTTTCAGGGGCGAGGCGGAATCGGCGCGCTGTGCGTTCATCCCGATTATCAAAGGCAAGGCATCGGGGGCCAATTGCTCGACCACGCCGAAAACCATTTGATGCAAAACGGCGCTCTGCCCTGCACGTTGTATTTTCCTCATCATTTGCTGCCCGGCATTCCGGCTGAATGCGAGAGCGCGATCGCGCTTTTTCGCAAGCGCGGTTATGGCCAGTGGAAAGAATGCGTCGACTTGAAACGCGATTTGAGCGACTTTGGGCTTCCCGAAAAGGCGCGCGCGGCAATGGAAAAAAATGCCACGGTCGAATTGCGCCCCGCACTTCAAAGCGAAGCCGAGGCAGTTATCGAATTCGTGGCGCGCGAATTTCCCGGCGGCTGGCCTTATTCGACGCGCGGCCATTTCGCGCGCGGCGGCGAGGCCGGCGATTTCGTCATCGCGGTTGAAGATAATGAAGTCATCGGTTTTTGCCACACCGCGAATTGGCGTTCGTCGTGGCTTTTGCCTTCGACGTACTGGCATCCGCTTTTGGGCGAGAATTACGGAGGGCTTGGCCCGATTGGAATCGCGCGCGCACATCGCAAGCGCGGGCTGGGCCTGGCGCTGTGCGCGGTTGCGGTTGAAACGCTGCGGAATTCGGGCGTACTTTCCATGGCCATCGACTGGACGACACTGACGGCGTTTTACGAACAGCTTGGCTTTGTCGTCTGGAAACGCTACTTTCAGGCAACGCGCGCAATATGAAGCGGTTTGAAGCCGCGCGCGATTTTTGTTAATCTACGTTTCAGAAAAATTCTATGAAAAATGAACTCGACCCAGCTTCTTGCGCGCGCCAGGCTGCACTGCAAAAAATAAGCGATAAAAAAGCCGTAATCGGCATTCTGGGCATGGGCTATGTCGGCCTTCCCTTGATCGCCGCTTTCGCCGAAGCCGGTTTCCAAACGCTGGGTTTCGACCTCAAAACTTCAACCATCGAAAGTTTGCAGCGTGGCGAGTCGCACATCGGCGACGTTCAATCGAGCCGCGTTGCGGCGCTTCGCCAGAACGGAAAATTCGACGCGACGACCGATTTTTCGCGCCTTGCCGAATGCGACGCCGCGATCATCTGCGTGCCGACGCCACTGACCGACACGCGCGATCCCGACCTGACCGCCGTGCGCGGCGCGGTTTCCGCGATTCGCGAAACGCTTCATGCCGGCCAGCTTGTGGTCTTGGAAAGCACGACCTATCCGGGCACGACCGATGAAATCGCGCGCCCGATTCTCGAATCCAGTGGCCTGATCGCCGGAACCGATTTTTTCCTTGCTTTTTCGCCCGAGCGCATTGATCCCGGCAACGAAAAGTTTCCCGTCCACAAAGTCCCCAAAGTTGTCGGCGGACATACGCCCGATTGCCTTGAGGTCGCGTGCGCTCTGTACAACTCCATTGTCGAGAAAACCGTCCCGGTCTCGTCCACGCAGGCTGCGGAACTGACCAAGCTTTTGGAAAACATTTTTCGCTCGGTCAACATCGCGCTGGTCAACGAAATGGCGCTTTTGTGCGACTGCATGAACATCGACATCTGGGAAGTCATTGACGCCGCAGCGACCAAGCCTTACGGCTTCACCAAGTTTTTGCCCGGCCCCGGCCTTGGCGGACACTGCATTCCCATCGATCCGTTTTACCTTTCGTGGAAAGCGCGGCAGTACGATTTTCAAACCAATTTCATCGAGTTGGCCGGCGAAGTCAACCGCGAAATGCCGCACCACGTCGTGCAAAAAATTTCGCGCGCGCTCAACGATGACGCCAGGCCGATCAAAGGAACCTGCATCGCTTTGCTGGGCATGAGCTATAAACCCAACGTCGGCGATTTTCGCGAAAGCCCGTCGCTGCGCGTCGCCGAACTGCTTCTTGAACGCGGCGCCGGCTTGATCTACAACGATCCGTATGCGGATTCGGTGGAGATCAGCGGGCAAAAATTTGAGTCGCAGCCGATTGAAAACATTGTCGCCGCCGATTGCGTTGTTCTGCTGACCGATCATCGCGATTACGATTACGAAGAAATCGCCGCCAAAGCGAAACTCATCGTCGATACGCGCAACGCTTTTAAAGATGTAAAAAATTCCGCCGCGCGCATTGTAAAATTGTAGAGCTTTCAGCGAACAGCTTTCACAAACAACAAAAAGTACGCCTGAATTCAGGCGTACTTTTTTCGGTTATCCACGTCGCTGTTCGCTGAAAGCTGTTCGCCGAAAGCTGAATTTACGCGGCGGCTGTCGCGAGGCGTTTGGCCAAACGGCTTTTTTTGCGCGCGGCGGCATTTTTGTGAATGATGCCTTTGGCGGCGGCGCGGTCGATGGCGCCGAACGCGGTTTTGCCGTCGCCGCCATCGAGAGCTTTCTTGATTTCGGTTTTAACGCGCGTTTTCGCGACTTTGTTGCGCAGGGCTTTTTTGGCGTCCTGGCGCAAGCGTTTTTTGGCGGAAGCTAAATTGGGCATGACAAACGAACTCCTTGATTGAACCGAAAACATTCTAACACGCGCGCGCCAATGCTGCAACTTAATGCTGCAACTTCTCGCGAATTGCTAAACTGCGACGCCAAAAGTACGACGGCACGAAAAGCAAGTCCGATACAGAAATCGGTGCAGAAATCGACACCGAGATATGTTGATTTATCACTCCGATTATGAAACGCATCCCATTCTCATTAGCTCTTTGCGCGGCCATTCTGGCAGCGTGCAATCTGGCGGGATGCGGCCCCAGCCGGAGCATCAAGCCGTTTGCGGGTAGTTGGACCCACACCCGAACCAACATGATTTTTACATTGAGTCCCGATGGCCGGTATTCTTTCGTCGATCCCGGCATAGCGAATCCCGGTGTCATCGGCAGCACGACAAAGCCGGAGACCGGAACCGTGAGCTACGATGGAGGCGACTGGTTTATCATCAAAATAAACGGCGGTGGAGAAAACAGACTCAAGCTTTCCTCTGTTGGTGATGAGATGACATGGAAATTCACGAACGGCACTTCTGCTAAGTTTCTTCGCAACTCCTCGCGGAACAATCGAAGTACACCCGAATAAAGGCGTACTTTTCGCTTATGCAAGAACGCATCATCGAAGAACTTAAAGCCATCGAAGCGCGCCACAACGTGCGCGTTTTATACGCGTGCGAATCGGGCAGCCGTGCGTGGGGATTTCCTTCGCACGACAGCGACTTCGACGTGCGCTTTTTCTATTTGCGTCCGCGAGACTGGTACCTTTCGATTGATGGGGAACACCAGCGCGACGTGATCGAGCAGCCGATCGCGGAAGCCCTTGATATCAGTGGCTGGGATTTTCGCAAAGCTCTGGGCTTGTTTCGCAAGTCGAATCCGCCGCTTCTGGAATGGCTCGATTCGCCAATTGTTTATAGCGATAATTTCGGCATCGCCGGGCAAATGCGCGCGCTGATGCCGCAGATTTATAGTCCGACTTCTTCGGCCTATCATTACTGGCAAATGGCGCGCAAAAACGCGGCGGCTTATCTTAAAGGCGACCTGGTTCGCGCCAAAAAATATTTTTATGTTTTGCGTCCGCTTCTGGCGGTGCGCTGGATCGAAGCGCACCAAAGCGCGCCGCCCACGCCGTTTGAAAAGTTGCTCGAACTTCTCGAAAACGAAGATTTGCGCGCTGCCATCGAAGATTTGATGGAGCGCAAAAAACACGGATTGGAAAGCGACGCCGAGCCGCGACTGGAAATCTTTCATCAATGGATCGAAGCCGAACTGGAGCGACACGAAAACGGCTTTCGCTTTCGCGAAACCAAAAGCGACATCGAGCCGCTCAACGAATTGTTTCGCGCAACCTTGAAAACTGTTTGGTAAGCACATGAAAACTTTGATCATCGTCGATGTGCAAAACGATTTTTGTCCCGGCGGCGCGTTGGCCGTCAATGACGGCGATGCAATTGTGCCGATTATTAACGCGCTGCAAAGCAAGTTCGATTTAATTGTCGCGACGCAGGATTGGCATCCGCCCCGCCACAAAAGTTTCGCATCAAGCTGGAATAAATCGCCCGGCGAGTTAATTGAACTTGGCGGCGCGCCGCAAATATTGTGGCCCGACCACTGCGTCCAAAACACGAGCGGCGCTGAATTTCATCCGCAATTGGAAACGCGCAACGCTAAAGTGTTCGTCAAAGGCACCGATGAAAACGTGGATTCGTATTCCGGTTTTTTCGATAATCACCACACGCACGCGACCGGGCTTGGCGACTTTTTGAAAGAGCACAACGCCGATGAAGTTCATGTTTGCGGCCTGGCGACCGATTATTGCGTAAAATTTACGGCGCTGGATGCGCGCGAGCTTGGCTTCAGTACGTTGTTAATTGAAGACGCTTGTCGCGGCGTGAATTTGCAGCTGGACGATTCGCAGGGCGCAGTTGAAGCAATGCGCGCGGCGGGCGTGCGCATTGTGCGAAGTAACGAAATTTAAATTCACCGCAGAGACGCAAAGGCGCAGAGAAAGGAAGAGAAAAGTACGCCTGAATAAAGGCGTACTTTTCTTAACCCCTCTGTGCCTCCGCGTCTTTGCGGTTCAAAAAGGAAGCGAATGAACCTCGCGCTGCTCACCGATTTGTATCAACTGACAATGGCCTACGGCTATTGGAAAGCGCGCGTTGCGCAGCGCGAAGCGGTTTTCCATTTGTACTTTCGCAAAAATCCCTTCGATGGCGGTTTCGCCGTCGCGTGCGGATTGAACGATGCAATCGAGTATTTGCGCGACTTTCATTTCGAGGAAAGCGATGTCGCATACCTGGCGACGCTGACGGGCAATGACAAAAAGCCGCTGTTTGAATCGGGCTTTTTGGATTATCTGCGCGAATTTCGTTTTACGTGCGATGTGGACGCGATTCCCGAAGGCACGATTGTTTTCGCGCACGAGCCGCTCATGCGCGTCCAGGGCGAAGTTCTGGCGTGCCAGCTCGTCGAGACCGCGCTGCTCAACATCCTCAACTTCCAAACTTTGATCGCAACCAAAGCGGCGCGCGTTTGCCTCGCGGCGCAGGGCGAAAGCGTCCTCGAATTTGGCGCGCGCAGGGCGCAAGGCGTGGACGGCGCGCTGTCGGCTTCGCGCGCGGCGTATATCGGCGGCGTTCACGCGACGAGCAACGTGCTGGCGGGCAAAACTTACGGTATTCCGGTTCGCGGCACGCACGCGCATTCGTGGGTGATGCTGTTCGACGACGAACTCGAATCGTTCAAAACCTACGCGAAAGCGATGCCGAACAATTGCGTGTTTCTGGTCGATACCTACAGCACATTGGAAGGCGTGCGGCACGCGGTTCAAGTCGGCCAATGGCTGCGTCCTCTGGGTCACAAGCTCGCCGGCATTCGCCTCGATTCCGGCGATTTGGCTTATTTATCCATCGAAGCACGCAAGATTTTAGATGAAAGCGGTTTCCCCGACGTGCCGATTTTCGCCTCGAACGATTTGGACGAAAACATTATCGCCAGTCTGAAATCTCAGGGCGCGCGCATCGCGGTCTGGGGTGTCGGGACGCGGCTCGTCACCGGCGGCGATCAAAGCGCGCTGGGCGGCGTTTATAAATTGGCGGCTGTGCGGGATGAAAACGGCGCGTGGCAATCGAAAATCAAAGTCAGCGAGCAGACTTTGAAAACTTCGATTCCCGGCATCCAGCAAGTGCGAAGATTCTTCGATGGCGACCTGGCCGTCGCCGACGCGATTTACGATCTGGAAAGCGCGCTGAGCGGCGACGTTTTAATCGTCGATCCGCAAGACCCGACGCGTCGTAAAACGCTCGGGGAAAACCTGCGGAGCGAAGATTTGCTCCAACCGATTTTCCGCAACGCCGAATGTGTTTACGATTCGCCGTCGATTCACGATTCGCGCGACCGAACGGCGCAGCAACTGGCGCAGTTTCACGAAGGCATCAAGCGTTTCGTCAATCCTCACACTTATCCAGTCGGCCTGGAAAGCGCGCTGCACGAACAGCGCACAGCGTTAATTCTGGCGGCGCGAAAATAGAAAAGTACGCCGGAATTCCGGTGTACTTTTCATTTGCTTTCATCAAATCATTGTCCGCGAAGCACTTGCTTAACGCTCGTGTCGCGCGCTTCGATGTCGATGATAACATCGCCGCCGCGCCGCCCGACATAGTCTTTCGCGCCATAGCTCACGCGCCAAATCAAATCGCCGTCGAACGACTGTTGCGTCACCGAAATCAGACTTTGCGGCACGTCAACGCCAAGTTCGCGCGCGCGTTTATTGGCCGCCGCCATCACGCGCGCCAGCGACAGCGCGATGTCATCCTGATAAACCTCCGCCGCCAATGTCGCCATTTCAAACTCCTTTGCCGAGAATTTCGCTTGTTCGTCCGGCTTCGCCTGTGGTGCCATCCGGTTGCGGAATCAGATGCACATATAGTATCATATTCCTGATGCGCGTGGTGTTTGACACAAGTGTTTGGATGGCGGCGATTCGCTCTCGTCGCGGCGCAAGTTTCGCTCTGCTGAGCGAGATTGGCGCTGCCCGCTTTCGCTACGGAATTTCGACGGCGCTCTGGCTCGAATATGAAGCGAAGTTGCTGCAATCAGTCGAAGAATCCGCAACGCCGTTGAGCGAAGCGCAAGTTCGCGCGATTTTGGCGGCGATTGCAAACTTCGCCGAGCCAGTGCCG
>Ga0136611_10002656_pt1 | contig 12457 bp, 8 predicted proteins | sample AntDrymUQ2232306_2_FD_106645 | JGI IMG/M metagenome (GOLD analysis project Ga0136611, IMG submission 106645) | Polar desert sand microbial communities from Dry Valleys, Antarctica - metaG UQ223 (23.06) | ecosystem: Environmental > Terrestrial > Soil > Desert | place: Antarctica: Dry Valley... | reverse complement strand
TTCGGGTCGAGCAACAAGGCCTTGGCGATGGCCAGCATCTGCTGCTCGCCGCCTGACATCGTTCCTGCCGGTTGTTCGAGCCGCTCGGCCAGCTTCGGGAACAACGACAACACCCGCTTGACCCTCTCGGCGACACGCTCGGTGTTCCAGACGAACGAGTAGCAACCGGCGACGAGGTTCTCGTACACCGACAGGTCGGCGAAGTTCGCCTTCCCACCGGGTACCTGGACGACGCCGAGGCCGACCCGGTCCTCGGCCGAGGTGTAGGTGATGTTGCGACCGTCTAGCCGAACGACGCCCCGATCGGGGAGGGCCAACCCACTTATGGCCCGGAGGAGCGTCGACTTGCCCGCGCCATTGGTTCCGAGGAGCGCCAGCACCTCGCCTCGACGGACATCGACGGCAACGTCGAAGAGCACCTGTACGAGCCCGTAGGAGAAGTCGAGGTTCCGCACCTGGAGGATCGGCGTGTCCTCGGCGGTTCCACTGGCGCGTCGGGCCGACTCGTCGCGCTCTTCCCGCAGCTCTTCGGCCACCATCGCGATGTCGCCCCGCACGAAGCGCCCCGCATAGGCGACGAGCACTCCTGACAGGATGCAGCTCGCGGGGACGATGAGACACAGCGCCGTCCGCTCGCCGTAGCGATCGGAGAAGACCCCGGCCAGTACGCCGCCGGCCAGGCCCCCGACCAGCACGAGATAGAGGTTCATCAGCGCGAAGCCGAGGCCACGGATCTCGAAGGGCACGATGGCGGCGACGACCGTGGTGCTGGCCACCGTTGTGGCCGAGATGAACCCGAAAGCCACCAACAGCACGCCCGTGAGCAGGACAACATTGGGCATGAAGAGGGCCAGTGGATAGAGGATCCCGAAGATCCCCAGGGACACACCGACGAGGATCAGGATCGTCTGCGGGCCCTTGCGGTACAGCTCGTCGGCCTTTCTGCCGCCGATGATCGAGCCCACACCCGACCCGAGGGCCAGCACCGAGGCCAGCGCTCCCCGTTGCAGTGCAGAGAGACCGAACCGGTCGTCGAGATAGAGGTTGAAGATCGTCGGAGCTCCGGCGATGGCGAAGCCCAAGGCGCCGAGGGCGGCCATCAGGTAATAGAACGTCTTGATCTTCTTCAAGCGCTCGAACGCGGCGGAGATCGAGACGCGAGGCGCATCTTCCTCGACCACGTCGGGTGTCGTGGTCGACGCAACCTCGGCGTCGGGCCCGAAGGTGGCGTTGCGTTCGTAGCGGCCACGCTCAGGCTCCCGAAGCCGTGTTGCGATGAGCGCGAGAACGAGGCACGGCAGGGCCAGGATCACCAACGACCAGCGCCAGCCCTCCGTGCCGCCGGCGACGGCGGCGATCCCGCCGGCGAGCAACGGTCCGATGAACGTGCCGACGTTGTTGGCCAGGCCGTGAAAGGCGAAGACTCGCCCCCGACCGGCGAGTGGGTAGGTGTCGGCCAACAACGAGCGCTGCGCCGGCTCGTTGCCCTTCCCCAGCCCGTTGAAGCAGCGGGCCAGGGCGAATTGCAGCACCGTGGTCGTGAGTCCACCGATGAGTGCGAAGGCCGACCAGACCATCGATGAGATGGCCACGAGGCGGGTACGCGAGCTTCGGTCGGACAGCAGTCCGAGCGGAATGGCACCGGCGAAAAGGAACAGGCCCCCGATGCCATTGACGAAGGCAAGCGTTCCATCTGACATGCCGAACGTCGCCTGGATGTCCGGGGCGAGGATTTGGAGAGCGACGCGGTCGAATTCGTCGACGAGGTTCAGCCCGAACAGCACGAGCGCCATCGACCATCCGCCCGCCCTCATGACCTCCCGGAAGGCCATGTCGTCGCCCCCGACACCGATGAGTGCGGTGTCGGCGAAGTCCTCCGGCGTCGGTGCGGGCGCAGCCACTGCTCGGCGCGCATCCTCGGCCTCGAGGAGGCCCGCAGTGAGCGAGGCGGCCGACTCGTCGACGAGGGTCAACTTCCGAACTTCCGGAAGGGCGACACCACGTTCCAGCACTTGCACGACGCTTTCCACTGGATCGTGCGGACGAGGTCGAGGGCGTCGTACTTCCCGGGACCGAACGATCCGGGATTCACGCCCGGCACATCGAAGGCCCCGATGCTCTCGTACTGGCGAGGAATGGCAGACCGCTTCAGGTCGGGTCCGATCGCACGGGCGGCGCGCACGAAGTCGGTCATCAGGATGCAGGCGCCGATGACGTTGGCGGAGTTGGGTGTGGTGCGCTCCATGGGCTGCTTGGTGGCTTCGGACCAACGCTTTCGGCACGGTGCGCTTCCGGGATGCTCGGGAATTCCTGCGCGGTCGTCGCCGGTGCGCAACGAGGTGAACCCGATGGTGCCGTCGTAGCTCGCCGGCATCTGGTTGGTTCCGGCGTCCGTGGCGCCTCCGCCCATGTCGGACACGTGGTACCGGGGGTTGTAGCTCCGGTTCGTGGCCTGCTGCACCCAGACCTGCTCGACCAGAAAGTTGACGGCGAACAGGATGGTGTCGACACCCTTCGAACGCATTTGCTCGATCTCGACCGAAATGGCTGCGGCCGCCTGGTCGGCCGCCTCCGGGATCGTCGAGCGGTGGACCACGGTGTAGCCACGAGCGGCGAGCGCCGGGAGCAACGCTGTCTCCGACGACAACTTGTCGGCGGTGAAGGCCGAGTCAACGACGCCGATCTTGCGACCCTTCAAGAGATCGAGTTCGTCGAGATCGGCAACCATCTGCCGCAGAATGCGGTCCTTGTTCGGGAGGTAGCTGACCATGAGGCCCTTCGACCGGCGGTACCACTCCACCGGTTCGTGCTGAAGGGCGGTGGCGTAGGGCGTGCCGTGCTCTTCGGTAACGCACAAGATGGCGGCGCCGTAGAACCCCGCCAGATTCATGGTGGCGAATGCTTTCTCGTTCTCGGTAGCGGTGATGCAGGCCCGCCGCATGTCGTCCTGATTGAGAGGATCGAACTTGATGTAGTTGATCTTCAGCTGCCGACCACTGATGCCGCCGGCGTCGTTGGTCTCCTTGACGAAGCCGTTGAAGGCCGCCGCTTGATCACCGGAGTCGAGCTGGAACCCGAGCTTGGCCACTTCGCCGAGGTCGGCGATGAACACCGACAGATTGACGGAGTCCGGCGTCACGCCGACGTCACTCGCCGTCAACGCCGCGCCGCCGCCACCCGTGGATCCCCCTGCAGCCGGCGCACCTCCGGGACGGGCGATCGCCGCCGTCGGCCCGACCTGGCCCGCCCCCCCCGCAGAGCCCGACCCGCGACCGGCCAGAGGCGTAACGGTCGTCACCCCGGGGGTGCCGGGGATCGCTCCCCCGCCAGGAACGGTGATGACCGATCCGTCCGGGTTCACCGGGTTCCCCGCAGCATCCGTCGCCTGCGCTCCGATGCCCTGCAGTTCGCTGTCACCGGCAGCGCCCAACTCGATATCGGCGGACCCGCCCGAGGTGGGCTCATCTCCGATGATGAAAGGCACCGTCAGTCCTCCGAGGAGAAGTCCGGCGACCGTCGCCACCAGAACGGCGAACGTTCTCCCTCTCCTGGGCAGGCGGCGGAGCGCATGCTCGACGTTCACGTTTGTCTCCCCCAAGCTCGTGTTCTGTGCCGACAGTATTGAAGTTTTGTCAATACTGCAAATAAATGTTCCTCAAGAAGAGGAGACTCTGGCGGCGTAGCGACTTCCCAGGAGCGCAGCGAAGTTGTCGGCGTAGAAGCCCTCGGCGTCTGCAGGGCTCACCTCATTCATCGTCTGGTCGAAGCGACGGATGGGGTCGTCACTGCCCTCGTGGTGGGGGTAGTCGGACGAGAAGCAGAACAGCTCGGGTGACGACGCCCCCATCATCCAGCCCACGGGCTCGCCGGCAAAGGGCGTGAATTTCACTTGCCGCCGGATGTACTCGGAGGGCGTCAACGTCAGGTGGGACAGGTCCTGCAGGCGGCGGAACGCACGCGCGGCTTGGTCGAGATGCTGGAGGAAGCCCGGAACCCAGACGGCGCCGAGTTCGGCGACGCTGATCCGCAGGCCATCGAAGCGCTCGAGCACGCCGTCGAGCACCATCGACGAGAGAAAAAGCTCGGCCGCGTAGCCGATGGCCATGTACGACAGCGCGTCTCCGGGGGCATCACTGCGGAAGTGCTCGAGCGTGCGACCGTTGTCGAAGAACTCGGGGCGGATCGGCCGAAAGCCGTTGTCGAGTCCGATGTGGACGGAGAGGAGCACGTCGGCCTCGACGATCGCCGCCCAGATCGGATCGTGGTCGGGATGACCGGGCGCCAGGGCCCCCTTGGCCGGAACCATGTCCACCATCACGACGGGAATGTCCCGAGCTACGGCGTCGTCGAGGACGCGGAGGGCGGCGGCGACCCCGTGATGAAGCGGGACGTATCCCGCGGGAAGGAGCCGCGGGTCGCCGCTGCAAAACTCGGCGAGCCCACGGTTCATCCCTATCGCCGCCTCGACCTGGACATCGAGTGGTGACGTGATGACCTGGGGGAACGAACCCGTCGGATAGATGACCTGGAGCTCGAACCCGAGCTCGTCGAGGGCGGCGGTCCGCTCGGTGGGGTCGCTCCCACCGAAGGACAGCCAACCCTTACGGGGCATGGTCATCAGCTCTTGGCGCGCTCGAGCGGCCTCATCGGCGTCCGACTGCCGTCGGCCGAGCAGCTCGTCCCCTTCGTTCAGCAGTTCGGTGAACGCCGAGTCACCGCTGTCCATCGGACGGACACGGTCACGTACGGACGGGTCGACGTACGACTCGAGCCATCCGGCCGGCTCCATGAGGTGCGCATCGGCATCGACAACGCGTCGTTCGGTGTAGGGCACTGGGTCTCTCCCTCGAGGCTCGCCGGTGTCGGCAATTGAATGATTATCAACAAGATACCCCGCAACTAAGATTCGTGGCGTGTCCAAAGTCCGCCGAATGCGACGAGAAGACCGCCGAGCCTTTCTGCTCGACACGGCGGCGGCGCTCATCGATCAGGGCGGGATCGGCGCACTCAGCTTCGAGAGCCTCGCCGAGGCCGCCGAGGTCACAAAAACGCTTCCCTACGCATATTTTGAGTCGAAGGACGAGATCCTTCTCACCCTGTTCGACCACGTCATCGGTCGCCTCGACGACGAGGTCGAAGCTTTGTTGGCAAGTGATGGCGACTTCGAGACGATCATCGAGCGGTCACTCGACGTCTGGTTCAGAGCAGCCAAGGATCATGGTCGCTTGGTCGGCGCGCTTCTCGACGGCGGATCTGTGCCCGGCTTGGCTGCAGCGGTCCGTCGACGCGACCGTGCGTCCGCCAAGCTCTGGCACGACCTCGTGGCCGAGCGGTTCGGTCTTCGTGACTCTGAAGCGCAGGTTCTCGCGGCGATGCTCAACACCACGGCGACGGCCACGGTCGAGTTGTGGATGAGCAAGAAGGGTTCCCGAGCCAACCTGGTCGAGGCCTTCGTGACGATGGCTGCGAGTGCGGCGCGAGGACTTCAGCGGGGCTGAACCTCGATCTCAGACGGGCTCGAAGACGAGCATCGATGCGAGTGCGGCGCTCGGCGACGAGACGACGGGAGTGCCGGACGTTGACGCCGAGGTGCTCGGCGAGGCCCGAGATGTCAAGCAGTTGCGGGTTCGTCCGGCCACCCCTACTCGGCCCGTTCAGAGCTCGGGCCGCCGCTCCTCGAGGAACCGCCGGAAGCCATCGGCACCTTTGGTCTTGCCTTGACGATCTGGACGAACATGCACATCACCCCTCGGCGCAAACCTGACCATTCGCGACGCCGGAGGGGTGGGCCACGAACGCTCGCCGAATCCGGAACCGAATCTGGTCCGCGTAGGCTGGCTGGTCGTGGTCGACCTCGCCTCCCGTCTCGCCGGCCACGCCACGGCGACCGCACTGCTCGAGCGCGGCGACCGCGTCACCTATGCCGAGTTGAGCGACCGCGTTCTCCGGACTGCCGCCGCGCTGCGGGCTGCGGGTCTGGCCGATGGCGCTCGGGTGGCTGTGGCGGCCGCCTGCACCACCGACGGGGTGGTTGCGTACCTCGGCGCCCAAGCGGCCGGACTGCTGCCCGTCATGGTCAGTCCCCGCTCACCGGCAGCCGAGCTGCAACGGCGCTTCGATGAGGTCGACCCGGCCCTCGTGATCCTCGGCGCGTCGGCCCGAGTCGAGGTACCGGAGGGCATCCGAGTCGTGCGGCCGGCCGGGTCCACCGCAGGCGATGCCGAGGTGCTCACAGCGGAGCCGGCCGGCGTGACGGAGGTGGGCGAGGACGCCCCGGCGGTGGTGCTCTACACGAGTGGTGTCTCCGGGCTGCCGCGGCCCGTGGTCCTCACCCACGGCAACCTCAGCGCCACCCGCACCGGCCTCATCGCCGCTCCCGGGGCCGGCCTCGACCCCCGCGCGGTCGCCTTCGCCGGTCTGCCGATGTCGCACGTCTTCGGGTTGAACAGCATCATCGGTACGGTCCTGCAGGCGGGGGGCAAGCTCGTCCTCCACGAGACGTTCGACCCGGTCGAGGCGGCCGAACTCGTGGCCAGGCACCGCGTCACCGCCCTCAGCGCCGTGCCCCTGATGTGGAAGGCCCTCGCCGAGGTCGGCGATCGGGCCCTCTTCACCACCATCGACCGCGCCACCTTCGCGGCATCTTCGATGCCGAGGGCGGTCGCCGCCGCCGTCGTCGAATCGCTCGGCCTCGTCGTGGCCGGTGGGTTCGGCTTGACCGAGACGGCCGGCACGATCTGTCACGACGACCCGACGCAGCCCCACCCGGGCACGGTCGGCTTCCCACTCGGCGGCGCCGAGCTGCGCGTGGTCGACGACGGCGAGGACGCCCTCCCTGGCGACATCGGGGAGATCTGGTTGCGGGGTCCGTCGGTAGCCCGCGCCTACCTCGACGGCGTTCTCGTCGATCGCACCGAGCAGGGTTGGTTCCGGACGGGCGACATCGGCGTGCTCGACGACGATGGTCGGCTGGCGATCGTCGACCGCAAGAAGGACGTCATCAACATCAGTGGCTTCAACGTCTCGCCCGTCGAGGTCGAGCTCGCGCTAATGGCGCACGAGGCGGTGGACGCATCGGTCGTCGTCGGCGAGGTCGACCACGACCGTGAGGTGGTTGTCGCCCACGTGGCCCTCGGGCCCGGGCGGACGGCGACCGAGTCCGACCTCATCGAGCACTGCCGGACCCAGCTGTCGCGTTACAAGGTGCCGGCGCGCGTCCTGATCCACGACGAGCTCCCGGTGACCGAGTCGGGCAAGGCCGTGCGGCGACTCCTCGACCGCAGCGCCTGATTCAGGCGACCTCGCCCGGTCGCTTCATGTACTCGTCGACGTAGGTCTGTCCGCAGAGCTCGGCGATCTCGAACATCACGTCGTCCGTCATCTGCCGAGGGGCAAGCGCCGGGTCCGACCTCGACCGGTATCGCTCGGCGGGGATCGGCTCGCCGAAGCGCACCGTGATCTTCTTGCCGAACCGGATCACGGTGATCGGGTCGGTCGGAGCCTGCATCTCGTCGGTGCCGACGAGGCCGACGGGGATGATGGGCGCACCGGTGCGCAGCGAGAGCCGAGCCGCCCCCGTCTTCCCCTTGTGCAGGAGGCCGTCGCGGCTGCGGGTGCCTTCCGGGAAGACGCCGAATAGATCGCCTGCGGCCAGCACGGCGGCGGCGGCGTCGAGGGCGGCCTTGCCCGAATCGGGGTTCGCACGATCCACGGGGATGTTGCCCAGCGCCAGGAAGGCGAAGCGGGTGGTCCAGTCGTCGACGTACTCGGACTTGCCGATGAAGCGGACCATGCGCGGCAACACGCCCATCAACACCGTGGAGTCGTGGACCGAGAGGTGGTTTGGGGCGATGATCGCCGGCCCTTCGGCCGGTACGTGCTCGATTCCCTCGACGGTCAGCCGTTCGCCGAAGCGCAACAGCAGATCGATGGCCCCACGCGCGAGGGCGTAGAGCGGACGGCTCGGCTCGTAGGTGGGCGCAGCGATTCGGGAATCATCGCGCCTCTTCGCAGATCGACGTCAGGGCAACGGCGGCGAGGTCGAGCAGATCTACGGCGCCGTCGGCCATGACCCACTGGCGTAGTGCGACCCGCAGCGCCGACATCGCCGCGCCGGCGATCACCTCGGGGCGGGGATCGGCCACGGGGTCGACGTCCATGCGTTCGGCCAGCGCACTGATGATCACCCGCTCGAGCCCGCGCTGGACGACGGCGCGGCTGTAGGCGGAGACGGACGGATACGCGGCGGCCAGCTTCGCCTGGAGGAGCGTGCGCGCCGGATCGCCGGCGTACGTCGCCGTCAGCGTTCGGAGCGCGGCGGAGACAGCGACGAGCGGCGGCTCGTCCATCGGGCGGACGACGATGGCGTTCCGGAACGCAACCTCGGCCTCCTCGTCGCCGCCGTAAAGCACCGCCTCCTTGGACGGGAAGTGGCGGAAGAACGTGCGCTGCGAGACGTCGGCGGCCTCGGCGATGGCCTCGGTCGTCGTCTCGTCGAAACCGCGCGCCGAGAACAGCCGCGCCGCCGCCTCGATCAGGTCGTCCCGCGTCTGGCGCTTCTTGCGCTCGCGTCGCCCGACCGCCTCGATCACGCCTGTCGACATGTGGTCATCCTACGTCAGCGAACGTTATATGTCAGCAACTGAATGGTGTCAGCGGTTGACACGACCTGCGGAACCGACCTAACCTGGCCGGGTGACGAACACTGCGGCCATCTTCGACCTCGACCGAACCGTTCTTCGGGGTTCGTCGACTCCCGTGATCCAGCGCCACCTCAGGCTGGCCGGCCTCGTTTCCCGGAACTTCCCCGGTGAGCGGTTGTTCCAGACCGCCTATGAGCTCTTCGGCGAATCTGGCCTCGCCATGCGGGCTGCCCGCCTCCAGTCGGGCGCCAAAGCCGGTTGGGACGTCGACGAGATCGCTGCCGTTGCCGGGAAGATCGCCGACGAACTCATGGATCAGGTCCAGTCGTTCGTGCCCGGATTGCTCAAGGAGCATCGCGACGCCGGCCGCACCCTGGTGCTGGCCACGGCATCGAACCTTCCGACGATCGAGGCCCTGGCCGACCGGCTCGGCTTCGACCACGTCATCGCCACTCGCTGGGCCGTCGAAGGCGCCACTTATACCGGTGCTCTCGATGGGGTTCGGTTGTTCGGCGCCAACAAGCGCGACGCCGTCCTCGCCTGGGCAAAGGCCCACGACATCGACCTTACCGGGAGCTGGTTCTTCACCGACAGCCGCTTCGACGCCGATCTGCTCGGGGCCGTCGGCCATCCCGTCGCCGTGAACCCCGATGTCCAGCTGGCGATCGTGGCGCGGCTGCGGGGTTGGACGGTGCGGCACCTCGACAAGCCCGAAGGCGTCGCCAAGATCGCCGGGCGTGAGCTGCAGGAGTGGCTGCGCCCCCTCAGCCGCCCCGGCCTCGACCCGTCGGCGACCATCGTCATCGAGGGCTTGGAGAACATCCCCGCCGAGGGTGGCGCCATCCTGGCCTTCAACCATCGCAGCTACTACGACTCGACGGCCGTGAGCTACGTCATCAGCCAGTCGGGCCGCAACGGCCGATTCCTCGGCAAGAAGGAAGTGTTCGACGTACCCGTGGCCGGGACGATCGCCAAGGCGATGGGGGGCATTCGTGTCGACCGAGGCACCGGCTCGGACGAGCCCCTCGAGCGGGCGGCCGAAGCGCTGCGTGGTGGCGACGTCATCGCCATGGCCCCCCAAGGCACCATCCCGCGCGGGCCGGCGTTCTTCGATCCCGAGCTCATGGGGCGTTGGGGCGCAGCCCGGCTGGCGGCGATGACGGGTGTGCCCATCATCCCCGTTGGGCTGTGGGGCACCGACAAGGTGTGGCCCCGCAACGAACGCCTTCCGCGTTTCCCGCGACCGGGCCAGCACAAGCCCGTCGTCACGGTGACCGTCGGCAAGCCGTTCAAGGTGAAGGCGAAAGACCCGGACGAGGCCACCCGGTCGATCATGCGCAAGATCGTGGCGGTGCTCCCGCCCGAGGCCCGCGAGAAGCGCATCCCGACCGAGCGCGAGCTCGCCAAGACCTACCCGTCCGGCTACAAGGGCGATCCCAACCAAGAAGTCGTGCGCCGCCCCGGCCGCGACACCTGATCGGAGCGACGATGGCCGAGACCCCCAAGACCATGGACCGCCAGCGCGTGCTGGCCTTCGATCGCCGCATGTCCGATCAGGAAGCCCTGATGTGGAACATCGAGAAGGACCCCTGGCTGAACCCGAACGGCGCGGCATTGATGGTGCTCGACCGGCCCGTCGACGTCGGCGTCATGGAGGCCAAGATCCGCTACGGGCTCTCGCGCGTGCCGCGCCTCCGCGAGCGCATCGTTCCCGGACTCGGGAGACTGGCCCCGCCCGTCTGGGCGACCGATCCGGAGTTCGATCTGGCCTACCACGTTCGCCACCTTCGGCTGCCCGAGCCGGGCTCGATGCGCCAGTTGCTCGACCTCGTGACCCGGCTCTACGAAGAGCCCTACGACCGGACACGGCCGCTCTGGATGTTTTACGCCATCGACGGTCTCGAAGGCGGCAAGGGCGCGCTGTTCTCGAAACAGCACCACGCCATCGCCGACGGGATCGGCGCCCTCCGGATGGCCGAGGTGTACACCGACCTCGAGCGCAAGGCGCCCCGCCCTCCGGTCGTCGACCTCGACGAGATCTTCGCAGCCGCCGTCGAAACCGAGCAGGGCGAATTGTTGGAGGCGGGCGCCGACCTGAGCGCATCGATCCTCGACACCGCGACGCGCACGCTGACCCACAACCTGCGCCGCCAAGGCGGGATCCTCACGAGGACGGTCGGTGGCGTCGCCGGCTTCTTGGGCGACCCCAGCAAGATCTCGAACGGCGTCGGCAGCGCCGTCGGCCAAGTCCGTTCCACGCTCGACACCGCCACCGGTTCGCGCACCGTCGACGCTGGCGCGCCGCTGTGGACCAAGCGTTCGCGGCGGCGCCACCTCGAGGTGCTCAGCGTCTCGCTCGACGACGCCAAGGCGGCGGCGAAGGCAATGGGTGGGTCGGTGAACGACTTCTTCGTCGCCGGGGCCGCCCTCGGTGCGCTGGCGTACCACGCCGAGCGCGACACCCCGGTCGACGCTATCAACATGACGTTCGTCGTCAGCACCCGCACGGACAAGGCGATGGGCGGAAACTCGTTCACTCCGGTGCCCCTCCAGATCCCCGGCGGTGGCGCCGAGGCGATCTCCGATCGCTTCCAACAGATCCGTGACCTCATGGCCGATCGTCGCAGCGGGGTCAGCGGACGCGGCGCAATGAGCGCCGTCGCGGGTGTCGCCAACCTCCTGCCAACGTCCGTAACCACCCGCTTCGCCCGTCAGCAGGCAGCGAAGATCGACCTGGCGACGTCCAATCTGCGGGGAGCGCCGATGCAGACCTACGTGGCCGGCGGCAAGGTGCTGGCTTGCATTCCTCTCGGGCCAGTCGCCGGCACCGCCGCCAACCTCACCACCATCAGCCAGAACGGAACGATGGACATGGGGCTGCTCATCGACCCGACCGCCGTCGCCGACCCTGCGGGACTACGACGCAACATCGAAGAGGCGTTCCGCGACCTGATGGAGGCCGGCGGCATCGTCAGCTGAGCTGATCCTTGCTATTCGAGGGTGGCGTAGTTGGTGGAGCGGTCCTCGCTGGTCACGCCTCGGACGGCGGCCACGCACGTGGCGAGGTCCTCGAGGTAGTCATCGATCACCCCGGTGTTGGTGTTCGACACGGTGGAGTGCAGCGAGTCGGGCGGGGTCTGGCGGTCGTGGAACCAGCCGTGGGCCCCCAGTGCGTCGCCGAGGGCGAATATGTCGACGGGATCGGGATCGTCCGGCTCGAAGCTCATGGCGAGGAGGTGGAAGGCGCCGGCCCCGAGCACCCGCACGCCCTCGATCTCGGCGATGCCGGCTCGCATGCGGTCGGCGTTGTCGAGCGCGATCCGGGTGAGCTCGACGTAGCCGTCGACGCCGAGGTGCTGCATCACCGCCCACGCCGTCGCCATCGGCAGCCCCGATCGCGTGCCCTGGAGGTTGGGCGAGGCGTAGAACCCGCCGAGCCAGCCGTCGAACACGAAGGTCTGATAGCGGCGCAGCTCCTTGGTGCGGTGCAAGATCACCGATACGCCCTTCGGCACGTAGCCCAGCTTGTGGATGTCGGCGCTGATCGACGACACGCCGTCCACTCGGAAGTCCCACGGTGCCACGTCACGTCCGAGCATCTCGGCGAAGGGCAGCACGAACCCGCCCATGCACGCGTCCACGTGGCAGTTCGCCTCGTTGGCGGCGGCGAGGGCGGCGATGGCCGGGATGTCGTCGATCACGCCCTGCGGGTACTGCGGCGCCGAGCCGACCAGCAGCACGGTGCGCTCGTTCACGAACGTCGCCATCGCATCGACGTCCGCGGTCCAGTCGGCCCGAACGGGCACCTTGTGCAC
>Ga0136611_10002655_pt1 | contig 12457 bp, 9 predicted proteins | sample AntDrymUQ2232306_2_FD_106645 | JGI IMG/M metagenome (GOLD analysis project Ga0136611, IMG submission 106645) | Polar desert sand microbial communities from Dry Valleys, Antarctica - metaG UQ223 (23.06) | ecosystem: Environmental > Terrestrial > Soil > Desert | place: Antarctica: Dry Valley... | reverse complement strand
GCGCCTGAAAACGCATACCCTCGAGGCCTATGCGCAGGACAAGTGGAAACTCGGCGAGCGGACCACGCTCAGTGTCGGCATCCGCTACGATCTGGAGCGCATTCCGATTGCGGTGGCTGACAACCCGCTGTTCACGAACGGCCAGAAGTCGCCGGTCGACGCGAACAATTTTTCCCCGCGCATCGGCGTCACCCACGCACTGGACGCGCAGAACCGCTCGGTGGTTCGCGGCGGCTACGGCATCTTTTACAACCGGACCATCCTCGGCGCGATCGATGACACGCTCGAGTTCGGCAAGTTCACCAACTCAGTGGTCGTGACATTCCCCAACGACAGCGCGGATCCGGGTCCGGCCGCGGGACGATTGCCTGCCGACCCGCTCCTGGCCAACGGGCCGTTCGTCAATCGGGCCCTCCTTAACCAGTTGTATCCACCGGGCGCTCTGCTACGAAACACCGGCACGGTGATTTTCGATTCGCCGGATCGACGTCAGCCGTTCGCGCACCAGGGCACCTTCGGGTACGGCCGGCAGGTTAGCGCGACGGTCGCGGTGCAGGCGGATGCGGTCTACATGCGCAACGTCGATATGTTCCTGTCGCGCAACCTCAACCCGATGGAGCGCGTGAATACCACGCGCACCGGCGCGATCACCCGAGCCGATGTATTCGGGGTGCTCGGCGGCGAACGCTACAACCAGCAGGTGTGGGTGATGGAGAACACCGGCGAATCGGAATACACGGCGCTCAACCTATCGCTCGAGAAACGCTATAGCCAGAATTGGTCCGGCCGTATCTCGTATTCCTTGTCGAAGTCCGAAGGCACGGCGTTCAACCAGGCCGACCGCAACACCTATCAGTTCCTCAACGACCCGAGGCTCGACGCTCTGTGGGGACCGAGCGCCGTCGATCGACGTCACATCCTGTCGCTCAACGGACGTGCAGAAGTACCGAAAGTCGGCATCACACTCTCCTCGACCATTCGTTACATGAGCGGCGCACCGTTCACGATCTTCGACAGCAACATCGACGCGGATCGTAACGGCGAGCTCAACGATCCGCTCCCGGCCGGCACCTACAGCGGCACCGGGCTCAACGCGATGACCGATGTCGAGAATAACGGCGGCCGTAACGGGGCCGTGGGGCCGGACTATTTCCAAGTCGATGTGCGGGCCGGCTGGCGACGTCGGCTCGGTGGCGAACGCTCACTCGAGGTGTTTCTCGATATCTTCAACGCCGCCAACCGGGTGAACTGGGACAATCCCTCCGGCGATCGACGACTGACCGCGACGTTCCTGCAGCTCCGCGAATTGCGCGGCGGCAGCGGCTTTCCACGGCAGGCCAATTTCGGAATGCGACTGGCGTTCTGAAGGCGCCGCGAAACCGGGCTGCCGACTTCTCGCCGGGAGCTGAAACGCTAGTCACGATGCGGGGACGGCGCGGCCTCATTCGATGATGATGTCGCGCGCCCCCTCGAGCCCGGCGGCGAGACCCCAACCGCCGAACGCTTCGCTCACCGCGAACACCACTGGTGAGGGCCGGCGGTGAGATCCAGGAACAACGCGTCGACCCCAGCGAGAGCGCGAGCCCTCTCGTAACAAGCAGCCCGCCGGTCCGCTGAACAGCGGCTCTCCGTCTAGAAACCAGAAAGCTGGACGCATCGACGGCGAGAGGTTGCCCATACTTGTGGCGAGAAAACGTAACCGGCGTTGCCGGATTCGTCTTCATGGTGGTGATTATGACGCCTCCAGAACGCTGCCGGACGCCAGGGGCCGGGTAATATCATGGGACGTTCACAAGCCTTGAAGTTCCCTCAAACTTTCATCGACGAAGTCCGATCCTCGGCTGACATTGTCACCGTCATCTCGGACACCATCGCGTTGCGCAAGGCGGGCAGTTCCTACAAGGGACTGTGCCCGTTCCATGGCGAGAAGACGCCGTCGTTCAACGTCATGCGGGAACGCGGTTTCTTCCACTGCTTTGGCTGTGGCGTCGGCGGCGACGTCTTTAAGTTCGTCGAGCTGCAGGAGAAGGTCAATTTCCAGGAGGCGGTGCGCCACCTCGCGGCGCGGTTCGGCATCCCGATCCCCGAGATGGAAGCGACCGGCGAGCAGCGTGAGAGCGCCGCGGAGCGCGAGGCGCTCGTCAAGATTCACGAGGTCGCGCTCGGCTATTTCCGCGAGCAGCTCGCCTCCCCCGCCGGCGCGAAGTGGCGCGACTACCTCCTTACGGAGCGCGGCCTCAAGCAGGAGACCATCGATCAACTGCAAATCGGCTGGGCGCCGCCGTCGCGTGATGCGCTGCGCGCGCGGCTCCTGAAGGAAGGCTTCAAGCCGCTGCAGCTGGTGATCAGCGGTCTGGTGTCGCGCCGCGACGATGGGGCCGAGATCGACCGGTTCAGGAATCGGCTGATGATTCCGATCGCTCGCGACACTGGCACGGTGATCGCATTTGGCGGCCGCGCGCTCGAAGCGGATCAGCAGCCGAAGTACCTGAACTCACCCGAGACGCCGATCTATACGAAGAGCCGCACGTTGTACGGCCTCAACCTCACGAAGAGCCACTTGCGCAACGGCAACTTCGCGTTGATCGTCGAAGGCTATTTCGATTTTGCGCAGGTCCACCAGGCCGGCGGCTTTCCGGTGATTGCGACCTGCGGCACGGCGCTGACGTCCCAACAGGCACAGATGCTGCGGCGCTTCGCCGCCAAGGCGGTGCTCTGTTACGACGCCGATCGCGCCGGCCAGACGGCGGCCGAGCGCAGCTCGGAGCTGCTGGTCGCCGAAGGCTTTGACGTGAACGTCGTCCAGCTGCCCGGCGGCGAGGATCCCGACACGTTCATGCAGAAGCAGGGTCGCGATGCGTTCGTCGGCCAGCTCAAGAGATCGCGGCCGTATCTCGAGTACCTGCTCGATCGCGCGGCTCTCGAACACGACGTGACAAAGGACGACAGCCGCCGTGAATTCCTGCGTAGGATGCTCGGCGTCGCCTCACGGATTCCAGACCCCGCGGTCCGCGACCAATTTGCCGATCGGCTGGCACACAAAGCGAGGGTCACAGAGGCGGTGGTTCGAGCCGAGATTAGGAAAGCTGCCGCGGAACGAAAGACCGACCTGCCGGCTGAGCGGGTGCCGACGCTTCAAGGCCACGTGCGGAAAGCGGAAAAAGGACTGATCTGGACGCTGGTGCATCATCCCGCCGAGGCAATCGCGGCGCTGCGTGGTCTTGAAACTGATGACTTGAAAGGACTTAGCACGGAAAACCTGCTCCGCACCGCACGCGATCTAAATGTCAGGGCCGAAGATGTGCCTGCAACGCTGATGGAGCGTCTAAGTACGCAGGAGGCGGAACTGCTGGCTTCTGTCGCCGCCGAACCTTCTCCCCCGGCTGTGCTTCCCGATCTCTGTGTGCTCGCCCTGAAATACGTGCGGCTCGAGCGGCAATTGGCGGACGTGCAGCGCGAGCTTAACCGCTTGCAGAATATGGGGGATACCGGCCCGGCGCTGATGGATCTGCTTCACCAGAAGCAGACGATGATTCGCGCCTTAGAGGCTATGAAGCCTCCGAAAGAGTTACAATGAAGGGCTCTACACCTACGAGGACTAACCCGAATATGGCCGTCGCGCTCGAAGAAAAGTTTGATGAAGTCCGGCAACTGATCGTCATCGGCAAGGAGAAGGGCTACCTCCTCTACGACGAAGTCAACGATCTGCTGCCCGCCGACCTCACTGCCAACCCCGAGGACCTCGAAGAACTGCTCGCGGTGTTTTCAAGCGCCGGCATCGAACTGGTCGACTCGGAAAAGGGCTACAAGCTCGAACGCGAAGGCATCGAGCGCCAGGAAGGCCCCGAGGGCGAAGGCCCCGAGCTCGACCTGACGCCGGGCTCGCTCGACAAGACCAACGATCCCGTCCGCATGTACCTGCGCGAGATGGGCACCGTGCCGTTGCTGACGCGCGAAGGCGAAGTCGAAATCGCCCGGCGCATCGAGCGCGGCAAGCTCTCGGTGATTAAGTCAATCTCGCGCATGCCGGCGATCACCAAGGCGGTGATCCGCATGAGCGATCAGTTGCGCGCCGGCGAGCGCACCATCCGCGAGCTGGTGATCTTCAACGATGAAGAGATCACCGAAGACAAGATCGAGCAGCGTGCCGAGAAGTTCCAAAAGGAAGTAGAGCTGGTGCGCAAGGCGCGCCTCAACGTCGAGAAGCTCGACGAAAAGCTCGAAACGGTGCCGCGCGCCGACAAGAAGAAGTATCGCAAGGCGCGCTGGAAGGTGATGCGCGCGCAGGTCGAGACCTCGCGCTTCATCCGCAAAATCGAGTTCACCGAGCCGGTCAAGCGCCGGCTCGTCGAAGAAGTCAAGGACATCGTCGAGCGCGTCTCGAAGCAGCAGCGCGAGCACGACAAGATCAAGAAAGAGCTCCTCCTTAAGGTTCGCAAGCCGAAGCTGAAAGAGGACGAGAAGAAGACGATGACCAAGCGCATGAATGATCTCAAGGTCGAGATCAAACAGCGCACCGAGGACCTTGAAGAGAGCGTCGAGCACCTGCGCCACACGCTCGAAGTGATCATGCGCGGCGAAGCGCAGGCCGAGCAGGCGAAGAAGGAGCTGGTCGAAGCCAACCTCCGCCTCGTCGTCTCGATCGCCAAGAAGTACACCAACCGCGGGCTGCAGTTCCTCGACCTGATTCAGGAAGGCAACATCGGCCTGATGAAGGCGGTCGACAAGTTCGAGTACCGCCGCGGCTACAAGTTCTCGACCTACGCGACGTGGTGGATCCGCCAGGCAATCACCCGCGCGATTGCCGACCAGGCGCGCACCATCCGCATCCCGGTCCACATGATCGAGACGATCAACAAGCTCATCCGCACCTCGCGCGCGCTGGTGCAGGAGCTTGGCCGCGAGCCGACCTCGGAAGAGATCGCGCGCCGCATGGACATCCCGGTCTCGAAGGTCCGCAAGGTCCTGAAGATCGCGCAGGAACCGATCTCGCTCGAGACGCCGATCGGCGAAGAGGAAGATTCGCATCTCGGCGACTTCATCGAGGACCGCACCGCGGTGTCGCCGTCGGAAGCGGTCATCAACCTCGACCTGAAGGAACAGACCGAGTCGGTGCTGAAGACGCTGACGCCGCGCGAAGAGAAAGTCATCAAGATGCGCTTCGGCGTCGGCGACGGCAGCGAACATACGCTGGAAGAAGTGGGCCAGAACTTCGCGGTGACCCGCGAAAGGATCCGCCAAATAGAAGCGAAGGCTCTCAGGAAGCTGCGCCACCCTTCGCGGTCGCGCAAGCTCCGAGCCTTCCTCGAGGGGCGGTCGTAGATTTCGATCCGAGATCGATTTCGGGCCCATAGCTCAGTTGGTTAGAGCGGCCGGCTCATAACTGGTTGGTCCCTGGTTCGAATCCAGGTGGGCCCACTCTTTCGCAGCCGGCAGTCGAGAGTCGACAGTTTAAGAGTCTCAGACGGCAGTGGACAGTTCAGTGGAGAGTTTCTAGACGTGCTGCCTGACCTACAACGGCTCATCGAGCTGCAAGAGATCGAAAGCCGGGCGGCGGTGGCCAACAAGGCCATTGCAGACGCGCCCGGCCGCATCGCGGCGCTCGACGCGCTGCTGCAATCCGCTACGGCCGCCCTCGCCTCCGCGAAGCAATCCCTCGTCACCAATCAAGCGACCCGGCGCAGCATCGACAACGACCTGACCTCTGCCCAGCAACGCCGCGACAAGTACAAAGATCAGCTGATGGCGGTGAAGACTAACGAACAGCTCCACGCCATGCAGCACCAGATCGAGTCGGTCGGCGCGGAGGTATTGCAGCACGAAGAGCGCGTGCTGGTCAGCATGATGGAGGCCGACGAGATCAACGCCGCCATCAAGAAGACGGAAGCGGCGCTCAAGGCCGCGCAGGCCAAGGTCGCCGCCGAGCGCGCGACCATCGAGTCCGAAGCTAAGACGCACCAGGCGACGGTCACGGAATGCGCGGTGGCGCGCGACAAGATCGTCGCGTCGATGGACAACAAGGGCGCGGTCGAGACCTTTCAGCGCATCGCCAAGGTCCGCGGCACCGCGGTGGCGCGCGCCGAAGGCGAGCGCTGCACCATCTGCCAGGTGCGATTGCGTCCCGCGGTGTTCGCGGAAGTCCGCAAGAGCGATTCGCTGGTGCAGTGCGACAGCTGTAACCGCATCCTCTACTTCATCCCTCCCGCACCTCAGGCACCGAAGGCACCCGAGGCACCCCAGGCACCAGCAGAGTGATCACGGCGTTTTTTGACGGCGGCGCCCGGCAGAACCCGGGTCCCGCTGGCTATGGCGTGTACATCGTCGACGACCACGGCGCTGTGCTCGCCGAGCTGCACGGCGCGCTGGGGATCGCGACCAACAATATCGCCGAGTATCGCGGCTTGATTGCGGCGCTGCAGTGGGCGGTCGACAACAACGTCACCGAGATCACCATCAAGGGCGATTCGCTGCTGATCGTCGAACAGATGCGCGGCAACTACAAGGTGAAGAACGAAGGCCTCAAGCCGCTGCACCTGCAGGCGCGGATGCTGGTGATGCAGATTGGCAACGTCAAGTTCGCGCACGTCCCGCGCGAGCTTAACAAGGACGCCGATCGCCTCTCGAACGTGGCGATGGACGCGAATATCTGACTTTCGCGTCTCCTGCGATAATCACGCGCATGACCGTGCGCGCCCACGTCCTGATCTGCACAGTTTTCCTGCTCACCATCTCGGCGTCGGCGCAATCCTCCTTGCCGTCCGGCTCGCTGGCGATGCGGGATCTTCGCCTGCAGTTCGATCCCGCGGGCACGTTCACGCTCGGGGGAGACCCTGGTTGGCCGCCAATGGCCGGCACGTGGACGATCAACGGCGCGGAGATCACGTTGCGGAACAGTCCCGGTCCCTCAAAGTGCGACGGCGTGGCGCGCTACACGCTGAGCCTCGATGCGTCCAGCGTGAGCTTGGCCGTTGTTGCCGACGATTGCTTTGTCAGGCGAGCGATCCTCGACCACAGCCGCTGGCTGCCCCCCGGTGCCACAGCTGTTGTCCCCGAACGACGCATCGTCCGTACCCCCGGCACCGCGAAGACTCCGCTGCGCGCGGCGATCGCCAACGCGAGCGACTGGCCATCGTTCAGGGGCCGCGAAGCGTCCGGCGTCAGCGACACACACAACCTGCCGGACTCGTGGAATCCGAAGACGGGTGAAAACATCCTATGGCGCACGCAGATCCCCGGGCTCGCGCACTCCAGTCCGATCGTGTCGGGCGACACGCTCTATGTCACCACCGCGATCAGCGGCCGCGGCAACGCCACCTTCAAGCCGGGGCTCTACGGCGATGGCGAGGCGTCGGACGACCGCTCGATTCATCGCTGTGTGCTCTACGCGATCGACAAGCGCACCGGGAAGATCCGGTGGGAGCGGACCGCCGCGCAATCCGAACCGCGCAACAAGCGGCATATTAAGTCCACGTACGCAAGTGCATCACCAGCGACCGATGGCCGAATCGTCATCGCGTGGTTCGGGTCGCAGGGCATCTATGCCTACGACGTGGACGGCGGGCTGCGCTGGTCGGTCGATCTCGGCCGCGTCGACATGGGCGCCTACGACCTCCCCGCCTACGAATGGGGACCGGCGAGCTCGCCGATCATCTGGAACGGCATGGTGATCGTGCAATGCGACACGCAGGCCGACTCATTCCTGCTCGCGCTCAACGCCGAGACCGGCGAGACGATCTGGAGGACCGATCGGCAGGAGCTGCCGTCGTGGGGCACGCCGACCGTGGTCACGACGCCGGCCGGACCGGAGCTGATCACCAACGCGTCGAACTTTGTGCGCGCCTACGATCCGAAGACCGGCAAGGAATTGTGGAAGCTTGGCAGCAGCTCGAAGATCACGGCGCCGACGCCGATCTTCGCCGCAGGCCTGCACATCATCACCAGCGGCCGCGCCCCGGAGCGTCCGTTATTTGCGGTGAGGCCCGGTGCACGCGGTGACCTGACACTGGCCAAGGATGCCACCACGAGTTTTAGCGTGGTGTGGAGCAAGACCGGCCGCGGCTCATACATGTCGACGCCGATCGGCTATCGCGGCATTGTCTACCTGCTCGCCAACAACGGTGTCCTCGACGCCTACGATGCGTTGACCGGAAAAGAGCTCTACCGCCAGCGCCTGCCGCTGGTCGGCAGCGGCTATAGCGCGTCGCCAGTCGCGGCGGACGGCAAGATCTACTTATCGAATGAAGACGGCGAGATGTTGATCGTCGAGGCGGGCGAGACGTTCAAGCACATTGCGACGAACTCGATCGGAGAGATGCTGATGGCGACACCAGCACTCTCCGACGAGGTCATGTATGTTCGCGGCGTGTCGTCGCTGTTCGCGATCGGCCTTGGCGCGCCGAAGCGATAGCGGCGGCGGCCGCCCGTAACGCCGCTAGACCGAGGTCTTCGCCAGCACCTGCTTGAAGAAGGGCATCGCCTTTTGCATGTCTTCCATGCGGCCGAGGGAGATGCGCGCGTAGCTCTTCTCCATCGGCGGGAAGTCGCGGCCCACCGCCACACCGAGCGGGCGCAGCGCGTCGCGGAACTCGACCGCGGGACGGCGGATGTTCACGAAGATGAAGTTGGTGTCGGACTCGGGCGTCTCGAAGCCCATCTCCCTGAACTGCGCCTGCGTCCAGTCGCGCACGCGCTTGTTCTCGCCCTTCTCCCACTGCACGTGCGCTTTGTCGTTGAGCGCGGCGATGCCGGCCACTGCCTGCAGCTCACCGATGCTGCCCAGGCCCCAGGCGTTGCCGACTTTCCTCATCGTGTCGGGCTGACCAACCGCGTAACCCAGGCGCATGCCGGCCATGCCATAGGCTTTCGAGAACGTGCGTGAAATGAACACGCCAGGCAGCTCGAGCGCCAGCTTCGCCATCGTGAACGCGCCTGGCTTGGTCGCGTACTCGAGGTAGGCCTCGTCGATCAGGATGCCGGTCTCCGGCGAGCGCTCTTTGATCGTGCGCACCGTCTTCTCGATGTCGGCCGACGTTTGCACGGTCGACGTCGGGTTGTTCGGGTTGCAGAGGAACACCAGGCCTGCGCCGTTCGAGGCCTTGATCATGCCTTCAAGATCGAGGGCGAGGGACTTCGAGTCGACGGCGATAAATTTCACCGGCGCCTTGATACGCTGCGCCGTCTGCGCCGGCGCGCCGTACGAGGGGTCGCCGGTCACCAGCGATTTGTCGCCGTTGCAATAGGCCATCACCGCCGCGGTCAAGATCTCACCCGAGCCGGTGGAGATGATGACGTTATTCGGTTTCGCGCCGTCCATCGCCGCGCAGGCATCGACGAACGCGCTGAGGCTGGGAGGCGGATAGCCGAGCCCCAAATTGCTGAATTGGTGGTTCTTGAGGGCCTCGATCACCTTCGGGCCCGGACCGCGGAGATTCTCGTTGTTGCTGAGTTTGATGACTTCTCCGCCAGAAGCGGGTATGGGCGCGCCGCGCTGGCCCTGCTCGAACGCGAAGAGGTCTTCGCGGCCGTAGCCCATGATTGTGGACGCCGAGGCTACCGCTGCCCCGCCTGCGCCAAGCCTTCGAACAAATTCGCGACGTGAAAAAGCCATTCCTGCCTCCTGAGTGGGGGCATGGTAGCACCAACCGACCCTACCGCGTAGAGACGCCGCTAGGTCGGAGCGCCAGACCATCCCGACTACACTTACCGTCGTCTCAACGGTTCCAGGAGGATTTATGCGCGTCTTCACTCGTCTCGTTGTGTTTGTCGCCGGAGGCATGATGGCGTTGGTTGCGGCCGGCGCCGCGCAGGCCCCGGCACCGCTTGACGCCACTGCGCAACTACTCAAGGTGCTGTCAGAAGCGCCCGGCCCTTCAGCATTCGAAGAAGACGTCCGCCGCGTCGTCGTCGACGAGTTCACCGCGCTTGGCGCCGGGATCGAATTTGACGGGCTCGGATCGGTGCTGGCGACACTGCCGGGGAATGCCACCGGGCCACGCGTCATGGTGACCGCGCACATGGATGAAGTGGGCCTGATCGTCCAATACATCACCGCCGACGGTTTCATCCGCGTGAAGACCCTTGGAGGTGTGCTGGAGCAGGCCCTGCCCGATCAACGCTGGACGATCCTCGGGCGAAATGGCCCGGTGATGGCGGTGAGCGGCTTGCGCACGACGCACGTATTACCCCCGGCGCAACGCGCGAGCGTCTGGTCGCTTGAAGATACGTTCCTCGACGTCGGCGCTTCGTCGCGGGAAGAGGTTGAGCGGATGGGGATCCGTCCCGGCGACGGCATCGCGCCCAAGAGCGACTTCGTCGTCATGGCCAACGGCCGCTATGCGGGTAAAGCCTGGGACGATCGCGTCGGACTCGGCGTGATGATCGCCGCGGCGCGTCGCATCCACGCCGAGGGTCTGAAACTGCCAGGCCAGATTATCTGGGTGGCGACCACGCAGGAAGAGATCGGATTGCGTGGGGCGCAAACCGCCGTCGACAAGGCCCGGCCCGACATCGGCATCTCGATCGAGGCTGGGGTGTCGGCAGATTACCCGGCGATCGGACCGACACAGGCGCAGGAGCGGCTGGGCGGCGGCCCCGGCATTTTCCTGCTCGACAACTCGATGATCCCCAATCGCAAGTTTCGCGACTTCTTTTTCGACGTCGCGCAGCAGGCACGCATCCCGCTGCAGCCGAACGTGCTCACGGGTTACGGGGAGGACGGTGCCGAGATCCAGCGATACGACACCGGCAGAGCCACCGTCAACATGACGGTGCCGACGCGCTACCTGCACGGCCACACCGGCGTGATTCAACGGACCGACTTCGATCGCGCGGTGGAGTTGTTGCTCCAAGTGCTGACCCGGCTCGACGAGAAAACGGTGACGCAGCTTTCAAGCTTCGCGCCGTAACGGGTCCGTGGCTTCGCTAAGTTGGGGTCAGGCTTCGAGAATTAGCGATTCGCTAAGTCTGGGTCGGGCTTCGAAATGGTGGGTACGACGATGATTCCGGCCATGCGTCCGGCGCGTCCGCCGGCAACGCGGTACGAATCGAATACGTCGGGATTCGAGACCGTGCTGAGGCCACAGACGTGGATCTGTGTGCTTTGAAGGCCGGCGTCAATCAGTTGATCACGATTCGCCGCCCATAGATTCAGGTGCGGCTTCGAAGACGATCGAATAAACCATCGATCGACGTCGGCGCGTGGGTGGCCCGCGTCGAGGAACGCGTCAACCAGCGATTCGCCGACTTCATAGTCGTCTGGCCCCGCGCTCGGGCCAATCGCCGCAAGCAGATTGGCAGGGTCGCTGCCGAACTCGCGTTGCATGATCGCAATGGCTTTCGCGGCCACGCGCGCGCACGTGCCGCGCCAGCCCGCATGAATCGCCGAGGCCGCGCCAGCCACCGGATCGACCACGAGAATCGGCACGCAGTCGGCGACCATCACGGCTAAAGCGAGGCCAGGATGATTAGAAACGATCGCGTCGCCATCGGGCTTCTGCTCGGTCGCGCCTTCGGGCAGTTCCCCTTTACTCAGGATGCGAACGACGTTGCCGTGAACCTGCTTCACCCGCATCAGGCGCTCGCCGGACACGCCGACAGATGCGACGGCGGCGCTCCAGGCTTCAGCCCCGGGTAACGCGAGTTGCTTCGAGGTAAACAAATGTTGCGCATGCGCCGAGAGCGGCACGCAACGCAAGGCGTGCCCCCAAGCCTCACGCGTCCAATGAAATGCGGGATCCGGCGACGGCCGGATCATCGCCGCGGCCCGCGCCAGTGGCAACTGGAGTTGTCGTCCACCGCGCTGCTGCCCCGATCAATCAAGGGTTTTCCAGGAATTCGCACTGGCATCGCTCTTGATCATCCGTCAGTCATCACGACAGAACAAGCAGGCTCATTGGACCACACCGACTGGAGACAACATCATGGTCGTCAAGATTCTCCCGAACGAGAAGGGATTACCCAACGGCAAGCTCGCCGATGCGGAAGTGCATTTCACCGATGGAGTCATGGAGGGCATGAAGCTGCTCGGCTTCGCTGTATGGGAGCGGCGGCAGGGCCCCGGACGTAACGTCACTTTCCCGGCGCGGACCTACTCGGTCAACGGTGAGCGGCGCAGTTTCGCATTGCTGCGACCCGCCGGCGACAACAACGCCTCGCAGAGCAAGATCCGGGAACTGGTGCTCCAGGCGTACGCGGAATTTGAATCGCAGGCAGCGATCGCGAGTTGACTGGCTCGACGGCGGCGGCTGTTGTCGTGCCGATGACGGCAGCAGCCGCCGGCCCCCCAGGCCGCGCCATGAGCGCGTCGAAAGGTTAGCTGAGCATCGGCAGCAGCCGTGCGTTTTCTTTGGCGCGCTTGGGCGGCAGCGTCCATTCAGCGCGCGTGCTCTTGTCGAACTCGGCGCGGAAAAAATTGTCCTTCATGCCGCCGTCGATCATGCTCCACGGCAGCACGGAGTCG
>Ga0136611_10002654_pt1 | contig 12458 bp, 11 predicted proteins | sample AntDrymUQ2232306_2_FD_106645 | JGI IMG/M metagenome (GOLD analysis project Ga0136611, IMG submission 106645) | Polar desert sand microbial communities from Dry Valleys, Antarctica - metaG UQ223 (23.06) | ecosystem: Environmental > Terrestrial > Soil > Desert | place: Antarctica: Dry Valley... | reverse complement strand
CTCCTGCATGTCATCCTGATTGAAGTTTAGATAAGGAGAGTGCAGGGTGAGGTGCGCCGGTGGGGGATGGAGTCGGCGGATGGGGGTCTGTGGTGGTGGAGAGGAGCCGTGGCGGGTCAGGTGGGCGCGCGGGCGAGTGCGGAGGTGGCCTTCTTGAGCACGGGCTGCCTCGGCGCGTGCCGGACGATGGATCCCTTTGCCCTGCCCGGCGATTTACCGCGAGGTTGGGCACATCTCACGGGTGTGCCCAACCTCGCGAGTAATCGCGCCATTGAGCGTCGCAGCTGCCCCAGTGTGGGCGGTTGCCCCCGTCGCTCCCACGGCCGGCGCTCGGGCTCGATGAGTGGGGCCGCCAGGAGCAACTCGTTGTGGACCGACGCCACCAACAGAGCCCACCTGCTCATCTGCTCATCTGCTCATCTGCTCGGGCGTCCTCAGGTGTGGCTTATCCCTCAGCAAGTCTTGCTTGCCGTAGCGGTAGGCGTGCTCCAAACTGTACCGGCGCGCGTACAACTCGGGGATCGTCTCCAAGGGAGGTAACTCGCCCGCCCAGTGCCAGAACCAGGACTCGCGCGGGTCGCGCTTGGTATCGCGAGCGCTCGCTCGCAGCACCCGCACCACCGTGATCTGCACATCTCTGCAGGTGCGCAGGTGCAGCCGCCGCCAGCAACTCACCGTCAGCTCCTTGCCCTTGCGATCCGTGCCGTGCCACTCCCCATCGGGCTGGCCGTGCGTATCGGGATCCTTGCCCTGGAACCTCGCACCGTCCTTTCTGGGCCCTCCCCGCTTGCCGGTGGGCGGTGGCGGTGGCCGGAACAACACCCGGTTGCTTGGCGCTCTCAGCAGTTGGGCACACTCGAGCTCGCTGGTGGCTCGCACCCATACGGCCGAGGCGTATCGGGAGTCGGCGAGAAGCAGCGGCCGCCTCTGCCCCGGCAGGGATACCCTGGATAGTTGCGAGGCTCCGACCTCGACGGCGGTATGAGTGCTGTCCACCCTGCTCACATCCAGCCAGTACACCCGAGCGCTCGGGGGGTCGGGCAGCACCGCCAGGGTGGAGTAGTCCCAGCCAGGGCGCACCGGACGGCTGGTGGGGGGCAGATTGGAGGCGTGCACCCAGGTGCGGCCGGGGTAGGTGTGCGCGAGTGGGCGGTGTACGGAGACGGTATCGAGCCCCAACACCGGCGGCTCCTCATCGGGGGGAAGCGGCGCGGCTACCGCCCACACAGCTCTGAGCCTGCATTCTTCTAAGCGCCCATGCGAGAGCGCCTGGTACAGGCTCGGCCAGCGCATGCGCATACACACCGCTTCCGACAACTCCACGAACGAGCGGGCCGCAGGATAGCTCAACAACGCGTCCGTCACCTCCAGCAGCGCGTCGCGCGAATGGGTGAAGCTGTCGTACAGCCCGCGCCTGTACCCGATCAGTGTCGAGGTGGTAGTATCCATCGGGGGGCCTCCTGTGGCTTCAGCACCCAGAGGATACCCCATCGGGCCGTCAGAGCGAGTTCCGACGGCCCGACTTGCCTATCCGGCTACCCGTCTTATCTAAACTTCAAATCCCGAGCCGCAGCGAGGGATCCGTGACCCTCGACCACGGATTCCTCGCACGCTCGGAATGACAGTTGCACTACCGATCAGCCGCAGTTGGTTGACGGCTTATATGTTTGCAACCAGGGTCGTGTGTGCGTGCCTCCGTGTCTGATCTCGGGTTCCCTGTCCGCCGGATCCCTCGTTACCTCGTGGAGCGGCGCTCCGGCTCGGATCCGCCACCGCTCGTCGTTACCCAGTGCGAGCCAGCGCCCGCCCACGCCGCCCCGAAATCCCGCATCCAGGCCGGCCACTGGCGCGGCCCCGAACGATCTGGCGCAATCCGGCGTCCGGGCACGCCAGTCGATAAGTTGTTATGTAGGATTGCGGGTGTGCTGTCGATCTTGTGTGGCATGTATCGTCTCCAAATGTGGGCAAGGGCGTTACTATCAACCCCATTAGGTTTAGTTTAGACGACCAGCACGCGCAGGGACAGAACCATCCAAAGCTATTGCAGCGGCTCAGGCGCAGGAGATAAGATAAACAGCACTTATGAGTTTTGATCGTGAGCGACTACTGGACGATACCGGCTGGGAGATCCTGCGGCTGCTTCAGGAGAATGCCCGTATGCCGTATGCCGAGCTTGGTCGGCGCGTCGGGCTCTCGCCGCCCGGCGTCGCGGACCGGGTCCGGCGGCTGGAGGATGCGGGCATCATCACCGGCTACCGCGCGCAGGTGAGCACGGAGCGGCTGGGAGCGTCGATCATGGCCTTCGTGCTCGTGGCCACGCGTGGTGCGGACGTGTCCCGCTTTGTCGCGCTCGCCCAGCGCACCCCCGAGGTGCTGGAGTGTCATCAGGTGACCGGCATCGCCTCGTACATCACGAAGGTCGCGGTCACCTCGGTGCAGCATCTGGCCGTGCTGCTGGAACGCCTGGAGGAGCACAGCCAGATAACGACCACCGTGGTGCTGTCCTCCCCGATTCCCCCGCGCCCCATCGAGCGCGCCCTGATCGCACCCCTCAACGACCCGCAGCCAACCGGCGAGTAACGCCCTTGCTCCTTAAACGTAGGGGCGTTCCACTGAACGCCTATCCAATCCCATCGTTACGATCGTGCAACCTCACCGACATGCCCTTGCCATATGGATCAGTGCTGACGACGGGGCCGCACGGCCGACGCCGAGCCCGTCCTGGGACCAGGTCTTATCGGCGAACCACGGGGCAGTCTCCACGGCGCGGTAGCGCGGGCAACACTCGGCTGAGGACGCGATCAGGGTTCGCCCCAGATACGCCGGGCCGTCTCGGCGAGCGTGCCCAACTTGTACCGCTCGTCCTCGACGGTGATCGCGTTTCCAATCACGGAGGTGGCGAAGCCGCACTGGGGGCTGATGGCCAAACGCTCCAGCGGCACAAACGCCGCCGCCTGCCGCACCCGCGCCTCCAGGTCCTCGACCGTCTCACGCCGCCCCGACTTCGTCGTCACGAGGCCCAGCACGGCGGTCTTCTCCTCCGGCACGTGCGCGAGTGGCTCGAAGCCGCCCGACCGTTTATCATCGTACTCCAGCATCAGGCGCTGGGCGCGGATGCCGCCGAACACCTGCCGGGCGATCAGGTCGTACGAGCCGGACGTTAGCCACCGGCTGCCCTGGTTGCCGCGACAGAGGTGGAATGCGAACGTCACGCCCAGATGCTCGCCGAGCACGTAGTTGTCCAGCTCAATGCCGCGCGCCAGCCACCGGTCGAGGCCCCACCCCTGCCGCTCGTAGAACGCGCGCGTCTTCGGATCGAGCAGCAGCGGATAGTGCGGCGCGTCGAGCTGTATGTACGTCGCGCCGAGCCGGACTAGTTCCTCCACCTCCTCGCGAAGTATCCGCGCCACGTCCTCCAGAAAGTGGTCGAGCGTGGGGTACGCCTCCTTTGAGAGATCCGGCGACCAGAAGTTCGCCCACAGGCTCGGGCTGGGGATCGTGATCTTCACCGTCTGCTCCGTGCGCGCACGCATGTACACCCACTCCTCGGCGCAGAGGTGCCGCTTGCGGCGCAGTGGCCGAACGACCCCCAGCCCCGGCGGACGGGCGGTCTCCTTGTCCCCGACCCCGCCCTCGCCGTGCCACTCGCCCCAGAGAAAGGCGTCGATGTCGTACTCCCCGAAGCCGTCCACTGCCTCGGTCATCTGGCTCTGGAACGACTCGCGCCGCATCTCGCCGTCCGTGACGACCGGCATCCCCGCCGCGACTTGCAGGGCGAGCGCCTCGTCCACGGCGCGGTCCTCGACCCGCTTGAAGGCGGCGGCCTCGATCTCCCCTGAGGCGAGGAGTTTGCGCGCCTCCAGTAGCTCCGGTGGCCGCAGCAGGCTGCCCACAACATCGGCTCTCGCGGTGATCATCCTGCTCCTCCTCCTGAACGGTGCGGCGTCTGCCGGAATTCAGTTGCGCCCACCGACATGCGTATCGCATTCAGTGTACACTCAGGGCGCGAGGTTGAAGCCATTGGGCGGGCGCCAAACCTCGGGCAAGGCTTGCAGCCGAGCCAACCCTTATCAGGGACGCACACAGAGAAAGGGAGCGCCATGTTCGAGCACACCAAAGCATTCAGCGGATTTTCCGTGGACGACATCCCGAAGGCCAGGCAATTCTACAGCGAAACGCTCGGAATCCGCGTGACTGAGGAGTACGGGATGCTCCATCTGCACATCGCCGGCGACCGCGACACACTGATCTACCCGAAGAACGACCACACACCGGCGACGTTCACGATCCTCAACTTTCCGGTCGACGACATCGACGCCGCCGTCGACCAACTCGCGGCACGAGGAATCCGCTTCGAGACCTACGACGGAGTTGATGAGAAGGGGATCTCTCGCGGTCGCGGGCCCGCTATCGCCTGGTTCAAGGATCCGGCAGGCAACATTCTCTCAGTACTCCAGGTGGAGTAATACCGGTACGGCACAGATCTTCGTGCTCCGTCCTGCTGCGCACGCCGACAACGATGAGCAGAGGGAATGAACCGCCACGCCGCTCGTAGGGGAGACCCACCGGGTCGCCCGGTCTCGCGCAACCCCGCAACCCGCAGCACACCCGCCCCGCGTCAACTGAACGCGGCGCGGCGGCGTCTGCGCCCGAAGATCTTTGCGCCGAGCCAGCCGAGGCAGAGGCCGACGAGCGTGAAGACAAAGAGCAGGATTGCCGCGCCGGTCACCAGCCGTTCGGTGTCGCCGGGATCCGGGAGGCTCAGCGCCAGGGTCTCGTAGTAGGCGCGGTAGCTGTAGTACAGCGCGATCCCCACTCCGACGGTGAGCAGCCAGCCGAACCCCCCGGCGATCATCCCCGCGCGCGCGCCGCTCGCGAACCGGCGCGATGCCACCGCCCCCGCGAGCAAGAGAACCACGATGTTTACCAGGAAACTCAGGCTGGCGGTCGCATTCGCGGTCTCGGTGACCTGCCCACCAGGGGCGTACTCCGCCGTGATCGCCCGCCCCGCCGCGCTCACGATGAAGAACAGCACGCCGAAGAGCAGCCCGACCGGGATGGCGCTCCGTCGCTGCTCCTCGCGCGGTGCGGTGTATCGGGGTCGCTCGGCGGTCGGGGCTTCGGCATCCGCGCCGGTCGGGGCAGGACGAGCCAGCACGCGGCGGACATCCTCGCTCGTCACCTTCAGCTTCTCGCCCTGCAGAAAGATCGCCATCTGGCTGGGCGTCCAGCCGGGATGCTGGCGTGCGAGGTCCCGCACCCGTTGCTCGATGTGTTGTGGCGGTCTGCGGCTCATCTCGCTCCCATTGTGGTTTCATCGGGCGGCGCAGGCGCACGGGGGCGCACCGCTTGTAATCTCGCCGATCCCGCGCCCCCACGCGGCGGATCAGGCCGCGCGATTATACCGTAGCCGCGCGCGTTCCCGTAGCACGGCGCTCCCCCGCAGGTGGCGGCTCGGCTATAGTGGCGGTCATACCGAATACAGGTAGACGTGGATACTCAATGGTGCGTCGCGGCACGGCTTGCCGCGCTGAAACAAGCGGATCGCGTGCCAGTAGCGGGAAAGCGAAAGGGGTGACCGGTGTCCAAAGGCGAGCTAGAGGTGGCGATAGCGGCAGCGCGGGCTGGTGGCGAGGTGTTACGCCGCAACTACAACACGGGCGTCACCGTCCGGTACAAGGGGCCGGTTGACCTCGTGACCCAGGTGGACACCGAATCGGAGCGCATCGTCACTGGCATGCTCCGCGACGCCTATCCCACGTATGGCATCCTCGCGGAGGAGGGTGGCGGCAGCGCGGGCGAGGAGGACGCCCGCTGGATCGTGGATCCGCTCGACGGCACGACGAACTACGCCCACGCCTTCCCCTTCTTCGCCGTGGCGATCGCGCTGGAGCGCGCGGGGCAGGTCGAGGTCGGCGTCGTGTACGATCCGATGCGCGACGAGCTGTACAGCGCCGTGCGAGGCGAGGGCGCAACCTGCAACGGGGCGCCCTTGCGGGTGTCAAGCGCCACGGAGCTGCGGCGTTCCCTTGTCGCGACGGGCTTCCCGTACGACCGCGCGCAGGCGCCCGCCGCCCTGGAGCTATGGGGCCGGATGACGCTCGCCTGCCAGGGGTTGCGGCGGGCGGGCAGCGCGGCGCTCGACCTGTGCTACGTCGCGGCGGGCCGGTTGGATGGGTATTACGAACGGGGTATCTGGGCGTGGGACATCGCCGCCGGCAGCCTGATCCTCACTGAGGCGGGCGGCCAGGTCAGCGACTACGCCGGCGCCCCCCTCCAGATCGAAGGCCGCGAGATCGTCGCCACGAACGGTCCCCTGCACGCCGAGCTGGTCGCGATGACGAGCGTGCAAGTGCGATAGGAACTCGCCCTCAATCTCCAAGTGAACGCTGGTTCGTCCTCCGCCGTCTGCATTGACAGTACAGTAATGCAGTAGTACTGTACGTCTGTGACTAAAAAGGTGCTCAGGGCCTTCTTGAGATGACGTGGTCCTTCTCCGGTCCGGACGGACGGGCCACTCTCGAGATTATCGATATGGCCGGCGAGCCCGGTGTCAGGTGGCGCCGTATAGGCGACCATCGTATCTTCCGGGAACCCTGACCGATTCTCGGTATGAGGCGCGCTGCTCGAATAGAGGAGTGACCGTGAACGCCGCTGTTGCGTGACAGGGCAACTGGCCACTCAGCTCGACCCTGCCGCAGGTGGCACTGGCTCCCATTCCGAGCCCCTGCGTCGGATGAATACGAAGGCTTCAACGGAGTTTTCGCTGCACGGCGTGCAGGTAGTAGGAACGGGCATGAGTACACGCAGGATCAGGGGATTACGGACTTGAGCGACACCCATGACGAGATGATGTTTGCCGGCTGGGCCATGCAGGAGATGGACGATGCCGAAAGGCGCGGACGCGGCGACGGGGAGGATGGATGTTGCTCGGGAGATACAGTCGTGGGTTGTCTGTGGCTGCTGGGCATATTGCTGATATGCAGGACTTGCGGGCGGCTCCTGGGGTAGGATCGGTGAGGATCATCCTACCAGGCGCACGAGAGCAGCCGCCATCCCGATATGCATGCCGCTATCCTGCATTCTGAATCTGTTACACTACCTCTCCTGGAGCCGGGTAACACGTATAACAGCCTGAGGAGATCGACCGCATGTGTTCCCCCGCCCCCCTTGAAAATGCTAGCGCCGGGCCCCCCGACGGCTATGCGGTGCGGAGCGAGACCAACCAGAGAGAAAACAACGAAGACTGTTACGAAGTCTATGACCTGGAGTCAGCGGGTGCGCAACGACCGGTCAAGGTACTGGCCGTCGCGGATGGCATGGGCGGACACGCCCACGGGGAACACGCCAGCCGGGAGACGTTGAGTACGTTCGGTCGCACGCTGTCCGAGCAACTACGTGCTCAAGCCGATGCGTGCAATAGGGATGACAGGCATCAGTTCGACGGACAGCTACTTTCGGGAGCCCTACGCAATTCCGTACACGAGGCCAGCGCTCACGTACGGCGCATCGCGGCGGCCAACCGGTGGGGCAGGATCGGCTCGACGATCGTCGTCGTCGTCATTCTTGGGGACACAGCGATCGCGATCAACCCTGGCGACAGCCCACTGTTTCACTATCGTACAGTCGGCGGGGAACTGACGAAGGTGACCGGCGACCACACGGTCGCCGGAGCGCTCGAGCGTGCGGGTATGATCACGCCGGAGATGGCTCGCTACCACGAGGGGCGCGGCAGGCTCGAGTTCTTCGTCGGCGCGGATACGATGCCGCGGGAAGACCCGATCTACCGCGTGGATCTGGCGGATGGTGATCTGCTGCTTTTGTGTAGCGACGGCGTGAGCGGATCGCTGCTTCGTGAGCACATAGCCGAGATCCTATCCGTGAGAGGCAACAGCCTGGAGGACATGGCGACTAGACTCCTGCAGGCGGCGCTCGACGCCGGAGAGACCGACAACCAGACACTCATCCTGTGGCGCCACGAATCGGCCGCGGGCCTGCATGCATCCACAGGCAGTGTGGGTCGGACCACTGACGCGTCTGACGAGGCGTCGCCACATGCCGTCCCCGATCCCATAGGGAACCGGCGGTAATCGATGTCGGCTGACACACTGCAAATCGTCGAAGGCGGGCGTATCCCGGTGGAGACGGCCGGAATCCACGAAGTCGAGCTGTTGGAGTTGCTGGGGTGGGGTGCGTTTGGCTCCGCATGGAAGGTCGCCGATGTTGAGACCGACGAGCCCTATGTGCTCAAGATCATCCAGGGTGTCGTGCCGGGCAGCGTCCTGGCCGACCGCGTGCGCATGGAAGCCGAGGTGGCGATTCCATCCGAACATGTCGTACCAGCGCTCGGTCTGCGCGAGTGGGACCCGAGCACGTTCTTGATCCTCTTCGAGTACTATCCCGCCATTCCGCTCGAGGAGGCCATCGAGCAGGATGCGCTCTCGAGCGCGCAAAAGCGGCGCATCTTCATCGAGATCCTGCTCGGCGTATCTCACGCGCATCGCCACAATATCATCCACCGCGACCTGAAACCCTCCAACATTCTAATCGGCGACGACGGGCATGCGAAGATCCTGGACTTCGGTCTCTCCAAGTTCAAGGGCCACGGATTGACGATGAGTGGGCAGATTGTCGGCACCATCCGGTACATCGCGCCGGAATCAATCGTCCACGGAGCCAAGGCGGCCGATACCCGCGTTGACATTTACTCCGTAGGCCACATCCTGTACGAGCTGGCGATGGGTGAGCACTTCTGGGATCGCAAGGGCTGGCGAGAGCTCAGCGACCTGGTAGACTATCTCGTGGCGAGGCCGCGTCCGACCGAAGCTATCGAGCTGGACGACTTCCACTGCGACTTTTTCGAGGATGCTCTGCCCGTGCTGAGGCGTATGGTCAAGATCGATCCCGCGCAGCGCTACGGGAGCGTGGATGATGTGCTTGCCGACCTGGGGTACATCCCGTACCTGCCTGAGCCGCCGGTCGACCTCGATCTGCGCAGCCCCCTGCTCATCGTTGAGTCGGGCACGAACCGCATGGCGCGGATGGTCCTCGGCATGCCGGACGAAGAGGCACGCGTGATGGGCCGCCAGGACATCGCGGGGGCCGATGTCAGCATCAGCCGCAAGCACATCGAGGTCAGTCGGATGGGCAACGAGTACTTCATGCGGGATCTGGGTAGCAGGAACGGGACGATGGTGCGCGGTGTGGGACTGGGCCCCGATGATCCACCCGTGGCCGTTCGACATGGCGACCACATCAGAGTTGGTGATGTGTTTTTGCGGTTCGCGTTCCTGCGCAGCCGATGAGCAGGCCGGGAAAGGATGCGTGAGGATATGAAGCTGTGCGCTGCCTGTGGAGCGTCGAACTCCGACGCTGCCAAGTTCTGCAATGAGTGTGGAAGACAACTCACCTCTCCGGGGGGCGCCGGGGAAGTGGGCGGTGCCAAAGGGATCGAGCGGGACGAAGACGCTCTTGTCCGTCTGCTACGAGAAAAGGCAAGCGGTCTGCGTGAGAGGAAGGCGGACGTTCTGTTCGTGCTTGACTGCACGGGCAGCATGCAGGGCGAGATCGACGCCGTCAAGGATGCGATCACCGATTTCGCCGACTCGATCGAGTCGGAGGGCGTGCGCGCCCGAGTGGGTCTGATCGCGTTTCGCGACCGGCTCGTCGGCGAGGAAGCCGAGGTGCTCACGTTCGACGGTGAGCCCTTCACGGATGATGCGGCCGCGTTCCGACGGGGAGTGACACGACTGTATGCCGGAGGAGGTTTGGATGATCCCGAGAGCAGCCTGGATGCGATGATGCTTGCCGTGCGGCAGCCGTTCGCACCCGATGCCAGCAAGGTCATCGTCCTGGTCACCGATGCGCCTCCCCACGTGCCCGACCTGGAAGTGGAGAGTGTCGAGGAGGTGGCCGAGGCGATCCGCGCGGCCGGGATCGACCAAGTGTACCTCGTGGTGCGCACCCAGGACCCACAGAGCCAGATCTACCTCAAGCTGCTCGAGCGCAGCCGCGGGATGGCATTCGAGCTCGGTGAGGGCGACGACTTCCGCAGCCGCGCCGAGAACTTCAAGCGGACGCTGACGCAGATGGGTAAGACCATCTCCACCGCGACCCGATAGCGAGCCGGAAAAAGGATGCGCTGCCTGCACTGCCACCACGACGGAATACCCGACTCCACCATCGTATGTCCACAGTGCGGTGTCCACCTACCGTCGCTGCTGCGCGACGTGCTCCCCGGCGGGACAAGCCTGCGAGGCGGGACCTACCGTATCGACCACCCCCTCGGACGGGGCGAGTTCGGGATCACGTATCGCGCCATGCACGAGGGACTGGACCACCCCGTCGCGATCAAGGAGTTCTACCCGCAGGCGTACGCGCTGCGCGAGGGTATCACCGGTCACCTCAGTGTGCCGGCTCGTGACCGGGAGATGTACGACCGTGGCCTGGCCCGGTTCACGCGAGAGGGCCGCCTGCTGGTTCGGCTCAACCATCCGGGTATCGTGCGCGTGACCGATCTGTTTGAGGAGCGCGGGACCGCCTACCTGGTGATGGACCTGCTCGTGGGGCGGACGCTGCGCAACGAGCTCGATAACCGGCCGAACCGGCGCTTCCCTCCCGGCCGCACACGGACGCTCGTCGGCAAGCTGGTATCCGCCCTTCAAGCGGTCCATACCGCGGGTATATACCACCTCGATATCAAGCCCGACAACGTCATGGTCACGTCCGATCATCGCCCGGTATTAGTTGACTTTGGCGCGTCCCGGCAGGGATTCGGCGGCAGGAGCACGCAGGTGTTCACTATGGAATATGCGCCGATTGAGGTGCTCGCGGGGCAGGAGGTAGGACCACAGAGCGACCTCTTCGAGCTGGGCATGATGACGCATGAGCTCCTGACAGGGAAGCGTCCTCCGGCAGCGTTGGCACGGCTGACCGGGGACGACTGGTCGCCGAGCGGGCTTGGGGAGCCCTGGGAGGAACTGCTGACGCAGGCACTGCAGATCCGCAGGGAGGACCGGCCGGCCAACCTGCGGCGGTGGTGGGCGCTTCATGCTCTTAGCGACCGGGCGCTGATTGTGGCGGCGGATGGCAGTGGCACGCATGCCACATTGGCCAAAGCACTCGCCGATGCCCCGGCTGGCGCGACGATCCGTGTCCGCGCGGGTGTACATCACCTGCCGGAGGGCATGCGGATCGACCGTGCTGTGTCGCTTATAGGCGATGGCACGGATGCGACGGAGATCACCGCGGACCGGGGCTTGTACGTGTTGTTGTATGAGGGCGCGGGACGTTTTGCGCTCCGGGACCTCACGGTGCGCTGGACCGGAAGTGAGAAGGCAAACGCGGTGGTCCTCACAGGCGGGGAGGCGCTGATTGAGAACTGCCGTTTTGGCGGAGCAACTGAGGACGAGCCCACGACCAGGGCGGGGATCAGCTTCAGAGGTGATGCGAGAGGACTGATGAGGGGCTGCGAGGCATCGGGAAACCGATTCGGAATCTATGTCGCTGGTGAAGCGCAACCCACGCTGGAGCGTAACACCTGCGAGCGCAACGAATATGCTGGCATCCACGTCGGAGAGCAGGCGCAGCCCACGCTGATCAATAACACTTGTAGCGACAACAAATCGGATGGCATCGCCTACTCTGGCAACGCCGGCGGCACGGCACGCGATAACACCTGCCAGCACAACAAATATGATGGCATAAGCGTCGGAGAGCAGGCGCAGCCGGATCTGGTAGGTAATGCCTGTAGCAGCAATGGCAGCATCGGCATCGACTACATTGGCAACGCCGGCGGCACGGCACGCGATAACATCTGCGAGCACAACGAACATGATGGCATAAGCGTCGGAGGGCAGGCGCAGCCCACGCTGCTTCATAATATCTGTAGCGACAGCCATCTCGCGGGGATCGACTACATTGGCGACGCCGGCGGTACGGCGCGCGATAACACCTGCGAGCGCAATGAGTTATTCGGCATAAGCGTCGGAGAGCAGGCGCAGCCCACGCTGATCAATAACATTTGTAGCGACAACAGATCGTATGGCATCGCCTACACTGGCAGCGCGGGCGGCACGGCACGCGATAACATCTGCGAGCACAACGAATATGATGGCATAAGCGTCGGAGGGCAGGCGCAGCCAACCCTGGGCCGTAACGTCTATCGGGGAAATGGGGGGATTGGCCTAAATGACGTCAGTGGAAGACAAGAGGATCGACCGGACAATCCGCCCAAATCGCCCCTTTCCTCGGATGCTGCCGACGCCCCGTCCACAGTGGTGCCGGACACTCCCTTTACCGCGGAACAACTGGAGCGAATGCTGGCCCCGCTCACCTCTACAGCGCCGTTCATAAAGGTTGAGGGGACGTGGGGTAGCCGCAGTGGGTGAAATAGCCGGCGGCATCGCTTGCGGTGATGGACCTCAGCGCCTCAGCGATGGCCGTCAGCAGCGCCTCCT
>Ga0136611_10002653_pt1 | contig 12459 bp, 8 predicted proteins | sample AntDrymUQ2232306_2_FD_106645 | JGI IMG/M metagenome (GOLD analysis project Ga0136611, IMG submission 106645) | Polar desert sand microbial communities from Dry Valleys, Antarctica - metaG UQ223 (23.06) | ecosystem: Environmental > Terrestrial > Soil > Desert | place: Antarctica: Dry Valley... | reverse complement strand
TTCCACGACTACGCGGCGAGCCTGAAGGCGTCCGAACAACTGCTGGCGCTGGCGCGATCGAACGCGGTGTTTCGATCCGATGTCGCCGAACGCGTCGCGCGCGCCAACATCGCGAAGCAGACGAAGGCGATCGCGCGCAAGCGCGCTACCGGCTATTGAAGATTCGATCACGCGCCGAAATATGTTCTGAAGATGTAGCGGAAGTGATCGATCGGAGGGCGTTTGAACGACTACAACAAACGCTTTGTGCTTGACAACCGAATTTTCTCATCCATAATCTACATCTGGTATGAGGGTGGACGGCTCAGGCCACTGGTTGTGAAGAGGTAAAAACTCTTCGAAGACTAGAAACAATCAGGGGTCGCCTACAGGCAGAGTCACCCCCCATCAGGAGAGAACCAAAATGGCGAAGAAGGCAAAGAAGGCCGCGAAGAAGAAGGCCAAAAAGCGCTAGTCGCTTTCAGGGGCGGTTCTCACAGACTGCCCCACCCTATTCACCAATCGCGCGCAGTCCAGAGTAGCGAGAGCAGCTCGGACCGACTCGCCAGGGGCGAGTCAAGCGACAACGAGAGCGCGCAACGGAGCGAGAAGACAGCCGGCATGTAGTAGCTGAGTGCCAGGCGGCAGAGGCTCAAACATGCGGCGGCGGATTCTTCCGCATAACCCAACCTGAAGGGGGGGATTACACGTGGCTAAGAAAGCAAAGAAGGCAGCTAAGGCGAAAAAGGCGAAGAAGCGTTAAGCTTCGTCAGCCAGAAGTTTAAAAGGGAGCGTTAACGCGCTCCCTTTTTTATTTGGTCGATTGGCGATTGACCGATTGCCAATTAATTTCCGATCGTCGATTGACAATCGGCGATTACTGTCCGATCCAGCTCACCCCGTCCCACACCCGGATGCGCTCAATCGTGTCCCACTGCTGCAAGCGATCGACCACGTCCATCCCTGATACCACCTGGCCGAACACCGTGTAGCGTCCGTCGAGGTGCGGCTGCGGCGAATGCGTGATGAAGAACTGGCTGCCGCCGGTGTCGGCCCAGTCGAGCGCCATGCCGACGGTGCCGCGCAGATACGGCCGCTGATTGATCTCGTCGCGAATCGTGTAGCCCGGTCCGCCCTCACCGTCCCCGCGCGGATCGCCATCCTGGACCACGAAATCCGGCACCACGCGATGCAGCTGGACGCCGCGGAAATAATTCCGGCGCGCCAGCGCGATGAAGTTGGCGACCGTGCGGGGCGCGTCGAGGACCGCGAGCTCGAATTGAATCGTGCCCTTGCTGGTGTCGATATAGGCCTGCGGCGAAAATTTCGGCGCGATGAAGGTGTCAACCGCCGCAAGCTCGGCCACCGTGGGCGCCGGCGCCGGACGCATCGACGAGATATTCGCGGCCGGATCCAGCTTGCGCAGGTTCTCCGCGGCCCGGACCCGCACCGCCCAATCGCGATCGGTCAACGCCGTCGTCAGCAACGGCCTGGCCGCGGCAGCGTCGAGCGCCATCAGCGCGTCGAGCGCCGCGGCGCGTGCCACATACAGCCCGTCGCCCTGCGCGGTCTGCAAGGCGTCGGTCAGGGCGGCGACGGCGTTGGGCGCCTTGAGCGTCGCCAGGCCGCGCGCAGCGGCGCCGCGCACGACCGGGTCCTCCGACTTGAGCCGGGCGATGAACTCCGGCACCGCGGCGGTGGCACCAATCTTCGCCAGCGCATCGAGCACCGCGGGAAGCACGCGCTGATCGCCGTCTTTCAACAGCTCCGTCAGCGGCGCTTGTGCGCGATCGCGCGGCAGCTCGCCGAGCGTGCTCGCGAGCGCCGCGCGAACCGACCATTGCGGGTCGGGATCGAGTGCGGAGATCGAACCGATGAATGTCTCGACATCCAGCTTCGACAAGGCGCGCAGCGCGGCCGCGCGCGCCGAGGGCCACTGCGCCGACACCAAATCGATCAGCAGGTCGGTCGCGCCCGGATCGCGTAACTGCCCAAGCGCGGTGATTGCTTCGAGCTGCAGGTTCTGATCGACCCGTGGTGAGGCAATCAGCCGGCGCATCGCCGCACCGCCGTCGGGGTGGCCGAGCAAGGCCACGCCGCGGACCGCTTGAATGCGCACGGCGAGCGGCTGACCCGCGTCTTCGGCGGCTGTTACCAGCAACCCGGCCGCCCGCTGATCCTTCGACGCGCCCAGGCCACGGGCCGCAAACGCGCGCGTCAGCTGCCCTTCCCCGTTGAACAGATCGAGCAGGACCGTGGCGCTCCGGGGATCGACGACGCGCTGGAACGCATAGGCGATCGGCCACCATCGGCTGCGCGGCCGTCCGTTGCCATCGAGAAATGCGCTGGCGAGGCCGTCGTACGAGCCAAGCCGCACCAAGGCATACGCGCCAAGCCGCACCGCTTCGGCGCCGGCTGACTTGGGATGCCCCATGTCATCGGGATTGAGGCCGTTGAGAACATCAGCGTTGACGTGCCCCGAAACCATGGCCGCAATCGGCTGCGCCGCGGCCTTGTCGGCGATCATGCCGAGCGCCTCGGCGGCACGCCCTTGAATCATCGGATCGGCGTCAGTGAGCGCGGCCGTCAGCGCAGGACCCGCGGCAGCGTCGCCGATCAGTCCCATCGCGAACGCCGCCATCTGACGCACTTCGCCGTCCGCATCCGACTGCAACAGCGTCGTCAACGCCGGAATGGGCTCGGCTAACTTGACGCGGCCGATCGCAAGGGCCGAACGGCGGCGAATGCGCGCTTCGGGATCGCTCAGCAGCGTCACCAGATCGCCACCGCCGCCGCGCAGCACGCGCTGATCCTCGAGCTGCAGGATCCATCGCATCTTCTGTTCGAATGCCGCCGCAGGCGGCGTCGGCGCGACTTCCGGCTTCGAAGTGGCAGGACCACAACTGACCGCAAGCAAACAGGCGAAGAGAAGAACGCGTGGTCTGGTCATAGGCTCAAGTGCCGCAACGTTGCCTGATCGATACGCTCTCTCACAATATTCACACCAATTCCCGGTGCGGTAGGGACAGCTATTGTCCCATCTGCCGCGATATCGATGGGCGGATCGATAAGGTCGGGCTGGTAGTAGCGCTTGCTCGCGGCGATGTCGCCGGGCAGTCGGAAATTCGGCAAGCTGGCGAGGTGGATGTTGTGCGCGCGGCCAATGCCGCTCTCGAGCATGCCGCCGTGCCACACCGGGATGTCGTGCGACGCGCACAGATCGTGAAGCTCAATGGAGGCCTGATGGCCGCCGACGCGTCCGGGCTTGATGTTGATGATTTTGCAGGCCTTGGCGTCGATCGCATCGCGCGCGATGCGCACGGTGTGGATCGACTCATCCAGGCATACCGGGGTGGTGATGCGGGTCTGCAGCACCGCATGGTCCATCACATCGTCGTAATCGAGCGGCTGCTCGACCAGTAGCAGTTTGAACGGATCGAGCCGCGCGAGCAGCGCGGAGTCGTTCAGAGAGTAGGCCGCGTTGGCGTCGACCTGCAGCGGAATGTCCCCGAACCTGGCGCGCACGCGCTCGACGGCGTCGATGTCCCATCCGGGTTTGATCTTGATCTTGATGCGTTGATAGCCGGCCGCCAGCTCTGTCTCGATCTTTTCCATCAGCTGATCGAGCGAATCCTGGATGCCGATCGACACGCCCGACGCAATCCGCTCGCGCGTGCCGCCGAGGATCTTCGACAGCGGCTGGCCCCGCAGCTTCGCGTAGAGATCCCAAATCGCCATTTCGACGCCGGCCTTGGCCATGTTGTGGCCGCGGATGCGCCGCAGTGCCGGATAGACCTCGCGCGGGTGGTCGAACGTCTGCCCGAGCAGCAGCGGCGCGATGAACCCCTCGGTGATGTGCCACACCGTCTCGGTGGTTTCGCTGCTGTAGTAAGGATTGGCTTCGGCGACGGACTCGCCCCACCCTTCCTGTTTGTCTCCTAGAGCGGCACCCTGAACGCGCACCAGCACGAAGGTGCGATCGTACGAACGGCCAAAGCTCGTTTCGAAGAAATGCACCAAGGGAAGGCGGCAGAGGAAGAGCTCGATCTTCTCGATCTTCACGCCTACAAACTATACTCGGCGGCGCAGTGGCCTTTCACTATCTCGCCATCGAAGGCCCGATCGGGGTCGGCAAGACCCGGCTGGCCGAGCGGCTGGCGTCGAAGCTCGAGGCCACGACCATACTCGAAGACACCGAAAATCCGTTTCTCGCCGATTTCTACGCCGATCGGCCTGGCTCCGCGCTGCAGGCCCAGCTCTTCTACCTGCTGAACCGCCATCGCCAGATGACCGGCAAGCGGCAGGCGGACCTGTTCCTGCAGACGACGATCTATGACTACGTCTTCGACAAGGACAAGATCTTCGCGTACCTCAATCTCGACGACAACGAGCTGTTCATCTACCAGCGGTTGTTCGACCTGCTCGCGCGCGACGTGCCGCCGCCCGATCTCGTGGTCTATCTGCAGGCGCCCACTGAGCTGCTGATGGAGCGCCTCCGCAAGAGGGAGAAAGATCCCGACAGCGACATCCCGCTGCCCGCCGAGGAATACGTCCGCGAGCTGAACGAGGCCTACCAGCACTTCTTCTTCCACTACACCGCCACGCCGCTGCTGGTGGTCGAAACCTCTGAATTCGATCCGGAATCCGACGATGCGGCCCTCGACGAGCTCGTCAGACAAATCAAGGACATGAATAAGGGGACGCGGTATTACGTTGCCCGTAAATAGTTGAAAGTTGAACGTTGACGGTTGCCAGTTGAGTTGAGGGTCTGTAGTCGGAGTTCAAAACTGACACCAACGACTGGGAACTCGACTGGTAACCGGTCACCTTCAACTCGAAACTACGGTAATCTGTACCGATATGGCCTGGTTCAAAAAGGCGCGCAAGCCGATTGCGTCGCCCGCGAAGACCAGCCGCGTTCCCGAAGGCCTGTGGGTGAAGTGTCCCGAGTGCGACACCGTCATCTACACCAAAGATCTGATCAAGAACCTGCACGTGTGCGGCAAGTGCGCGCACCACTTCCGTCTCAACGCCACCGACCGCCTCAAAATCCTGTTCGACGATGAGCGGTGGGAGGAAATTGCGCCCAATCTCACGTCGAACGACCCGTTGACGTTTACGGATACCAAGCCGTACAAGGCGCGCCTGGTGGCGACCCAGAAATCGACCGGGCAGAAGGATGCGGTGATCGTCGGCATCGGCCGGATCAACGGCCTCGAGGCGGTGGTCGCGTCGATGGAATACAGCTTCATCGGCGGTTCGATGGGCGTTGTGGTCGGCGAAAAGATCGTCCGCGGCATCGAGCTCGCGCTCGAACGCCGCGCGCCGATGCTGATCGTGTCGTGCTCGGGCGGCGCCCGCATGATGGAAGGCGCGCTGTCGCTGATGCAGATGGCGAAGATCTCGGCGGCGCTGGCCCGCCTCGATCGGGCGCGCTTACCCTACATCTCGATCCTCACCGATCCCACCACCGGCGGCGTCACCGCCAGCTTCGCGATGCTGGGCGATCTCAACATCGCCGAACCCAAGGCGCTGATCGGCTTCGCCGGTCCGCGCGTCATCGAGCAGACCATCCGGCAGAAGCTGCCCGATGGTTTCCAGCGCAGCGAATTCCTGCTCGAGCGCGGCATGCTGGATCTGGTGATCGACCGCCGCGAGATGAAGGCGACGCTCGGCCAGGTCCTGGCGTTCATGGCGCCGGATGCGGCGCCGACCAACGTCGGTGTCTAATCGGTGTCAATCGGTGGCCGATTGACTCCACTCGAACGGCTGTTCGCGCTTGAACAGTTCGGCATCAAGCTCGGGCTCGACAACATCCGCGCGATTCTCGCGGCGCTCGGCAACCCCGAGCGCGCGTATCGAACGATTCACATCGGCGGCACCAACGGCAAGGGCTCGGTGGCCGCGATGGTCGAGCGCGGCCTGCGGGCCGCGGGCCTGAAGACCGGCCGCTACACCTCGCCGCATCTCGATCGGATTGAGGAACGGGTGGCGATCGGCGGTCACACGGTCGATCGCGAGACGTTCGCATCCGTCACCGGAGAAGTGCTCGATGCGGTTGAGAGCCTCTCTCGCCGTAACCGTGACGACGGCGGACTGGGCCTACCGCCGACCTTCTTCGAGGTCTCCACTGCCGTCGCCTTTGAGATCTTCAAGCGCGCCGCCGTCGATGTGGCGGTCGTCGAAGTGGGCCTGGGCGGCCGCTTCGATGCGACCAACGTGCTGACGCCGACGATCACGGCCATCACCACGATCGCCTTCGACCACGAGCGTCATCTTGGCAACACTCTCGAACAGATCGCGTTCGAGAAAGCCGGCATTGCCAAGCCCGGCGTGCCGCTGGTGATCGGGCGATTACCGAAAGAGGCAGCCTCACGAATTTCAGAAGTCGCCCGCGAGGTGGACGCGCCGATCTTCGATGCGCATGCGACGACTGCCGATCGCCGCTATCCGGCGCTCAACCTGGCGCTGGCGGGCCGGCATCAACTCGAAAACGCGGCCGTCGCGGTATCGATCCTCGAGCGATGGTCGACGCTCGTCAGCCATGTCTCGACCGAGGCGATTGTCACAGGACTGACCGACTGCGAATGGCCGGCACGGCTCGAATGGCTGCGGGTGCCCTTCGACCCGTCGTCCCGTCGCTTCGCGACCGGACGGCTCGCTCAGGACGGGCCGCCACACGGCGAATTGCTGATCGACGCCGCCCACAACCCGGCCGGGGCCGCCGCGCTGGCGTCGTATCTGCAGGACACCGGAGCGAAGAAGATGCCGATCATACTGGCGGCGATGGCCGATAAGGACGCAAACAGCATGATCGAAGCGCTGGCGCCGGCTGCCTCCGCATTCATCGCCACAACCGTGCCGCACGCGCGGGCGCGCTCCGCGGATCAGCTGGCGGCGGAGATTCGCGAGCAGTCGCCGTCGATCCCGGTCGAATCGATCGCGTCCCCGGACGAGGCGGTGGCGCGCGCGCTCGAACACTCGCGCCGCGCGGTGGCGTGCGGATCGATTTACATGATCGGTCCGCTGCGGTCGCGGCTGCTCGCCGCTGGCGCCACCCGCCTGTAACGGCGCCGCAGGCGCAGATAACACTGAAGGCTGGTATTCTCGAACGTGATCCACGTGCGTGTTCGACTCTTCGTCCTGACGTGCGCGCTAGCCGCGCTGCTCGCGGCCAGCGATGCCGCCGCGCAGGCCCTGCCCGGCTGGAACACCAAGCAGTTCACCTTCGAGCGGATCGACGCCGACAACGTGCGGCTGCAGCGCGAGGTCGAGATCGAGGGCGAAGCCGGCACCGCCAACGCCGGCCAGAAGTTCTTCGCCGATGATCTACAGATGAACATCAAGACCGGCGAGCTGAGCGCGATCGGCAACGTGGTGTTCATGACACCGACCGCACGCATTTCCGCGGACAGCGTGGTCTTCAACACCAAGACGCGGGTCGGCACCTTCAACGTCGCCAGCGGCATCGCGCAGCTCGGCGAGCGCGGGGAACGGAACCGCAGCATGTTCGGCACGCTCGAGCCCGACGTCTACTTCTATGGCGCCACGATCGAGAAAATCGGGCCCGACAAGTACCGCATCAAGAAGGGCGGCTTCACCACCTGCGTCCAGCCGACGCCGCGATGGGAGATCGTCAGCGGCAACGCCACTCTCAATCTCGACGACTACGTCATGCTGCGCAACGCCGTCGTGGAAGTCAAGAACGTCCCGGTGTTCTACCTGCCGGTGCTCTACTACCCGATCCAGAACGACGATCGCGCCACCGGCGTCCTGCTGCCGATGTACGGATCGTCGCTGGCGACGGGCTCGACGATCAGCAACGCGTTCTTCTGGGCGATCAACCGCAGCCACGACGCGACGTTCTTCCACGACTGGATGTTCTCGCGCGGCAACGGCCTGGGCGCCGAGTACCGGTACTTGATCGGGCCGCAGGCCCAGGGCGATTTCAAGTATTACTGGCTCGACGAGAAAGAAGCGGTCATCAACGGCGGCACGCGGCCGGCGCGGCAGAGCAAGACGATGCGCGGCAACCTCAGTCAAAACCTGCCGCTCGGCCTCTCCGCGCGCGGCCGCGTCGATTACGTCACCGACGTCAGCGTGCGGCAAACCTACGATCACAATTATCAGAATGCGTTGAACAGCACCCGTAGCTATCAGGGCGGCGTATCAGGGTCGTGGCGCAACCTGTCGCTCAACGGCACTTTCGACCGCACCGAGTCGTTCAGGGACCTGGCCAACTCCACGGTAAACGGCCGCGCCCCGGGATTCACTGCGGCGCTGAGCGGGTTCCGCCTGGGGCGGCTGCCGATCTTCGCCACCGTCAACACTGAAGCGGGGCGGATGATCCTGATTAACCGCTTCGAGACGGCCGAAAAGGTTCCCGTCGAGCAGGATCTCAGCCTCACCAAGGCGGACTTTGCGCCGTCGATCCGCGTGCCGCTCAGCACGCTGCCCTTTCTGCAGGTCAATGCCACCGCCGGGTATCGAACGACCTACTACAGCGAGAGCCTGGCGGCCGACAAGCGTACGCAGATCGAGGTGCCGGTGACGCGCGGCTACGGCGACATGCGGCTGGAAGTGGTCGGCCCGGTGTTCTCGCGCGTCTTCAATCCCAACAACGCGATGGCCGATCGCATGAAGCACGTGATCGAGCCGTCGGTGCTGGTGCAGCGCCGCACCGAGATTCCCAACCAGGATCGCATTCCGACCGCGACCGGCTACGACATCATCGTCGGCGGCGTCACGCAGATGACCTACGGCCTCACCAACCGCATCATGGTGCGCAAGGACACACCGGGCGAGCCGCAGGCCGGCGCGCCGAGAGAGCTGCTCAACGTCTCGGTGCGGCAGAGTTATTACACCGACGCCAACGCCAGCAAGTTCGATCCGAACTATTCGTACGGCTACAACAACCGCGGCGCCAACCCGTTTTCACCAATTTCGCTGGTCGCGCGCGCCACGCCGGTGATGCCGCTGGCGATTGATTACCGTCTCGAGTACGACTCGGAGGCGCTGCCGGATAATCCAAAGCTGCTCGGCATGAGCCTGAACGGCACGCTGCGAACACAGGCCGTGAACATGACCGGCGGCTGGACACGGCAGGCGTTTGCGAGCACCACCCCCACGGGCATCGTGACCAACGCCAACAACTTCGTGCAGTCGCAGGCGGAGCTGAAGCTGAAGCAGAGCCGGTTTGGCGGCCTGATCACCTTTCAGTACGACATTTCGAAATCGATTGTGGTCAACCAGCGGTATGTCGCGTTCTACAACGCGCAGTGCTGCGGCGTGTCGTTCGAATACCAGGCCTTCAATTATCCCGACAACCCCAACCGGTTCCTGCTGCCCCGCGACCGGCGTTTCAACATGTCGTTCACGCTGGCGGGGGTCGGGTCGTTTTCGAACTTCTTCGGGGCGTTTGGCGGTTCGACGTATTAAGGCACTGATTAACACCGATTACGCGCGGATCGGCTTCGGGTAGAATCTAGTGTTCACATGAAGGGACTCATTCTCAGCGGAGGCAAGGGAACCCGCCTCCGCCCGCTCACCTACACCAGCGCCAAGCAGCTGGTTCCCGTCGCCAACAAGCCGGTGCTGTTCTATGGCATCGAGGCGCTCGTCGAAGCCGGCATCACGGAGATCGGCATCGTCGTCGGCGACACCCAGGCGGAGATTCGAGCCGCAGTCGGCGACGGCTCGAAGTGGGGCGCCCAGGTCACCTACATCGAGCAGGATGCGCCGCGCGGCCTTGCCCACGCCGTCAAGATCAGCCAGGACTTCATCGGCACCGATCCGTTCGTGATGTATCTCGGCGACAACCTGCTCAATCGCGGCATCGTCGAGTTCGTCGACCAGTTCGTGAAGGAAAAACCGGCGGCGCAGATCCTGCTGACGCCGGTGCCCGATCCGCAGATGTTCGGGGTTGCCGAATTACAGGGCGACAAGGTGCATCGCCTGGTGGAGAAACCGAAAGCGCCGAAGTCGAACCTCGCGCTGGTCGGCGTCTACATGTTCGGGCCGGAGATTTTCACCTCGGTCGCCAATATCAAGCCGAGCTTCCGCAACGAGCTCGAGATTACCGACGCGATTCAGGACTTGATCGACCGCGGCCTGCGCGTCACGCCGCACCTGGTGTCGGGGTGGTGGAAGGACACCGGCAAGCTCGAGGACATGCTCGAAGCCAACCGGCTGATCCTCGAAACGCTCAAGCCGCGCATCGAGGGTAGCGTCGACAAGGCATCGCGCGTCGAAGGCAGCGTCGTGATCGAGGCCGGCGCGACCGTCGAGAACTCGGTGATTCGCGGGCCGGCGGTGATTGGCCCCGGTGCGCGAATCATCGACGCCTACATCGGGCCGTTCACGTCGATCGGCAAGGACGTCGAGATCAACAAGTCGGAGATCGAGCACAGCATCGTCCTCGAAGGGTCGCTGATTCACGATCTCGAGACGCGCGTCTCGGACAGCTTGATTGGCCGGGGCGTGAAGATCCATCGCCTGCCGCTGAAGCCGGTCGCGCATCGCTTCATGCTCGGCGACAACTCAGAGGTCTGGATCAAGTGGTAAGGGCCGCAGAAGGCACAGAAAGCACAGAGTTCAATGGTTAAGGTGTTAGTGACCGGCGGCGCCGGATTCATTGGCAGCAATTTCGTCCGCTACGCGCTACAGACGCACGCCGACTGGCACGTCACCACGCTCGACAAGCTGACCTACGCCGGGCGCAAGGAAAACCTGCACGACGTGATGGACAATCCGCGCCACACGTTCGTCCATGCCGATATCCTCGACCCGCCCAAGTCGGGACCGCTGGTCGAAGCCGCGGACTACGTCGTGCACTTCGCCGCGGAGACCCACGTCGATCGCTCGATCATGTCGGCCGGCGATTTCATCAAGACCGACGTCGAGGGAACGTTCGTGCTGCTCGAGGCGGCGCGCCGCAATGCGAGCCTCAAGCGGTTCGTGCAGATTTCCACCGACGAGGTCTACGGCACCGTGCCGGAAGGTTCGAGCGTCGAAACCGACGAACTGCGCCCGCGCAATCCCTACGCCGCCAGCAAGGCCGGCGCGGATCGGCTGGCCTACAGCTACTGGGCGACCCACGACGTGCCGGTCATCGTCACGCGCGCGTCGAATAACTACGGGCCCTATCAGTTTCCGGAAAAGATCCTGCCACTGTTTGTGACCAACCTGATGGACAACCTCCCGGTGCCGCTGTACGGCGACGGAGGCAATATCCGCGACTGGCTGCACGTCCTCGACCATTGCCGCGCGATCGATCTGTTGATGCACACCGCCAGCAACGGCGAGGTCTACAACATCGGCGGCGGCAACGAAGTGAAGAACATCGACCTCACGCACAAGGTGTTGAAGCTCGCGGGCAAGGGTCCCGAGCTGATCAAGCCGGTCGCCGACCGCAAGGGACACGATCGCCGCTATAGCCTTGGCACCGACAAGCTGCGTGCCATGGGCTGGGCGCCGCAGGTCGGCTTCGAAGAGGGGCTGCGCGAGACGGTCGCGTGGTATCAGGAAAACGAGTGGTGGTGGCGCCCGATCAAGGAGCGCGACCCGGGCTACAAGGCATACATCGAAGCGCAATACGGCACGCGCTGATGCCCGTTCTGGTGACCGGCGCCGGCGGCTTTGTCGGTAGCCACCTGATCGAGCTGCTCGAACGCGATCACACGAACATCGCCGCGTGGCTGCGGCCCGGCACCGAGCCGCTGGTCCGCGGCAGCCGCGTCAAGTGGCTCGACATCGAAATGCACGATCGCGAGGCCGTTGCCCTCGCGATCGCCGAGTCCGCTCCCCAGCAGATTTATCACCTCGCCGGAGTCGCGCACGTCGGCGACTCCTGGGATCACACTCACGAAACGTTTGCCGGCAACGTGCTCGCCACGCATCACCTGTTCGAGGCGGTGCGCCGCGCCGCCTTGCGGCCGCGCGTCCTGGTCACGAGCTCGGCGTTCGTCTATGCGCCGGTGAATCGCGCCACCACCGAACAGGACCTGGTGCGCCCGAACAGCCCGTACGGCACCAGTAAGGTCGCGCAGGAAATGTTGTCGACGCGCGCGTGGGAAGATGATGGCATTGAGGCGCTGCTCGCGCGATCGTTCAACCATGTGGGGCCCAGGCAGGCGTCGTCGTTCGTCGCTTCGAGCATCGCGAAACAGATCGCGGAGATCGAGGCCGGCAAGCGCAACCCGACGCTGCTGATGGGCAACATGGAATCGGAGCGCGACATCATGGACGTGCGCGACACGGTTCGGGCGTATCAATCGATGATGCAGTCAGCGAAGCCGGGCATTCCCTACAATGTGTCGTCGGGAATAGCCATTAAGGTGCGCACGCTGGTGGAGCTGCTGACGTCGAAGGCGCGCGTGCCGGTTGCGATCGAACAGGATCCTTCCCGCTTCAGGCCCAATGACACGCCGCTGGTCCTCGGCGATCATAGCCGGCTCACGGCCGACACCGGCTGGTCGCCGC
>Ga0136611_10002652_pt1 | contig 12460 bp, 11 predicted proteins | sample AntDrymUQ2232306_2_FD_106645 | JGI IMG/M metagenome (GOLD analysis project Ga0136611, IMG submission 106645) | Polar desert sand microbial communities from Dry Valleys, Antarctica - metaG UQ223 (23.06) | ecosystem: Environmental > Terrestrial > Soil > Desert | place: Antarctica: Dry Valley... | reverse complement strand
CTCAGCCGCTTGGCGAGCTCGTCCAGATCCTGCGGCTGGGGAGCCGGAGCCGTCGGGATGGCGTACGCCGACAGCGGTAGCCGGGGCGGGGCGTCAGGCAGCTCCTGCTCCTGGAGGTCCACGTCCAGGCACCAGTAGACCGGCCCGGGCGGCACGGCGACCGCTGTCGACAGCGCCCGCGCGAACGACTCCGGAACGGACTCGATGTCGTGGGGCTGGTCGTCCCATTTGACGTACTGACGCACGGTCTCGGCCTGCGAGGAGGCCGTGTGGATCCAGTCGATCCACGGGCGTCGGCGGGCTTTGGACATCGGACCGGTGCCGCCGATCAGGAGCATGGGCACGCGGTCGCACCAGGCGTTGTAGATGGACATGCTGGCGTTCTGCAGACCGACGATGTCGTGGAGCAGCACCGCCATCGGCTCGCCGCAGGCCTTCGCGTAGCCCTGCGCGATGCTCACCGCGATGCCCTCCGTCAGGCACAGCACCAGCTCCGGGGGGAGGCCCGCGTCCACCAAGGACTCGTGCAGCCCGCGGATCGTGGAGCCGGGGTTGAACGACACGTGGCGCACCGAGGCCTCGCGTAGGAGGTCGACGACCAGGTCCGAGCCGAAGCGCACCGCAGGGTCGCCGGTCATTCCAGGAAGCTCTGCGGCGGTCCCGGTCCCCAGCGGTTCACGGTCGTGGACCGCTCGTGCAGCTCCCAGCGATGAGGGACGTAGATCGCTTCGTCCTCGATGTGCGCCATGTCGCTGAAGAGCTCGAAGCGTAGGCCTGACGAGGGGTCGCGGACGTAGACGAAGAAGTTGTTGCCGGGTCCGTGGCGGCCTGGACCGAACTCCACGAGCCAACCCAGGCCTGCCAGTCGGTCGCACAGCCCGCGGTAGGAGTCCCAGCCGTGCACCTCCAGCGCGATGTGGTGCGCTCCGGCTGTCGTACCGGTGCGCACTCCGATGTTGTGGTGCTCAGAGCCGATGCGGAGGAAGAAGATCTGGTCGCCGACCTGCTCTGAGAGGCGGAGCCCCAGACCGTCCGTCATCAGGGAGACGACCGCGGAGGGATCGGCGCTCACCAGGTTGACGTGTCCCAGTCGTCGCGGCCGCAAGGCGCTCGGGTCGAGCGGAGCCCGCAGCGGTGGAGCGGTGGCCCGCACCGAGATGCGGATCCCGCCGGCGGACGTGGCGAAGCCTGGCCCGGCGATCTCGTCGCCGCCGACGTCCTCGACCTCCGCGCCCGACGCCCGCACCTGCTGACGCAATGCGTCGGCGTCGGTGGGCAGCTCGAGCACGACCTCACGCAGTGCCGCGGCTGCTCCGGGGACGAGCGTCAGGATGCGCTGCGGTGTCGGCAGCCCGTAGCCGCCCGTCGTGAGCACGGCGATGCTGTCCCCGCCCGACGGGACAGGCACGAGCTCCAGGCCTCGCTCGAGGAAGTCGGCCGTCGCCGCTGGATCGGGCACCTCGACGACCAGCTGCGACAGCCGGGTCGGACGTGCGTCGACGGCGCTCACGGCGCGATCGCCACGTACTTGGTGTCGAGGTACTCGTCGATGCCGACCGCACCGCCCTCCCGGCCCAGGCCCGAGGCCTTCACCCCGCCGAAGGGCGCGGCCGCGTTGGAGACGACGCCCTGGTTGAGACCCACCATGCCCACCTCGAGTGCCTCGGTGACCCGGAGCGCGCGGGACAGGTCTCGCGTGAACACGTACGCGACGAGGCCGTACTCCGTGCCGTTGGCGAGCGCGATCCCCTCCTCCTCCGTGTCGAACGAGATGACCGGCGCCACGGGGCCGAAGACCTCTTCGTCGAGCAGCTGCGCGTCGGCGGGGACGTCAGCGAGGACGGTCGGCGCGTAGAAGAACCCGTCCCGCTGCTCGCGGCGGCCCCCCGTCACGACCGTTGCGCCCTTGTCGACCGCGTCCTGCACCAGCCGCGAGACCTTGTCCAGCGCGGCCGCCCCGATCAGCGGGCCCACCTGCGTCTGCGGGTCGAGCCCGTGCCCCATGCGGAGTGAGCTCAGCCGCTCGGCGAGGCGCTTCGAGAAGTCGGCGCTGACCGGACGGGCGACGTAGATTCGGTTCGCGGCCGTGCAGGCCTCCCCCATGTTCCGCATCTTGGCAAGGACAGCGCCCTCGACCGCCGCGTCCAGATCAGCGTCCTCGAAGACCAGGAACGGCGCGTTGCCGCCCAGCTCCATGGACGTCCGCAGCACCTGATCGCTGCACTGCGCCAGCAGCCTCCGGCCGACGGGTGTCGAGCCCGTGAAGGAGAGCTTGCGGATGCGGCCGTCCGCGAGCAACGGGCCGGTTACCTCTGCGGCCTGCGTGGTCGGCAGCACGTTCAGCACCCCGTCGGGGAGCCCGCACTCCTGCAGGAGCGCGGCGAACAGCAGGGTCGTGAGCGGCGTCTCCGCTGCCGGCTTCAGCACCATCGTGCACCCCGCCGCCAGCGCGGGAGCGATCTTGCGGGTCGCCATGGCGAGTGGGAAGTTCCACGGTGTGATGAGCAGGCACGGTCCGACCGGCTGCCGCATGACGAGCAGCCGTCCGCGCCCGTCCGGCGAACGCATGAACCCGCCGTCGATCCGCACTGCCTCCTCCGAGAACCACCGGAGGAAGTCCGCGCCGTAGTTGAGCTCCCCCTGGGCCTCTGACAGCGGCTTGCCCATCTCCAAGGTCATGAGGGTCGCGAACTCGTCGCGACGCTCCATCACCAGGTCGAAGGCCCGCCGGAGCAGCTCGGCGCGTTCGCGCGGCGCCGTCTCGGCCCATCCCGTCTTGGCGGCGCAGGCCGCGTTGAGCGCAGCTGCTCCGTCCGTCGGGCGGGCGTCCGCCACCTCGAGCAGGGTCTTGCCCGTGGCCGGGTCGTCGACCGTGAACGTCTCGCCCCCTGTCGCGTCCTGCCACGTGCCACCGATCAGCAGCCGGGTCGGCACCTTCTCCAGCAGGGACGTGACGTCGACGGCGGTCATCGGCTCACCGCCAAAGGGGCCGAGCCGGCGAACGGCTTGAGTGCCGCTAGGTCGCCGAGCTCACGACCGCACCCGGCGGTCTCGGCTGCTGCGAGCACCGCGCGCGCGAGCGCCAGGTCCTGCAGCGCCGTGCCGACCGACTTGAAGGTCAGCAGGTCACGGCCGGCTTCGCGACGGAGCAGCTCAGGGTCCAGCGCGGCCTTTGCGACCGGGACCAGCCTCGACTCCTCCAGGTCCCCCTGCTGCAGCGCCTCGATGATGTCGCCCGACTCCATGACCACCTGACGAGGGTCGTCCACGAGCACGGTGCCGCTGCGGGCCAGGGTCGCTCGGTCGAGCTCCCGCAGGTCGGGACGGGTCGAGCCGATCGACAGGACGACCGCGCCGTGCCGCAGGTCTTGGCCGTCGAGCACGGGGGTCGTCGACTTCGTCGCGAGCAGCACGACATCAGCCTGGTCGACGGCCTCGCGTGCGGTCGCGCACGACGAGACGGTCAGGCCCAGCTCGGCACCGAGCCGGGAGGCGAACTCCTCCCGCCGCGCGGCCGTCCGGCTGTAGACCGCCACGTCCGACAGGGGCCAGGCCGACGCCAGCGCGCGGAGGTGGCCCTCGGCCTCGAAGCCCGACCCGAGGACGGCGAGTCGCTCTGGGGGTGAGGCGACCATCAGCCGGGCCGCCACCGTCGTGTACGTCGCCGTGCGCAGCCGGGTCAGCTCGTCGGCGTCGAAGACGCCCCGCAAGGAGCCGTCGGAGGTGGCGTAGAGAAGGACGAGGTACCGCGTGCCCAGGCCACGCACGAGGGTCATGACCTTCAGTCCCATGACGTCGTCCAGGACTGCAGGCATGGCGCGGATGAAGCCGGTCGGGCTGTCCACGTCGATCCGGGGCGGCAGCGCCGTGCGCCCCGCGGTCTCGGCCTTCAGCGAGTGCTGTGCCGCAGCGAGACACACCTGCGGCGTGGCGAGCTGCCGGATGTCGTCGCTCTCGAAGAACAGGGTCACGCCGGCACTCTCCCTGTATAGAAGCCGGCGTCATCCTCCGGAACCTCGTAGCCGGACGCCTGCAGGCCCGCGCGCAGGCTCTTCATCTGACCCGGCTGGAGCCGCATCTGGGGCATCCGGAGCAGACCGCCGTTGTACCCCTGCAACCAGGAGAGGTACTTCCAGCCAACACGGTGGATGAGGTTCGCTCCCGCGAAGGTGGCGTGGAAGGCGCCCTTGGCCTCACGCGCGGACTGGTAGCTCCAGAACAGCTCCATGCCCTCGTCCCACTTGCCGGAACGCAGGAGGTCGAACCACCGCGGAACCCGGTCACCGAAAGACTCGTAGGCGCTCGTGCCGATCCACTGCGTGTCCCACCGGTCAATCAGCGCCGGCCCGTACTGCTCCATGGGGTTCTCGATCAACACGTGCTGCCCGACTCGGCGGTGCATGTCGGCGAACGCTGACAGCGACGCCGCGCCGCCGGCCTCGTACTTCAGCGCGGCTGCGGTGTCGATGCGGCAGATCTCCTCGATCGCGTCCGGCGGGAAGCCACTGGCGTGCAGGGGCTTGAACCCCCACGTCATCACCGCGAAGAGGACGAGGGCGAGATCCGTGCGCTCCGCCACGTGTCGGGTGTGCTCGACGATGTCCGCCGACGACGTGGGCCGAAAGGACGGGGGGTAGGAGAGCAGCGCGGCTTCGAAGCCGAGCGCCTCCGCCGCGTCGGCGACGCGCAGCGACTCCTCGACGGTCGAGAAGCTCAGGTGCGCCATCAGCCGGAAGCCGTCAGGGGCGGCAGCAGCCGCGGCCTCCATGAACGCGACGTACTCCTCCGTCGTCGTCCCCGACTCCGAGGCGACCAGCGTGCCCCAGAAGCCGTGCTCTGCGGCGCGCCGTACGTCGTGGGCGATGCCCGCGGCGTTCAGTCCGGAGAAGTCCTCGGTGAAGGAGGGGAGGGTGACGTTGCAGGCCCCGACCCAGTGCTCCCGGGCTCGGTCCTTGACCTCATCGCGCGTGTACTGCAGGGGCATGTCGATCTCCTTCGGAAGTGACGGGTCAGCGCGCCGCGGCGGCGACGGCAGAGTGGATAGGGCGGTAGATCCACCGGCCGGAGCCGCCGAACCAGGGCTGAGCTGCGAGGCTGTCGCGCCACGCGGTCGTCCGGGCGCGTTCCCGCTCGGGCGCGTCGAACGCCTGGGCATCGGCGACCTCGTGCAGGGCCAGGTGGGTCCATGCAGGGCCGGCTGCGCCGGGGAGCGTGCGGTAGCGCCGGACCCGCAGCCAGCCCGGGGCCTGCATCAGGAGCGGGACGTGCTCGGTGTCGTACCAGTCGTCGAACTCGGCGGCAGCGTCCTCAGGGACGGAGAAGGCGACGACCATGAGCAGCTCGGCATCCCGCTGCGCCTGCCCGGTGTCGGAGATCTCGGTGCAGGTGTAGCGGGTGAACCCCGACACCGCGCCCAGCATCCGGGCGGTGCGCTCGCTCGGATCGGCCTTCAGGCGCTGGTACTCCGGCGTCTCAAGGACGTCGAGGTCGTCGAGGAAGTAGCAGGCCAGGTAGTCGGGAGAGCCCTCGACCGCCTTGTACCGCGTGGCCGAGGCGAACCCCGGCAACGCCATCCGCGCGGGGATGTGCTCGCTCTCGTACCAGTCGTGGAAGTCCTCCTCCCAACCGGACGGTGGTTGCATCTGCGAGAAGAGCAGGCCCTTCATCGGCACTCCTTCAACGATCGTGTTGCTCATGAGGGCAGGGGCATGACGTGGCCGTGGGTCAGGGAGACCGGCCGCTTCGGCGGGGGTGTGTTCCGGCTGCGGTCGAACCGCACCTGGCCTTGGGTGACCACCGCGGCGACCGCCGGCAGATCTCCCCGCTGCAGGGCGCCCTGCCAGGAGTCCGCGACCGAACCCAGGGGCGCGTCCACGACGACGAGGTCCGCCGGTCGACCGACCTCGAGCCGCCCCGCGTCCAGGCCGTACACCCGACCGACGCTGCCGGTCGCGGCGGCCACGGCCAGCCCCGGCGACAGCGGTCCGAGCGAGACCAGCTCAGCCATGGTGCGGAGCAATGCGAGCGGGATGACCCCGGTGCCCGTGGGCGTGTCACTGGCGATGAGCAGTCGCTCCTCGCAGCCGAGTTCCAGGGCAGAGGCGCAGATGGAGATCGCCGATCGCAGGTTCCCCGCCTGGACGAGCTGGAGGGCCATGGTGCCGCCGTGCTCGACCAACGCCCGCGCCCCGCTGTCGGCGAGCGATGTCGGGCCGCCGTTCACGTGGCCGAGGACGTCCGGCCGGATCTCCAGCAACGCCTCGGCATCGACGAGTCCTAGGCTTCCCTTGATGGATCCGCCTCCGGTGTGCTGCATCACCGTGATCCCCGCGGTCTGCGCTGCCCGGACGACAGGTGCGTAGTCGGCCGGCTTGCTGAATGCCCCGAAGCCGCCCTTGGCGAGCCAGACGCCCTCGGCGCGGAGCTCCTCGAAGTCCGCTGCCTGCAGGCCGGGCTCGAGGATGACCGATCCGCCGTGGACCGTGACTCCCGCCGGCCGATAGGTCCGGAAGCAGCGCTCAGCGGCGATGGCGAGCGCCTTGACACCACTCACGTCGGTGGGGCGCCCGGGGACGTGCACCTCGCTGGCGGAGATCGCGCGTGTCATCCCGCCGTGCAGGTAGCTCTCCAAGAAGCCGACGGTGCGCTGACGCGGGGTGTAGTCGCCGAAGGTCACGTGGACGTGCGAGTCGATGAGCCCCGGCCAGACGGCTGCGCCGGCCACGTCGAGGACCTGGTCGGCCTGGGACACGTCGACGTCCGACGTGCTGCCGATCCAGGTGATGACGCCGTCTTCGCAGACGAGGGCGTCGCCGGCCAGAGGCGTGGCGGCGAGGTCACCGCTGTGCGAGTCGCCGATCCCGACGAGCGCGAGGATCATCGCAGCCCGTCGCCCGCGGTGGCGTCGGCCTTGGTGAGCCCACCGACGCGCGAGTGGATCCGGCCGCGACTGCCCATGGCTGCGATCACCAGGATCTCGTTCGGGCGGGGGGAGTCGGGTACCCGAACCGTCACCGTGTCGTAGAACTCGCGCACGAACAGCGCGTTCTTGTAGGCGAGGGGCACGTCAATGGCTTCGCCCGCCGCGCCGACCTTGCTGGTGGACGTCACCCACGTGCTGCCGCCGATGCCCTCGCGCAGCGCGTCCCCGAACGGCGTCGTGAGGCAGGCCACGCCGTGCTCCTGCTCGCCCGCGACGCCAACGACGGCGGCCTTGCCACAGCTCTCCGCGGGGACGGCGAGGACGGCCGCGCAGCGCGCGACGAGCTCACGCGCGAGCTGACCGGAGGGTCCGACCAGCTCGTCCAGCGACGCCGACCACCGACCGGCGTACGGGTTGGTGATCACCGCGGCCACTGCCGCCTTGCGTAGGGGAGGACCGTCGACCGGCCCCCCGTCGTGGAGGACCTCCTCGACCGTGGCGTACCACTTGCGGACCTGCAGCTCCATCTTCTCCCTCTCGTGTGTCCGGACTCCTGGCTGAGTCACGGCATCAGCAGCCCGCCGTTGACGTGGAGGACCTGTCCGGTGATGTACCGGCTGTCATCACCCAGCAGGAACAGCACCGGACCGACGACGTCATCGGGTTCCGCGACGCGCCCGAGCGGGATCGCCGTCTCTCGCTGCTCCCGCCAGGACTCCAGGTCGTCGACGTAGTCGAGGAACGGCGTGAGGACCGGACCCGGCGCAACGGCGTTCAGCCGGACGCCCCGCGGGGCGACCTCGAGCGCCACCGACTTCACCAGGGCCTCCACGCCGGCCTTGGCCGCGGCGTAATGGGCACCTCGCGGATAGCCCTTGGTGGCCCAGCCAGAGGACAGGGCGACGACAGCTCCCGCGTCGCTCTGGCACAGGTGCGGCAGTGCGGCGCGCAGCAGCAGGAAGCACCCCGTGAGAGAGGCGTCAACAACCCGGTGCCACTCCTCGACCGGCATCGCCGCCAGGTCATGCTCGGAGACGACACCTGCCGCGCTGACCAGAAGGTCTGGCGCGCCGAGCTGCGACGTCACCCGCTGGACCGCGTCTGTGACAGAGGCAGGGTCAGTCACATCGCAGTCCACCGAGAGGGCTGCGGAGCCCGTCGGTCGCGCGCGATCGAGGACCGCGACACGAGCCCCCTCGGCCTGCAGGCCGCGCACGACGGCAGAACCAATGCCGCCGTGCCCGCCGGAGACGATGGCAACTCGCCCCGAGAAGCGCTTCCGCTCATTCACCTGGACCTCCCCTGGCAACTGTATTCACTTGACGTCCTCGAGGCAAGTGTTGTGTATGCAGTCGTCACTAGCCGCGGCTCGCTCTAGACTCCGCGCACAGCGAACCGCGGGTGTCCGCACGACGGAACGGTGGAGCGATGAGCGAGTCGATGGAGCTGCCCTTCACCGGCCAGCTGCAGCGCCGGACGACCTCGGACGACATCGTGGACGCCCTGCGGGAGGCGATCTCGCGAGGCCACTTCAAGGAAGGAGAGGAACTGAACCAGGTCACGCAGGCGCGGCGCTTCGGCGTGTCGCGCGTCCCCGTCCGCGAAGCCCTCCGCCAGCTGCAGGCTGAGGGCCTCGTGAGCTCCCAGGCCCACATGCGCACGGTGGTGACCGGGCTCAGCGTGGACCGCGTGCTCGAGGTGCTCGACCTGCGCGCCATGCTCGAGACCTACCTCCTCGAACGCGCGGCCAGCCGACTGTCCCCGAGCGACCTGGACGAACTCCGCTCTCTGTGTGCCGACATGGATGCCGCCGCCGATCACCAGGAGTGGCTGACTCTCAACAAGAGCTTCCACGAGCTGCTCTACTCGCGCTCCGATGCCGACTTGACCCGTGAGCTGTCTCGACAGCTGGCCGTCCGAGTCGAGCGCTACCTGCATATGCGCAGGGACAGCGGCGTGCAGCGCACCGAGGAGGCTAACGCGGAGCACCGTCGCATCCTCTCGGCCCTGGAAAGAGGGCAAGTGGACGAGGCTCGAACGGAGCTGCAAGCACACATCGCGCACACACGCGACCGCGTCATCCAGCTGTTCGAGGCGCAACCGGTCGACTAGCGGCACTGTCCACTTCCTGCCGCTCCACCTCTGTCGTCGGCGCAGCGAGCTCACGACGGTAGGGCAGCAGCGCACGCGGCGCTCCTGCCACCAGGGCGGCCACCAGCCGGCCCGAGCGCCGGTACTCAGCCACGAAGCGGTCACTTGCCGGATCACCCTCGACCACATCGACCGCGTCCGCGAGGTCCGGGTGGCCCACCCCCTGGAGTCGCACCCCGAACTGGTCGCTCCAGAACGATGGCACGGGGGCGTGCGGCGCGACGTCGGGTCCGTTCAGCAGCCGTTCCGCAGCCGCCACGGCCTGCTCTCCTGCACTGGACCAGTGCTCCAAGCGGACGGCCGAGCCTCCACGGGCGGGGTGGGGCCAACGGACCACATCACCAGCTGCCACCACGTCGTCCAGTCCCACGACTGCCAAGCTGGGTCCGCACAAGATGCCGGCGTTGAGGTCGAGACCCAAACCGCTAAGCCAGCCCGTTGCGGGCACGGCGCCGATGGCGACAATCACCACATCGGCGGCGACGCGTTCACCGTCGTCCAGGACGATCTCCTCCACGTGGCCCTGGCCCAGCAACGACCTCACCCCTCGTCCAGCACGCACGTCCACGCCGTAGTCACGAGCCCTCTGCTCCGCTGACCAGGACAAGGCGCCGAGCGCGCGGCCGAGGACTGGATCGGGCGTCACGACCGTGACCGACAGCCCTAGGCCACGGCACTGGGAGGCCACCTCCATCCCGATGAAGCCCCCTCCGACGATGGCAACCCGCGGACGCCCGGCTAATGCATCACGCAGCAGCAATGCGTCTTCGAGCGTGCGTAGCCCGTGAACGCCCGTCATCGACGCCGGCACATCAGGACCAGGCAAGCGCCGTGGCACGGCACCTGTTGCGGCGATCAGCCCGTCGTACGGCACAGCCCGTCCGCCTGCGAGGCGGACCACGCGGGCGGCAGGGTCCAAGTCAGTGACCGTCATTCCGAGCAGCCACTCCACCCGAAGGTCCCCCTGCTGGCGCAGAGCGATTTCGGACGGCTCCACCGCGCCCGTCAGGATGCCCTTGCTGAGGGGAGGTCGGTCGTAGGGCATGTGAGCTTCACGCCCGATCACCGTGAGAACCCCGTCGAACCCCAGCCGCCGCAAGGCCTCGGCCGCTCGCAGGCCCGCGAGGGACCCCCCGACGATGACGATTCGGTGCATCCTGCATACTGTAGACAGTCAGTGGGGTTACGCAAGTGGTCGAGGCCTGGTGCGACCAGGACGGACCGCCATGTCGCTGCCGCGCGCAAATGACGGCGACGGCGACGGCGATGTCGACGTCATCTTGTTTGTCGCTAGCCGCGAGCATGGGACCGGCCTGAGCGAGTTCTTGCCACCGTCATGGGACCACCCCGCTTGCCAGTCATGGGACCACCTGCGTGTCGTGCGCAGGGGTCGCGGTTGCCAGCCGAGCATCCATCAAAGACCATCACCGACGCCGGCAACGTCGACTTACGCCACTTGCTCCGCCCACTCCCGCGCGTGCCTCCGGCACTTGACGCTTCTTGATCACGCACGCTGTTGGGGTGAGTGCAGGATCAGACCAGGACGGGTCGTGCCGGTGTGCAGGTCACGCTGAGGACGCGCCCTGCCTCGTCCTGTTGCACGCTCTTCAGGGACGCGCAGGCGAGACAAACGTTGACCTCGACGTCCCGTTCTTGGCGTCTGCAGAAGACGAGGCCGCCGTCCGCGTATTGGGCTGGTGTCCGTCGGTGCGGCATCCAACTGAACATCAGGTCCTCCACTGCTTGCGCCTGCTGACCCCCGCACCATCCCTAGTCGAAGGCCGTACCGCAAGGGCCGAAAGTCCCTATGTCGTAGGCAGGTCTCAGGCTCACCAGGGCCTGACCGGAACGACATTGTGGAGACCGTCGGCCCGCCCGGCCATCTCGACATGCCTCCACCCGACCGGACGCAGAATCACGACGTCGTCATGATGCTCAAGAGTCAGACGGTGGGCTTAACATCCCATAGTCTGGAAGGGTTGCGAGTGATGCCGGACCGACCGCCGGTGATCGTGGGCGGAGGCCGGTAGTTGTCACCGAGGTCGGGCGGCGAGGCCGACAAGATCGGCAACCGCTACGAGAGTGCTTGGGCGATTCGGCATGCCCTGTACTGCTTGGTCCGGGACGATTGCTCGATGACGGTCGAGGCTCTCGACCCCGACGAGGCGCGCGGAGCTGAGTTCACGTTCGTCGAGCGCGGCAAGACGCAGGTGCACCAGGTCAAGCGGCAATTCCAGAACAACAACGCCTGGACTATCAGCGCGCTTGCGCGACTCCGGGTGTTTTCGAGCGCTATCGGGCACGTCGCTGCCGGGCGCGAGTACCACTTCGTGTCCCTCATCCCTTGCGGCAACCTGCGTGAACTGGTGACGTCCCTGGGAGTGGTGTAGCTCGTCGCGTGGTGCTCTGCGAGTGAGAGCAACTATGCCGTAGCGGCTATCTCCTTGCTCGGGGTCGTCTGCGGGGTGGTGGTCTTGGGCTCGAGGACGGTCGGTGCGGGTGGGTTGAGCAGGGCCATGGATTCCTCGCTGAGGTAGCGGCGGTCGCTGTCTTGCCACTCGTCGTGGGCTTCGATGAGCACGCAGCTCGACAGCCTCAGCAGGGCTGCGGGGTTGGGGAAGATCCCGACGACGTCGGTCCTTCTTTTGACCTCGCGGTTGAGGCGTTCGAGGGGGTTGGTGCTCCAGATCTTGCGCCAGTGGGCGTGCGGGAAGTCCGAGAACGCGGTCAGGTCGGCCTTGGCGTCCAGCAGCATCTGGGCGACGGCGGGGAACTGGCCGTGAAGCATCCCGGCGACGAGGTCGACTTGCGCGCGGACCTCGTCCTGGCCGGGTTGGGCGAAGATCGTGCGGACGGTCGCGGCGACCATCTCGTCGTGGCCTTTGCTGACCTTGGCCAGCACGTTGCGCATGAAATGGACCCGGCAGCGCTGCCAGCTCACTCCTTGCATGACGGTCTCGACGGCCTTCACCAGGCCGCTGTGGGCGTCGCTGATGACCAGCTGGACGCCGGTGAGCCCTCGGTCACGCAGGTCGCGCAGGAACTCCGTCCAGAACGTCTCGTTCTCGCTGTCGCCGGTCGCGCAGCCCAGCACTTCCCGTCTGCCGTCGGCACTGACGCCGGTCGCGATGACGACGGCTTGGGACACCACCCGGCCGCCCAGGCGGACCTTGCAGTACGTCGCGTCCAGGAACACATACGGGAACGCGATGTGGTCCAACGTGCGGGTGCGCCAGATCGCGACCTCGGTGTCGAGCTGCGCGCAGATCCGGCTCACCTCGCTCTTGCCGATGCCGGTGCCACCCATCGCGATCACCAGGTCATCGACCCGGCGGGTGCTGACGCCCTCGACGTAGGCCTGCATCACCACCGCATGCAGCGCCACGT
>Ga0136611_10002651_pt1 | contig 12461 bp, 10 predicted proteins | sample AntDrymUQ2232306_2_FD_106645 | JGI IMG/M metagenome (GOLD analysis project Ga0136611, IMG submission 106645) | Polar desert sand microbial communities from Dry Valleys, Antarctica - metaG UQ223 (23.06) | ecosystem: Environmental > Terrestrial > Soil > Desert | place: Antarctica: Dry Valley... | reverse complement strand
CTGCGCGGCGCCGAGGTCGGTGCGGGCCGGGGGCGCCACCGGCGTGGGTTCGGCCTCGGTGGCGGCGTGGCGCGGGGGTACGGCGAGGCGCAGCACGTCGGCGCGGCTGCCGGCGTAGCGCTCGGCGATGCGCTGGGTCAGCGCGACGATCTCCGGGGCGAGCACCGGCTCGGCACTGACCACCCGCCGCAGGGGTGCCAGGGTGCCGGGATGGTCGCTGGCCGCGGCGCGACCGACGACGTACGCGTCGACGTCCTGGCCGGCGAACCGCACCTTGACCCTGGCCCCCGGCACCGCCGTCGTGGCCGCCTTGACGGGCACGAGGTAGTCGAAAGGCCGGTCGAGGTGGGCCAGCGGCACATCGACCAGGACCCCCGCGACCGGGTCGACCTCGGCGGGCTGGACCTCGGCGGCCTTGCGGCGACGGGTGGCGGCCGCCTTCTTCCGCGAGTCGGCCACCACTGCGCGCAGACCCGGGAGCGCGTCGTCGCTCTGGCTCGGTCCGGTCACGGATGGAGTTCTACCAGCCGCGACCGACGGTGCCGCGGCGTCGTACCTGTCGGGCAGTGCTCCAGGGGCCGACCTCCACCGTCAGCGCGCGACGGCGGCCTTGAGAGCGTCGATCCGGTCCGTGCGCTCCCAGGTGAACTCGGGGAGCTCGCGGCCGAAGTGGCCGTAGGCGGCCGTCTTGGCGTAGATCGGCCGGAGCAGGTCGAGGTCGGCGATGATCGCGGCGGGGCGCAGGTCGAAGACGTGCAGCACCGCCTCCTGGATCTTCTCGTCCGGGACGGTGCCGGTGCCGAACGTCTCGATGAACACCCCGACGGGCTGGGCCTTGCCGATGGCGTAGGCGACCTGCGCCTCGCACCGACGGGCCAGGCCTGCGGCCACGACGTTCTTGGCCACCCAGCGCATGGCGTACGCCGCGGAGCGGTCGACCTTCGACGGGTCCTTGCCGGAGAACGCGCCGCCGCCGTGGCGGGCCATCCCGCCGTAGGTGTCGACGATGATCTTGCGGCCGGTCAGGCCGGCGTCGCCCATCGGACCACCGACGACGAAGCGACCAGTCGGGTTGACCAGCAGGCGGTAGCCGTCCGACGGGATGTCGAAGGCGGCCAACACCGGGTCGATGACGTGCTTCTTGATATCCGGCTCGAGCGTCGACGCCAGGTCGACCTCCTCCGCGTGCTGGGTGGACAACACCACGGTGTCGACCCGGACCGGAGTGTTGTCGGCGTCGTACTCGATGGTGACCTGTGTCTTGCCGTCGGGGCGCAAGTAGGCGAGGGTGCCGTCCTTGCGGACCTCCGAGAGCCGCTCGGCGAGCCGCTGGGCGATCACGATCGGCAGCGGCATCAGCACGTCGGTGTCGTCGCAGGCGTAGCCGAACATCAGGCCCTGGTCGCCGGCGCCCTGCTTGTCCATCGCGTCCACGGAACCGGTGCGGCTCTCGTGGCCGGTGTCGACGCCCTGGGCGATGTCCCCGGACTGGCCGCCGATCGCGACCATGACGCCGCAGGAGTGGCCGTCGAAGCCCTTCTCGGAGGAGTCGTAGCCGATGTCGAGGATGCGCTGGCGCACCTTCTGCTTGATGTCGACGTAGCCCGAGGTGGTCACCTCACCGGCGACCACCACCAGTCCGGTGGTCAGCAGCGTCTCGACCGCGACCCGGCTGTGGGGGTCCTGCTCCAGCATCGCGTCGAGCACCGAGTCGCTGATCTGGTCCGCGATCTTGTCGGGATGACCTTCGGTCACGGACTCGGAGGTGAAGAGGCGACCGCCCACGGTTGAACTCCCATACGAAGGATTGGCACACGAAAGGACTGGCACGCCGGGATCCGGCCGTTCGAGGATCCAGGCGAGGTGTCAGATTATCGGCAGCCCAGGATGCAAGACCCGCGTCTCAATCACCGAATCGCCGCGCCACATGGTCCCAGATGACGTGGGCGAGCGCGGACTTGGACCCCCGCGGTACGGCGACGGTGTCGCCGTCGCCCCGGTCGTCGCGGAACAGGATCACGGCCTGGTTGTCGGCGGCGCCGAACACCGCTCCCCCGCACACGTCGTTGAGGACGAGGACGTCACAGCCCTTCCGGACCAGCTTGGCGCGGGCATGGTCGAGCACCGTGCCGGTGTCGTCGCCGGTCTCGGCGGCGAAGCCCACGACGACCTGGCCGGCGCGGCTCCGGGTGTGCGACAGCTCGGCGAGGATGTCGGGGTTCTGGGTGAGGGTGATCGCCGGGGACGAGCCGTCGTCGGCCTTCTTGATCTTGGCCTCGCTCACCGAGGTGGGCCGGAAGTCGGCGGGGGCGGCGGCCATCACCACGGCGTCGGCCGCGGACGCGGCGCCCAGCACCTCGGTGCGCAGCTGGTCGGTGGTCTCGACGTGGACGACCTTGACCCCGGCGGGGTCGGGCAGGGAGACGTTGGCCGCGACCAAAGTCACCTCGGCGCCGCGGGCAGCGGCGGCGCGGGCCAGCGCATAGCCCTGCTTGCCCGAGGACCGGTTGCCCAGGAAGCGCACCGGATCGAGCGGCTCCCGGGTGCCGCCGGCCGAGACGACGACGTGGCGCCCGGCCAGGTCGGTCACGTCGAACCCCGGGGCCGAGACACCGCGTGCCAGCACCTCCAGCGCGAGCTCGAAGATCTCGCCCGGCTCGGGCAGCCGGCCCTTCCCGGTGTCGGCGCCGGTGAGACGGCCCTCGGCGGGCTCGATCACGACGGCCCCGCGCGCGCGCAGGGTGGCGACGTTGGCGCGGGTGGCGGGGTGGTCCCACATCTCGGTGTGCATCGCCGGGGCGAACACGACGGGGCAGCGGGCCGTCAGCAGCGTGGTGGTGAGCAGGTCGTCGGCCAGCCCGTGGGCGGCTCTCGCCAGCAGGTCGGCGGTGGCCGGCGCGACGACCACGAGGTCGGCCTGCTGGCCGATCCGCACGTGCGGCACCTCGTGGACGCCGGTCCACACGTCGTCGGCGACGGGTTTGCCCGACAGCGCCGCCCAGGTGGGCGCGCCGACGAACCGCAGCGCCGTCGCGGTGGGTACGACGGTGACGTCGTGCCCGGACTCGGTGAACCGGCGCAGCAGCTCGCACGCCTTGTAGGCCGCAATGCCGCCCGAGACCCCGAGGACGACGCGCGGGCCCATGGGACTGCTCAGATCACTCGTTGGCGGTGAACGACGCGTCGAGGGCGGCCTGGGTGCGGGCCTCATCCTCGGCGGCGAGCTCGGCCGGGTCGACGTCCTCGCACGTCAGCAGGTCCTCGTTGATCTCGCGGAGCGCGATCGAGAGCGGCTTCTCCTGGACGTGGGTGTCGACGAGGGGGCCGACGTACTCGAGTAGGCCCTCGCCGAGCTGGGAGTAGTAGGCGTTGATCTGCCGGGCGCGCTTGGCGCTGTAGAGGACCAGCTTGTACTTGCTGTCGGTCTTGGTGAGCAGGTCGTCGATCGAGGGGTTGGTGACGCCCTCGGCGGCGATGTTGGGGGCTGACACGAAGAAGCCTCGCAGATGTTGGCGGATGGGTGGGCCCTGCCGACGGTCAGGTGGGGCCCGTCATCAAGGCTACCAACTCCTCCGCCGCAGCGTGAACTTCGTGGTTGACGATGGTGACGTCGAACTCGCTCTCGGCGTCCAGCTCGGCCCGCGCGGTCTCGAGACGGCGGGCGCGTTCCTCCTCGGCCTCGGTGCCGCGCCCGACCAGGCGGCGCACCAGCTCGCCCCAGGACGGGGGCTTGAGGAAGACGAACAGCGCCGCGGGCATCGTCTCCCGGACCTGCCGGGCGCCCTGGAGGTCGATCTCGAGCAGCGCCGGACGACCGGTGGCGATCATCTCCTCGACCGGACGCCGCGGGGTGCCGTAGCGGTTGACCCCGTGGACCACGGCCCACTCCAGGAGCGCCCCGTCGCGGACCATCGCGTCGAAGTCCTCCTCGGTGACGAAGTGGTAGTGCACGCCGTCGACCTCGCCGGGCCGGGGCGACCGGGTGGTGGCGGAGACCGAGATCCACACCCCGGGATGCCGCGCCCGGACGGCGGCGGCCACCGTGCCCTTGCCCACGCCCGTCGGGCCGGCGAGCACGACGAGGCGAGACGAGCTGCTGCTGCCGGCCGGAGCCTCAGTCACGTGTGCTGAACTCGCGCTCCAGCGCGGCCACCTGCTTGGTGCCCAGGCCCCGCACCCGGCGGCTCTCGGCGATGCCGAGGCGCTCCATCAGCTGGCGGGCGCGGATCTTGCCCAGGCCCGGCATCGACTGCAGCAGGTCGACCACGCGCATCTTGCCGACCACCTCGTTGACCTGCCCCTCGCGCAGCACGTCGACGATCGAGGCACCGGAGTGCTTCAGGCGGTTCTTGACCTCCGCACGTTCCCGGCGGGACGCCGCGGCCTTGACGAGCGCGGCCTGGCGCTGTTCGGGCGTGAGCGGAGGCAGTGCCACGTGGGTCCTTAGGGTGTCGCGGTCTGGGTCCGAGCGCTGCTCGTCCGGTGACTGGTCAATCTAGTCAGAACCGGCGAGCGTCGGCAATCGCGGTGCCCCCCCGAAGGGCTCAGACACTCAGTGGCGCCTGGCACACGTCGAGGGCCCGCTGCTCGACCGCGGCGAGGGCGTCCTGCGTCTCCTTCGCCCCCAGGTCGCGGGCGGCGTTCTCGATCCGGACCCGGTCCTCCTCCGCGAGGTCGGTCGGCGGGTTCTCGGCGTCGTACGACGAGGGGTCGACGCCGGCGGCGTCCAGCGCCTCGGCCAGCCCGGCGATCCGGTCGTTGACCAGTGCCCACTCGTCCCGGATGTCGGGCGGAGCATCGACGGCCAGGTCCTCGAAGATGTCGAGGGCGTCAATCAGGGCGGCGCCGCCGCCCGCGGCGAGGACGTCGCTCAGCTCGGCCTGGCGCTCCTCGACGGCCTGGCAGTAGCGCTCCTGGTCGCTCGCGCACCCGGTGAGCGCCAGGGCGACCAGGCCGAGCGCGGCGAGGGTCTACCTCATCCACGGCCCCGCAGGCCGGCCAGCGCGTCGTTCTCGCGCCGGGCCGCCTCTCCCAGGGCGCCGACGTCGGGGCCGTGGCGCAGCAGCCCGCGGCTGGTGCTGGGCAGCACCTGGGCGACGTCGCTGCCGAAGATGCGGAGCAGGTCGGCGGCGGTGCCGCCCTGCGCGCCGTACCCGGGGGCGAGCAGGGGGCCGTTGATCGCGAAGCTCTCGCCGCTGCCGTCCACGGTGGCGCCGACGACCGCGCCGAACGAGCCGAGTGGCTCCGCAGCACCGTTGAGGGACCGGAGGTGGTCGAGCATCCGGCCGCCGACCGGCCGCCCGTCGTCGGTGACCGCGTGCTGCACCTCGGGACCCTCCCTGTTGGAGGTCATCGCGAGCACGAAGACCCCGGCGCCGTGGCGACGTGCGGTGTCGATCATCGGCGTCAGCGAGCCGAAGCCCAGGTAGGGGCTGGCCGTGATCGCGTCGACCGCGAGCGGGGAGGTCTGGTCGAGGTAGGCGTCGGCGTAGGCCTGGCTGGTGCTGCCGATGTCGCCGCGCTTGACGTCGAGGAGGACGAGGGCGCCGGCCGCGCGGGACTCGGTGACGACCCGCTCGAGCACGGCGATCCCTCGGCTGCCGAAACGCTCGTAGAACGCGCTCTGCGGCTTCACGACGGCCACGTGTGGCGCGAGCCCCTCGACCGCGGTCAGTGCGAAGCGCTCCAGGCCGGCGACGTCGTCGTCGAGCCCCCACTCGAGCAGCAGGGCGGCGTGGGGGTCGATGCCGGCACAGAGGGGTCCGCGCGCCTCCACGGCGGCGTGCAGGCGGGTGCCGAACGGGCTCATCGCGGGCCTTCCAGGTCGGTGATCATCCGGGCGACGGTCGTGGGGTCGTGCAGCAGCGCGGTGCCGACCTGCACCGCGGTGGCTCCGGCGGCCAGGAACGAGCGGGCGTCGGCGGCGGTGGAGATCCCGCCGCAGGCGACGACCGTGGCGTCGGGCAACGCCGCGTGCACCTCGGCGACGCTGCGCAGCACCAGCGGCCGGATCGCCGGACCGCTCAGGCCGCCGGGGCGACCGTCGGGCATGGCCGCGGGGTGGGCGTTGCCGACCACGACGGCCTCGGCCCCGGCCTCGAGGACGGTGCGGGCGGCCTCGACGACGCGCACCACGTCGCCCCGGAGCTTGGCGAGCACCGGGATGCCGCGCGGCAGGTCGCGACGGACCGCCGAGACGACGCCGCCTGCGTGGAAGGGCTCGCGCACGTCCAGGACGCCGCTGCCGGCACTGTCGGGGGCCGAGAGGTTGACCTCGATGGCGGCGACCCCGGGGGCGCTGCCGAGCCGGCGGGCGAGGTCGGCGTACTCCCCCATCGTGCTGCCGGCGATCGACACGACCACCCGGACTCCGCGCTGGACGAGCCAGGGCAGCTCGGTTGCCAGGAAGTTCTCCAACCCCAGGTTGTGGAAACCGACCGCGTTGACCAGCCCGGCGGGCGACTCCACGAGTCGCGGCATCGGCCCGCCGGAGCGAGGGTCGAGGGTGATCGAGCGGGTCACGAAGGCGCCGAGGGCGGTCAGGTCGAGGAATGGGACGAGCTCCCGTCCGGTGCCCCCGCAGCCGGAGGCGACGAGCACGGGCGAGGCCAGGGTCAGGCCGGCCATCGTGAGCGTCATCGCGGGCTCCCGGTGAGGTCGGCCCAGCGGACCCGGTCCCCGCGGAAGACGGGGCCATCGACACAGGCGCGGGCAGTGCGGGGTGCGCCGTCCTCACCCACCACCGGCACGGCGCAGCCGTGGCAGAGCCCGGTCGCGCAGACCAGCGGTTCCTCCAGGGCGGTCTGGCTCCAGGCACCGTGGGTCTCGGCGGCCTGGGCGACGGCGTGCAGCACCGGCGACGGTCCGGCGGCGTACACCACGTCGGCGCCGGCGCGGGCCAGGATCTCGGCGAGGTGGTCGGCGACAGCCCCGCGCAGGCCGACCGAGCCGTCCCCGGTCACCACGGTCACGGCCCGGGCCGAGCGGCGGGCCTCCAGGGCCGAGAGCAGGTGCGCCTCGTCGGGCGCCGCGACCACCAGCGAGACCGCGCAGCCGCGCTCGCGGAGCCGTTCGGCGAGCGGGAAGAGCGGGGCGGCGGCGTGGCCCGAGCCGACGAGCACGCAGCGCACCGCCTCCTTGGGCAGCGAGAAGGGCCGGCCCAGCGGGCCGGTGGTGGCGACGCGTGACCCGACCGGCAGGCCCGCGAGCCACGCCGTGCCGGGCCCGACGACCTCGACGACGATCTCGACGGTCAACCCGTGGCCGCCGCTGGCCCGGACCCGGTGGATCCAGAAGGAGCGCCGGCCCAGCCGCGCGCTCAGCGCCCCCGGTTCGTCACCGACCGAGAGCGCGACGAAGGTGCCCGGGCGGAACCGTTCGGGCACACCGGGAGCCACCAGCGTGAGGTGGTGGTAGGCGCCGACCTTGCGGGATGCCAGCACCGTCGCGGTGACGTGGAGCGGCCCGAGCGGCGCGGGTGCGGGGCCCGTGGTCGGTGCCGTCATCCGAGCTCGCGGACCAGGCGGGCGGGCCAGCGCGGACCCTCGTAGACCAACGCGGTGTAGGCCTGCAGGAGGGTGGCTCCCGCCTCGAGGCGCGCCCGGGCGTCGCCACCCGTGGTGATGCCGCCCACCGAGACCAGGGTGAGGCGGTCGCCGACGCGCGCGTGCAGCAGCCGCAGCACGTCCAGGGAGCGCTCCGTCAGCGGACGCCCGGAGAGTCCGCCCGCCCCGATCCGCTCCACCTCGACGTGGGGGCTCGCAAGCCCCGCGCGGGCGATGGTGGTGTTGGTGGCGATGATGCCGTCGAGCCCCTGCGCGAGCGCGAGGTCGGCGACGGCGAGCACGTCGTCGTCGGCGAGGTCGGGGGCGATCTTCACCAGTAGCGGTAGGCGTCGCTCCGCGGCGTCGTCGGCGCGGGCACGCACGGCGCGCAGGAGGGGGTCGAGCCGCTCCACCGACTGCAACGACCGCAGCCCCGGGGTGTTGGGCGAGGAGACGTTGACGACCAGGTAGTCGGCGTACGGCGCGAGCAGGCCGGTGCTCTTCTCGTAGTCGGCCTGCACGGCGGCCTGGTCGCTGTCGGCCACCACCTTGCTCTTGCCGATGTTGACCCCCACCACCACCTGTCGAGTGGGGGCTCGTGGCCCGTCGAGTCGGGGCTCGTGGCCCGTAGAGTCGGGGCTTGTGGTTCTCGCTCGGGCCGCCAGCCTCCGCGCCACCACCTCGGCACCGTCGTTGTTGAAGCCCATCCGGTTGACGATCGCGCGATCGGCCGGCAGCCGGAACAGCCGCGGTTTCGGGTTGCCGGGCTGCGGCTCGGCCGTCACGGTGCCGATCTCGACGTGGCCGAAGCCGAGCGCCGCGAGCGCGTCGATGCCGACGGCGTTCTTGTCGAAGCCGGCCGCCAGGCCGAGCACGTGCGGGAACGTCAGGCCCAGCGCCCGTACGCCACCACCAGCCCCCACTCGACGGGCCACCAGCCCCCACTCAACGGGCCACGAGCCCCCACTCAACAGGGGGTGGGCGGCGCGGATCGCGCGGAACCCCGCGTGGTGCGCCCACTCGGGGTCCGTGCGGCTGAGCACGACGTCGAAGAACGCGGCGTACGGCGTCCTCACCCGGAGCGTCCCGCCCGGACGTCATACGCAGTGGCTGCCTGGACGACCGGACCGCATGACGTCCGCCGGAGCGTCATCCGAGCTGGTCGTCGGAGCGACCGAGTTGGATGACGCACGACCGGGGTCACGATCCACCCTTCGCGCGCCGGGCGGCGGACTCGGCAGCGAGCAGCGCCCAGTCCTGCAGCGAGCGCACGCCGATGTCGCCGGCGATCACCGCCTCGATCCCTTGCACGGCGGCGCCGAGCCCCTGCACGGTCGTGATGCACGGGATGTTGGCCATCACCGCGGCGGTGCGGATCTCGTAGCCGTCCACCCGCGGCGACCCTCCTCCCGACCCGCCCGAGGCGGCCCCGTGCGGGGTGTTGACCACCAGCTGCACCGAGCCGTCGGCGATCAGCTGGATCGTGGTCGGCTCCCCCGCCGGCCCGGGGCCCTCGAAGTGCTTGCGTACGACGGTCGCGGGGATGCCGTTGCGCCGGAGCACCTCGGCGGTCCCCTGGGTGGCGAGCACCTCGAAGCCGAGGTCGGCGAGTCGCTTGATCGGGAAGATCATCGTGCGCTTGTCCCGGTTGGCCATCGACACGAAGACCCGGCCCGACGTCGGCAGCGAGCCGTAGGAGGCCGTCTGCGACTTCGCGAAGGCGGTGCCGAAGACCGCGTCGAAGCCCATCACCTCCCCGGTCGAGCGCATCTCCGGGCCGAGCACGGTGTCGACGGTGCGGCCGTCGGGGGTCTTGAAGCGGTTGAAGGGCATCACCGCCTCCTTCACCGCGATCGGGGCGTCGGGCGGCAGGTCTCCCCCGTCGCCGACCGCCGACAGCACGCCCTCGGCCCGCAGCGACGCGATCGACTCCCCGAGCATCACCCGGGCGGCCGCCTTGGCGAGTGGCACCGCAGTCGCCTTCGACACGAACGGCACGGTCCGCGAGGCCCGCGGGTTGGCCTCCAGCACGTACAGCACGTCGGAGCCCAGCGCGAACTGGATGTTGAGCAGCCCGACCACGCCGACCCCGCGCGCGATCGCCTCCGTGGCACTGCGGATCCGGCCGATCTCGGCCGCCCCCAGGGTGATCGGCGGCAGCGCGCACGAGGAGTCACCGGAGTGGATCCCCGCCTCCTCGATGTGCTCCATCACCCCGCCGAGGTAGAGCTCCTCGCCGTCGAAGATCGCGTCCACGTCGATCTCGACCGCGTCGTCGATGAACCGGTCCACCAGCACCGGGTGCTCGCGGCTGACGTCCGTCGACCGCGAGATGTAGTCCTGGAGCGCGGCGTCGTCGTACACGATCTCCATGCCGCGGCCGCCGAGGACGTACGACGGCCGCACCAGCACCGGGTAGCCGATCTCGGCCGCGATGTCGCGCGCCTCCACGAACGACGAGGCCATCCCGTGCTTCGGCGCCGGCAGCCCGGCCTCGGCGAGCACCCGCCCGAACGCGCCACGCTCCTCGGCCAGGTGGATGGCCTCCGGCGAGGTGCCGACGATCTTGACGCCCGCGTCGGCCAGTCCCTGCGCGAGGCCGAGCGGGGTCTGTCCGCCGAGCTGGCAGATGACGCCGGCGATCGGGCCGGCCTGCCGCTCGGCGTGGACGATCTCCAGCACGTCCTCGAGCTTCAGAGGCTCGAAGTAGAGCCGGTCGGAGGTGTCGTAGTCGGTCGAGACGGTCTCGGGATTGCAGTTGACCATGATCGTCTCGTAGCCCGCGCCACCCTTGGCCGCCGACAGCGCCAGCGACGCGTGCACGCAGGAGTAGTCGAACTCGATGCCCTGTCCGATCCGGTTGGGACCGGAGCCGAGGATGATCACGGCCTCGCGCTCGCGGGGCCGCACCTCGGTCTCCTCGTCGTAGGACGAGTAGTGGTAGGGCGTCGCGGCCGCGAACTCCGCGGCGCACGTGTCGACGGTCTTGTAGACCGGGCGGATGCCGAGGGCGTGCCGGACGCCGCGGACGACGTCCTCGCTGAGGTCGCGCATCCCGCCGACCTGGACGTCGGAGAAGCCGTGCCGCTTGGCCCGTCGCAGCAGCTCGGGGGTCAGCTCGGGCGCATGGATGATCTCGAGCGCGATCTCGTTGATCAGGCAGAGCTGGTCGACGAACCACGGGTCTATCCCGGTGACGTCGTGGACCTCCTCGGGCGTCGCGCCGGCGCGGATCGCGTCCATCACCACACGCAACCTGCCGTCGTGCGGGGTCCTGATCGCCTCCAACAAGCGCGCCTTGTCGAGCTCGACGTGCTTGTGGCTCCAGTCGAAGGACACCCACGGGCTCTCCAACGAGCGCAGCGCCTTCTGCAAGGCCTCGGTGAAGTTGCGGCCGATGGCCATCGCCTCACCCACCGACTTCATGTGCGTGGTCAGGGTCGGGTCGGCTCCGGGGAACTTCTCGAACGCGAACCGCGGCACCTTGACCACGACGTAGTCGAGGGTGGGCTCGAAGGCCGCCGGGGTGCTCGACCCGTCGGCGCGGACCGTGATGTCGTTGGCGATCTCGTCGAGGGTGTAGCCGATGGCGACCTTGGCGGCGATCTTGGCGATCGGGTAGCCGGTCGCCTTCGAGGCGAGCGCCGACGAGCGCGAGACACGCGGGTTCATCTCGATGACGACCACCCGGCCGTCGTCGGGGTTGACCGCGAACTGGATGTTGCAGCCGCCCGTGTCGACGCCCACCGAGCGGATGATTGCGATCGAAAGGTCGCGCAAGTGCTGGAACTCCCGGTCGGTCAGCGTCATCGCCGGGGCGACCGTGATCGAGTCGCCGGTGTGCACGCCCATCGGGTCGAGGTTCTCGATCGAGCAGACGATGACCACGTTGTCCTTGCGGTCCCTCATGACCTCGAGCTCATACTCCTTCCAGCCGATGATCGACTCCTCCAGGAGCACCTCGGTGGTCGGTGACGCGGCCAGGCCGGAGCCGGCGATCTGGCGCAGGTCGGCCTCGTCGTAGGCCATCCCGGAGCCGGAGCCGCCCATGGTGAACGATGGCCGCACCACCACCGGGTAGCCGAGCTCCTCGGCGGCGCCGACGCAGTCGTCGAGGGAGTGCGCGATCCGCGACTTGGCCGTCTCTGCCCCGAGCTCCTCGACGATGCGCTTGAACGACTCGCGGTTCTCACCACGCTCGATGGCCGCGATGGACGCCCCGATCAGCTCCACGCCGTACTTCTCCAGCGTGCCGGCCTTGTCGAGGGCCATCGCCGAATTGAGCGCGGTCTGCCCGCCGAGGGTGGCGAGCAGTGCGTCGGGGCGCTCCTTCTCGATGACCTTGGCGACGAACTCCGGCGTGATCGGCTCGATGTACGTCGCGTCCGCGAACTCCGGGTCGGTCATGATCGTGGCCGGGTTGGAGTTGACCAGGATCACCCGGATGCCTTCGTCGCGCAGCACCCGGCAGGCCTGGGTGCCGGAGTAGTCGAACTCGCACGCCTGGCCGATCACGATCGGCCCGCTGCCGATCACCAGCACGCTGCGGATGTCGTCCCGCTTCGGCATCAGGCCTCTCCTCCGGTGGTCGAGGTGCGAGCAGCGTCAGCGACGAGCCTCGAGACCCGGCCGAGCAGCTCCACGAACCGCTCGAAGAGGTACGCCGCGTCGTGCGGCCCGGCCGCGGCCTCCGGGTGGTACTGCACCGAGAAGCTGAGCAGCTCACCGTCCGGCGAGCGGAGCTCGAGACCCTCGACCACGTCGTCGTTGAGGCACACGTGCGAGACGGTGACGACGCCGTACGGCGTGCTGACGGGCTGGTCGAGGGACGTGCCCTCGGGCCAGGCGACCGCGAAGCCGTGGTTGTGCGCGGTGACCTCGACCTTGCCGGTCGTGCGGTCCAGCACCGGCTGATTG
>Ga0136611_10002650_pt1 | contig 12464 bp, 10 predicted proteins | sample AntDrymUQ2232306_2_FD_106645 | JGI IMG/M metagenome (GOLD analysis project Ga0136611, IMG submission 106645) | Polar desert sand microbial communities from Dry Valleys, Antarctica - metaG UQ223 (23.06) | ecosystem: Environmental > Terrestrial > Soil > Desert | place: Antarctica: Dry Valley... | reverse complement strand
CACCTTAACTCCTTATACTTCAGTCACACAATCAAAAGCCGTATGTGGGTAGCAGGGCAATTCGGAGGGGGAGAGCCAGATGCAGGGCATCCGTAGCCGTTCCATAGCCAGACGACGATGGGGCATGCTCATTGCCATGCTGGCGTTGATCGCGGCCAGTATCGCGCCATTGGCCGGGAACGCTGCAACGACGCAGACGTTCGTGCCGATTGGTGGCGGCTACGAAACCGTCACCCTCGAAGGGTTTGCCGCGGCTGCCGCACAACATGGCAGCAAGCCATCCATCGACATCCTGGTCGTCCCGTCGGCGTACGGCGACGCGCCGGAGGACCGCGCGGAGAACATTGAGCTGGCAGAAGAACGCACCGATGAGGTCGAGGCTTCCTGCGAGGAGATCGCGGGTGACTACGGCTTCACGGGCTGTACCGCCACGTTGTTGCTGCTCTTCGATCGCGCCGATGCGGAGAATGGCGCGAACAGTGCGCTGTTCGACAGTGCCACCACTGACGGTGCGTTCATCCTCGGCGGCGACCAGACGATTGCCATGCAGGTGCTGGCTGGTACGATCGCGGAGAGCCGTATGGCGCGCGCGTACGAGCGTGGCGTCGTCTTTGGTGGGACGAGCGCCGGCAATGCGGTCGAATCACAGGACATGATCTGGGGCTACACCGACGACGGCTGGCCCTACAACGCGCTCGAAAAGCCGATGGTCAAGGTCTGGTTCAACAACGACGGCGACCTCGAGCGCGGGCTGGTCTTTGGCTCCGAGAACGTGATCTTCGACCAGCACTTCTACGAGCGGGGGCGCTTCGCCCGCCTGTTGAACGTCGTCGCGCAGTCGGAGGACGAGTACGAAGGCTTCGGCAAACTTGGCGCGGGCGTTGACTGGGGCACTGGCGTCCAGCTGACCAACGATCAGACCCTGCACAGTGTCTTCGGCTATTCCTCAACGGCAATCGTCGATGGCGAGACGCTTGACGGCACGTTTGCCTGGCGCGGAGCAAGGCAGACCCTTTCCGCCCGCAACATCCTGACCCACATCTTCGCCCAGCACGAGGACGCCAGCGTCGATGTCGTTGAGCGCAAAGTGACGATGGACGGTGATGCCGTCGATCTTACGGGTCTGAAGGGCTGGCGCATGCCGGGCGCGCCAGACAGCGCGACCCTCTACCTCGGCGGCGACCTGTCGCTCGACTTCACCGGGCCAGCCATGCGAGGTATCGTCAAGGACATCATGTCCGACGATTCCGGCAAGGTGCTCATCATCGCGACTGGCTTCGACAAGCTGAGCAACGCCCGTTCTGCACTAACTGACTACCGCAGCGGCATGCAGGCGGCTGGGCTGAGTACGACCCGCTTCCCGGTCGATACGGTCATCCATTCGGGCACCAATGCCTGGCAGCGACTCAGTGCGAGCAAGATCGCCGACTATGACGCCGTCATTATTGTTGGTGGCGATCAACTCCTGATGAGTAGCGCTGTTTACGAGGCGAAGTTCCGCTCGATCCTGAGTGCCGCGCTCGAGCAATCACGCGTGGTCGTCACTGACAGCGCGATGACCGCGATCATGAGCGACTGGTACGTCCCGAATCGTGACCCGACCGAAGACGATTACCAGGATGTCGGTATTGAGGACTTCCAGACCGGAGCGGTTCGCCCCTTCCCAGGCCTCGGGATTGTTAAGGGCTTCGCCTTCGAGCCGTCGCTGACCTGGGACCAGAAGTGGGGCCGCATCTACGCGCTGACCATGACGCACCCAGACACCATCGCCGTTGGCCTGAGCGAGATCACCGCGATCAAGCTGAAAGGCGGCAGTGCCCGCCTGATTGGCGAACGCTCCGCCGTCATCCTCGACGGACGCGGCGCGACCTACGCCGAAGGCGAGAACGGAGCCTTCTCCGCCTTCAACGTCGTCCTCGACACGTTTACGGCTGGGGAACTGATGTTCGCTCGACGGTAGGCAACATAATCACGGGTGGTCCAAAGGCCGAGGGGACGTTCCCTCGGCCCTTGGCGTAGGGGCGATGCGGTGCATCGCCCGGTTGGGAGGTCGTGTGTCAGGGCGTGTTATCACGGTCGTGAGGCGACGTTGGCCGACGTCCAACGGTGGCTTCCGACGATTTCGCCCCGACCTAACGCACGTCTTCCCAAGCGGGCGATGCACCGCATCGCCCCTACGATCACGTCGAAAAACCTGACAGTTTCCCGGCTGGTAAACCTTACGCCGGCAGCGTATACCGTTCCTCGATCTCCTTGCGGACGGCGGCGCGTGTTTTCTTCGGAGAGAGGTTTTTCTGGCTGGCGATCTTGTCGGCGACATCGGCCAGCTCATTGTCCTTAATGACGTAGCGGAACCAGTTGGAGAAGTCACCACGGCGCAGGTGGAAGTCCCAGGTTTCGTCGTCGACGCCCTCGCCCATCTGCATGAATGAGATCAGGTTGTTTGCGCGCAGGTTCAGCTCATCCTTCGGGCCACGGAAGTAGAAGTGTTCGTGTTCGACGATGTCGCCCTCGGCGTATTTGCGACGGTGGCGGCGACGCTCGGCCTGAGCTGGTTCAACCATGACCTTCTGCGGCTTGATCCGGCTGCCGCGCCGCCAGAGGTAGATCTCGCCCGGCTTGAGCTTTGTATCTGTCAGCTTCGGTGCCTTCGCCTTAACCGGCTTGGCGAAGCCCGCAAAGGTGTTGTTCGCGCCCTCGCCAACCGCGATCACGGTGTTCACGCATTGGAGGATCGACGGCGCGACCCAATCCGGATGCACCGTGATCAACAGCATCTGCGAAAACTCCTGCGGCACTTCGCTGGCGGCGGGTGACCATGAGGCAGGCAGCAGATGATGGGCTTCGTCGACGATAATCCAATGCGGTCGGCCGGTCTTGACGCGCAGCTCCATCAGGCGCGGCAGGAAGCCAGCAAAAAAGCTGGGGCGATCCTCCAGCGCGATACCCAGCAGGTTGACGACGACGTTCCCATCCGGCTTCTGGAGCAGTTGCATGATCTCTTCAACGTTCGGCGCAAGTCGGGAGTTGCCGACGGTCACGGCACCGGCGAAGTTCTCGTAGTCCCCCTCCGGGTCGATCAGGCAGAACTGATAGTTCGCCTCTGCCAGCCGCTCCATGAAGCCCGTGGTCGCCGTCGACTTTCCGCTGCCAGATGGTCCCGCGACGAGGATGCTCGTGCCATAGGGAGCCAGCGTGACCGCCTTGTCGTCCGACTGCCCCAGCAGAACATCATGACGCGTCAGCTTCTTCGTGGCCCCAGCCAGCTCGTCGTCATCGAGCAGCATCTTGATCAGCTCGACCACTCCGGCCCCGCGCTCGCCATCCAGCACGATATCGACGCGCTTTCTGACGCTGGGCAGAGCGTTGGCGACGGCGGCGGAGGTTTCGCAGATGTTGAGGAACGCCTGATCGTTCTCCGCATCACCGACGCCGACCACGTTGTGTGGTGACAGGTCCATCTCCGCCAGGGCGGCACGCAGGCCGGTCTCCTTGTTGATGCTGGCTGGGAGGATCATAACCGCGCCCTTGTTAAAAATGATCTGTCGATCCAGCCCGAGGTCGTTAATCGTTTCCAGAACGGTCGTCTGGTGCGGCTCCCAGGTGGCGACGATTGAGCGCCCGACCGAGAGCTTCTTCACCTTGCGGCGCTTGAGTTCCGCGACGAATTCCTCCGGTGGCGCTTCGCCAAGCAGTTGCTCTGCGCGCGTCTTCGGGTTGTAGAGCAGCGCGCCATTCTCCGCGACAACGCAATCGAAGATATCGATGTGCTTGAAGACGCCTTGCAGGTCGTCCAGCTCGCGGCCCGTCACCAGAATCAGCTTCCTGCCCGTTGCGGTAATGCGCTGGAGCGCGGTCAGGGTCGCCTTGTTCACTTTGCCGTTCGTCGCAATGGTTCCATCGTAATCAACAGCCAGCGCCAGATATCGCACGATCGTTGTTCCTTTCGGATGTTGCTCAGAGTGCTGCTCACGCTACGTGAGGCAGAGCGACGTGTGGAGCCTGTTTCGTGCCGCATCGCTCTAGATACGTGAGCGTCAGTCGTCAGTCGTCAGTCGAACGCTATCCCGCATGCGTGGGACCGCGATAACAGATACCGCGTCCGTGCAAGTCGCGTACCGGGAAATATTAAGGAAGCGTGAGCGATGGAGAACGAACCAAACGCGCAGTCAATCTGGGAACGTCAACTGAACCAGCAAGTTCTGCTGACCGCTTGAAAAATTGACACCGGGTGGTGCGTCCATGATAATGCATGTGGAACCACCTCTCAGAGTGACTCCGTCGCGTTTACGTGTGGGCCATGCACGGCAACCGCCAGCTGTCGAGGGTCACGTGTGTGGAATCGCTCGCAACGTGACCACCAACCAGTTTCCTAACGAGAGTTGCACGGCCCACTCCACCAGACCGTCCAGCGTGGGCGGGAGGATCAGTCATGCAAGATATCCAAACGATCCCTTCGACCATACAGCAGCTGGCGCACGCGTTACTCCTGCACGAGGCTGACCAGAAGCCGGAGCCGGAGGAGCTGTGGATGGCCATCGAGCATATCTACGCGAAGTTGCAACGTCGGCTGGCCGAACTGGTGGGGCAGACAGGCTTCGTCGCACTCTTCAGCCGTGCATTGCATCTGGCACGTCGCGAGACACCGGTCCTCGCTGGAATATCGATCGACCCACGCCTTCCGAACCAGTTGCAAGGCTCACAGGAATTCGCGCTGGCGCATCCGGACGATGTCATCACTTCGTTCGGGCGCGTTGTGGCGCACTTTATCTGGTTGCTTGTGACGTTCGTTGGTGAGCAACTGAGCATGAACCTGATCTCCGATATCTGGCCACAGCTGAATTACGACGCCACAGCGCACGGAGGAATCCAGTCATGACCGCGAAGAAAACAGCCCGTGCCGCTCTCACGATGCTGCCAACCGGCGTCCCGGGCCTGGATGAGATTCTCGGCGGTGGAGTGCCAGAGTATTCGTTCAATCTGATCGCTGGCCCGGTCGGGTCGGGTAAGACCACGCTCGCGCATCAGATCATGTTCGCGCTGGCGACCACGCGCCGACCGGCCGTGTACTTCACCGTGGTCGGAGAACCTCCACTCAAGATGCTGCGCTACCAGCAGCAGATAGAGTTCTTCGATCCAGCCAAGCTTGGCAAGAGCATTCACTTCATCGATCTGAGTGAGCTGGTCCTCCATCATGACCTGACCCAGGTGCTCGCCGAGATCGTCCGGCGCGTCGAGGAGATTAATCCTGGAGTTGTCATCGTCGATTCCTTCCAGACCGTCGTGCGGTCCGCCGAGCATGGGGCGGAAGGTGCAATGAACTTGCGCCGCTTTGTCCAGCATCTGGCGATCCATCTAACGACGTGGCAGGCGACGACCTTTCTGGTGGGAGATTACGCAAACTTCAGCACCCAGCATAACCCCATGTTCACGGTCGCCGATGGCATCATCATCCTGGCCCAGGATGTCGATCGCAACTCCAGCGTGCGCAAGCTCAACGTCCTCAAATCCCGCGGCCAAGATACGATGCCGGGACTGCATACCTTCCGCATCACCCAGCAGGGTGTGCAAGTGTTTCCCCGCATGACCATGTCCAAGCGCGAGGTCAAACAAGCTCCGCGACCGGAGAGGATTCAGACGGGTGTCGCGGGACTGGACGCGTTGATGGGCGGCGGCATCCCAGCCGGCGATGCCATCCTGGTCAGCGGGCCGTCGGGAACCGGGAAGTCAGTGCTGGCGACGCAGTTCATAGCGACTGGCGCGCGCAACGGTGAGCCTGGCGTAATTGCCATCTTCGAGGAGCATCCTCAGGAGTATTTACGGCGAGCCAGTGAGCTTGGCTTCGATCTCGTCGAGCTGGAGCGCACCGGCGCGGTGAAGCTGCTCTACCTGCGTCCGCTCGACCTGTCACCGGATGAGGCGCTCTACGCGATTCGCGAAGCTGTCGAGCAGATTGGTGCCCGTCGTGTGGTTATCGATTCCATGTCCGGGTTCGAGATGGCGCTGGCACCGACCTTTCGGCAGGATTTCCGTGAGTCACTGTACCGGCTTGTCGGTGCGTTGACTGGCACGGGCGTCACCGTCCTCGTCACCATGGAGATCGTCCAGGGCTTCACCGACCTGCGTTTCAGTTCATACGTGATTTCATTCCTGGCGGATAACATCATCCTGTTGCGCTACGTTGAAATCGCCGGCCAGCTCCGCAGACACTTGGCGGTGATCAAGATGCGCAATAGTGACCACGCGAAGGACCTCCGCCTGTACGAGATTACCGGGCAGGGAATGATCGTGCAGGAGAGCCTGCGCGACTATCTGGGAGTCAGCAGCGGCATGGCCGAGTTGCGCGATGGTGCACAGGTGGAACCGTATCCAGGATTGACCAATCGTGAGACGGGAGTATTGCGGGCGCTGCTCGAGCTCGGGGAGACGACCGCTGAAGAGCTGATGCGTCGCGTCGGCATGCCCCCGTCCGAGCTCAGTATCGCACTCGACCGTCTCGTCAGCCTCAACTACGTGATACAGGTCGGGACGAAGCGCGCCGCGCTCTACCGTCCGGTGGCACAATACGTGGAATAGAACAGACGAATCGTCGACGGCCGTGCTTTCAGCATTCAATACACCAGGCACAGGAGATCGTATGGCACACGCCATCGCACCGTCGGAACTTCGCGATATTAACGAGCGCCTCCTCATCGCTGGACTGCGCGAACAGGAACTGGCTGGTGAGCTCCGGCGACAGCTCGCGTTTACCAGCACCATTACCGATAGCCTTGGCGAGGGGGTCTGCGCCCTCGACCGATACGGACGAATCAAGTTCGCCAACCCCGCCGTGTCCCGTATGCTGGGCTGGTCAGAGGCCGAGCTGATGGGACGGGAACTCCACGGACTGGTCCATGTCGATTGCATGGACGACTGTCTGCTGCTGCGATTGACGCGACAGCCAGACACCTGCTGGAACGACGATGATGTCTTCATGTGCCGGGATGAAACGCTACTGCCCACAGCCTACACCACGGCACCGATCGCCGGGGGAGACGAGCCAGAAGGCCTGGTCGTCGCCTTCCGTGATGTCACGGAACGCAAGCGTCGTCTGCACCAGGAACAGATCGCGCGGGCCAATGCTGAGGCGGCTATGCGGATGCGCTCGGAAACGCTGCAGATGGTTGTCCACGACCTGCGCACCCCGCTGACAACGGTCAAAGGGACCGCCCAGCTCCTGTCGCGCAATATCAGCATAGAGCGAGCCGTCGATGCGAACCAGGTCATCGATGCGCTTGGCCGCATTGATGCGGCCGCTGTTCGCATGATGGCTGTGTTATCCGAGCTGCTGGATGTTGCGCAGATCCAGGAAGGTCTATCGCTCAAGCTGCAACACCGCCCGATGGATCTAGTCGAGCTCGTGCGCAAAGTCAGCGACGATCAACAGTTGGCAACCCATCGCGTGGTGACCATCGAGTGCACTGAGCAGACCCTCGTTGGAAACTGGGACGGCCCGCGCCTTGAGCGCGTGCTGGGAAACCTGCTGAGTAATGCCCTGAAGTACAGCGAAGTCGACCTCTCGGTAACTGTCCGGCTCTGGAGCGATGACACCGCGGGCGATGAGCGATGGGCGGTCGTCGAGGTGCGCGACGAAGGCGTCGGCATTCCGGCTGCCGATCTCTCCCACGTCTTCGAACGCTTCCATCGAGGCAGTAACGTCGCGGGCAGGTTTGCTGGCACAGGACTGGGTCTGTCCGGGTCGAAGGTGATCATCGAGGAGCATGACGGCGCGATCAACGTCGACAGCATAGAAGGCGGCGGTACGACCGTCACCGTTCGCCTGCCACTCGTCTGAGTCAGCAGGAACAGCGCACTTCGCCGAGCGTGCGTTGCCTCAACCAGAACCACATAAAGCGATGGGCCGACATCTGTGTCGGCCCATCGCTTTACGGTTTCGCAGCATGGAGACACGTGAGCTCAGTCCCCTTGAGACGGCGACTGGCCCTGATCCTCCAGCTGGCGGCTGTCGTGGAGCTGAACTGGCTGGCTGCCGCGCAGTCGCAGGTTCAAGACTTCCACGAAAACTGAGAAGGCCATCGCCGCGTAGATGTAGCCCTTCGGGAAGTGCTGGCCGAAGCCCTCAGCAACGAGCGACATACCGATTAGCAGCAGGAACGACAGCGCCAGCATCTTGACGGTCGGGTGGCGATCGACGAAGGCCGAGATCGGCCCGGACGCGAACAGCATGACCCCGACGGCAATCACGACCGCCGCGATCATCACGCCAATATCGTCCGCCATGCCGACCGCGGTGATGACCGAGTCCAGCGAGAAGACGATATCCAGCACCATGATCTGAGCAATGACGCTGGCGAACGACGTGACCGCTCTCGTGCTGCCGTGCGACTCTGCTCCTTCCAGCTTCTCATGAATCTCGAAGGTACTCTTCGCTAACAGGAAGAAGCCACCACCGAGCAGGATGAGGTCCCGTCCGGAGAAATCATGGCCAAAGATCGTAAAAAAGGGATCTTCCAGCCGGATGATCCATGAGATCGACAGCAGCAGCAGGATGCGCATGATCATAGCGGCTGCGAGGCCGACCGTCCGCGCCCGCGCCCGCTGCGACTCCGGCAGCTTGCCCGCCAGAATCGAAATGAAGATGATGTTGTCGATACCAAGGACGATTTCCAGAGTCGTCAGCGTCAGTAACGCAACCCATATCTCCAGACTACTGATCCAGTCCACCGCTCACCCAGCTCCCATGCATACAGAACAGCCAATCGCCCTTCAGGTTGCGATCGGTTCGCAAGACTCCTGAAGAGCATGTGCAAGCATGCTGCCACGGTTAGATGACGGATGGGTGACGGGTACCCTCTGGGTGGGGGGGGTCAGGTTCCCGTCAGTTCCCGAGCCAGCAACGCTTGCTTGCGCTCGACGCCCCAGCGGTAGCCGGATTGGGAGCCACGTCCGGCGTGGACGACGCGGTGGCAAGGGACTGCGATCGCAACCGGATTGGTGGCACAGGCTCGGGCGACGGCGCGCACTGCCTGCGGCTGTCCGAGCGCTGCGGCGACTTCGCCGTAGGTGCGTGTCTCGCCATATGGGATGCGGCGCAGTTCCTGCCAGACACGCCACTGGAAGGCGGTCGCCTGCACATCCAGCGGGAGATCGAGTGCTGGCTGCTGGCCGGAGAGATGCGCGACGATTGCCGCGACCCATTCAGCCAGAACGCCGGACGTGTCGAGCGTGAGCTCGGCGGCGGGATACTCGGCATGCAACGCGGCAATCAGCTCGTCCCCATCATCGCCGAGATAGACGGCTGAGACACCCCGCTCGGTCGCCGCCACCAGCAGTTGTCCCAGTGGCGAATCGACGAGCGTGTAACCGATGCGCATGCCCTGACCACCGCGCTTATACACTCCCGGCGTCATGCCCAACTGTTCTCCAGCGCGCTCGTACAGACGGCTACTTGAGCCGTAGCCAGCATCGTACATTGCGGTTGTCACCGTCACATCGTCCCCTTCCTTGAGACCGGACTTGACCTCGCCGAGACGCGTTGCGTCGACATACGCGCGTGGCGATATGCCGAGCACGCGCTTGAATGTGCGTTGCAGGTGATACGGTGACACACCTACGGCATCGCCCAATTCCGCGAGCGTGACGGTCCGGTCGAGGTTGGCATCCAGATACTGTCTGGCGCGTTCGGCGACCTGGGAGGCGGGCGCGGTATCGTCGTCGGGTTTGCAACGACGACAGGCGCGAAACCCGGCGAGACGTGCCTCAGCTGGCTGGGTGAAGAAGACGACGTTCTGGCGGAGCGGACGTTTTGCAGGACAGGTCGGGCGGCAGTAGATGCCAGTCGTCCGCACTGCCAGCACGAACTGACCGTCGAAGCTCGCGTCTCGGCTCACCACGGCATCCCAGCTCACGTCATCGTTGATTGTGGATCGTTCCCCTGGACTCTTGTCGGATGTTGATGTCAACACAAACGCACCTCCCTCTTTCTATTGAACATCGTAGAGGATAGGTGCATGGTCGACTATCCGCCCCTTGCGCTCAAATGTCGAGCGTCACGATTGGATCGCGCGACCAATGCGGCACAGGGACGCGAAGCATCGCGTCCCTGCTACGGGTCAAGGTGAACAACTGCGTGCCGCAGGTGGCTCTGGGCGACGGCGAGCCATGTGGGGAAGGCTAGTCGGCGGCCATATCCTCGAAGAAGACGCGACAGCCGTTGATTTCCAGGCCGTGCAGCAACATGCCCGACACGCCGCCGTAGAAGCGCGCAGTGTCACCGACACGTGGGATGCATTCATCCGCGCCGGCGATCCAGTAGGTCATACGCACACCGCGTGCGTCCTCGACCTCGATGCTCCAGCCATCCTCGGAGCGAATCACATCGGTGACAATGCGCGGGTCCGGTGCGGGGACGAACGCAGGCGTGTGGGCGGAATAGGATGCGCGACTCATTGGCATTCTCCATTTGGACATGCGAGACAACGAAGGCGGCCAGATTGTCGACCGGCGACGCCTCAGATATCTACTGTGACGGAGCGAGTCCTATCCGTACAGGGACAAAAGTGCTAGTTCGTCGCAACGGTGTGTAGCCTTCCACGTACGATTTACACGTCACGAAGCAGCCGCTGCACGACTACCCGCCTCCACCGCCACATACCTGACACCTGAGAGTGTCAGGTATGTTCTTCGTCTCGTTCACCACTGCGCGCCCGCCAGGGCCAGCGCCCCTCGATCTCAACCACGAGCGACCAGCTCAGAAAGGTGCGAATAACGACGAGCAATCCGAGGATCTGGAGGTTCTCCAGCGTCGGCTCCAGGGCAACCGTGCGGACGATATCCGCCGCGACCAGCATCTCCAGGCCGAGCAGCAATGTCTTTCCAATTGACACTTTGAACTCGCCGTATGGCCGTTCATCATCCTGCTGGCGCAGACTGCGGAAGACGTAGCGTCCGCCAGCGTTCACCAATCGGACGATGATGAACGCGACAGCAAATAGCTCGATCGCAAGGGCTGCGTACTCGATCCATTGCAGCAAGGTGTCCGTTGTCCCTGAGGCGTCCGTTTCTATCTGCCCGAGCATCACCCATACCTATCCCGCTGCTGTTGCTGCGCTACGACCTGCTTCACCAGCATCGCACCCCGGATGCCAGTACACACGATGGCAGCTCAGCAGCAGAGAGGGTTGCGAGATCGTGCGATTGCCCTATGCTACTGGCGGTGTGGGGCGTGTGGCGCGAGCTACGAAGTAACGTCGTTGCCGCGATATAAACGGCAGGGGGCGATGTGCCGGGCCAGCTTTGCCCGATCGTCCGAACTTGGGATGACCTGGAACGAGCGATCTGGGCGGGATTCACCTGCGCGACCCTCAACTCGGCCGACGCGCCGATCCGCGTGCCCCATGGCGCTGAGCCGTACGACTTCGCACGCCTGACGATCTACGTCAAAGGATCGACTATCGGTCCGGCTCTGCTGGATCGAAATGGGCAAGATCCTGATGGTCTCCAGACCTTCACGGCACCTGCACTGAGTCGAGCGGAGATGTCGATTGCTGTCGATATCTCGACATCGGCCGATGGTCGAACGATCGAGTTCCGTTCGGCGCAGCATAGAGAAGCCTTCCGCGCGTTGCAGGGCTGGTCCCGTGCCAATACCGCACTCATTGAGAAGCGCTTCGATCGGCTGGAGTCCGGGCAGGACGATCGCGGGTGGGTTATTCGCGTCTATCTGACCAGCCACATCCGCTGAACGAGCCTACCCCCGAAAACATGCGTGCGCTGTCGACCATCTACCCCTTGCGCTACTCCGCCTAGTGTAAGTACACTGTGAACGTACATATCGCAATGTGCAATCTGATGTGTCTCGTCGCCCACGTTCCCTGCGAAGTTAGCCCGTGTCTCAATGCTGAGGTGGCCCTTCCGGGAGCGTGTGAACTGACGAAGTCGAAGGAGCACCGTCAATGCAGCCACAACGGCACATGCCTCGGACACGGCGCCATCCGCGTTCACTCTCACGTACGCGGTATGTCACGATCGCGCTCTGTCTGGTATTGATCGGCAGTATGCTGATCGCCCTGCCCGCCCTGCCCGCAGCGGCGGAACCCGGGGATACCGCTATCGTGGCGAATACTGCTGGCGACGGGCTCAACCTGCGCGAAAGTCCATCGACAGATGCATCCGTGATCGGCGGTATGCCCGAAGGAGCCAGTGTCGACGTCGTGGGGGACGATGTCTTCGATGCCAGCGGCCTGGCCTGGATGAATGTCTCCTATTCCGGGATGACCGGCTATGCCGCCGCCGATTATCTGAGCCTGACAAGCAGCGGCGAGACGCCCATCGAACCCGGTCCTGTGCCTGGGCCGTCCGGCCTTGTCTCAATCGACGCCTGGGCGTCGGTGACCGGTACCGGCGGCGACGGTGTCAACGTGCGCGAGGGACCGAGCACTGACAATGCCGTCATCACCGGTGCT
>Ga0136611_10002649_pt1 | contig 12472 bp, 12 predicted proteins | sample AntDrymUQ2232306_2_FD_106645 | JGI IMG/M metagenome (GOLD analysis project Ga0136611, IMG submission 106645) | Polar desert sand microbial communities from Dry Valleys, Antarctica - metaG UQ223 (23.06) | ecosystem: Environmental > Terrestrial > Soil > Desert | place: Antarctica: Dry Valley... | reverse complement strand
CTCTCCGAACATGAAGAAGTCGTCGTTGCCGACGGAGGCGGCATAGCCCTGCAGGGCCGGCCCGAAGCGCTTCCAGAAGTCCAGGTTCACGTGCTTGACCGTGTCGATGCGGAACCCGTCGACGCCGGCCTCCTGCACCCACTTCGAGTAGATGTCGATCATCCCCTTGACGACCTCGGGACGCTCGGTCCACAGGTCGTCGAGCGCCTGCTTGTCGCCACCCGGGAAGTCGCCGTACTCGCTGTCCTCCCCGGCGAAGGTCGAGGTGCCGCGGTTGTGGTACATCGTCGGGTCGTTCAGCCAGGCCGGGACCTTCACGTTCGCCTGACCGGCTGGGACGACGGGCTCGTACGGGAACGAGCCCTTGTCGACCGCCGGGAAGCGGTCGCCGAGGGTGTAGTCGCGGTCGTCGAACGAGTTGCCGGCGGTGTCGCGGTAGGGCGCCTCGGCCTTGCTCCTGTAGGGCACCGTCCGGTTGTCGGTCCCGGTGTAGACCTCGTCGCGGTAGCCCTGCACATCGGCCGTGTGGTTGGTGATGATGTCGAAGAAGACCTTCATCCCGCGGGCGTGCGCGAGGTCGATGAACTGCTTGAGCTCGGCGTTGCTGCCCAGGTGCGGGTCGATCTGGGTGAAGTCGGTGATCCAGTAGCCGTGGTAGCCGGCGGACTCCTTGCCCGCTGAGCCCTGGACCGGCTTGTTCTTGAACGACGGCGTCATCCAGATCGCCGTCGTCCCGAGGCCCTGGATGTAGTCGAGCCGCTTGATGATCCCGGCGAGGTCGCCCCCGTGGAAGAAGGCCTTGTCCGCGGGGTCGAGCCCGTTCTGCAGCTTGCCGCCGGCGAAGCCTCCCGTGTCGTTGGCCGTACGACCGTTCTCGAAGCGGTCCGCCATCAGGAAGTAGAACTGCTCCCGGGTCAGGTCCGCGCGCAGGCTGGTGCCCCCGAGGGCGGCGTCGCTGGGCTGCAGCCCCGGGGCAGGCGTGGCAGGCGCCACCCGGGTCCGGTGGGTGACGTGGTCGTAGCTGAAGCGCAGTGATGCGGGCTGGGTGAGCACCAGCGGGATGTTGTCGCCGTTGCTGACCCCGCCCGCGCCGTAGTTCTGGTCCCAGCCGCCGTTCAGCCGCACCTTCAGCTCGTACGCCCCGGCGGGCAGCGTCCCGGTCAGGGACCAGCTCCCGTCGGCGCCGGGCACGAGGTCGGTGCGGGTGCAGCCCTCGTCCCAGTCCCCCTCGCAGCCCAGCTCGGACATCAGCGAGCCCATCAGCGTGACGCGCTCGGGCACAGGGGTGTGATCGGCCAGGGCGCTCCCCGGCGCCAGGCCGACGGCAGACGAGGCGGCGAGCGAGCCGACGAGCAGCACCGCGAAGGCACGGCGTCGGAGCAGCATGAGGGGTCTCCCGTCTTCGACGCACGGGGAAGTGTGTCGAATCGGACTTTAGCCCCATCAGTGACAGGCGTCACAACCCGGGCGCGGGAACGCCGGCTCTGTCCGGCGACGTCTCCGATAAGGCCAGCAGCAAGAGCTCGGTGAGGCGGGGCGGGGTCTGGACCGCCATGCCGTCTCGGAGCGTCTGCGGACACAAGCCCGCCCCAGCGCACCCGTCGATGGTCCGGGCGGCGAGGGTGACGATGTGCTTCAGCGTCTCGTCCAGCGTCCCCGGAACGCACAGCACCCTTGCGATCCGGGTCAGGTGCAGCGCGAGCTCGCCCGCTGGCTCGGTGGCTGTCTCCGCCTTGTCCCGTTCTGTCACCGGGCTCCGTCTGCCGTCTCATTTAGAGACGTGCCGCCATGCGCCGGTGATTGGCGGTGGGCTGGTCGCCGTCGCGGCCGCGGCGTACTGTGGAACCCGTCTTCGACACAGAGGACACGGCTCGCTCCCCTCGATCGGTCTGCCATGATCGAACTCGCCAGATGACCTCCCAGGCAGTGCAGTTCAGCGGCACGGTCCGCCGCGACGGCGACCGTGTGCTCGTGATGCTCGCTGGCGGGATCGACATCTCCACGGTGTCCCAGTTCAGCGACCTGATGGACCAGGCCGTGGCCTTCGGCGCGCGCCGGGTCACGGTGGACGTCGCCGGCATCGACTTCCTCGACGCGCAGGCTTTCCACATCCTGGTCATCACCTCGGAGCGGCTGCGCATGGCCGGTGCGAAGCTGGATGTACGCGCCGCCACGCCACGCCTGTACCGGTTGTTCCAGATCACGGATCTGCTCGAGGCGCTGGGTGTGGAGCAGCCCCGGCCCCATCCCGCCCTCGTCGGCATGGTTGCGGCCCTCAGCACGATCCCGGCCACGCGAGATGTCCTCGACGCCGCGCTCAAGCTGGTCGTCACGATGGCGCAGGCGGTCGTCTCCGGTGCGGACGGCGTGAGCATCACCCTTCCCCGGCAGGGGCAGCTGGGTACCGTGGCTGCAAGCAACGACGTCGTCCTGGAGATGGACCACGACCAGTACGACACCGGGCAAGGGCCGTGCCTCGACGCAGCTACTGAGGGCGAGCGGTTCTTCATCGACGAGCTGAACGCCGAAGTGCGTTGGCCCGCCTTCGTGCCCCGAGCCCAGGCCCGCGGGATCAAGAGCATCCTGTCCACCCCGCTCGTGTCTGCCGGTACGCCTGTCGGGGCTCTCAACGTCTACTCCCGGACCGCCGGCGCCTTCGCGGTGCACGAGAAGCAGTGGACCGATCAGTTCGCCGCGGAGGCGTCCCTCGTCGTTGCGGCCACCCACCTGGGTGAGTCTGTGCCGCCACTGCAGGAGCAGGTCAACCAGGCGCTGCTGTCCCGCGAGTCGATCGCCCTGGCCCAGGGCGTGGTGATGCAGCGCGACGGCGTCGCTGCGGAGGCAGCCCACCGCACCCTGCGCAACCACAGCCGGCGTACCGGCACACCGCTGCGGCTCGTGGCGGAGGAGCTCGTGGCCGGGCACCGACACGCCATTACGCCTGCATCAGGGGACACCAGCCCCCGTGTCTGAACTACCTGACTCAGGCCTCGACCTGGCCCGCCGCGACGCAGGACTGAGCATGTCGGACCTGTTCGTACGGTACTTCGGGCTGGGGGGCATGACGCCGGCCCTGGAGATGGAGGCAGTGGTCCACGGCGCCCTCGCCACGAGTCCGGAGGACCGTGACCGCATGGTCCATGCCCTCAACGAGCGTTTCACCGAGCTGGGCCGCAACCACCCGGTGCCCTACTCCGAAGACGAAAGCAAGACCGGGTGACCCGACGATCGCCAGCCCACCTGTGGCCCGATTCGGAGTACCGGACACGGGAGGCCATCGACGCCGTCCTTGGCGCTCCTGCGGACCGACAGGGTTATCGGGCAGGAGAACCGCAGCTCAGAGTTCGTAGGGGGGGCGAGCCGGCCTGTAAGCCGGGTTCTGTACAGATGCGTGGCATTAGGGCTCTGACCTGCGGTTTTAGCGTTACGAAGATCGCCTGGGCCGTCTCTGGGCCGTCAGAGCCGGAGCCAAGCCGACGTCCACGGCGGTCCGTGACCGGTCCTCGGTGTCCGGCCACAGGTGCGCGTAGGTGTTCAGCGTCTCGTCCGCGGTGGCGTGCCCCAGCCGGCTCTGCACGACCTTGACGCTCTCGCCGCCATCGATCAGCAGCGAGGCGTAGAAATGCCGGAGCTGGTGAAAGTGCGTGCCGGTCGGCAGCCCGACGGCCGCTACCGCAGGTGTCCAGACACGGCGGTGGAACCAGGTGCGACCCAGCGCCTTGCCGCGGTCGTCGGCGAACAGCAGCTCCACCGAACGGCCCCGTGCATCGTCGGTGAGGGCCGCCGGGAACGCCGCGACGTGGTCGGACAGCGCCTGCAGGACGACGTCGGCCATCGGCACGCTGCGGTAGCTGGCGTTGGTCTTGGGTGGAGCCAGGTAGGGCGGCGCGCCAGGCATGAGCACCAGCTGCCCGTCCACCGTCAGCATTCGGCGCAGGAAGTCGACCCGGTCCCGGCGCAGCCCGAGCACCTCCCCTTGGCGCAGGCCCGTGCCAGCGGCGCAGACCAGTAGCGCCCGGTAGCGGTCGGGCACGGCCTCAGCCAGCGCGGCGACGGCCTCGACGGGTAATGGATGGACCTGTGAGGGAGGCGCTTTCGGCAACGTGATGCGCTCGCACGGGCTGACGGCAATGACGCGGTCGGCCACGGCAGAGCGGAAGATCATGCGCAGCACGGAGTAGACGAGGGTGGTCGTCGAAGGCGCCAGTACAGCCGAACGGGACTTGACCCAGCCCTGGATCTCCGAGCGGGTGACGGCGCCCATGGGGCGATGCCCGAGCAGCGGCAGGATGTGGTTGCGCAGGTGGGAGTCGAAGGCCGCTTCCGTGGTCCGCCGGTGCACCTGGGCCGCCTGCCAGGTCGCCGCGTACTGACCGACGGTGATCCGGCCCGCGGACGGGTCGACGTACAGGCCCCGAGACTTGTCGCTCTCGACGCCGGCCAAGAACTTCTCGGCGTCGGTCTTACGGGCGAAGGTCCGAGCCCGTTCCTGACCGTTGGGGTCGAAGTAGCGGGCGCGCCAGCGCTCCCCCTTGCCGTACCGGTCGGATCGGACGCGGGTTCCCTGGACGACCTTCTCCCATCGGTCCTCGATGTGCGCCACAGCGGCTCCTCCGGTCTGCGCGAGCGAAGCTGCCTCAGGCGTCTGTCAAGGCCAGGGCTGCTGTTGCGATGACGGTAGAGCGGCCTACCGACGACGTCGCACCGTCTGCGGCTCCGCAGAGATCAACAAGCTCGGTCGTCGGCTTCTTGGCGGCTGGCCTCGATGTAGGCGTCGAGGTCGTGGCTGTCGATGCGGATGTGCTTGCCGAGCTTGATGACGGCGATGCGGCGTTCGGCGCGTAGGCGCCGGATGAAGCGGGGGGTGGTGCCGAGGCGTTCGGCGGCCTGGTCGACGGTGAGCATCATCGGATCTCCTGGAGGCTCTGTTGGTGGCCTGCCGGTGCTGCCGGTGGCCGCGAGGCTCCGTTGATCCCACGCCGCGTCGGCACCGTTAACTGCCCCGAAACCGCTGCCCTGTAGCGGTTCTGGTCCGCACAAGGTCGCCCAGGGTCGCCGCGTGCCGCCTGGTGTCGTGCAGGGTGCGGCCGTCCGGCTCGGCGGAGGTGAAGCGTGACATAACTGTGACCGTCCGGAAGGCCGGAGAGCCTGCTCGACGGGCGTCGTGGGTCACCGGCTCAGTCCACCGTCGAGGTCACGCTCGGCGCCTCGGTAGGGCTCGCGCCCGCCTGGCAGGGCGAGGGTGGTCAGGTCGTGGTCGCCGCCCGGCGCCGGCCAGGGCCGGGCCAGCTCGCCGGCACGGCCCAGGTCCCACCGGTCCGGGCGCGAGCGGTGCGGCCCGGACAGGTCGCTGGCCTGGCGCTGCCGGGTGTGATGGGCGGCCTGACGGGTGAGCCGGTCGACCTCGGCGGTCAGAGTGGCCACAGTCGGCTCGCTGCGCCGCAGCTCCTGCTCGCTGCTGAGCATCGTGTCGGTCAGGGCACGGCGGCGCCCGCGGGCCCACCGGGGCAACGCCTCGAGCTCCTGGCGGTTCTGCCGCAGGGCGCGGTGCAGCGCGTCGCGGTCGGTGCAGCTGCTCACGTTCGACCTGGCACTGCTGGAGCTGCTGGACGACCCGGGCGTGCTCGGGAAGCAGCGGTCGGGTCTGCCGGCGCTCGCGTTGCGCGGCGGCCGCCTCGCGGGCGGCGACCTCACGGGCGGCGGCCCGTTCGGCGGCCTGCTCGGCCGCTCTCTGGTTCTGGCGAGCAGTGTGTGCGGCCAGGGCCTGGGCTTGGGCGTGGGTGCGGGCGTGTTCGAGCGCGGTGTGGGCGGCGTCCTGCGCGCCGCTGCGCCCGAGCGCGGCCGCGAGCACCCGCACGGCCTGCTCCTGCGGGTCGTCGACCGCCCCCGGGGGTCGCTGGTGCCCGTTCCCGTGCCCGTGGTTGTGGTCGTCGTCGGTGCTGGTGGGGTCGGGGGTGATGTAGGCGTGGTTGCCGTGCCGGCCGCGGGTCATCGCGACGTACAGATGCTCCCGGTCCATCCCCGGGCGGACCAGCACGATCCCGAGGTCGGCGGTCGCGCCCTGGGCGGCGTCGATCGTGGACGCCCAGCCGTACTCGGCGTGCTCGGCCAGGTAGGCGGCGGGCAGCACGGTCCGGCCGCGGCCGGTGAGGTCAGCCACGATCAGGCCGTCCTGCGGCCCGGGGCCCAGGACCTGGTAGCGGTCACCGTTGCGGACATGGCCGTCCCCGACGATGAGCCGGCGGTCGTTGCGTCGGGCCCGGAGCACATCCCCGGCCTGCCACTCCCGGCCCCCAACCTCGGTGACCGGTCCGGTGACCTGACCGGCTGCGAGCGCGGCCGCGCGGGCGCGCAGGTTCAGCGCGTCGACGTCCTGGCGGGTCCGGGCCAGCATCAACGCGTCCTGCCCTTCGGCGCGCGCGGCAGCCCAGTGCGCGAAGACGCCGTCGAGGGCGGCGTCACCGTCGGTGCAGGGGTGCAGCCGCCCGCCGAGGCGGTAGGCGGCCAGCGCGCCGGGCTGGCCTGCCCGCAGCGTCAGCGACGCCTGGCGTTCCCAGGGCTGGCTGAACCGGTGGATCTCAGCCAGCTCCACGCCGTGCCCGGCACGGGCGAGGGCGGCGAGCATCCCGCCCGGCCCGTTGACCACCCCGATCTGCGCGGGGTCCCCGACCAGCACGACCTTCGCCCCTGCCCGCGCGGCCGCGGTGATGAGCGGGTCGAGGTCCGGGTGCCGGCCATCGACGCCTCATCCACGATCACGACCGTCCGGTCGTCCAAAGCCGTCGCCCCCTGCGCGCCGGTTGGATCACTGTGATGGGTGTGCAGCCACTTGGCCAGCGTGTCCGCCGGGCCGCCGGTGGCGGTGGCGAGCTCGGCGGCGGCGCGGGCGGACGGCGCCAGCCCGACCACCCGATAGCCGGCGTCTTGCCAGGCGCGGGCGGCGGCGCCCAGCGTGCTGGTCTTGCCCGCCCCAGCCGGCGCGGTCAGGACCGACAGGACCCCGCCCGCGGCCAGGTGCAGCACCGCCCGGTACTGGCTCGGATCCAGCCCTCCGTCACGGCCCATCGGCATGAGCGAAGCGTGCGGAACCTGCCCGTACCCGCCGCGCCGTCCGCGGGCAGCCACGTCCAAGATCCGGGCCTCCGCGGCCAGGACCTGCATAGTGGCGTAACGAGCATCCGAGGCGCGTCGCGTCACCGCGACGCTCTGACCTCCGATCGGGACCGCGTCATCCAGACCGAGCGCGATCTCGGTGAGCTGCTCGACCCGCGCGACGACCTCGGCCGCACTCAACCCGGTCGTGGGCAGCAGCGCGGCGACCTGCCCGGCGACAGCGGCGCGAGAGAACACCGCCCGCCTGGTCCCCGCCGCCTGCAACGCCCCAGCCGCCATAGCTACCGGCAACACGTTGCCGTCCGCCGGCAAGGCGTCGCCGTCTACCGGCAGACCGTCGCCGTCCGCCGGCAACACGCTGCCGCGCGCCGACAAGAGCGCTACGGGTTGATGCGGGCCGTGTCGGTCGGTGCCGGGGACCTGCGGTCGGTTCGGCTCGGCAAGACCCGACCTGCCGGCAAGGTCGGTCGGCAAGACCCGCTGCTCCTGCCCGCCGCTTACCGGGCGCATCCGTAGCCGCACCGCCCGGCGGAGCCTGTCGGGCGTCCAGCCGGCCTGGGTGGCCTCGGCCGTCCAGGTCGTGTGCAGCGCGGACAGCTCGGGGTGCTGCTTGCGGGCGCGGGTCTTGAGCACCGCGGTCTTGACCACCCCCACCCGCCCCGACGAGCTCAGGGTGCGGCCAAGAAGCTTTTCGTACTCGGCTATTTTCGGGCCGGCCTCAGCGTCGATGTTCGCCGTGCGTTTGCTCCACAACCCCAGCAGCTCACTGGGCACCCCGGCAATATCGGCCTACCCGTTCTCGTTTACCTCAATGAAACGTCACGCCCAAGCGCTGGTGCATTTCGTTGCGCAAAGCGGCCTGATAGATCATCCCGGCGCTCTTCTTGTGATGGAACAGTTCGGTGGCGTCCAGGGTGCGCCACCGACCGTCCTCACAGCGGACCTTGTTCAGCACCAGCGCGTGGGTGTGCAACTGCGGGTCGCCGGCCCGGCTAATGCGATGGTCGAACACCGCCGCGGCCAGCCCCGCCGAGCCGACCTGCTCCACCCCGTCGGTCCCGCGCCGCGACAGCGCCGCATGGGCGTCCAGGTAGCCCAGGCCGGCGCGGACCGCGGCGCGGTGCGCCGCCATCGCCTCGGCCGCCGTCGCCTGATTCCCCAGCGCCCATAGCGCACTGACGCTCTTCGGCGCGGAGAACGTCAGGTCGAACCCGGTCACCCCATCGGTGCGCCAGGCCCGCCCCAGCCGGCTGCCGGTGATCGGGTGCAGGCCGCGGGCGAACAACGCCTCCAGCTCTCGCTCGCTCACCACAGCGCCCGGCTCGAGCCCCAGTTGCTCCAGTCCCCGGCCGTGCCAGCGCCCCGGTGCCTCACCCACCCCCAGGTAGTACTCGCTCGCCTGGCAGGCGACCCCGGCGGTGTAGTACCGCCACGAGCTGGTGCCGATCTTGGCCGAGCTCAACACCGCCCCCACCCCTCCCGCCACCCGGCAACCAGACCGCGTCACCGTACATTCGAAGAATGCACATGTCTGCAGCTCCTCCGCCTTTGCCTGAACCGTCTTCGCGTGGTTCGTGCAAGCAGGGTCAATAACGGTAGCGAAACGGATAGCAGCGGACAGGAACGGCTAAGAATGGAGCGAGGTGCGAGAGATTTTGCGGGAGCGACTGATGGCGACGGTGCGCACAGCACGGGCAAGAGGCGGCAAGGCCTTACGGCCAGCAAGCCGTTCGTGGCCGCCGCGGCCCGCCACCCAGGAGCGCAGCCTCAGCGCGTAGCCCCGACTCCCGTGGCCGACCCAAGTCACCAGGACGGGCCCAAGAGCATCATCAGGTGATGGCGCCGTCCGCCTTAAGAATGATCTTGACTAGCGGCATAGCTACGATGTGAGCGACGCCGCAGAACCGCAGGTCAGCTCATGGGGCTGGGCCTCCACGTCGGGCCTGATCGGCGTGTGCCCGCATCACATCACCGCGGCCGTTGATCCTGTCCCGGCGCTGGCGACCAGGGGCACGCCGACCTGTCAACGCTGGGGTGGTGCTGCTCCTGATGGGTATCGCGTGCATCGGGGAGGGAGCGCGTATGACGTTCGGACTCGTGCTCGGGGCGGGGGGGCAGGCCGGGGAGGCGTTCCACCGCGGCGTCCTGCGGGCCATGATCGACCTGGGTTTCGACCCGAGGCGAGCCGACGTAGTCGTTGGTACGTCAGCAGGGTCGATGGTGGCGTCCTCCCTGCGCAGGCATAGCCAGCCGCCAGGGTCGGAAGCTGACGCGGCACATCGGCTGCACCCCCGCAGCAGCCGCTCCTCGGCCCTCCGCCTCGTCCGACGGCCGCGGCAGGCGCTAAACGCGCTCCTGCTGGCGCCGGCGTTCACGAGCGGTCGGCAGTCGGTGGAGTTTCTGCGCGAAGGACTGACCGGTAAGCACCGGCGGTGGCCGCTTGCGGAACTGTTCATCGTGGCAGTCCGTCGCCGCGACGGCCGGCGCGTCGTCTTCGGCGCACCCGGCGAGCCGCACCCCGACGTCGGGGCCGCCGTCGCCGCGTCGTGCGCGATCCCGGCGTACTTCACGCCTGTCACGATCGACGGCGTCGCGTACGTCGACGGCGGGCTGCACTCACCGACCAATGCCGACGTCCTGGCCGGCAAGAAGCTCGATGTTGTGATTAGCAGCCCGATGTCGATGCAGCCGCGCTCGGTCAGCCGGCGGTGGGACCTGCCGTTGCGGATGCTCTTCCACGGCTACCTGGTCGAGGAGATGTGGGTCCTGCGCCGTCGCCGTACACAGGTGGTGACCATCGAGCCGGACCGGGCGGTCCTGGCGGTGATGGGCATCAGCATGCTGGACGGCCGGCGCACCGACGAGATCGAGGAGCGCGCCTCCGAGCTCGCCCGGTTGCGGTTGCGCGCGGTCCCCCTCGCTCGCGCCGTCCGCCGCTCTGCATGATCTGGCGGACCCCTGGGGTTTTGCCGACATGCGCTGCGCAGTCTTTACACATCCGCGGAGGGGGTCTTGGCTCGGCCGTCAAGTCGGTCTACGTAGGAGCGCAGAGGTGCCGGCACTGAAGGCAGGTAGCGAGCACGGCGCAGGTGAGGCGGCCGCTGTCGCCGGCACGGCAAAGGAGGAGGCGTCGCACGTCGCCTTGACCGCGGTGGGGGCGGCGGGGGACGTGGCCAGCACTGATAGCAGGAGGTGGGCAACGCCCTGGCGGAAGGCCTTGAATACGCGAAGCACTTGACGAACCAGGTGAAGGAGCAGGCCGGGCATCAGCTGTCGACGGGGAGCAGAAGCTCACCCGCAGCTGGGGCGGGTGTCCCAGCAGCCCGCCGACGGCAACACGTCCGGCGTCGTGTGCTGGGTCGTCTCCCAGGCCGGCCAGCGCGTAAGGGCCCCTGGCGGACCGGCTCGAGCAGCGCGGTCCGGAGGGGGTCCTGACGGACCTGCAGGACTACGCCCGGCGCACTCCCGGCACGCTACTGACCGGCATGGCGGCCACCGGCCTCCTGACCGGCCGGATGGTCAGGCGCCTGCAGAGCGGCACCCCGTCCGCGCTCACGGCCGATCGCGTCGTGCTGACGGACGTTGGAGGCTTTGTGCGCCCGCAGCCATGACCCGAACGGCGACGGTGCTCGCGTCCCGTCGAACGGTAACCGGCAGCGCCGGCTCGCAGCAGGGCGGTGTCGCGATGCTGTCCGGAAGCTCACGTATCCGGCTACTCCCCACCGGGCAGCCCTCGGCCATGCGATTCGACACCACCGGCCCGGCCGATACGGCCGTACGGCCGGGGCCCGAAGACCGGCAGCCGCTGGTCGCCCCGCTCCTCGACGCCGGTGGCGGCCTGGCGGACATCTTGCGCACCAGGCTAAACCGGCTGTGGGTCGACTCGCGCATGCGCGCCGTCGCCCAGGCCCGCGTCGAAGGTCCCGCCCTGCGTGCGCTCGCCGGCGCGAGGACGGCCGGGCGGGCGCTGGAGATCGGCTGCGGCCGCCGGGGCACCGGAATCCGTCTGGCGCTCAACTTGCTTGGGGCCGAGCACGTCGACGCCATCGACCTTCATACCGACAGCGTCCGCGCGGTAAGCCGGGCGACCGCCGACCTGGCTGACCGGGTCCGGGTGTCGGTCGGGGACGCCCGCGCCCTGGCCTGCCCCGACGCCGCGTATGACACGGTCTTCAGTTACCACCTGCTGCATCACACCCCGCACTGGCGAACAGCGGTGCGCGAGGCCGCGCAGGTCCTGCGCCCGGGTGGCGCCCTGCTGCTGTGCGACATGACGGCGCGTTTCGTGGACCACCCAATCATGCGGTTGCTGAGCCGCCACCCGCACGACGGCGACCGGCCCACCCCCGACGCGCTGGCGGACGCCGTCGCAGCTGCTGGACTGGTGCTGGTCGGCCAGCGGACGCGCTACCTGGGCTGCTGGACGGCGCTGGTCGCCGTGCGGCCGTGACCGGTCACCCGGAGCCGCTCGGCGGGCTGGTCCGCGCCGTCGGCTGGGCCTCGCTGGCGCTGGCCGGTGTCGCCGTCGTCGCACCGCGACTGCTGGCCGGCACCCTCGGCCTGCGCGACCCGGGCGCCAGCGCGGTCCCGGTGCTGGTGCGTCTCGTGGCCGCCCGCCAGGCCAGCCTCGGCCTGGCATTGCTGACCCGCCGCCCGACCCCGGTGCGGCGCTCCGCCGACCTGTTCCTCCCACTGACGGCCCTTGACGCCGCGGCCGTCGTTCATGGCGTGCGCAACGGGGCGCTGGACCGGCGGGCCGCCGCCGCTGCCGCAGCCGTGCTGACGGTCAACGCCTGGGTGGCTCGACGTGCCAGGGCCTGACCGTCCCCTGCTCGGCGCGCTGCGACAGCTGCGTCACGAACGCCGGGGGATGCTGCTCGCCGGCATCGCCATGGCCCTGGTGCTCGCCCCGCTCGACCTGGCCCGCCAGCTCCCGGTGCGCGACGACCCGTCGAGATTGGCTGCCCTGCTCGTCGACCTTGTCGGCGTCGTCGTCGCCGCCCTCGGCCAGCTCGTGCTGGTCGGTGTCGCGGCCGGCGCACGACCCGCCGGTTGGCTCCCCGTCGGCGCCGCCCACGTCGGGCGGGCGCTGCGCGCGCACCCGCGGGCGCTGATGGCCGGCCTGGTGGCCGCCGGTGCGGTGTCGGCGTGCGTGACGATCCCGGTGTCCGTCGCCGCCCTCGGAGCGACCCAGGTCCTGGGCCCGCTGCAGAGCCCGTCGACGTCCGCCCTGCTGGTCGCCACTGCCGGCGACGCGGTGGCGACAGCCCTGACGGCGCCGTACTTCGCGGTGCTGGCAGCCGGTCTCGGAGCGCGCGTCAGGGCGTGAGGACGACCTTGACGCAGCCATCGGACTTGT
>Ga0136611_10002648_pt1 | contig 12472 bp, 13 predicted proteins | sample AntDrymUQ2232306_2_FD_106645 | JGI IMG/M metagenome (GOLD analysis project Ga0136611, IMG submission 106645) | Polar desert sand microbial communities from Dry Valleys, Antarctica - metaG UQ223 (23.06) | ecosystem: Environmental > Terrestrial > Soil > Desert | place: Antarctica: Dry Valley... | reverse complement strand
ATGGTCATCGCGTTCACGATGACCGGCATCAATACCGGCAGCTACCACGGCGTGAAGGCCAATTGCGCCGGGATCGCCGTGCCAGGCGTTGCCTACGTGCAACTCGGCGACGCTGGCGTGGTCGAGCAATGGATCGATTATGACGGCGACACCGTGGCCAACCAGATTGCGGCTGTCAACCTTCTCGACCCCGACGACCGCCCGGGTTGCGCCGGCCAGGTCCAGGCAAAGGCGGTTCCCATCTACGAGGCGCCGCCCTCATGCCTGAGCGCGAACGAGTGCGAAACAGCCTGGTGATTTCCTCGCCTTCAAGACGGCCGGGCGGCCGACCGTCGCCCGGCAGACCAACCTTCTTCATCCAGAAAGGACACGCCATGAACACCCGCCACCCTGGTTCCATCCACCTCCTTCGGACCACGCTCGTACTCGTCATTGCTTCGTTCCTGCTCACCGCTGGTCACGCCAGTGGCCTCGCCCAGACTGACAGCCGGCCGATGGCCGTCCAGTACTTCGACCGCATGCTCGGAAACGTCAATCTGGATACGGCCGCGGCCATCGTCAGCCAGGACGCCCTGCTCCACACGCCCGAAGGTTCGTTCCAGGGCCAGGACGGCGCCCTTCACTTCGCCGCCGGACTGCGGGGTTCGTTCTCCAGCCTGGAGTTCACCATCGAGAACGCGGCGGAGGTGGGCGACCTGGTGGTGGTGCGTTTCACCATGACCGGTACCCACACCGGGCCGTACCTGGGATTGCAGGCAAACTGTGCCGGGATCGCCGTGCCGGGCATGGCCATATTGCGGACCAGTGATGCTGGCATGACCGAACAGTGGATCGACTACGATCGCCAAACCGTGATCGAGCAAATCCACGCGTTCAGCCGGTTCGATGCTGGTGAGGGCACTGCCTGCACCGGCGGCCAGCCGATCGCCCCTTCCGGCGCCCCGGCCTGCCTAAGTGCCACCGAATGCGAGACCCCCTTCTAGGCTCCGCGACATCGGCGACAATCGCAGGACATGCAAGGCAATGTGCCCGTGGAGATCCCTCCACGGGCACATTGCGTCGGGTCGGCCAATCCAGTGGGTCAGCGCGTGTCACGATGACGACGCGAATCCCTGGCGCACGGACTGCGAGCGACCAGCTTCCCGTGCCGAGCTCAGGCCAACCAGGTTTCCTGGCGCCAGGCCATGTCCCAGAAGGCGAGCTCGTAGCGGCTGGACGTGATGAAGGCCCGTTCCACGCGGCTGGAACGATCGGGCGAGAGGCTCTGGCACGCGTCATCGAGCAGGGACCGGCACCACATCGCAAGCTCGGCGAACTCCGGATCGGCGTAGACGTTGATCCACCGGCGGTAGCGGTCATCGGTGGGCAACCCCCGCCTGGCGAGCACCGTTCCAACCTCGCTATACCCCCACATACAGGGCAGCAGGGCGCCGAGCAATTCGGTGTAATTGTTGGTGGTCGCGGTCCGGAGCAGAAAATCAGTGTAGCCCTGGGTCGTCGGCGCCTTGGTGGTCTGTTCCAGATCGACTGGCGTGACCCCGAACTCGGCACAGTACGAGCGGTGGAGTTCCATTTCGCGGCCGAGGGTTTCGTACAGGAGGCGGGAGAACGTCGTCATCGATTCCAGGTCGGGCGCGCGCAGTACGGCCGTCGCGAAGAGGCGCGCATAATCGATGAGGAAGAGGTAATCCTGGGCCAGCCAGAAAGCAAACTTCTCCATCTCGAGCGATCCGTCACCGATTCCCCGGACAAAGGGGTGGGCGTGCTGGGCGGCCCAAATCGGTTCCGCCTGAACCCGCAGGTAGTCGCTGAATGCAGCCATAGGGAGGACCTTTCGAACGGCTACTCGCCCGATTCGGTGAGATACCGGCGCCAGGGCAGCGCGAGCCGTTCAATGAGTGCGATGAGGCTGAACAGGCCGATGCCCATCAATGCCAGGATGACTATACACGCGAACACACGGGACGTTTGAAACTGGGCGGCCGAACGCTCCATAAGGTAGCCGAGGCCCTGGCTGGCGCCGACCAACTCAGCAAACACCGCCCCAATCACGCAGAACGTGATCGCGATCCTCGCCCCGGAGAAGATGAGCGGGAGGGCCGCCGGCACCCGCACCATCCGGAACCGCTGGCCACCGCTCGCCCCCATCGACCGCAGCAGGGCCAGCATCTCCCGGTCGCCCGAGCGCAATCCATCAACCGTGTTTACCGCAATTGGGAAGAAGCCAATCAGGGCCGTGATCAGTATCTTGGGTAGCAGGCCGTAGCCGAACCAGATCAGCATCAATGGCGCAAGTGCGACCATCGGGATGGTTTGACTGGCGATGATCAACGGGTAGATCGCCCGCCGCAGGATCGTCGAGCTATCGATCGCAATGCCGACGGTGATTCCGGCGACGAGCGCCAGGCCAAACCCGAGCAAGACCTCGACCAGGGTGACCCGGGTGTGCTTAATCAGCAATCGCCAATCGGTGCGGAACGATTCGAGAATCGCGGAAGGAGGCGGCAGCATCCACTTGGGCGTGTCGTTGATGCGGACGGCAACTTCCCAACCCAGGAACAGGCCTGTGAGGAGAAGTGTAGGCCAAATCCAGCGCTGGATCGGCGTGTCGCGGCTCATCGGCCCGCTCCCGCGATCGCCTCGTCGAGCAGGCCAAGCGCCCCTGCCAGCCGCGAGCGGTGCGCGAAGAAGGCGTCGCTGGCGAGGACGGAGCGATGCCGGGGCCGCGCCAGGGAAATGGGTTCCTCGTATACGATCGTGCCGGGGCGGCTGGAGAGCACGATCACCCGGTCGGCGAGGAAGATCGCTTCGTCGATGTCATGGGTGACCAACAGCACCGACCTGCGCTCGGCTTCCCAAAGATCGAGCAGCCAGGCCTGCAACGCTACCCGGTTCAGGGCATCTAGCGCCCCAAACGGTTCGTCGAGCAGGAGCAGGGGGCGGTCGGCAAGCATTGTCCGCAGGAAGGCGACGCGCTGGCGCATGCCGCCGGATAGTTGACCGGGATACGCATCTTCGAACCCGGTGAGGCCAAAGGCCGGGAACCGTTCGGCGGCATGCGCCAGCGCTTCCCGCTTCGGGATGCCATGCACTTCGAGGGCGAGAGCAGCGTTGCCCAGGGCCGAACGCCAGGGCAACAGGAGATCACGTTGACGCATATAGGCAGATTGGCCCAGCCGGGCTTCCAAAGAGAAAGGATGGCCCGCGATGTGGACCGTTCCGCCGGTTTCGGGAAACAGGCCGGAAATGATATCGAGCAGGGTACTCTTGCCCGAGCCGGAAGGGCCGATCAGGGCGACAAATTCGCCGTCAGCGATTTCGAACGAGATGCTGGTCAGTGCCAGGAGCGTTTCCCCGCGCTCGACGTAGCTGGCCTCCACATCGCGAAGCGCGAGTTGCGCGTGGTCATTGGCTTGCAGGCTGAAGCTCATGTGGTCGATCTTCCTACGCCGGCATTACCCGGATCAGGTTCCACGGTTCGCGGCGGGAAGCAGCCGCAGTCTCAGCCCGGTTCCTCCGAGCACCCGAACGACGTGGTTGTGGCACGGGAGGCAGTGCCGTTGAGCGGTGAACATCGACCATCCCGATTCGTGAGGGATGGTACCACTCCCCACTTCAGGCGCAGGTATAGGTCTAGTCGTGAGCCAAACCTCGTTCGGCCCAACCGTCAGCGGGTCAAGCGCCAGCAAGAGGCCACTTTGGAGCAGGAATCGCGAGACTCGAATGCGCCTGGTTGGCGACCAAACGGTCGCTCACATGTACTTATTGCGAACGACACAAGATCGTGACTATTCGTCTGTACGATGTTGCTTGGTCTGAACCTGGCCTGGATCGAGGAATGCACAATGCGGACATGAAGTGACCGTATTCGAAACCATGATGAAACCAGGTCGAGATCAGGATGATGCTCGGCCACTGCGGGACAGAGCCGGCGGCATAGCAGCCGGAGAGCACAGGAGTGGCAATGGCGACAGTGATACGGCGAGCACCGAAAACCAGCGGAAATGCGGTCGTTGCGGAAGGGTTGCGGAAAACCTTTGGGAAAACCGAAGCCCTCGCTGGTGTCGATTTCACCGTCAAGGCCGGCACCGTCCTTGGTTTGCTCGGACCGAATGGCGCCGGGAAAACGACGTGTGTCCGGATCCTGACCACCTTGCTCAAGCCGGACTCCGGCCGAGCCGAGGTGGCTGGCATCGACGTGATCAAGGATCCGGAGCGGGCACGCGCTTCGATCGGGCTCACCGGCCAGTACGCGGCGGTCGACGAGTTCCTGACGGGGCGTGAGAACCTGGTCATGTTCGGCCAGCTCTACCGGCTCTCGCTTCGCTCGGCGAAAGTGCGGGCCGACGAGCTCCTCGAGCGGTTCGACCTCGCCGATGCTGCCGATCGCATCCTGAAGACCTACTCAGGCGGCATGCGCCGACGGCTCGATCTCGCCGCCAGCCTGATCGTGTCGCCGCCCGTAATCTTTCTCGACGAGCCGACGACCGGGCTCGATCCCCGTAGCCGCAATGGCATGTGGGAAGTCATCCAGGATCTTGTCAACGACGGCACAACCGTGCTGCTGACCACCCAGTATCTGGAAGAGGCGGACAGGTTGGCTGACAACATTGTGGTCGTCGACCACGGCAAGGTGATTGCCGAAGGAACCTCCGACCAACTCAAAACACAGCTTGGCGGCGAACGCCTGGCGATCAGTGTCGCCAGCGGCACCGATCTCGCCCTCGCGGAGCGAATTCTGCTCGAAATCGCGGGAGCAGATGGGCGCAAGGATGGCGGCGTGCAAATTGATACGGTCTCCAACCTCCTGACCGTGCCGTTCGCGGCCGGTGCGCGAGGGTTGGCCGAGGCGGTGCGCCAACTCGATGGCGCCGGGCTGGAGTTGACCGATCTCAGCCTGCGCCGGCCAACGCTCGATGATGTCTTCATGACCCTTACCGGACACGCCGCCGAACAGGATGCTGACGCATCAACGGAGAATGCAGCATGAGCACCCAGACCCTGCCAGCGCCGACCACGGCGCCAGAGTCGCACGTTGCGGCCCCGGATCTCGATTTCGTGCGGCGGAGCAAACCCGTCCACGTCGTCACCGATTCGCTGGTGCTGGCCAAGCGGCACCTGATGCGGATTCCACGCCAGTTGGACTGGCTAATTGGCGTCACCGTCATGCCAGTTATGTTCCTCCTGCTCTTCCGCTACATCTTCGGCGACACGGTGCAGGCTACTCTTCCGCCCGGCGTCGACGCCGTGAACTATCTGGTGGCGGGCATCATTGTCCAGGGTCTCGTGTTCGGCAGCATGAACACCGGTCTCGGTCTGGCGATGGATGCCAAGGAAGGCCTGATGGACCGGTTCGCCTCGCTCCCAATGACCCGGTCGGCGGTGGTGCTGGGCCGGATCCTGGCCGATATGGGTCTTGCGGTGTTCACAACCACGATCACGATCCTCGTCGGTCTGCTGGTCGGCTTCCGGCCTTCGGCGAACATCCTCGAATGGCTGGCGGTGATCGGCCTGATGTTGTTGATGGCGTTTACCCTGGCCTGGCTGGGGGCGATCATCGGGTTGTGGCTCAAAACCGTCGAGGCTGTGAATTCGATCGGCTTCACGCTCATCTTCCCGCTCACGTTCCTCAGCAGCACGTTCATCAATCCGGATTTCCTGCCGGGCTGGTTGCAAGGGTTCGCCAAAAACCAGCCGTTCACCTTGCTGCTCGACGCCACCCGAGGTCTCCTCAATGGATATCCGGACGTTGGCAACGAAGCCTGGATGGTGGTGGCCTACCTGGTGCTGGCGATGGCGGTGCTGATTCCGGTGGCGCTCTGGATGTACGAGCGCCGTTCCCAGCAATAGATTCGACCTGATTCTTCATAAGTAAGACGCGAAGTGGGCGGGAGCAATCCCGCCCGCTGTGCTGCCCGGATCGTGTGGCGGGGATCGCCTAAACTAGGCCCACACCCGGGTGGCACGTATCCACCTGCTCGCAGCATCACGGAGAGCACCGATCGCTGACTCACCCTCATCCACCGCTACGAATACGACGCCTGCCGAACCGCTCACGGTCATGTCCCGCCTGGCCACGGATCAGCAGGTAATCGTCGGCCGGCTGGCTGTAGCCTTCGCGGGGGCCGGTCACGAGCTCTACCTCGTCGGTGGCGTGGTCCGTGACATCCTCCTCGACCGCGGCACCCCGACCGACCTTGACCTCGCCACCTCGGCCCACCCCGCTCAGATCAAGGCGATCGCCGCCAGGCTCGATCACCAGGGTCTTTACGATGTCGGCGAGCGCTTCGGCACGATCGGCATCGTGTTCGCCGGCGACCGTGGCCCCTTGCCGGTCGAGATTACAACGTTTCGCAGCGAACAATACGAGCCCGGTAGTCGCCACCCGGCAGTGGCCTACGGAGACGCGATCGGGGATGACCTGGCCCGCCGCGACGTGACGATCAATGCCATTGCGGTCGATCTCCGGGACGGCGGGATCGTCGATCCCTACTATGGGCAAGCCGACCTGGCGATGGGACTGCTGCGGGCGGTCGGCGATCCGGATGAGCGGTTCCGTGAGGATCCATTGCGGCTGCTGCGGGTGGCCCGGTTCGTTTCCCAGCTTGGGTTCGCGGTCGAAGCGGGGACGCTGGCCGCGATGCAGCGTCAGTCGGACATGATCGAAACAGTCAGCGCCGAACGCATCCTCGCCGAAATCACCCGGCTGCTCTGCGGCGACTACGCCGATCACGGCCTGGAAACCCTGCTCAAAACCGGCTTGTTGGGCAAGGCCATGCCCGAGCTGAGGCCGCTGGCGGATTCCGTCCATCAGTACGAGGGTATGCACCGGGAGAAGGACCTCTGGGAGCACACCAAACGAGTCGTACTACAGTCGCCACCGCGGCCGGTCGTCCGCTGGGCAGCGCTCCTGCACGATGCCGCCAAGCCACTGACCCGCTCCGTCGACTGCACCGGCGAGGTGCATTTCTTCGGACACGAGCGGGTCGGCGCCGACCTTGCGAAGCGCCTGCTTGGGCGGCTCAAGGCGGACAGGACGACCCGCCTTGCGGTGACTCGCCTCGTTGACATGCACCTGCGCTGCGCGTCATATGATGCCACCTGGACCGACAGCGCGGTGCGGCGCCTGGCGCTGGAAGCGGAGGCTATCCTCCCCGACCTACTCGACCTCGCCGCCGCCGATGTGACATCGGTCAAGGCGTACAGGCAGCGGGCGGCCGCGAGCCGGGTCCAGGGCTTACGGGATCACCTTGCGAAGCTGGAGGAGGAGATGGCCCTCGCCCGGCTTCAGAGCCCACTCGATGGCAACGACCTGATGCGGATGTTCGACCGCCGACCCGGCAAGTGGATCGCCGAGGTCAAGGACCACCTGCGGGACCTCGTGATCGATGGCGACCTGGCCCCCGACGACCGCGATGCAGCAACGCGGATCGCTGGTGAGTTGGTCGCGGCGATGGACGTGTAGAGAGGGCGTGGCGGAGGCTGGCTCCATTGTCATTCCTCGCCAGCTCGGAATCCCGGCTCCGCTGGATACGGCGCAGCCGGTATGGGGCGACTCACGTTTGATTCCGAATGCCGGGATCGACTTTCCGTCGATGTGCTTCGCACAGGGATTCTTCGCTTTGGCTCAGAAAGACGACTCTTGAGATGAAGGATATGAGGCAAATGACCACCAACCAGCCAACGACCAACGATGCCAAGGATCGGGTTCGGGCTCAGTACGGATCGGTCGGTGATGCCTACGTCAGGAGCGTCGACCACGCCACCGGCTCCGACCTGCAACGCATGGTCGAGCTGGCCGCCCCTCAGCCGGCTGATCACCTGCTCGACATCGCCACCGGTGGTGGGCATGTCGCGCGCGTCTTTGCGCCTCATGTTGCCGCCGTGGTCGCCTCCGACCTAACCCCGGAGATCCTCGCCCACGCGGAACGTTCGTTCGCAGACCTGGGGCTGACGAATGTGACGACGGCGGTCGTCGACGCCGAAAAGTTACCCTTCGACGATCGTTCGTTCGACCTCGTCACCTGCCGGATTGCGCCGCATCACTTCCCGAACCCAGGCCGCTTCGTGGCCGAGGCGGCGCGGGTACTGCGCCCCGGCGGCCGGTTCGTGCTGGTCGACAGCACCGTTCCGGATGGGACCGCCGGCAACTTCTTCAATCGCTTCGAGCTCCTGCGCGATCCCTCGCACGTGCGCTCGCTGACGGTTGGTGAATGGCTGGCCCTGCTCGACAATGCCGGGTTGGCATTGGTGACTGCCGAATCGTTCAGCAAGCGGCACGAGTTCGATGACTGGACATCGCGGTCGCGTATGACGGACCGTGACAAAGGTACTCTGGAGCGCATGATGCTGGAGGCCGACGCCCATACGCAGCTTCAGTTTGCCGCAGAGATAGTCGACGATCACCTCGCCGCCTTCACCGACACGAAGACGTTGTTCGTCGCGCAAACCTGCTAGACCATAGCCGCATCGACGTAGCACCAGCGCCAGTCTTCACCGGGCTGGAACGATTGCATGATCGGGTGCTCCGTGGCGTGGTAGTGATTGGTGGCGTGTGTGTTCTTCGACGAGTCGCAACAGCCAACGTGTCCACAGTTCAGGCATTTCCGAAGGTGGACCCAGCGGTCACCGGTTTTGAGACACTCTTCGCAGCCGTCGGTTCGAGCCTCGACATCGCGGATTTGATCGAGATGCGTACAGACCATCGGGCGATCCTTTCATTGGCGGGAGCGACGTAAAGACGATTCCATGATGCCATGCACCGTCAACGATCATCGCCTGGGGATCATTGGCCCTTGCCATCATCCACATCGCTCTCTACGCTTGGTGCGGCGTCACCTGCCGCCACCCACCACAACGTATCCATATATCCGGGAGCATCCCTCTTGACCGACCACAGTGCCGACACTAAACGTTCCGCCGAACCTCCAACGCTGCAGGAGCGTCAGGGCGCCTTGAAGCAGCAGTACCGTGAAGATCCCGCCGCCGGGTTTCAAACAACGGCGGTCTACAGTGTGACCGGCGATACCACGGATCCCAGCCGGGTCCGGATCGCGGTCGATGGCCCATCCGGCGCCGTATTCGATGTCGGCGCCCATCACTCGGTGGGTGGCGATGGTGAGTTGCCGTGCTCAGGGGATATCTTCCTCGCGGCTTTGGCAGCGTGCCAGGAAATCACGATCCGTCTGGTAGCGACCGCCCTCGGCCTGACGCTCGATCATCTCGCCGTCCGGGTCGAAGGTGACTGGGATGCACGAGGCACGCTCGCCGTCGACCGCGAGGCACCAATCGGCTACACCGCGATTCGCATCTCGATCGACCTCCGAACGGACGCGCCGCAAGACAAAGTGGAACGGCTGCTGAAGTCCGCGAAACGATACTGCGTCGTGAGCTCCACGCTGGGAGATGCACCGGCGGTCGAGTTCAGGGCGATCGTCAACGGTCGCTAGACCTCAAGGGATGGACGCGGTGCCGCTGCCTCCGGAAAGAGTGCTGGCCCTCGTCGTACGTGACCTCGCGACAGGCTGCTGTGCTGCCTGTCTCATGACGTCAGCGACCCGCGTGGTGGAGGTGCCGTGCAACGCGGAGGCATTCTCAATCTCGGCCTTCACGAAAAAGCTCTCTCGCTTCCGCATTTTCGATTGCGCTGGCGGTCACCCCACTGGGCTGAGGACGACCCGGTCACGACGTGGACTCCTGAAGAGATTGTGTTGGGTCGGCATGGGGCGCAGGGTTGTCACGGTGCCTGGCGCGGTGGACCCCGGCCAGCAGCAGGACGGTCGCGAGGAGGAGGATCGGCCAGGGCGTGAGCAAGAGGATCACGGCATCGACCACGGTCCAGATCCCCAGCATCCATGCGATGAACGCCGGAGGCGTGATGCCGCGGCGGTCCAGCCACAGCACCGTCAGGCCGACCACAATCAGTGGCACGCCGAAGCTGGCTACACTCAACCAGTACGCGCTGTTAGCCGGGCTCATGTTGGCGCGGTCGTCCCCCCACAACTCCCCGCTGAACCACGCCCCGGCGTGGCGTGCTGCTCCCACCACCGTCAGGGCGCCAAGCGTGTGCGCGGCTCCGTATAGCACGATGAGCCAGCCGGACCACTTGATCATCTGAATTCTCAATTCTTGTCGCGGAGCCGCACGACGCGGTTCATCGCGGTTGCGTGACCCTGGCGGGACCACGGCTATGTGCGGGTATCGCGCCATCGGTCACCTCGACTCGGCGTCCCTACCGGGCTAACCGGTTCTTCATTTGGCGCGTCCTCCTGGCATCGTGCAGACGCGTTTGCATCCACATCACGGTTATCCAGTGCTTCTTCCTGTTGCATGGTGACATCATGGCGCGGAGCGATCTGCTCGTGTCGATCGCTCCCGGTCACGCCGCAAGCGCTGTGGTCGGTACACCTACACTTCAAAGACTGGCTTCGCCGGCGCATTAGAGCCGGCCCCGGCGTTGACCTCCTCGCGGGCTGGTTTTGCAAGCAGCAGGCCCAGCAGGCCGACCAGCCCCACGCTCCAGATGCCATTCAGCGGCATCGCCAGACCGGCCAGAAGTGAGGTCCCAACCACGATCCAGTTGAAGGCGCGGGGAAGGGCGCCGGTTGCGTTGAGGTGAGACTGGGCCACAACGCCAACCGCAATCAGGAGTGGCCCAAGAATGATGAACCAGTAGCCTTGTCCCTGATACGCCGCACCCTGCTCGTCGATCTGGTTGAAGAACCCATTGCTGAACAGCGCCCGCCACTCGTCCCGGTACTGGATCACACCGACGGCGGTGTGCGCCGTGCCAATCGCGTAGTAGAGGTGACCATAGTGTTTCCGAAGCCAGGTCCGCATCGTGAGATCTCCTTTCATCGATCCATACTTACAGCGTAAGCTTACACTGTAAGTTAGCATTTGCAAGTGGGTTGGCAGAGGTGAGCCGGAGGACTAATGGTGCAAGAACAGGACACGATCGACAGGGCGCGGCAACCGCTGACACGGACGCTGATCCTGGGGACCGGGATCGCCATCGCCGATGCCGACGGGATCGAGGCCGTGACCATGCGCCGGGTTGGAGCGGCCCTCGGCGTGCAGGCGATGTCGCTCTACAACCACGTCGCGAGCAAGCAGGACCTGCTCGACGGTATGGCGGCTCACCTCATCGCACACTTCGCGCAGGTGGATAGCGCGTCATCGCACTGGAAGGATGTGTGCTGGGCGGTGGGCCAGGCGTATCACCAGCTCGGGCGAGATCACCCGGCCCTCTTTCCCTACGTGATCGAGCGGCCATTCGGTGATCCGGCCTCGCTGGCGGCATTGGACGGGTTATTCGGAGTCCTCCGGCAAGCCGGGTTCTCATCCCGGGCTACCTACCTCGCTTTTATCACCCTGACGAGCTTCGTGGAGGGGTTTACGCTGGACGAGATCACCCGCCGCTCCGGCCCGGCGCTCGGCGATCCCATCCGGAACCCGATGGCGGCGGGCAATCTCGCCACTGCCCATCCACTCGTGTTCGAGGTGCTGGGCGCCGGAATGGTGGCGAACGATGCCGCGTTCGACCGCTGCCTGGAGATCGTGCTGGACGCGATGGAATCGCTCATGACAACGGCCTGACGCCCTGATCCTCGTGACGATCGTCCACGCGGATCAGTACCGTACCCAGCAGGATCACCACGCCGATCAGGGCAAACGTCATCGGCACGGACCGGTTTGCCAGCCAACCGAGAACAACACCGCCAATCCCGATGTAGATCGTGACCAATGCGCTGATCACCGAGATCGAAGTTGCCCGCGCCTCGTCTGGCAGGTGCGCGTTGATCAGCTCCGAGAAGAGCGGCACGCTCACGTGCATCGCCCCCCATTGCACAATGAAAAGCGCCACCGCCAGCCGTGGCTCCCCGTTCCAGGCCATCGCCAGGTAGAGCACGCCGGGCAGTCCCGTCGCGAGGAACAGCGCCCACCGTGTGCCAATCGCCTTGGGCAAGCGCCAGGCGTGCAGCTGGCCGATCACGACGACGATCGAAGCCAGGCTCAAGGCCAGCCCGAACCAGACGCCAGCGACCCCGGTCTCGAGGAAGTATTGCTGGTAAAAGACCAGCATGTGCGCGCCAAACGAACACGTGGCGATCGAGAGTGCGATGATCCGTACCAGGTCGCGGTTCGACCTGATCGCTGACCAAGCTGTACCCAACAGCCGAATGCTGTCGGGCCGGGCCCGTTCGACGACGTGCGGCGCCTCGCGAAGCCTGAAGCTCAGCACCGCCGCTGTGGTCACCGCCAGTGCGCCCATCACCATCGTGACCGTCATCCGCGAGAGGGTAAGGTCGGCCGCGATCACGCCGCCGATGCTGTAGGCCACCACGCTGCCCATCTGGGTCGCCGCGCCGATCGCGCCCTTGGCCCGCTGCATCCCGGATACGCGATCTCCTTCGGGGAGCGATTCGTAGAGGATGGCATCGACGCTGCCCGAGGCGAAGGCGAACCCGGT
>Ga0136611_10002647_pt1 | contig 12473 bp, 13 predicted proteins | sample AntDrymUQ2232306_2_FD_106645 | JGI IMG/M metagenome (GOLD analysis project Ga0136611, IMG submission 106645) | Polar desert sand microbial communities from Dry Valleys, Antarctica - metaG UQ223 (23.06) | ecosystem: Environmental > Terrestrial > Soil > Desert | place: Antarctica: Dry Valley... | reverse complement strand
TGGTCGCGATGAAGGAGTTCGAGGAGGCCAAGGACAAGGTCATGATGGGCACCGAGCGGCGCTCGATGGTGATGACCGAGGACGAAAAGAAGATGACCGCTTACCACGAGGCCGGTCACGCCGTGGTCGCGATCCATGAGGAAGCGTCCGACCCGATCCACAAGGCGACGATCATCCCGCGCGGGCGAGCGCTGGGAATGGTGATGCGCCTGCCCGAGCGCGACAGTTATTCGTATCACCGCGACAAGATGTACGCCAATCTCGCTGTGGCGATGGGAGGGCGCGTCGCCGAGGAAGTAATCTTCGGCTATGACAAGGTCAGCTCGGGCGCATCGTCGGACATTCAGTATGCGACCGGCCTGGCGCGCGACATGGTCACCCGCTGGGGCATGTCCGACGCGCTCGGGCCACTCCAATATGCCGACGCCGACGAGGAAGTGTTCCTCGGCTACTCGATGAACCGCCAGAAGCAGATGTCGGACGAGACCGCACGCGCGATCGACACCGAAATCCGCCGGATCGTCGAGGCGGGCTACGACCGCGCCAAGCATCTGCTCGAGGAGCATCGCGGCGAACTGGAAACGCTGGCCAAGGCGCTGCTCGAATATGAGACGCTGTCGGGCGACGAGATCAGGACGATCATCGATGGCGGTTCGATCGATCGCGGGCGCTCGGCTAAGCCCGCGCTTCCGACCGCTGGATCGTCGATCCCCAAGAGCCGCAAGCCGAGCAGCGGGCTTGGCGGTCCGGCCCCCGCGGGCGCCTGATCCGGGGCTTCGTTCAATAGTTGTTCATCGCCGAGCCTCCTTGAGGCGAATGTCTCAGGAAGGGTCTCTGTACATGTCGATCGTTCGTTACGCGTCACTGCTTCTGCTCGCCGTTCCCGCAGCCGCGTCGGCACAATCGATGAACGCCGAATTGTTTTATAAAAGGGCGGTCGCGCTCAAGGCCAAGGGGCCGATGGCGTTGCTGTCGCGCGAACTCAAGCTGGTGATGAACGAAGGCAAGGCCGCGGGCTTGCAGGCTCGCGCAACGCGGCTGGCGGCGGTCAAGGCGGGGCAACCTCCGCGCTATTGCCCGCCGGCAGCCGCCAAGGGCATGGGCCCGGAGGAATATATGACGGGACTTGGTGAGATCCCGGCGCCTGCGCGAGCGCGGATCACCATGACCGAAGCGACCACCCGCGTCCTTGCACGCAAATTCCCCTGCCGCGCCTAGGTTAGCCCGAGCGCGAACAGCAAGGCGGCGAACAGGCCGACAGTGACGGAGGCGAAGCTGACCAGCAGCACGCTACGCCACATTGCGCCCCAGCGTGACAGGAAGTAGGCGCCCTTGAGCTGGCGATACATTTGGACCGGCGGGACCAGCATCAGCAGGCCAGCGACCGCGCTCAGTCCAACCGCGCCGAACAGAATAGCCACAACGACGAGCAGGGTCTTGAAGCTGAGCGAGTAGGTGACGAACACCATGTGGTCGTAGAGCCGGAAGCGGCGGTTGAACGGAAACAGAAGCCACATGAACGGCATCGAAATCGGGATCAGCGCCCAACTAAATTTGTAGGCGTTATTCTTGAGCTTATAAAACAACAGTTCGGGGTTTTGCGCCGACTTGGTCAGCGGCAGCGCGAGCCATTTGGGGACATCGTCGGAAACTCGTATCGTCGCACCGCGCACAATCCCGCTTCGGGCAAATTCGCGTTCAAGGTTTCCCTTGCCGCGTTCCTGCTTGATCAGGCGGTCGAGGGTTGCGGTGGGCTTGCCCGCGCCCTGCGCTTGCGCGCGCGCGTGTTCGAGCCGGCTTACTTTCGCGTCGGTCTTGCGCGCCTCGCGTGCCATTTCGGATTTTACTGGTTCGAATCGAAATTCGGCACTTCGCCGGTAATCCCGGCAATGGCAAACATCAGAAATATTGCGAACAGGAATAATGCGATCGGCGAGACGAAGCGCGCGCTGTCCCTCGATGTAGCGGCGGGTAAGATCGCCCGGCTTCCATGCCAGCATGGGGAGCGTGCGCCAGGTCTTGCCTTCAAAGTGAAGCACGCCGTGGAGGAGGTCGTGAAAAAAGGCCGTCAGCGTGCGGTGAACATGCGCACGCTGCCCGCAATCACGGCAATAGTCCCCGGCGAGTGGAGTGCCGCAGTTGAGGCAAGCGGCCTCGTGCGTGTGGCCATCGGGGGCGACCAAGCCGGTGGCGGGTTCCACCGCACTCCCGACGAGTGCGCCCGTCATCACCTCACCCATAGCGCCGATTTCGCTCACCGGATTCACCCTGCGGCCTTCATACCCCGTCGAGGTGGCGCGGGTCGAGGGGGAATGCTAGCCAGCGTTCGACCATGCGGCGCATCGGACTTCTTGGCGGGAGCTTCAATCCCGCGCACCGTGGCCATCGCCGGATGAGTCTCGCCGCGATCGACGCGCTCGGACTCGACGAGTTGTGGTGGCTGGTGTCGCCCGGCAATCCGCTCAAGCCCGCCGCGGGGATGGCGCCCTATGCCGCGCGGCTCGGCTCGGCCCGGCTTAACGCACGACGAAGCCGGATCAGGGTCAGCGAATTTGAAGCGCAGGCGGGGACACGGTTTACGGTCGATACCGTGTCGCTGATTGTCCGCCGCTGGCCCAACACGCGGTTCATCTGGCTGATGGGGCAGGACACCCTGCCCGAATTCCACCGCTGGAAAGCGTGGCGCAAGCTGGCCGCGATCGTGCCGATTGCGGTGCTCTCGCGACCGGGCTATGATGACGCGGCCCGCGTGGCACGCGCGATGGGTTGGTTGAGGCGCTTCGTCCGTCCCTTGGCCACGGCGGTCGAATGGACGAACTGGAGTGCACCGGCGATCACCTTCCTTCGCCTGCCGCCCGATCCGACCTCCGCCACCCGATTGCGCGCGCTCGACCCCGACTGGCACGACCGTTTCGCCGCGCGAGCAAGGCCGACTGCTCCATTGCCTAAGGAAAATTTTTGACCGACCCGTCTATCGCGTCCGACCCCGCCGACGCCGCAGTCAGGGCGCTCCACGAGCTCGTGCTGCAATCGCTCGACGACGACCAGGCGGTCGAAATCGTCTCGATCCCGCTCGCGGGGAAATCGTCGATCGCCGACCATATGGTGATCGCCAGCGGCCGCTCGACCCGCCAGGTCGCGTCGATGGCGGCCAAGCTCGCCGAGAAGATCAAGCAGCAGCACAAGAAGCGCGTCCGCATCGAGGGGCTTCCCAACGCCGACTGGGTGCTGATCGATGCCGACGACGTGATCGTCCATCTGTTCCGTCCCGAAGTGCGCAGCTTCTATAATCTTGAGCGGATGTGGGCCTTCGGTGACGAGGATTTGCCGAGGCAGGCGGCTGCGGCGACCCCGGGCGCCTGACGCCGAGCGATGCTGCTCCACATCGTCGCCCGCGGAAAGATCGGCCGCTCCAGCGAAGCCGATCTGGTCGAGCGCTACCTCAAGCGGATCGCTTGGCCGACCAGGGTCAGCGAGCTCCCCGACAGCGGCGGCGCGATGCCCGCGGCGGCCGGCAATATGGTTACGATCCTGCTCGACGAGCGCGGCGAGACCTTGTCGTCGATGGCGTTCGCCAAGACGCTCGAGGGATGGCGCGACGGCGGCAAGCGCGAGGCGCGGTTCGTGATCGGCGCCGCCGACGGCCACGCCCAAACCGCGCGGGGCGAGGCCGATTTGTTGCTGTCGTTCGGCCCGGCAACCTGGCCGCACATGCTCGCGCGGGCGATGCTCGCCGAGCAATTGTTCCGCGCCACCGCGATCCTCGCGGGCCATCCCTATCACCGCGAAGGCTGATGCGCCGCCTGGCCCTGATCGCGCTGACCGCACCCGCGTTGCTCGCCGCGGCAAGCACGCCACGGGTCGAGCCGCGAGCGACCCCCGGACAGCTGCTCGCGCAGGCCGAGCGCGAGGCGCGATCGGCGGGAATGCGAGTGCGCCAACTCGAGGCGCGCGAACGCGGTGCGAACGATGCGGCGGCGCGACTGACCATCGAGCGCCAGCGCGCCGCCGCGCAGATCGAGCTTGCCGAGGCGCGGATCGCGGCAGCCGATGCCGCGCTTGTCCAGGCCCGCGCCGCGGTGAAGCTGCGCGAGGACCGTCTGGCGCGACGCCGCGCGTCGCTCGCGGCATTGCTCGCCGGACTCGCGACGATCGGGCGGCGGCCACCGATCCTCACGCTTGCCGACGGAGCGACCGTGACCGAGGTCGTCCGTGTGCGCGCGCTGGTCGATGCGACCATGCCGGTGATCGCCCGGCGCAGTGCGGCGCTCCAGGCTGAGCTGGCTTCGGGAAAGCAACTGGCCGCGGCCGCCGCTGCGGCGCGGGGACGAGGCGCCGAGCGCCGCGCCGAACTGGCGGCGAGGCTTGCCGAATTTGGCGCGCTCGAGCGGAGCGCGCTGGCGCGGGCGGACACGCTGCGCCGCGAATCGTTCGTTCAGCAGGACCAGGTGATGGCCGGGGGCGAAGATTTGCTCGATCTTCGCAGCGAGGCGCAAAGCGCCGCCGCAGCGCGCGCCTTTGCCCGCGCGCTCGTCCGCGAGCCGCTCGCCACGCCGCGCCCGTTCGCCGGCGCGGGCGCGGCGCACCGATTGCAGTTCCGCTATCGGCTCCCGTCCGCCGCCCCGGTGGTCGAAGGGCTGGGCGAGGTCAGCGCAGCGGGAGTGCGCTCGCGCGGGATCCGTCTGGCGACCCCCCGCGGCTCGACGATCGCCGCCCCTGCAGCCGGAACCGTGCTGTTCGCGGGCGCATTTCGCGACCATGACGGGATCGTCGTCATCGACCATGGTGGCGGCTGGACCAGCCTCCTGATCGGGATCGCGCCGTCGGTTCGCCGCGGCGACCGGATCGCGCTTGCGGCTCCGATCGGGCGCACGCTGGGCGAGCTCATTGTCGAACTTCGGCAAGCCGGTCAGCCACGCTCGCCCGCTCTCATCGCAGGTTCATCCGACCTGCTGTCAAATGTCCCCAAGAACCGGTAGAGTCGCCCAAACCCGGCAGGTCGCGGGACCCGGCAGACAGAAAGATCAACGATGACGCGCTTCGCCAAGCTTTTGCCCCCCCTCGCACTGGTCGGCGCGCTCGCGCTGGTGCCGATGACGACCAGCACGCTCGCTGCCGCCGATGTCGATACCTACAAGGAGCTCGAGACGTTCATGAGCGTGTTCGAGCGGGTGCGTGGAAATTATGTCGACAAGGTCGATGATCATACGCTGATCAAGGGCGCGATCGACGGCATGCTGGCCGCGCTCGACCCGCATTCCTCCTATCTCGAAGCGTCCGATTTCGTCCAGCTCAAGACCACCACCGACGGCAATTACGGTGGGCTCGGACTGACCGTGTCGAGCGAGGATGGCGCGGTCAAGGTGATCACCCCGACCGAGGACACGCCCGCCGATCGCGCGGGGATCAAGGCGGGCGACTATATCACCCACATCAACGGCGAATTCCTCTATGGGTTCAGCCTCGACGAAGCGGTCGAAAAGATGCGCGGTCTACCGGGTAGCGCGGTCAAGCTGACGATTGTCCGTCCGGGCCGCGACAAGCCGTTCGATGTCGCCATCACGCGCGAACGAATTCAGCTGAAGCCGGTCAAATGGGAAGTGAAGGACGGCGTCGGGATCATCAACATCAACAGCTTTTCCGCCCAGACCGGAGCAATGACCCGCGAGGCCCTGATGTCGATCGATCGCGCCACCGGCGGCAAGCCGATCGGCTATGTCGTCGATCTGCGCTCCAACCCCGGCGGCCTGCTCGATCAATCGGTCGAGGTCAGCGACGCCTTCCTCGAGCAAGGCGAAGTGGTATCCGAGCGCGGGCGTGAAAAGGGCGACATCGACCGCTTCTTTGCCAAGCCCGGCGACCTTGCCCACGGCCTGCCGATCGTCGTGCTGATCGATGCCGGCTCGGCCTCAGCGGCGGAAATCGTCGCCGGCGCGCTCCAGGATCATCGCCGCGCGCTGGTGATGGGCGAACGCTCGTTCGGCAAGGGCTCGGTCCAGACCGTGCTCCAGACCGGGCCGCAGACCGCGTTGCGCCTGACCACCGCGCGCTACTTCACGCCGTCGGGACGCTCGGTCCAGGCGGGTGGAATCGAACCCGACATCATCGTCCCGCAACTCAGCGATACCGATTACAAGTCGCGGCCGCGCCTGCGCGAGGCCGATCTTCGCCGCCATCTCGTCAGCCAGGCGCAGGTCAAGGACGAATTGCTCGAGAGCGACGATGCCGCCGATCCGCGCTTCGGCGCAACCGCCGCCGAACTCGAGAAGCAGGGCGTCAAGGATTATCAGCTCGATTATGCGCTGAAAACGATTCGGCGGCTTGTCCCCGCGCCGGCGCGTGTCGCGACCGCGGTCAAGCCCCGCGCTCGCTGATGCTCGCACCACCGCGCGCCCGGCCGTCGAACCGATGGAAACACGCCCGGCTGATCGCCTTGCTGGTTCCGGCGGGGCTGCTCGGCGGTGCGCTCGCGTCGCAATACGCGGGCGGGCTTTATCCGTGCGAAATGTGCCATTGGCAGCGGTGGCCGCACGCCGCCGCAATCGTGCTCGCGCTGGGTGCGATGCTGTCGCCGCCAGACGCGCAGCGCAGCCGGACGCTGACCTTGCTCGCCGCGCTGGCGATCGCGGTATCGGGCGCGATCGGGGTGTTCCATGCCGGGGTCGAATATGGATTTTGGGAGGGGCTGACCACCTGCACGGCCAGCGGCGCGACCAGTCTCGAGGATATTTTGGCAGTCCCGCTGGTGCGCTGCGACCAGGTCCAATGGTCGCTGCTGGGCGTGTCGATGGCGGGTTGGAATGCGCTGATCTCGCTCACCGCCGCGGCGGTGATCGCCATCCTTGTCACGCGAGGTTCGCGCCGATGACCGCGACACCGCGCAAGCCGGGCGCGCCGCGCGTCGACGCCGCGGCGATGTTGCGCGTCAATCAGGCGGGTGAATATGGCGCGACCCGGATCTACGCCGGACAGCTCGCGGTACTGCGCAAGGATTCGCCCGCGGCGCACGCGATTGCCGGAATGGCGCGGCAGGAACAGCGCCACCTCGACCGCTTCAACGCGCTGATGGTGGCGCGCCGGGTGCGCCCGACCGCGCTTCAGCCGTTATGGGACGTTGCCGGCTTTGCGCTCGGCGCGGCGACCGCACTGCTCGGTGAGAAAGCGGCGATGGCGTGCACCGACGCGGTCGAGACCGAGATCGACCTTCATTATGGCGACCAGCTCGACCAGCTTGGCGAGGACGATCCCGAGCTCGCCGCCGAGATCGCCGACTTTCGGGCCGAAGAACTCGAGCATCGCGAAACCGCGCGCGCGCACGGTTCCGCCGATGCGGTCGCTTATCCGCTGCTCACCGCCGTGATTCGCGCGGGTTGCCGCGTCGCGATCGGACTTTCGAAACGCATCTGATTGGAACCCATCGGGGCGGCAGCGCGCTGAACCCTGGTTGAAAGGACTTGTAATGTCGAAGTTTCTACTTTCCGCCGCTGCCTTTACCGGGATCGCGATCGGCCTCGCGGCGCTGCCATCCTCGCCGGCGCTCGCCCAGAAGACCAAGATCAGCGAGATCATCGTTTACGGCAATGATCCGTGTCCGCGTTCGACCGACGATGAGGTCGTCGTTTGCGCGCGCAAGCCCGACAGCGAGCGCTATCGCATTCCCGAAGCGCTGCGGGTCGGCGGATCGCTCCAGTCGCGGACCGCCTGGGCCGAGCGCGCGCGCACGTTCGAAACCTATGGCCGCACGGGGATCAACAGCTGTTCGCCGGTTGGCCCCGGAGGTTACACCGGCTGCAGCCAGCAATTGATCGACCAGGCGTTCCGCGAACGCCGCCAAGATACCAAGGCTGACACGGCACCCCAGTAAGCGACGGTTCGAGGGCAGCGGTCGTCGCGTCGTTAGCCGCGCCGACCCCGCTCGCTTTTGATCCACGCGTTGATCTGCGCGTCGAGCATGTCGAGCGGAACCGCGCCCTGGCCAAGCACCGCATCGTGAAAACGGCGCAGGTCGAAGCCTGTCCCAAGCGCCGATTGTGCGCGCGCGCGCAGTTCGCGGATCTTGAGTTCTCCGAGCTTGTAGGCGAGCGCCTGCCCGGGATTCGCGATATAGCGATTGACCTCGGCCTCGATATTCGCAGCCGACAAGGCGCTATTATCGGTCATGAACGCAGTCGCGCGCGACTTCGACCAGCCCTTGGCGTGCATCCCGGTATCGACCACCAGCCGCGTCGCGCGCCACATTTCATAGGACAATCGCCCCATGTCCCTGGCCGGAGTGTCGTACAGCCCCATCTCGATCCCGAGCCGCTCCGAATAGAGACCCCAGCCCTCGACGAAGGCGGTAAAGAAGGTGCCGTGACGCCGCCAGTCGGGGATCGAGAGTTCCTGCTGCAGCGCGATCTGGTGATGATGTCCGGGGACCGCCTCGTGCACCGTCAGCGGCGGAATTTCCCACAACGGGCGCTGGTCGAGCTTCGACGTGTTGACGTAATAGGTCCCTGCAATGCCATTTTCGGGCGATCCCTGGTTGTAATAAGCGGTCGTCGTACCCGGAGCGATCTCGGCCGGGATTTCGCGGATCGTGTAGGGCAGCCGCGGCAGCAAAGTGAACAGGGTCGGCATCTTGCCGTCGATGCGCTTGGCCTCGCGCGCGACCGCCTGCATCAATTGCTCGGGCGTCTTGGCATAATGGACCGGGTTGGTGCGAAGATCGGCGATCATCGCCTCGCGGCTTGGGAAGCCGGCTTTTTTGGCAACCTTTTCCATCTCGCGGCGGATTCGCCTGACCTCGCTCAGGCCGAGCGCGTGGATATCGTCTGCGGTGCGGTTGGTGGTCGTCTGCTGGCGGATCCTGAAGTCGTAGAACGCCTTGCCGCCGGGCAAGGCCGAGGCGCCGATCGCGGGGTTGCACTTGGGCTTGTAGGTGGACTGATACCAGGCGAGATGCTTGGCGTAGGCGGCGCGGAGATCGCCGTCGATCAGCGCCCGCGCACGCGACTGGAGCGCCGACCATTGGGGCGCGGCGATGCTTGCGGGCCGCTCGGCCGCGAACGGCGAATACAGCCGTGATTTGGTCGCGTCGGCGGGAATGACCCCCGCGATCGTCCCTTCGAATCCGCCGAGCGAGGCGCAGGGCAAGACATAGCCTTCGGCGACCGCCTGCGTGCTGATCTTCAACGCCTCGTCGTTGAGCGCCGGATAGCGGGCTAGCCGTTTGAGGTAATTGTCGTAATCGGCGGCGCTGCGAAAGGTCAGCCCGTCGGCAAGCCCCGCCAGTTCCTGATGCCAGCCGCTGCGGTTGGAGAAGATCATCATCCGCTGGCCAAAGCGATTGGCTTCGACATATTCGGCGAAGCTGCGCTCGAGGATCGCCTGGTTGATGCGGTCGGCGGGGGACAGGCCGCCAGCGGGGATCGCCTTCAGCCGCGCAAGGAAGATTGCCGCCTGCGCGGCGCGGCGATTCTCGGCGGCAAGACTGATGTCCGCCAACCGGTCGTCATATGCGTGGATTCCGAGGCCAGAGGCGAAGGCCGGGTTCTCACGCAGCGTGAACGCCCAATATTCGTCGGTCAGCGCCTTGAAGTCCTCGCGCGGCCCGGCGAGTGCGGGCGCGGCCGACGCCAGTAAAATGGCGGTGATGATGTGGAACGGACGGCGCATCGAAATCTCCCTGATTGCCAGCCAGAGTAAGGCGGCTGAACGCTGGTGCAAGCGGGATTCGGCGCGAGGCTTCCCAAAGTTCCCGCGACTACTAGTGTCGGGGAATGAGCGGGGGCGCACCACGAAGCGATACGATATTCGGCCATCCGCGCGGGCTGGTCTATCTTGCGTTCACCGAATTGTGGGAGCGATTTTCCTATTACGGAATGACCGCCTTGCTGACCTTGTACATGGTCAAGCAATTACTCCTTCCCGGCCATGCCGAGAACGTTCTCGGTCTCGATGGTTTGCGCCAGTTATTCGAGTTTCGCGGCCCGATGTCGGATCTCGCCTTCGCCTCGCTTATCTACGGTTGGTATGGCGGTCTGGTCTATTTCACTCCGATCCTCGGCGGCCTCGTTGCGGACCGCTGGCTCGGAGCCAAGCGAACCGTTGTCCTCGGGGCGCTACTGATGAGCGCCGGCCATCTAGCGATGTCGTTCGATGTCAGTTTCCTTATCGCGTTGCTGCTGCTGATCATCGGTTCGGGCTGTCTCAAGGGCAATATCTCGGCGCAGGTCGGTGCGCTTTACCCGCGCGAGGCGGAATCGCTGCGCGCGCGAGGATTCACCATTTTCTCAACCGGAATCAATATCGGGTCGGTAATCGGCCCGCTCGCCGCCGGAGGAGTCGCCGCGGTCTATGGCTGGCACGCCGGATTCGCACTGGCCGCGGGACTGATGCTCATCGCTCTGGTGGTCTACCTCGCTGGTCAGCGCCATCTTCCGGAAAGTCGTACGGCAAAGGCCAGCGCCGACCCGCTGCCACCGCTGTCGATCGAGGAAACGCGCCGCGCGCGGGCGCTGGTCGCGGTCATCGCGCTGACCATTCCGGCAAACATTGCCTACATGATGATCTGGAGTCCCGGCATCGTGTGGATCGACCAGCATGTCAGCCTTGGCACGCCATTCGGAACCGTCCCGGCAAGTTGGTTCAATTCGGTCGACAGCTTCGCCAGCATCCTTGTCGCTGCTCCGCTCGTGGCGCTGTGGGCGGCGCAGGCGCGGCGGCAGCGCGAACCTGCCAATCTCACCAAGCTGGCGATCGGGTCGGCTCTCATGGGCGCGTCGGCATTGCTGCTTGTCGCGGGAAGCCTGACGGCTGGCGCCGGCGGCAAGGTTTCGGTGCTCTGGGCTCTGGCCTGTTATACCGGTATGGGCCTGGCCTTCATGTGGTACTGGCCAGTAACTTTGGCCTTGGTGTCGCAGGCTGCCCCAGCGAAGATCAATTCAACCATGGTCAGCGGCGCCTTTCTCGCTTTGTTCATTGGTTCGACCCTTATGGGCTGGGTCGGCAGCTTTTATGACCAGATGACGCCGGCTGCCTTCTGGACGATCGACGCAGCGATTGGCTTCGCTGGAGCACTGCTGATCGTTGTGGTCAGGAGGTCTTTGACGCGGGCGCTGACGCCATCCATCTGATTTTGCTCGACTCCCATGCTTTGAGAACATAGAGTGAACGCATGGCTCAGCTCGACACTCGGGAAAAATTGGCGATCCTTGCCGACGCGGCGAAATATGACGCCTCTTGTGCGTCTTCGGGGACGTCGAAACGCAACAGCCGCGGCGGCAAGGGCGTTGGTTCGACCGAGGGGATGGGCATCTGCCACGCTTATGCTCCTGACGGCCGCTGCATTTCGCTGCTCAAGATTTTGCTGACGAACAGCTGCATTTTCGACTGCCATTATTGCATCAATCGCAAAAGTTCGAATGTTCGCCGCGCGCGCTTCACCGCGCAGGAAGTCGTCAATCTCACCCTGTCGTTCTACAAGCGCAATTATATCGAGGGATTGTTCCTGTCATCGGGGATCATCGGGTCGTCGAACTACACGATGGAGCAAATGGTCGAGGTTGCGCGCGCCTTGCGCGAGGACCATGATTTTCGCGGCTACATCCATCTGAAGACGATTCCCGACGCCGATCCCGAATTGGTGCGCCAGGCCGGGCTCCACGCCGACCGCGTTTCGATCAACGTCGAGCTTCCGACCGTGGCTGGGCTCGAGCGGCTCGCCCCCGAAAAGGATGGGGCGCGGATCGAGGGGGCGATGCGCGAGATGAAGGCGTCGATCGTCGATGCGCGCGACGCGCGCAAGAAGTACAAGTCGGCGCCAAGCTTCGCGCCCGCGGGTCAGTCGACCCAGATGATCGTCGGCGCCGATGCGGCGAGCGACGGCGACATCGTCATCAAAGCGAGTCAGCTTTACGACCGGTTCGGGCTGCGGCGGGTCTATTATTCAGCCTTCTCGCCGATCCCGAGCCCGAGCGCGGTGCTCCCGCTCAAGCGCCCGCCGCTGATGCGCGAGCACCGGCTTTATCAGTCGGATTGGCTGATGCGCTTTTATGGGTTCAAGCCGTCCGAAGTGGTCAGCGCGGCGGGTGACGACGGGATGCTGCCGCTCGATATCGACCCAAAGCTCGCCTGGGCACTCAAATTTCGCGAAAGCTTTCCGGTCGACGTCAATCGTGCGCCCAAGGAGCAATTGTTGCGCGTGCCGGGGCTCGGGACCAAGGCGGTTGCGCGGATCCTGTCGTCGCGCCGCTGGCGATCGATCACGCTTGCCGACATCGCGCGGCTGACGGTGTCGGTGACCAAGGTGCGGCCCTTCATCGTCACTTCGGACTGGCGCCCGACGCTGCTCATCGATCGCGCCAATTTGCGCGCGCTGATCGCGCCAAAGGAACATCAGCTCGACCTGTTCGCTGCGTGACGCATGTTGCCCGACGGCCCGATGATCGACGCGCATCGCGTCACGCTCGCCGCCGAAGATGATTTCGAAG
>Ga0136611_10002646_pt1 | contig 12475 bp, 12 predicted proteins | sample AntDrymUQ2232306_2_FD_106645 | JGI IMG/M metagenome (GOLD analysis project Ga0136611, IMG submission 106645) | Polar desert sand microbial communities from Dry Valleys, Antarctica - metaG UQ223 (23.06) | ecosystem: Environmental > Terrestrial > Soil > Desert | place: Antarctica: Dry Valley... | reverse complement strand
GTCGCTGGCTCAGGTCGCCGACGACATCAAAGTCGAAGGCACCAACGCCGAACTGCGCTGGATCGATGGTGCCGTGCAGGCTCGCACTCCTGAAGTTATGGGCCGCGAACTTGACGTCCCTGAGACGACCGACCGCATTCTTCAGGCGCTACGCGATGGCACCGCTGATGTCGCAGTCGTCACCCGCGATCTGAAGCCCGCTGTTTCATCCGATATGGCGGGTAGCGTCCAGATTCGCGATCGACTCCAGGTTGGCGCGACTGAATATGGCAGTTCTGCCCCGGATCGCTTCCATAACGTCGAGCTCGCGGCGTCGCGAGTCAACGGTGCAATGGTGGCTCCAGGGCAGACATTCTCATTCAATGACGCTATCGGTGCAGTGACCTACGACAGTGGCTACCGAACCGGATACGGAATTATCGCCACGAACGGGATCATTTCTACAATTCCGTCGGTCGGAGGTGGCATCTGCCAGGTCGCCACGACTGTCTTCCAGCCGGTGTTCTTCTCCGGGATGCCTATCGAGGTGCGTTCATGGCATCTGTACTGGATCCCGCGCTACGGGAGCGGCCCGACCGGATTAAAGGGGTTGGACGCCACCGTTGATCCAGACTACGACTTGGACTTTAACTTCACCAATTCGACGAACGACTGGCTGGCGCTCAAGGCGATCTACGACGGCAACATTCTTACATTCGAACTATGGGGAACAAATCAGGGCTGGGATGTTCAGGTCGAGCAGCCGGTTATCACGAATCCGGTTCGAGCAAGCAAGGAAATGGTCTACGAGAAGAGCGACGCGTTGCCAGTTGGACAGTCGGTCTACGTAGAGCACGCCGAGGACGGCTTCAACGCCGCCATCCACCGCGTCGTCCGCAAGGATGGCAATGTCATCGATGATCACGTCTTCGAGTCCTACTACGCCCCAGCACGCAATGTGACGCTCGTCGGAACCGGGCAATAACATTCCGGCTCCGAGCGCGATTCCGAAATTTGAAAGGAACATTTATGAACCAACGCGCTCAGGGTCCCCGAATAGACCCACGTCTGGCAGCGGTCGGCCTCGTCACCGGCGCGGTGATAGGTGTCTGGGCTGGTCGTCGCGCTCAGGAAATCTCGCGGACTGGTGTTCCCCAACGCATGATCGACTGGGACCGCGCCCGGACGATCGCTATCTCGATGAACAAGGAATCGTCGCTGACAGCGATGGAGCGAGAACGGCTGGATGCCGAGTACGACGCACTTGTGCAGCGTACGATTCCGCTGATCTCCGAGTTCACCGGCGTATCGCTTCCGTACCCGCTCAACCGCGTGCACGCCTTCGACCGCGTCGACTGGATCAATGCCAACATCGAAGCCTTCAAGCGCATGTTCGAGCCGATCGAAAAGTTCGACCTGTTCGGCAATCAGAACGCTCCTCGCGCTGTAAACGTCCTTTGGAGCGGACTGAACCAGACAGTGGTCAGCGCCGAACTCGGCCTGCTTCTCGGATATCTAGCCAGGCGGGTCCTGGGCCAGTATGACCTCGCGCTGCTCGGTCGCGAGCCGCTGGAGGAGAGCGGCAAGCTCTACTTCGTACAGCCGAACATCGTCAACACCGAGCGGTCACTCGGCGTTCCACCCGACCAGTTCCGCCTGTGGCTGGCGCTCCACGAAACCACCCACGCCTTTGAGTTCGAAGCCTACCCGTGGGTACGCCAGCACATGAACTCGCTCATTGAGGAGTACTTCACATTCCTGACACAGGATATCGAGTACCTCAAAAAAGGGATGAGCGGTCTCAAAACCTTCTACGAACGCGCGCGATCGCAGGGTGAGCGAGGCAATTCATGGATCGAGCTCGTCATGACGCCGGATCAGCGCATACTGTTTGGTCGCATGCAGGCGACGATGGCAGTTGTTGAGGGCTATTCCAACTACATCATGAACGCGGTTGGCCGTGACCTGATGCCCGACTACTCGCTCATCCATCGGCGCTTCGAACAGCGTCAGTCGCAGCGTTCGAACGCAGAACAACTCTTCATCCGGCTGACAGGTCTTGACCTGAAGTTGGAACAGTATCGTCTGGGTGAGGCATTCATTAACGAGATCGTGCGTCTACGCGGTCACGCCGTCGTGCGTACCCTGTGGCAGGGTCCAGACATGCTCCCGACGCTTGCCGAACTACGTACGCCAGAAACATGGCTGGAGCGCATCGAGTCGGCACCAGCTCACGACGCCGCCTCATCATGACGCTCGACCTGACGCGCGTTGTCGGCCAGATTTCGTCGATGGTGGCCACGATTGACCCGGCAGTTCAGTCTCGCCGCTACAATGCGCTCGATGACGCCTGGCGCTCGCTTGATAGCGTCGACGTCAATATCCGACTCCGCGCTCCCGCCAAGACGAGCTTCCTGCTAGCGCGCGTAGAAGGCGAGTATCGCGAACGCTTCCCCTTGCCTGCCCTGCCAACGTCCTACACCATCGCCGCCACCGACGGTTCGATGATCCTGCCGGATCGCCATAGCCCGGCGCGCTTTTACCTCATGAACATCGGCAAGGTATTCCTGCGTTACGGCGATCAGCCGACGGCGCGCTTCTCAGCCGAACCGGACCTGCGCTTCGAGGAGCGCGACCTATTCGTCACATCGGGTTCACGACGCGTGCCGGTCAACGAGACGATTCTCGGCCTGCGCCGCGCCGCCGCCGAGCTCCGCGCCGGAGCCGAATTGCTCGCCGATCTCGATACGCCGGGACTGGTGTTGCTCGACGGCACCCTGATTCTCTGGTCGCTGGAAGCGAACGACCGGGGCATCGCGACTGAGATACTGAGAGAGTTCACCGACGCGCTCGATACGTTCCAACGCGCGGGACTGCCAATCGCAAGCTATGTCTCGTCACCTGGTTCCTCCGATCTGATGAACACGCTGCGCGTGTCAGTCTGCGACTATCCGGCGATGGGACGACCAGTCAACTGTGACGACTGCTTTGGGCGTATTGTCGACGAAGGCCACACTCCTGCCTGTGACATTCTCCCGACCGTGCCTGATCGCCTGCTGCTTGAGCGCATCGCGAATCTGCAGCCAGGAGAGCGCACAGTCGTCTATGAGAGTCAATCGCGCATCCTGGAACTCTATGGTCCCGATCATCATATCGGCTTCTTCTACGTCAATACCGGGCAGGAGATCGGACGCATCGAGATCCCAGCCTGGGTCGCTCGCGAGCCGCGCATGCTCGACCTGATCCATTCCGTCGTGTACGACCAGTGTCAGCTTGGACGCGGCTATCCGGTCGCGTTACAGGAAGCGCACGAGATGGCCGTGCTGAGCATGACCGACCGCCGCCTCGTCGAAGCGGCAATCGAGCGGCAGCTGGCCGAACACGGCGCCGTCCGGATGCGGACAGGAAAGGACGCCAGCAAACGTGGCCGCTTTGTCTAACACGACGACCACTCGCCTCGGTGAAGTCATCGAAACCAGTACGGTCGGCTTCACCGCCGAGAGCGATCAACTCCACATCCTGCCAGAACTCGGTGCGCTCGTGCGCGTCGGAGGCTTGACCGACCAGATCTCCTACTACGGGATCGTCGCCTTTGGCGCAACTGGCGGTCTTGACACAAGCCGCACAGCCGTCCGTCGCGGGGGTCACGACCTCATGGACGAGGCGATCTACGAACGCCACCCCGAACTCGAACTGGTACTGCGCACGATGTTCTCCGTCGCCGTCGTCGGCTACCAGGATGGAATCGTGCCCCGCCACGTTCTGCCCGCCCTGCCCGCACCGCTGCACTACACCGTTCACGCGTGCGACGCCGCCGAAACCATCACCTTCTGCAATACACCGCGCTACCTGTCAACTCTCCTGAATTATCGCGGTGACGTACCCGCCGAACAGCTCGTCGCCAGCCATCTGCGCTGGGTCGATGTTCAGCTCGCCGACAGTCACGCCTGGCTATCCGACGCGACCCGCAGGCTCGCCCGCCTGATGAAACGTGACTACGACCGCCTCGTTACCATATTGCAGGCCATCGAGCCGCACTAATGCCGAAAGTGGCGAATCCCCGTCAGCACCATTGCGACGTCGTGTGCGTCGGCCATAGCGATCGTCTCCTCATCCCGCACCGATCCTCCGGGCTGTGCGATGGCTCGGACCCCAGCCTGTGCCGCCTCTTCAACACCGTCGGCGAACGGGAAGAACGCATCACTCGCCAGGCAGCTTCCTGACGCACGCTCGCCTGCGACCCTCGCAGCAATCCGCACGCTCTCGACCCGATTCGGCTGCCCGGCGCCGACGCCGACAATGACGTTCGGCTGAGCGAGCGCGATCGCGTTCGACTTCACCCACTTCACCGCTCGCCATGCAAAAGCAAGCGTTTCCAGCTCGGCCGGAGTCGGTTCCCGCTTCGTCACCGTCTTCCACGATGAGACATCGACCGGCGCGCGATCCGGCTCCTGCACGAGTAAACCGCCAGGAATCGAGCGCACCTCGAATCCACCCGAGGCGGCGACGTTACCAACCTTAATGAGCCGCAGGTTCTTCCTCCGCAGCAAGCGTTCCTGCGCGGTCGGCTCAAACCCCGGTGCGATGACAATATCGAAGCGATGTTTGCCGATGGTGTCAACGACGGCGTTCGTGATGACACTGTTGCTGGCCATGACCCCACCGTAGGCCGACACGGGATCACCGCTGAGTGCGCGCACATACGCCTCGACAAGGTTGTCGCTTGATCCAATTCCGCACGGGAGCGTGTGCTTGACGATAACAACAGTCGCAGCTGCGAAGTCGCTCGCACACGACCAGGCAGCAGACGCATCGAGATAGTTGTTGTAGGACATCTCGCGACCATCGTGGATCTGCCAGGTCGCGACACCCTTCGGAGCGCCATTTGCAGGAATCGCGTACACCGCACCACGCTGATGCGGATTCTCGCCATACCGCGTCGTGTGCAGCAGCTGCGCGCCAATCGGCAGTCGCTCTGGGAACCCTGTGTCATCACGCAAATAGGTTGATACGAGGCTGTCGTACGTGGCGACATGACCGAACGCCTTCGACGCCAGCCGCCGTCGCGTAGCTGGTTCGACTGACGCTATACCGCCGCGTTCGATGCTGCTCAACACGTCCTCGTAGTCCGCTGGATCGACCAGCACGACAACACCGAGGTGATTCTTCGCCGCCGCGCGGACCATGGCCGGCCCACCAATGTCGATATGCTCGACTGCGTCGTCGTCGGTCACGCCCTCACGCTGAACCACATCAGCGAACGGATACAGGTTCGACACCAGCACGTCGATCGGTCCGATCTCGTGCTGTTCGAGGATCGCTATGTGGTCCGGTAAGTCGCGACGCGCCAGCAGACCCGCGTGGATCGCCGGATGCAACGTCTTCACTCGCCCGTCGAGAATCTCGGGAAAGCCCGTCACATCGCTGACCTCGCGGACAGGGATGCCAGCACTTGCGATCTCACGTGCGGTCCCACCAGTTGACAGCAACTCGAACCCTGCGGCTGCCAGCCTGCGCGCCAGCTCAACGACACCGCTCTTGTCCCAGACACTGATCAACGCTCGCGCCATACCGCTTCGCTCCCCTGTTTCTGGCTTCGTCAGATTCATCCCGCTTCAACAACCACTTCTATCTGAATTGGCACCTGTGTCAGTTGCACGAATCCACCCGCACTCTCGCGCAGACGATCTCGTTCGACCGCCGGTTCGCTTGCCGCGTACGCAATCAACGACGCAGCGCCCGCTTCCACGCTAACCACAACGCGGTCGATCAATCCCAGATGGCTCGCGTCAAGCGCGGTCGTCAGGCGCACGATCGCCGCGATGCGACGTACGCGCCGCTGGTCCGCAAACGCCATATCGTTGAATCCAACATGTTCGATGTTCGGCAGGGTATGCCCGTGATAACGCGCCGCGCTCGCCACAACGAGCCGATCGTCGTCCGAGAATGGTAACTGAGTCGATTCGCGTAACAGATCAAACGTTTTGCGGTGATGATCGCGCTCCGAGCGCAGATAGCCGATGTCATGAAACACAGCCGCCGCGACAGTCAGGGGTCGATCCGCTGCGTCGAGGTTGAGGAGTGTGTGCAGCGCATCGAAGATTTCACCTGCGAAGCGACCACATCGCTCCGCGTGTTCGCTGTCGGGCAGTTCCCATCCCGACATCAGAATCACCTGCAGAATGTACGCGTCGCTATCCGACGAAAATGAGGATGAACTCGATGTATCAGACACAGTTCCGTCTTTCCACGGCCCTGTCAGGCCGGACGACGAAACAGTGTACCCAACTGAGGCGGGTTCGCGTGGAGGGCCAAAATTCAGAGCTTGTTCACGACCAGCTTGGAAATGGCCCGCAGCGTCTCAAATACCCCGTTACCATTCACAGCGGTCGCCTCATAGCGTGGGACCTTGATCGTGTTCAGGTAGCGGTCAAGCACCGGCGTTGGCAAAGCAGTCGGCAGGTCCATTTTGTTGTACTGCATGACCAGCGGGAACTCGAGCAGCCGCTTGCCCTGATTCGTCAGGTTGTGGGCCAGTTCCCGCAGGGACTGGAGGTTGTCCGCGAGCCGGTCGCGCTGAGCGTCGGCCACAAACACGACGCCGTCTGCGCCGTTCAACACAGCCACGCGTGTGCGCTCATACAGAATCTGACCTGGGACCGTGTACAGGTGGAAACGGATCGTGAAGCCATGCACCTTGCCGAGGTCCAGCGGCAAGAAGTCAAAGAACAGGGTGCGTTCAGTCTCAGTCGCAATCGAGAGCAGCTCGCTGCGGCCATTCTGCGGAATCTTGCCATGGATAATCTGCAGGTTGGTCGTCTTCCCGCATAAACCAGGCCCGTAATAGACGATCTTGCCATGGATTTCGCGCGCCGCGACATTAATCAGCGTCATTATTTCTTTTCCGTTGTCTGGCCCGAGCCACTAGCCGCATCATCGTTTAACAGGAGGTCAATCGTGTCGACAGCCGCTTTCCTCACCTGCCCTCGAAACAGTGCGCGACGGCTCTGGTTCTGCTCGATCACCAGATGCAGGATTGCCGCAAGTGACTGCGTCGCCCGCTTCGCCAGCACTTTCACCAGACCGAGGTGAGCCTGGTGATCGAATACCACCACAAGCAGCCAACGATCCTCAACCGTCTCGGTGAAGATCTTCTCGCGCATGCCCTCCTGGACCAGAACCCGGAACCCGTCTTCTTTCAGCAATCGAGCCATCTCACGCGATGTGGCTTAGGCGCCAGCCAGCAACGCGCCAAGATGCATCATCTCGTGACCGCGGGCGTCACCACCTTCGGACGATAGAATCTGTCCTGCACGATCGAGAAGCATGATCTGCGTTGCGCCCGTTTCGTCCATCAGGCGACGCAGGCAGACGGTGATCGCGTCCGACTCTTCAGCGCCAACGATCAGGCTGGTGAGCGATGGGTCCATTCCGTCATTCATTCGTGCGCGCTCCGGGAACCGGGCGTCGTGACCCTCGGTTCGGCTGGTTCCGCAATGCCACTATCGGCGTCCTGTCTGTCGCTCCAGGAGTCTGATGCGCTGATCGCTCGGCACATGCGCGTTGCCGACCCGTCCGATCACCACGCCATCCTCGACTGTTCTGAGCACATCCTCAACGTGTTCGGGTGCGACGACGATGACGAAACCGATGCCCATGTTGAACGCTCGGTAACACTCATTTTCGGCGATGTGCCCGGACTCCGCGACGTAATCGAACATCGCTGGCACGTCCCACGCGTTCAGGTCGATCTCAGCGACGAGACCATCCGGGACGATCCGAGACACGTTGCCAGGCAATCCGCCACCGGTGATGTGCGCCATGCCATGCACGACACTGTCCTCATTCTCCGACACCAGTTGTCGGATCAATTCTCGATACGATCGATGAGGTCGAAGCAGCACATCGGCGAGTGACTGCGTCGCATCAAACGGCGCTGGCTCATGCAAGCGCTCTCTCGATGCGTCTGGCTCATTAAGCCCTAAAGCGGTCCGCACAAGGGAGTACCCATTAGTATGAAAACCGTCGCTCGGGATACCTACGAGCAGGTCCCCCTCGCGGATCGCACTGCCATCGACGATTCGGGTCGCGTCGACCATTCCAACGACGGCGCCAACCAGGTCGTAGTCGTGGCCAGAGTAAAGTCCGGGCATCTCCGCCGTCTCGCCGCCAAGCAACGCAATGCCGTGCGCCTGACATGCACTGGCAATTCCGCCGATGACGACCAGCGCCGCATCTGGATCGAGCTTGCCTGTCCCGTAATAGTCGAGGAAGAAGAGAGGTTCCGCGCCACACGCGAGAATATCGTTGACGCAGTGGTTGACGATGTCGGTTCCCACGTGTTCGTGTCGCCCGGCCATCGATGCGACAACCAGCTTCGTGCCGACGCCGTCGATGCTCGCCACCAACGTTGCGCTCGCACCCACTGGGCCGACGCGATAGAACCCACCGAAATGTCCTAGACCGTGGATGACGCGCTCGTTCGTCGTGCCCGTCGCAAGCGATTGAATCCCTCGCACCACGGCGTCCCCGGCATCGATGTCGACGCCTGCGTCCTGATAGCTGAGATGTTCCGCAGCAGTTGACGATACCGGGGATTGCGGTGTTGGAGCCTGCATGTGATCGCGAGTCCTTCCAGCACCTGCGGGAAATGTCAGTTTTCCTGCAACAACCCGATGAGGTCATCGCGTCGGCGACGCAGAATGATGCGTAAGCGACCGAGGTTCATGCCCACTCCAGCGAGTAGCACCAGCAGATGCTCGCTATCGAGCGGCGACATGACAACGATGTGATTTGTGTACTCAAGCGTTGTGACTTCGGCTTGTGCTTCGCCTAGTTCCTGCCCCACCGCCTCCATCATCAACAGCCCGTTCGACGCGACGGAACAGATCGATTCAACATCAATCTTCTCTGTACCAGCAGCGTCAACGACCAATCCGTCGGACGTAACCACCGCCGCCATGTCTAGACCGTTCGACTCCTGCAGCTCCTGCAGAACTCCAGCCAATCGTGTTGCCATAGGGTAGATCCTCCCTGTGTTCAATTATTCGATTGACACCAGTCCGCGTATCTACCGCGCAGCGTCCTCATCGGACTGCGCGCGTGCCTGTCGATTATAGACACCTGAACCGCCCGGCCCGCGTTTATCCGGTGCTGGCCACCTAAACTGGAACTTTGGTACCAGACGACGCAAAGAACATTCGGCGTGCTAGGAATTGACCGCCGTTCGTCGCTTCGATTCCGGCTTGACTGTCAGTTCTCCATGCCCGTTCGATTCGCACAGGATGAATGGCTCGAATCGCGAACGTAGCCGACGCGGCAACTCACCACGCAACTGTGTTCCCTGTTCGCCATGCTCTTCGTGTTCGACCTTGCCAGCGCGATGAAACAGGTTCACGAGCTCCGTGCGGTCATACGGAATCGTCACATCGAGAACTTCAAGGTCGTACGATTCAATCACCTCGTCCTGAATACGCTCCATGAGCTGCTCGATCCCGGCTCCCGTGTGTGCCGAAATCGGCACGAAGTCACTCGGCAGGCCAAGAATATCCGCAACCGACTGCGCGTCCGGGTACTCATCGAGTAGATCGATCTTGTTGAGCGCGGTAATTGTCGGCTTATCGAGGATTTTCAGATCATCGAGCACTTCACGGACGGTGTCCGCCTGATCCGCAGCGTTCGGATGCGAGATATCCAGCACGTGCAACACAACAGTCGCTTCAGCGATCTCTTCAAGTGTGGCACGGAATGCGGCGATGAGCGATGTCGGCAGATGGTTGATGAAACCGACCGTGTCGGTCAGCAATACATAACGACCATTCGGCATCTGCACGCGCCGGGTCGTCGGATCGAGCGTCGCGAACAGTTGATCCTCGGACAGGACACCGGCGTTCGTCAGTCGGTTCAGCAGCGTCGACTTGCCAGCGTTCGTGTAGCCTACGATCGCCACGACCGGCTGGTCATTGCGACGGCGACGGCTCCGGTACAGTTCCCGATGGCGATGCACGTCGGCCAGTTCGGCCTTGATCTGCGAGATACGGGTGCGGGCCAAGCGGCGGTCAATTTCAAGCTGCGTCTCACCTGGACCACGCAGACCCACGCCGCCAACCGCCTGACGCTCAAGATGCGTCCACATGCGCGTCAGCCGCGGCAGACGGTATTCGAGCTGCGCGAGCTCCACCTGAATGCGACCCTCGTGGGTGATCGCGCGCCGGGCGAAGATGTCAAGGATCAGGGCGGTCCGGTCAAGCACCTTCATTTCGAGTCGATTCTCGATGTTACGCAGCTGGGCTGGTGCCAACTCGTCGTCAAATATGACGACATCGGCCGTCACGTCCTTGACCGACTCGGCAATCTCTTCGAGCTTGCCTTTGCCAACGTAGGTGTTCGGATGCGGATGCTTCAGGTTCTGCGTCGCGGAGCCTACGACATCCAACCCCGCCGTTTCGGAGAGGCGCGCAAGCTCCTCCAGCGAGGCGTCGGCTGTCCAGTCATCCTTGTGATAATCGACGCTGACGAGGAAGGCGCGCTCCTGCGGCGGTCGAGTCGGGAATGGTCCTCGTTCGGTAATGGGATTGCTCCGTTCAGCCACTGAATCGCTCGTCAGGCGCGTGTAAAATCACGATTCATCATGACGTAATTCTATCACCCGACCGCTACGGTTCTGCCTCCAATGTCCCCGGCGCGCGCTGCGTCACGCTCGCGGGACTCGCGATGATCTGAGCACACCGCGTCAACAACCGTTCACGCGCTTGCTGCAATTCATCCTCCCGATCCCTGATCCAGCCTCGTTCCCGATTCAACGCGAACGTTTCCCGGTCCAACGCCGCCCCAACCGCCGCTGGTGCCGGTCCACCAGGCACATCCCGCCGCTCGATGAATCGTCGTGGAGAGAGGCATTTCGCCAGCAGTTCTGGATCGACTCCAAGCTCTCGCCCAACCATTGACATTGCCACTCGATCGATCAGTTCCGGCGTCAGCGTTGTCGCCTCGCCGCCCTGCTCGGTCCACTCCACAACGACGCGTTCGGCCAGCGCATGCGCATCCACCCGCGGAAGCTGGAAATCCACGGCCAGCAGATCGGCCAGCTCGGACGATGTCGAAAACCCGCGATTTGCACGGTGCGCGAACAGCGCCCGATTCACAACCGACGACCGCACGACTCTGGCAAGCAGCGTGTTCGCCGTGCAAGCCTGCTCCAGTACGCGTTCAACGATGCTGAACGCCTCAATCTGGCTCACGAATCCCGGTAGCATTGGCCGATGGAGCAATGTTGCCGTCATCTCGGATGGTGCGACCGTCAGTCGTGCGAACGCACCGCGCAAGTGATCGAGGACGAGTGGATCGCGGCGCTGGGGCTGCGCGCCTGTCTGGTGAATGAACTCGTCACCCGGCACGAGCAACCCGACATCGTCCCTGGCCCAGAACTGTAAGTCCGCTACGAGGCGGGTCGTTTCCAAAGCACTCGCAGAAACGATCGACACGAGTTCGCTGAATGAGTCCGCGCTCGCCAATGCGTCGAACGAGTTTTCGATGATACCGGCGAACCCAAGCAGAACAGCGACGCGCTCCTGTCGAACTGGCATGGCAGTCGACATCCCAGACACCGCACCAAGCGGAGATTGATTGAGTCGCTCGTAACAGCCATGCAACCTTTCGCTCGTGCGGGCGAGCGGGCCGATCTGCGCATGCAGGTAATGCCCGAGCGATGTCGGTTGAATCACTTGCCCATTCGATGTCGCCAACAGCAACGTCAACGGATTCGCCGACGCCAGCTCGGCAAGCGCCTCCCGCAGTTCAACGACCGACGCAGCAACCGTCAACGCGCGCGCGCGCAACTTCATTCTGATCGCGGTTGCCGCAATCTCCTCGGGAGCGCTGCCCTGTAATACATCTGCCGACGCGGCACTTACGATCGAACGCTCGATCCGCGACAGCGGGTGCTGCAGAACGCTGGTTGCATCATCCTCAGTCCGACCAATGGCATCGAGAATTGTTGCGACAGCGCGAGGGTCGGCAATACGTTGCTCCCCGAGCATTGTCGCGTGAGCGCGATACACATCGCGCACTGCATCATCGAGCAATTCATCGACACTCACTGCCAGCGGCTGTAGCACCGACGCGTCGAAAAGCTCGTCGGGAAACGTTCCACGGATCCGTGATGCTTTGCGCCGCAGTACCGGAGGGGAGTTTTCGCTCATGGCTTCCTTCGTGTTGCACGCCAGTCTCACGTCAGCTGACGGGTCATTCGGTCAGAATCGGTTCACCCGTAAAATGCACGTTATCTCGCCGCACCGCCGGATGCTGCTCAGTCGTGGCATCGCTATAGAGGCCGCGATACGAATCAGGCAGCAATCGCGCGATCTCGCTCATCATCGCGTCAGTCAGCTCCTCGAGACCGCGTTTGCGTCCATTCACGTCAACTGCATCAAGCGTAAACGGCTCACCGAAGATAGCACTGACTTTCGGATAGCCACGCCGTCGTCCTCCACGATCC
>Ga0136611_10002645_pt1 | contig 12478 bp, 11 predicted proteins | sample AntDrymUQ2232306_2_FD_106645 | JGI IMG/M metagenome (GOLD analysis project Ga0136611, IMG submission 106645) | Polar desert sand microbial communities from Dry Valleys, Antarctica - metaG UQ223 (23.06) | ecosystem: Environmental > Terrestrial > Soil > Desert | place: Antarctica: Dry Valley... | reverse complement strand
GCGGCTGAGCGCCATCTCGTAGTTCCAGACGTGGCTACAGTTGAGCGGGCAGGACCCGCCGAACTCGCCGTTCCACATCGAGGTCGAAGCCCCGAGCGCCCCTTCGAACCCGAAAAAGTTGCCGTCTTCGGTCCAAAACGTCGTCGGGCTCCGGACCAAACTCCCCTGCGCCGCCATCGCCTCGACCAGGAAACCGGGCAGGCTGCTCTCGGTCAGGGTGGCGACCCAGCGGCGGCTGGACGCCTCCAGCGCCTCCCGCTCGGTCACGAGAAAGTCGGTCACCGCGATGGCGTCGGCGAACCGGGTCGAGTAGGCGTTGCCGAGCCAGAACCGGCTCAACCCGTAATCCCGCATTTGACCGAATTGGTCGAAGTTGACGTAACGATTCGGAAAATACCAGCTCAGGATGAAGGTTCGGTCGATTTCCTCGCCCGGCCCGAGGCGGAACGGGATCACCAGCCCGCCGTTCCAGGTCGTGCCGTCCGGGCTGGGCCCGTGCCGCAGGAGGGGGAGGTTACGGTACGAGCGCTGCCGCGGACTGTCCTGGCCGACGAATTGGCGGGAGACATTGAGCCCTTCGAGGAAGCGGAGGAACTGCTCCGGCGCGGTCCACTGCTCGTAGGCGCGGGCGTTGCCGTCCAACGCCGTCAGCATCATCTGCCCGGCGCCGGGGTGATCGGGCGGCAGGGAGAGATTTTCCATCACCAGGGCGGTGCGATCTGGCGAGCGGCGGACGCGGTTCGTATTGCCGCCGTAGAGCGGATTGCGGGTGCCAGCGATCGGCGTCAGACCGTCCCAGCCGACCGCGTTCTGCAGGGTACCGGCCAGCGCCCCCTGGATCTCCAGGCCGGTCGGATTCCGCAGCGTGAAGCGGAAGACCGCCGCCGGTAAGCCGCTCGCCCACTCGTCGAGGGGGATGAACGGGGTGTAGGCCTCGAGTGCGACGGCGACCGGCAGATCGTCGTCGAGATAGTCGATTTGGGCGAAAGGATAGGTCGCCATGAAGGTGGTCCGGGTGACGCCGGGGAAGCGCTCGACGAGTCGCCGTTGCTCCTCCGGGATGTCGTCGTCGTTGACCAACGGGGATGGGTCGGGTGGGAGAGCGGCGACCTCGCGCGATTGGAGGAGGCGGATCACGTTGAGCGGGGGTTCGGTCGAGGTGGCGCGGATGGCGAAGAAGCTGTCCGGGATGAAGCCGCGGTGGTTGACCTGATTGTGGAGCTGCCACTGCCGCAGACCGCCGTCCCCGCCCAGCGCGACGTGGCCCGCGCCAACTCCTCCCAGCGGCATCGCCACGTGGCGGAGGTTTTCGCCGCTGTACCGCCGCCAGCCCCCTTCTCCCTCGCCTGAACCACGGCCCTCACCACCATCGAGCGCGACCATTCTGCCTCCCCCATCGTTCACACCGCGGCGAGCGGCGAGCGTTCCCACTGTCTTCGTTCCTCAATAGTAAAAGGAATGCGAAATTTTAGCTGGAACGGTTGACACGGTTTTAGGAGTGGTGCAAGATGGACGCCCCCTGACGATGGGGCCGAGTCGGCGACCAGAAGCACGAAGGAGCGACGACGCTTTGGATACCAAGCCAACCCTTGCCCGACCCGAAGCCGGCGGCGTTTCCCGCCGCTCCCTGCTCAAGGTGGCCGGCGCCGCCGGCCTCGTCGGCGCTGGATTGCCGTCGCGGGCCCGATCCGCCTTCGCCGCGCCCGCCATCCATACGGCCAGGAGCCGCGTCAACCGTCAAGCCAGCGGCAAGCTCTCCCTCGCCTACCTCGGCACCGCCGAGCAGGCGGCGGTCTGGGAAAACCTCTTCGCCCTGTTCGCCGAGCAGTACCCGGACATCGAGCTGGAAGCCCAAGCCAACCCGGTCAACGACTGGGCCGGTTTCTTCGACGCCATCTCCACCCAGATCGCCGGCGGCAAGGTGCCCGACGTGGTCCAGGTCGCCACCGAGGGCCAGCGGCTCTTCGCCAGCCGGGGCCTCTGCGAGCCGATCAACGACCTGATCGAACGCGACCAGGCGGAGCTCGCGGAGTACTACGAAGACATCCACCCCAAGCTGATCGAGTGGGACGAGACGTACAACACGACCGCCGACGGCTCGCGCTACTACCTGCCGGGCGACTTCAACACGATGGGCCTCTGGTACAACGCCGAGGTCTTCACCGCCAACGGCATCGAGGAGCCGACCGACGACTGGACGTGGGATCAGCTGCTCGCCGCCGGCGACGCGCTCAAGGCGAAGGGGATCTACGGCATCAACGTTACCCCCGAATACTTCATCGGCGTGATGCCCTTCCTGCTGACCAACGGCGCCAGCACCCTGAGTGCCGACTGGAAGACCGCCACCGTCAACAGCCCCGCGGCGATTGAGGCCGCCACCTTCATGCGCACCCTCGTCGAGCGGGAGATCAGCCCCCTGCCGGGCGGCACTTTCGACCATTTCACGGCGACCGCCCAAGGCAAACTGGCGACGTTCGGCGGTGGGCGGTGGCCAATCATCGACATGCGCAACCTCAAGATGGTCGACAAGATGAAGATCGTGCACTGGCCGCGCAACACCCAGCAAGGCTCCCCCGTCGGCTGGGGCGCCTATCCGATCATGAAGGGCACCCAAAACAAGGAAGCGGCCTGGACCTTTCTCAAGTTCCTCGCCTCGAAAGAAGCCAGCGTCTATTTCGCCGAGCAGGGCGGCACGATCGTGCCCGGGCGGCGCTCGGTCGCCAACAGCGATTCGTACCTTGCCAACGCCCCCGCCGGCAGCATCAAGCTCTACGAGGCGCTCGACTACGCCACCCCGATCCCTTCCCCCGACAAGGGGAACGTCGTCCAGAGTGCCATCCAAGACGCCTTCTTGCAGATCCTGACCGGGGCCGTGGCGCCGGAGGAAGGCCTCAACGCCCTGAATGAGGAGATCCAGGGGAATCTCTAACGCGACAGGCGACAGGCGACAGGCGACAGGCGTCAGTTGTCAGGCGTCAGGAAGGATCGCTGAAGGCTGAGGAGGGGCGACGCCCGCGACGCTCCATTGGCATCAAGCTCAGCCACCGGTTGACGCTCCAGCCCAACGCTTAGCCTCGGAGTGCCTCTCGATCCCAAGCCCTCCAGCCCCATTCATGGGGGTTCGGCCCGGTAGCACGGGGTTTCAACCCCGTGCGGCGAGGCCGTGGCGATCACCGGACGCGCGGCATCGCGCCTGCTCCGTGCGCTTGATGCCTAGAGGGCGACGCGAGAGTCGCCCCGACCAACACGGCGTGGTGCCGACCCTTTGTCGCGACACCGCCACTCTCGCGCAGGGCGTGGGGCGAAGGTGAGATGACCGCTCAGGCAGCCCACATCCCACCGGCTTCCCCAGCCTTACCACCGCGCCGGGCCAGCCGCCTCGGGTTGGCCCGGCGCGAGATGCTCTATGGCTACGCCCTCCTCAGTCCAGCCCTGGTCCTCTTCCTCGTCTTCATCGCCGGCCCGCTGTTGGCGGCTATTGGCCTCAGCTTCTACTCATGGGACCTCTTCAGCGCGCGGGAGTTCGTCGGCCTCCAAAATTACCGCGATCTCGGTCAGGACGACACCGCGCGTCAGGCGATCCGTAACTCGTTCGTCTTCGCTTTTGGCTCGATCGTGCTTCACCTTGGCCTCGGTCTCCTGCTCGCCCTGGCCGTCAACCGGCCGATGCACGGCGCCCTCCGCTACTTCCTGCGGACCGCCTACTTTTTCCCACTCCTCATCTCCTGGGCTTCGGTCTCCCTGATCTGGCTCTACGCCCTCAATCCAAACTTCGGGTTTTTCAACTATTACCTGCAACAGCTCGGGTTCCAGCCGCCGAATTGGCTGGTCGACAAGACCTGGGCGATGGCCGCGCTCCTCGGGGTGGACCTGTGGCGGACCCTCGGCTTCACCTTCATCATCCTCCTCGCCGGGCTGCAAGGGGTGCCCCGCTCCCTCTACGAGGCGGCGATGCTCGATGGGGCGGGACCAGCCCGCCGCTTCGTCACGATCACGGTGCCGATGATTTCGCCGACCCTCTTTTTCGCTTTGATCCTCAACTTCATCGGCGCTTTCCAAATCTTCGAGCCGATGTTCATCATGACGAACGGTGGCCCCGCCGACAGCACCCGCAGCCTGGTCCAGCACATCTTCGAAACCGGCTTCCGCTCCTTCGAGATGGGCTACGCCTCGGCGATGGCGATCGTCGTCTTCGTCGTCATCATGATCGCCACCCTGATTCAGTTCGGTCTGGGCCGCTCCTGGGTCCACTATGATTGAGAGGACAGACCGCTCGCGCGCGCGATCGAGGCCGTGCCTGGGTCGCCTGCCGGACTGGACCCTCAACCTCGGGCTCGCCCTGCTCGGCCTCTTGATGCTGGCGCCCGTTTTCTGGGTCTTCATCACCTCGATCCTGACCACCGACGACGCCTTCAACCTGCCTCCAGTGTGGCTGCCCTCCCGCACCACCTTCGCCCACTACCGGGAGGTGTTCGACTTGCTTCCTTTTTGGACGATGGTCGGCAACAGCCTCAAGATCTCCGGCATCATCACGTTGGGCGCCGTCGCCACCAGCACCCTGGCGGCCTACGCCTTCGCCCGCCTCCGCTTCCCCGGCCGCGATCTCCTCTTCGTCCTGCTCCTCTCGGCGCTGATGGTGCCGCAGCAAGTGACCGTCATCCCGACCTTTATCCTGATCCGCAACCTGGGCCTGCTCGATACCCACGAGGCGATCTATCTGCCGGCGATCATCAACGTCTTCGGCATCTTCCTGCTGCGCCAGTTCTTCCTCTCGATCCCACGCGAGCTGGAGGATTCGGCCCGGCTGGACGGCGCCGGGCACCTCCGCATCCTGCTCCAAATTATCGTCCCGCTTTCCGCGCCCGCCATCTCGGCGCTGGCTATCTTCGTCTTCCAGGCGGCTTGGAACGACTTCTTTTGGCCAAACCTTTTTCTCACCTCCCCGGAAAAGATGACCCTGCCGCTCGGCCTCGTCTCGCTCAAGGGGCAATATGGCGGCGGCTCCGCCCTGGCCCTCTTCGCCGCGATGTCGATGGTCGCCCTGCCGATCCTGGTCCTATTCGCCTTTACCCAGCGCTTCCTCACCGAGAGCATCGCGACGACGGGCTTGAAAGGATGACGATGACGACTGTCCGCCTCCTCCCGCCGCCAACGCCAAGGAGCGCGCCGTGATCACGGACACCCGGTCGGCGCGACCCGACCACCGGCTCCCCGCCCGAATCCGCTCGCGGCACAGGCGAATCGACCCGGTCTCATCGCTCGACCTTGGCCAGATCGGCCGGACGCTGGTCGCCGAGATCCCGTTGTTGGCGATGATCAACCTGCTGGTCGGACTGGCGACGGCGGTCGTCGCGGTCGCGTTTCTGACCGTGCCGCTCCTCGCCCCGGTCGTGGCCGCCGGGGTGCTCGGGCCGGTCTGGCTCGGGGCCACCGCGACCTGCGCCCGGCTCCTCGCTGGGGATCCGCGCGGGCCGTGGCATCTCTTCGGGGCGATTTGGCGGCACGGGCGAACCGGGATCGGGCTCGCCCTCCTCCCCGCCGCCGTGGCGACGCTGCTTCTCGGATCGCTCGGCATCCTCGCCGCCCGACCCGAGCAACGCTGGCTGCTGGTTCCGATCGCGGTCGATGTCGCCGCGCTGACGGTGATCGGCTTGGGCGGCATCGCCGTCTTCCCGTTGGCCGTGATGACCGAGTCGCGAGGCCGGCAACGCTGGCTGATCGCCCTCGCGCTGGCTGGCCGCGGCCCAGTGACGACCGCCGGGATCACCGCGATCGTCGTCCTCCTCATCCTCGCCGCGCGCCACGTCACCCCCTTCCTCGCCCTCGTCATGATGGCCCCCCTTTGCCTGTTGATGACGGCGGTCAGCCGCCACCAGTTAACCGCGACCGCGCACCGCGAGGAAACCACTTCACGAGCGGCGGAATGGCGGCAACCCTAATGGGAGGCACCCCCTACAAGCAGCGGGTCAAGCTGCGGGACATCGCCGACGCCACCGGTCTCTCATTGGCGGCCGTCTCGCTCGCCCTCAACGGGAAGACCGGCATCTCCCCCGCCAACCGCCAACGGGTCGTCGATGCCGCCCACAGTCTCAACTACGAGCGCCCCTATCCGCGCCCCCGCTCCGCGCCGCCGTGCATCAGCGTGATCATCGAGCGGCTCCCGGTCGACATCGCCAAGGACCCGTTCAATCGGCCGATCCTGGAAGGGCTGGAGGCTGCCGCCCGTCCCCACGGCTATCGCGTCGCGGTGGAGTTCGTCGGCCCCGACGACCATCCTGACGCCGGGCCCTGGGCGCGGGGAGCGAGTACGGCCGGCGCCATCATCCTCGGCGGCGGCGATCTCAGTCCACGGTGGGTGCAAGCGGCGGCCGCGGCGGCGCTGCCGGTCGTCATGCTCGACCATGTCGTGCCTGGGCTCGATCTGCCGGCGGTCGTCTCCGACAACCTAGGCGGGGCCCACACGATGACGAAATACCTGCTCGAGCAGGGACACCGCCGGATCGGTTATATCCGGGGCCCTTCGAAGTATTGGACGCTGAGCGAGCGGTTGGCGGGATTCCTGCTGGCGCTGCAGCAGCATGGCGTTTGGCCGGACCCCGACCTGATGCCGCCGCGTCTCTCGCATGCCGACGTGAAGGGATACCATGAGATGCGGCGGCTGCTTGACCTGCCGAAGCCGCCGACCGCGGTGCTGGCCGTGAGCGATCAAGCGGCGGTCGGCGCCTACCGGGCCACCCAGGAGCGGGGCCTCTCGATCCCGGGCGACATCTCGATCGCCGGCTTCGACGACATCGAGACCGGACGCGCCCTCAATCCTCCCCTGACGACGGTCCACGTTTCGGGCGAGGAGATGGGCCGGGTCGCCTTCGAGCGGCTGCGGCTGCTGATGGCGGGCGACGAGGCCCAACTTGCCCGCCAGATCAGGTGGACGATCCCCACCAGCCTGGTCATCCGCGGCTCGGTGGCTCGGCGCGACGCGGTCACGGCTCGCCCCCGAGACGGAGAGCGGACCAGGACCGATCGCCAGTAACTGACTCTTCTTGGCGCGATCGTCGCGATCGTGCCCCCTCGACGCCGCGAGCGTTTCAACGGACGAGCAGCCCGTACCTCCGCTCCGTCCGGCGCGGGCGAGAGAAACCCACGCCAATACGGCCCGTCCCGTTCGCCCGGTTCCGCAATGGGTGCGGCGACATCCCAGGTCGAGGCTGATCCTCGAAGGCGGCCCTCATCGCAGCCACCTTTCCGCCCGGCGTCCCACGTCGGCACCGCCCCGCTCTTGGCGATGATACCGCCGCCCAGTTGATGATGGGGCGGGATCGTTCATGACGACCAGTCCCCGAGCGGATTGTGGCTCGGCCAAGTTAACCAGTGGAGTGTCCGAGCCGTCCGATCACCCGCCGCGTCAGCTCGGCCGCGCGCTTGCCCACCTCCGCCGTTGGGAACTCGGCGAAGTCGCCGGCGAGGTCGGTGGCGACGTGGAACTCGTTGTTGCTGATGTCCTTGATGGCGAGGAAGGGGACGCCGTGCCGGGCGCAGACTTGGGCCATCGCCGCCGCCTCCATGTCTTCGCAGAGGGATCGGTGGCGGAGGTGCAGGGCGTCGAGCCGCAGGTGCTGCTGCGTCCAGATGTCGGCCGAGGCGACGACCCCGACGTGCACGACCGGCTCGCGGTACGGCACCGCTGGCGGCCAAAAGAGCTGCCGCGGCCACGGCTCGGGGGACCAATCGGCGGCGGCCTCCCGCGCCAGGGCCAGCAGCGCCGGATCGGCCGCCAGGTCGCGGGCCGGCATCGATTCCCCCCCAACGTCGTAGGATGACCCATTGTACAGCTCTTCCCCGCTGGCCAGAATGTGGACCGCCCCGTGGTGGACGGCCGCCTCCCCGATCACCACGTCGCCCGGCGGGATATCGCGCCGGTGCGCCCCCGAGCAGCCGTAGTTGAAGACCGCCCGCGGCCGATGCGTCGCGATCAGGTGCTCGGTCGCCGCCGCCGCGTTGACCATGCCCATGCCGGAGAGGAGGGCCAGCGTCGGCACGCCGTCGATGGTCAGCCCGCGCTCCAGCCACGGTCCATCCCGCTCCTCCCGCTCGACGCCGACGGCTTCGAGCAGGTGCCGCAGTTCCGCCTCCATGGCGACGACGACGCCGACGAGGTCGGAGGCGCCGCGTTCATCCACGCCAGCTGTCGTCGACACGCACGATCTCCTTTCGCCTCAAGCGAGTTCACGTTTTCCAGCCACCACCCGCCGAGCCTATCGGCGCAGCGCCAACCCAATGCTGAAGCCAAGGATGAGCAAAACCACCAGCGAGAGGAGGGCGTACCGCCGTTCGCCGAGGCGGAGGAAGCCGACGAGGAGGACGACCACCGCCGCCACCGGCGTCATCATCAGCCAAAGGATCGCGAGGTCGACGATGCCGGCGGCTTCGCCGGCCAGTACCGTCGGGACGACCTCCACGAACGGGTCGGCGTCCGTATTCAGGGGCTCCCTTTGATACAGTGCCCACGCCAACCCACCGGCCAGGAAGGCCGCACCGACGCGGAAGCCCCAGGTGAGGCAGGTGACCACGGCCTGGGAGAGGGGAGCGAGGCGGTCGTCCGGCCCGGTCATCGCTGGCCCGGCAAGGTTACGCCGAACGCTTGCAGGAGCAGCGAGAGGCCGAGGTAGAAGAGCAGCACCGAAAAGACCGCCGCCAGCCGCTGCACCCGTAGCCGCCGCGTCAGCCGGGAGCCGAACTGCCCGCCGACGAAGACCCCGATGATTGCTGGCACCACTACTGTCGGATTGATCTCCCCCTGCGAGTAGAAGACGAAGGCGGTCGCGACCGACGTGATCCCGACCATGAACGCCGAAGTCCCGACCGCCGCCTTCAGCGGAACCGCCATCACCAGATTCATCGCTGGCACCATGACCACCCCACCGCCGACCCCCAGCATGCCGGAGATGACCCCGGCGCCGGCGCTGATCCCCAACCCGAGCGGCAGGCGGCGGGGCCGGTACCGCACGTCGCGGCCGATCGCCGGATCGTGGAAGGCAGCCGCCAGCGTTGATGGCGCGGCCGATTCTCCATCCAGCTCTCCCGCCAGCGCCGCTGACCCCGCGACAGGTGCCGACGGTGCCGATTTTGCTTCCCGCCGGATCAGCATCGAGATTGCCGCGTAGAGGAGCACCCCGCCGAAGACCGCCGACACGATCCGCGGGTCGGCGCCGACGCCAAACAGCGCCCCCGCCGTCGCCCCCGCCGCCGTCGTCACCTGGAGCAGCATCGCCAGCCGGAGGTTGGTGAACCGCGAGCGGAGATGGACCGACGAGCCCACGATCGAGTTGGTGACCACCGCCACCGCGCTGGCCCCGATCGCCACCTTTTGATCGACCCCGAAGAACAACGTCAGGATCGGCACCAAGAAGACGCCGCCACCGAGCCCGAGCATCGAGCCGAGGACCGCCGCCACCGCCGCCACCAGCCCGTAGCCAAGGAACAACTCAGCGTCCACCGTCGCCCCCAGTATCGCCAATCAGTTGATCGAACTTATAGCACCGCGCCCGGCTGACCGCCACCCCTCATTGACCGTCGTCGGCACCGTGTCGACATCGTTGGTGCCTGGCCCGCTGGAGGCGTCGGTGGTCGCTCGCCAAGCCGCGGCCGGATGCCGTTTCCAACGCGTAGAGGGTGCTTTCGTTCGGCGGCGCCTGACGGGGTTCGTCGTTCCGGAGCGAGGAAAGGGGAGAGGAGGCGTTCGCGCTCGCTAGCTCCTCGGGGTCTTGACGCTCCGACCATGGACGGATTTCTCACCTCCGCGCTGAATCAGCCAGGCCGGGCGTGGTGGGCGCGATCTCCTCCCATCGCCCACCGAACCAGTCGCTGTGCTAGCATCTCGCCGTGACTAGCCATGGGGGCGACGGAGAGGCGGCAGTGGTGGCACTGGGCTCTCGGAGATCGCGGGTCGCGCGCGCGTCAGCACCGGAGTGCCGGGACTGGATCTCTTGCTGCGCGGCGGGCTCGTGGCGAACCGCTCCTACGCGATCATTGGCCACCCCGGGGCCGGCAAGACGACCCTCGGCAACCAGGTCGCCTACCACCACGTCCGCGGCGGCGGCACCGCGCTCTACGTCACCTTGCTGACCGAACCGCACGACCGGATGTTGGCAAACATCGCGGACTATGCGTTCTCCGACCCGGCGATGGTCGGCGATCGTCTCCGGTACATCAGCCTGGCGGACGAACTGGGGGCCAACGGCTTGGCCGGGATCCTAGTCGGCCTCCGCGAGTTGGTCCTGCGCCACCGGGCCACGCTGCTCGTGCTCGACGGCAGCAACCGGCTCGTCGACGGCGTCACCTCCCGCTCCGAGCAAGAGCGGTTCTTGGTCGATCTCCTGACCCAGTTGAGCGCCCTCGGCTGCACGACGCTGCTGCTGGCGTACCCGGCGTCCGACTTCTCGGGGGCGATCAGTACCCACACCGACGGCGTGATCGAACTCCGCACCGACCGTGTTGGCTCCCGGGACGTGCGCTTCCTTCGCGTCATTAAGTGCCGCGGCACGTCGCACCTGCTGGGGCAGCACGAGATGGCGATCGCTACCGCCGGGATCGAGGTCTATCCCCGCCTGGAAGCGGTCCATAGCGAACGACGGCCGGCCCCGAACCTCGGCGGCGAGCGCCGACGGCTTGGGGTGCCCGGGCTCGATGAGATGCTCGGTGGCGGATTGCGAAAGGGTCGAGTACGGTGTTGCTGGGACCGCTCGGCTCGGGCAAAACGCTGGCCGGGCTCCAATTCGTGATGGAAGGCGCACGGGGCGGGGAAACGGGGCTGATCACCTCCTTCCGGGAGTCGCCGGAGCGCCTCCTCGCCAAGGCCACGGCGATCGGTCTCGCGCTCGACCGGCAGGTGGCAGAGGGAAAGATCCAGATGCTCTGGCATCCGGCGCGGGAGCTGTTGCTCGATGCCTGGGCGCACGAATTGCTCGATCGCGTCGCCCAGCTGCGACCGACCCGACTCGTGGTGGACACGCTCTCCGACGCCCAGTTCCTGGTGCCCGATCCCGCCCGCCTGCCTGCCTTCACCACCGCCCTCGTCAGCGCCCTGGCCGAGTTTGGGGTGACGACGCTGCTCAACGCCGAGCCGCCGACGATCGTCGGCGGCGACCTCGCCGTATTGCTCCCTCCCATCTGCGGCGCGGTCGATACCGTGGTCCTCCTGCGCTATCGGGAGCATGAAGACGTTCTCCACCGCTTCGTCTCGATGCTGAAGTCGGGCGAAGGGCAGCACGACCACGTGGTGCGCCGGTTCGTCATCGGCGATTGCGGGCTGGAGGTCCCCAGCGCGATCGCCGGTGCCGCGTCTTCGCTTGGTTCAGACCGCCCAGTCGCCCCGATCCCGGCTCCGCCTAACTGAAGCCGCCCTGGGCGGAGCGCGGTGCGAGGAGATCGCCCCTCGCCGCCGGCACACCGAGCGCATTGAGGGATTCACATCGCATGAGCACGATCGCCGTCGTCGAGGATGAGGTCCCGATCCGCGATCTGTTAGCGGTGATCCTCCGCCGCGCGGGGTATCGGGTGGTGACCGCCGCCGACGGCCTGGCCGCCCTCGAGATGATCGCCCGCGAGCGCCCCGATGTCGCCCTGATCGACGTGATGATGCCCGGGCTCGACGGCCCCGAGGTTGCGCTCCGCCTCCGCGCCGATCTGGAGACCGCCCAGATCCCGATCGTCCTCATCAGCGCCGGCCTCATCTCACCGTTGCCGCCCGGGATTGTCGCCTTCGTCCGCAAGCCGTTCGATGTCCAACCCCTGCTCGACCTGCTCGTGTCCATCCTCACGCCCAAACCCGGATCGACCGCCACTCCCCCGTCAGACACCTGAAACCTGACGCCTGACGCCTGACGCCTGACGCCTTCCCGGCTATCTGTAGAGAGGACCACCCAATGTCTACCGCGAACGGCACCTTCCCGACCACCGCCGATGTCGTCGTCATCGGTGGCGGCGTGAACGGCGTCTCGACCGCCTTCCAGCTCGCGAAACGGGGGGCGGGCAAGGTGGTCCTGGTCGAGCGCGGCGTGCTTGGGGCGGGGGCCAGCGGCAAATCGGGCGCGCTCGTCCGTTGCCACTACGCCAACCCGCACGAGGCGGCGCTGACCCTGGCCAGCCTCCGCTTGTTCCGAGAGTGGGACGACGCGGTCGGGCATGGCTCACCCGGCTTCGAGGCGGTCGGCTTCCTCCAGGTCGTGGCCCCGGCGGACGAGGCCAAGCTCCGGGCCAACGTCGCCGCCCAGCAGGCGATCGGGGTCGAGACCTCCCTGGTCGACCGCCAAGCACTGCACGCTATCGAACCGCTGCTGCGGACCGACGACCTCACCTATGCCGCCTTCGAGCCAGGCGCCGGCTATGCGGACCCGAACGCCACCGTCCACGGCTTCGCCGCCGCCGCCCAAGCGCAAGGCGCCACGATCCTGACTGAAACCGAAGCGATCGCGATCAGCGT
>Ga0136611_10002644_pt1 | contig 12478 bp, 7 predicted proteins | sample AntDrymUQ2232306_2_FD_106645 | JGI IMG/M metagenome (GOLD analysis project Ga0136611, IMG submission 106645) | Polar desert sand microbial communities from Dry Valleys, Antarctica - metaG UQ223 (23.06) | ecosystem: Environmental > Terrestrial > Soil > Desert | place: Antarctica: Dry Valley... | reverse complement strand
GTCTGATTCACGACGTACAACCCTCGCACCGGCTCCGATACCATCATCGGCGCGCTGTCCGGCCCCATGCGCAACTGTGCCAGCGCGATGCCGCGAGCCACCGCGCCCGCGAGCTGTGCACGCCTGGTGGCATCGAGCGGAAAACGCTCGATCGTTCCCTGCGGCCTGCGCACAACGAGAACGAACGATCGCGTGGCGTCTTCGAGAGAATAAAGGCGCGCATCGAGGTAGTCGCCAGTTACAGGCCAGACCGCAGCGTCGAGCGACAGCCGGGCGGCAAGTGGCGGAGTTATCACGTCTACTTTTCCGGTACTATCGAATGCCACCGGCAGTTCCCGCACCTGCGCGTGGACTGCCGGGGCGGATGCCATCATACCGCCAGCGATCAATGTGGAGAGGACAATGGAGCGGATACCGCGCGCGAATTTCAGAGTGAAGGATTGCATGGATAGGTTAGCTGGACACAGAATGGTTGTTCGCATCCCCGCATGCCGGTTAGCGTGACAGCATATTGGGCGATCGTTCGAATTCGCAGAATACGTAAGGCTACGTAGTAATAGCGCGGAATTCCGCGAAAGAATGGATCAGGAATTCTTCGGGGTTTCGTCCGTGCAACCCTACCAAAGGGCGGGCATGGCGTCTAGAAACCGATCGGGCCCCACCTGAAGACCTTCCACGGATCCGCACGCAGTGCTTCCGGCTCCGTGCCTTCGACAAAATACTCGGTGTAACGCCGGTCCGGCGGAGTTGCGAGTGTCGCCATCTGGCCGGTGACGCGGTCGAGCTCGCCGCTGATCACCCCGAGCGGCGGCGTCCACCGTTCAGCGCTCCGTTCCGATACCGCGCGGCTGCCGCCGGCCGCGTAATATCTCGCCATCATCTTTCCCCAGATGGGTGCAGCGAGTGATCCGCCCGCGGCGCCGGGTGTGATCGTTTTCGGCTTGTCGAACCCGAGCCACACGCCGGCAACGATGTCCGGCGTCAGCCCCACGAACCACACGTCGGTGTTGTCATTGGTGGTTCCCGTCTTGCCCGCGACCGGGACACTTGCGGGCAGATACCGGCGGATGGAGGACGCCGTTCCACGCTCGACGACATCGCGCATCATGTCCCGCACGACGAATGTTGCCCGCTGGTCGAGCGCCGGCGGCAACGCACGCACTGGCGCAGAATGCACGACCTTTCCGGTACGGTCCTCGATGCGGTGCAGAAATCGCGGCTCGACGGGTGTGCCGAGGTTGGCGAATGTCGTGTAGGCGGCGACCAGATCGAGCGGCTGCACGACCGATGCGCCGATCGCGCTCGACGGCACCTGGGCAACCGGCGATTGAATACCCATTCGCCGGGCGAGGGCGGTTATCGAATCGATTCCCACCTGCTGGCCAATCTGGACAGCGACGACGTTCCGCGATTTCGAGAGAGCCTCGCGTAATGTAATGGCTCCCATATATTCGTTGTCCGAATTGTCCGGGCGGTAGAAAGTCCCGTTCGGCAGCCGGAGGGATATTGCCGTGTCGCCGACGATTGCGTTCGGCGGAATGCTGTCGGCGATCGCGGCCGCGTATACAATCGGCTTGAACGACGAGCCAGGCTGCCGGCGTGCATCCACCGCCCGGTCGAATTGCGAATCGTTGTAGTTACGCCCGCCAATCAGCGCGCGTACATCGCCCGTCGTGGGGTCGATCGCAACGACCAGGCCCTGCAGATAATCCGACCCGCCGCTGCCCGAGCCGGCAGTCGGGTGGCGGTAGCCCGCGCGCGCCTCGACTTCGGCGGTGCCGTCGGCGAGCGCCGAAATTGCGGCCGCCTGCAGTGCTGGATCGAGTGAAGTGTAGATGCGGTAACCTCCAGCGTTGACCGGTACGCCCGCGCGCTGTGCCTGAATTTTGACGACATTGACGAAATACGGCGCCGGCACGGCGACGCCGTAATTCAGTGCGGTAACCAGGGGAGTGTTCTGCGCAGCGCGCGCCTGGGCGGGGGTGATGAAACGCTGCTGCGCCATCACGGCGAGGACAGTATTGCGCCGCTCTCTGACACGGTCAGGGTACTTCACCGGTTCATACAGCTCGGGCCCCTTGGGCATCGCCGCAAGCGTTGCTGCCTCGGCAAGTGACAGCCTCGACGCGGGCTTGCCAAAGTAATGGCGAGCCGCGCTTTCGATTCCAAAATACCCGTGAGCGAAGCTGATCTGATTGAGAAACGCCTCGAGGATCTGTTCCTTGCTGTAACGTTTCTCCATCTCGCGCGCGGCTGCCTGCTCGCGCAGCTTCCGGCCAAGAGTTCTGTCGGTTCGGTCGATGACGTCGGGGTGCATGTTGCCGACGAGAAGCTGCGTGATCGTGCTCGCTCCCCGGCGGTCTCCCAGGATGTTGTCCTTGATTGCGCCGGCAATACCTACTATGTCGACGCCGTCGTGCTGGTAGAACCGCTGATCCTCGATTGCAACGAACGCCTGAGGCACGTATGCGGGTAGTGTCCGAATCGATATGCTTGTTCGGATCTGGTTACCAATCTCGGCGAGAAGTGACCCGTCCCGGGCGAAGATCTGAGACGACTGCGGTTGCGGAACAATCCGCCACGGCTCGGTGGATCGCTGTGCGAGGGCCACTGCCGGCGCGCACATGGCGATCGAGAGTGCGAGCGCGAGCGACAGTTGCCCGCGCCGGGAGTGGATGACAACTTCATGGCAATGGATCAATCCGTTCACCTGGCAATCGTACAGTTCAAACCCATCAAGGGCGATTACGGCGGCAACCTCGAGCACCTGGGCGAAATATTTGCCCAACTCGACTCGCTGTCGCCACGACCACAGGTGGCATTTCTGCCGGAGACCGCCGTAAGCGGGTACTTCCTCGAAGGAGGAGTTCGCGACCACGCAGTCACGGCCGGAACACTTGTTCGCGACCTGAGCGCGCGATATAGCGCCGCCGTTTTATCCCGTGAGCCGATGGATGTCGGCCTCGGGTTCTACGAGATCTGGAACAACTCAATCTACAACAGCGCCCTGTACGTAACGCTTGGCGGGGATTCGCCGATAGTTCGGCATGTGCATCGCAAGGTATTTCTGCCGACGTATGGATTGTTTGACGAGGAGCGATTTGTCGATCGCGGATTTGAGATCCGGGCGTTCGACACGAGCTGGGGGCGGGCGGCGATGCTGGTGTGCGAGGATGCGTGGCACAGCCTGTCGGGCACGATAGCCGCGCTCGACGGGGCGCAGGTAATCTTCATTCCATCGGCCTCTCCGGCTCGCGGACTCTTTCCCCGAAATGACGACCATGCCGGACCGGCTAGCCTCGAGCGCTGGGAGCGGCTCGCGCGGGACATTTCGTCCGAGCACGGCGTGTTCACCGCCCTCGTACAGCTCGTCGGTGTCGAAGGCGGCAAGACGTTCTGCGGTGGCTCGGTGGTCGCGGGGCCACGCGGTGACATCAAGCTCAGAGCTCCGCTGTGGGAGGAATCTATCGCGACGCTCACTCTCGATACGTCTGAGCTCACCCGGTCACGCGTCGAGCTGCCGCTGCTCACCGACCTGCAGACGATGCTCCCGCACATGATAAAGACTATCGGCAGGATTCAGATGCATGATTCGCTGCCGCTGGTCTACGATCCGGCCTCAAATGACGGAGATTCTCCGGTCGGCATCGTCTCGGCCCGTCCGCCGTCCGTCGTTCCAGCCTCGCCTGCAATTCCCGCTCCGGTGTCCGTCATTCCCGCTGCGCCCGTCATTCCCGTTCCGATGTCCGTCATTCACGCGAAAGCGGGAACCCATATCGACTATCCCACCGTCCCCTCCACCATCAGCGTAGTGTCGGCCCCCGCTTCCATGATGGGCCCGCCTCAGCTGCACATCGATCCGGCGTTGACCGCCGACTGGCTCGTGTCATTTCTTCGCGAGGAACTGAGACAGCGCGGTTTCTCCAAAGGTGTCGTCGGAATTTCCGGTGGAGTCGATTCCGCAGTGACGGCCTGGCTTGCGGCAAAGGCGCTCGGACCCTCGAACTTGATTGGCGTTCGACTGCCTTATCGCACCTCAAGCGCCGACTCGCTGGCCCACGCCGAGCTCGTCATCGACACGCTGGGTATTGATGGCCGCACTCTCGATATCTCGCCGGCCGTGGATGGCTACCTGTCCAGTGAGCCGGACGCTGGCCCCGCCCGAAGGGGCAACGTCATGGCGCGAATGCGCATGATCGCGCTATTTGACCTCTCGGCGAAACACCACGCGCTACCTATTGGCACCGGCAACAAGACCGAGCGGCTGATGGGCTATTTCACCTGGCACGCCGACGATTCACCGCCCGTGAATCCGCTAGGCGATCTCTTCAAGACGCAGGTTTGGGCGCTCGCGCGCCACCTGGGTGTTCCGGAGGAAATTGTCGGCAAGCCCGCGTCGGCCGACCTCATCGAGGGCCAGACCGACGAGGGCGACTTCGGATTGAGCTACGCACGCGCCGATCAGATTCTGAACTGGCTCGTCAATGGTTACACCCGGGCCGATGCAGAGGCACACGGATTCACGACTGATGAAGTCGATCTCGTTCACAACCGGCTCTCGTCAACGCACTGGAAGCGGAAGCTGCCGACCGTCGCAATGCTCAGTCATAGCGCGATCGGCGAGACGTACCTGAGGCCGGTGGATTATTAGACTCAGTTCGGTTCGCATCCGCGTGGTGGCTGGGCTGCCGCACTTCCGCATCAGAACTTCGGGCTTATCTGAGTTGAGAGGCGGGTGGGAATTGCCATTACTTTCCAAAGGTGAACGGAGGAACGCCCGTAATAGAAAAACTCACAAAAAACTTTCGGTGCCAGTAAGCGTCTTCTCCGTGCCGTACTGCGGGAACCGCGGGTCCGGCGCATATGTCAGTGCAAGCCCAGGCTGCGGACGCAGTCTCCACGCGGGCGGAGCCGTGCCTCGGAAGGTGAACGTCCGTCGATCCGCGAGTATGGTGGAGACAGCGTCTGACCTTGCGACTATGGTAATAACGTACGCCCGCCCCTTTTATCCCAGCTGATGTCAATCGTTTTGCAATCGGTAGTGGTGGACGTAGCGATGGTCTGCGAAAAACCCTCTCGGTGGCGAAGACTTTCGCTACGGTGGACTCCTCGGCTTCGAGCAATGAATCTGCCTTTGCCAGCATCTGACGCGTCGCAGTGGCGCCGGCGTTGGATCGGGTTGCCTGTGCGCTAGACGGTTGCGAATTCGACGTTTCTCATCGAAGCGTCCAGTTCGTCGAACGATTCTCGTCTGATCGTGTTGATGACAAGAATCCGGCGATCGAGCGCCGCAATGACCTCCACAACCGGCTGAACCGGCGACTCTGCGAGCGCTGCATCGAGCTGCGCGTAGGAACTCCTCGTGGCCGGCTGGGCCCCTGTTCCGAGCAGTCCCGGCAGCACTGGGCCCACCCGACTCGGAAAGATTTTCAGCGAATCCGATTCGGGATCGGTCTGGATCACTTGTGCCGCGGCAGTACTGGCCGTCAGGAGGAAAATGACGCCAATGCTCAATTCACCGTGTGCTGCAACGACTTTCGCAATCGCGAGCAAAAAATCCATCTGGGTATGCGACTGAAATCTGCGAATTGCATCAGGCTCCTCCCAGGGATGTAATGACTGGCAGCGAAGATAGCGCGCCGAAGCCGGACCGTTGACTCCAAGAGCACGTCCCTCTCCGCGACCATTGACAACTGGCGCCGCTCAGGCGGAGTATTACGTCCCGGTTTCACTCAGATGGATGACATCTTTTCCAGGAGTGCTTCATGGCACCAGTTTTGAACGCCAACGAGTTGCGCTGGCTGGGCGAAGCGGCAGACGGCCAGCGTGGAGAGACGTATGCGCTCGTATGGACGGGAGAGAAGGTTGAACTGTTGCCACTGACCGACGTCAGGAGCAAGGATGCGCAGATTCACGTCCGGACGGAATACGAGGGGAATGCGCTTATGGGCAATGCGCGCGCGTCCCTCAAGGTTGGCGACGAGACGATTGATCCCAATACAGGAAAGGACCCTTTGGACGCAGTGTTTTTGACTCAGTCGGCGGTCGAGAAGTTTGTGTTCCCCTATTACACCCGGATGCAGGAGATATCCCAGATACAGGAGCTGAAAAACCGTCTCTTTGCAGACGGAGTCGTGGCCGTCGGACACGTGCCTCCGTCGATTACTGGGGGGATACGGGCAAAGCTCATTCCTTTCGGACTAAGTCCCTCTACCGGAAAGCTTGAGGCTTTGAAGCCCTTCTCACTGTTCGAGTAATCCGCGCAAACGCAGTATCCCGCCGGAGCGAGCGCCACCTTGGATCGACTGAAACGAGCGAATCGAGGGACGGTCTAACGGCCAGGTAACGGGACACCAGAGCCAGGGCTTTAGGTCTGTCCCCGAGTGTCAGGTGAAGGAACGCCTCCTCGTAGGCCAGATCTGTGCTGAGTTCGGCATCGGTTGCGGCGGCCTTTCGTACTCTAGCCGCAACCGACAGTGCACTGTCCCGGTGGCCCGCGCGAGCTGATACTATCGCTGCTTGCATTTCACGATAGAGCGGAAGCAACGGGAGCCCCGAAGCTTTCGCCAGCGAGGGTGGGTCGAGCCGCGCCCCCTCCTTGACGAGAAGCCACGCGCGACGGGGATCCGGGGGCCTGCTCCAGTCCCCGGCTAGCAGGGTCAGCTGGCACTCAAGGAACCGCGGGCTCGTCGGATACTCCCGCGCTCCGCGTTCGCACCATTTCCACGACGCCGTCACATTGCCGCTCATCAAGGTCGCGGCGTAAAGTGAAAGCAGAATCGCGGGTGCATCCCTCAGATAAGCGTCCATCGCGAAAGCTTTTTCGGCGTTTCGCTGAGCACCGGCGACGTTACCCAATGCGATGTCGACCCGGCTGAGCGTTCCCCAGGCAGCTGCCAGGTTGGGGTCGAGCTCTACGGCTCGCTTCAAATCTCTTTCGGACGATGCGAGAAGTCGCCGGAACTCTGCGTCGGCAAGTGGAAGGCGAAGAGCCTCGAACGACAACACGTTGCCTCGAAGTTCCAGCGCTGATGCGTTGCCGGGAGCTCGCGCGACCGCTCGGTTCGCGTGCCTCAGAGCTCGCGCGAACGCTCGTATCTGCTGATCGCCCCCCTGGCGTCGCGCAACGTCGAGTGAGACCCATCCACGGGCGATCACGGGGCCAATCCACCGTCTGTCCTCCAGCTCAGCTTCGCTCAGAAGTAAATCGGCTTCACCAAGCAGAGCTATTCCTCTAGCAAGTTCACGGGTATCACGCGAAGCTGCCGCAGCTTCAGCGTCATCACGCGCCTTGTCCGCCCGGAACACAAGCTCGCGTGCGCGAGGATTCCTCGTGCCGAGATCCGTATCGCGGATACGGATCTGAAGCCCGATGCCGCGGCGCAGCATGCCGGCGACCTCTTGAGCCAGGGCATCTTCAAGCTGAAAGAGCTCGCCTGCGTCCCGCTCGACCGACGTGCTTCCGATCGGATTTTTTGTTCGCGCATCGATCAATTGAGCTGTGACGCGTATACGATTCCCTGACTGCTGTACACTGCCTTCTACAACGCTGCCGACCTGAAGCGCGGCGGAAATGCTGTCCAACCCAACTGAAGTGTCGCGGTACGGCTTCACTCCATTTCGAGACACAACCTTTATCTGGGCGACCCCGCCAAGTTCACGGATCAGGCTCTCCGTGAGTCCATTAGCGAGGTATTCGAGGCTCTCGTCCACGCTATGGTCGTCGAAATACAGTACGGCGACATGGCGGGGATCGAGAGCTGTTGCGACGGCGCGGCTGGCTGAAATTCGAATGGCCATGTACGCTGCCACGCTCAGAATCGACAATGTGAGCAGAGCGGCTACTCTCACCCATGCGCGCCTCCGTGACAGGAGCTTCCATGCGACGGCGGAAAGGCTGGACCCGTCCATCGTGTGTGCAGGCGGCGAGCGCAGCGCTCTCTCAAAATCGGCAGCGGTCTGCCAGCGGTCGGCCGGTGCCCTCGCAAGCGCGCGAGCTACGGCGGCCGCGATCGCGGCGGGCACGCCGTCGCGCAGTTCGCGGAGCGGAGGTGCTGCCGCCGCAAATCGCCGTGCGATGGTCACCTGCGCAGTCGGCCCGACGAACGGAGGAATTCCGCCTATCATCTCATAGAGCACGCAACCGATAGAGTAGACGTCGCTCCGGCCATCGAGGTCGCGCTCGCCAAGAGCCTGCTCAGGACTCATATAGGCAGGCGTACCCACGGCAACTCCCGTAGATGTCAGCAGGTCGACACCGGACTCCACGACTGCCCGGGCAATGCCAAAGTCAAGGACGTACACTCCAGCCGTGCCAATCAGCAGGTTTTCCGGCTTGATATCGCGATGCACGATACCTCGCTGGTGCGCATAACTCGCTGTGCCTGCAACGTCACATGCTATCGCGACGGCTTCATCAACCGCAAGCTGCTTTTCACGACTCAGCCGGAGCCGCACAGATTCGCCCTCGACAAAGGTCATCACGTAAAACGGCAGCCCGTCCACCGTACCCGAATCCAGCACTCTTGGAATGCGTGGATGGTCGAGCTCCGACGCGTAAGTGATTTCCCGAAGAAAGCGCTCGATGACAATCGCGCTCGCCAGCTCCGATCGGATCACCTTCAGCGCGACCTGGCTGCGATCGCGTAAGTCCGTGCAGAGATAAACCGTCGCCATCCCCCCGCGCCCCAGCTCTCGCTCGACCCTGTAATGGCTGGCGATTACGCTCAGATGCGGATATGACGTTGTCGAAGACGTACGCTTCCGGTCTGTCGGTTGACTTCCCATTGCCACATGGAGAAAGTGGGTGCGGGCGACCCGCCCCTGACTTATCGGGACAGCTGTCATACTACGGTCCTGCGGCCATCCAGTGCAACGGCCTTCCCTTTCCCGTCACTCGACGATCGGCCCGCGCGAATTCAACAGCGAGGGCCGTCGGTCCATGTCCGCCCGTGCTGACGCGATCGATGTTGATCACCCAGGCGCATTGACACTAACAGAAAATCGCAACTGATAGCTGCGCATCTGTTGGCTCGCATCTGTGGCTTTCGGCGTGGCATTTGATCGTGTGCGCGTGAGCCCGCCCCGCGATCTAAGGTGACTTCGCGACACACGACCCGCCAACCACCTCCACCGCTGGCGGCGTTCTGAATTCACAGGTCGACATGAGCTGATACTTGCGGTTGTACTCATTCTCGGCTTTCGCCACTTCAGCGAGCTTGGCAAAGAGCGCCGTGGAATCCGTCGTCTTCGCGCAATAGGGCAGATAATATCGCGGACCTCCGCACGAGCGATTGCCAACCGGTGCAGCCCTGCATTCAGTCGACGCCGAGCAGCCGTTTGTCTTTGCTATCGTTTTGGCTTGTCCCTCGAGACGGAGAATCGCAGCCCAGTCACCCTCTTTGGTGCCCGGGGCAATCCCGGTATTCGAGCCAGGCGGTGGATCCTGCGGCGGCTGTTCACTTGCGAGTGGACCCTGAGCGCAGCCAACGAGAAACATTGCGCTGAAAATGAGCAGTGCTCGATTTGTCGTCTTACGTGTCATTGCAAGTTTCCATTGGTGAGTCGTGGAATGAAATGTGACAAGAATTGAGCCACTCGTTATGACCATGCCGACTGGCGCCATGTTCCCGCCCAACTCCGGCCACTATTATTAGCGTCAGCACTCCTCAACGAGCCCGATGGCAACCAGAACTATTCCCGATCGCAATACGTCCAGGCAATCCCCCACTGGCCTAAGCCCCGACGTGCTCGTCGGTGCGTACCGGAATATGCTGCTGTCGAGGCGGATTGACGACAAGGAAGTGCAGCTCAAGCGTCAGAACAAGATCTTCTTTCAGATCTCTGGCGCGGGCCATGAAGCCATCCTCACTGCCGCGGCGATGGTGGCCCGTCCCGCGTACGACTGGTTCTACACATACTATCGCGATCGCGCGCTCTGCCTCCAACTGGGGGTGACGCCGGCAGAAATGCTTTACGAAGCCGTCGGTGCGGCGGTCGATCCTGCCTCCGGCGGTCGTCAGATGCCGAGCCACTGGGGGCACAAGGATTACAACATCGTGTCGGCGTCGTCACCTACGGGCACCCAGTTCCTGCAGGCCGTAGGCTCGGCCGAAGCGACGCTTCGCGCGAAGCTTCTCGGGATTACCGAAGGGTTTCAGGACGATGAGGTGGTTCTGGTGTGCACCGGTGATGGAACCACGAGCGAGGGGGAATTCTGGGAATCGCTCAACACCGCCGCGAATCTGAAGCTCCCCATCGTGTATCTGGTGGAAGACAATGGCTACGCGATCTCGGTTCCGGTTGAGGTGAACACTGCCGGCGGTTCAATCTCGAAACTGGTACGATCGTTTCCGAATTTTCTGATCGAGGAAGTCGATGGCTGCGATTTCGTCGCCAGCCACGAGGTCATGACCCGTGCGGTCGAATACGCACGGGCGCGGAAAGGACCTGCGCTGGTGCATGCGAAAGTCATCCGGCCCTATTCGCATTCGCTCTCCGACGATGAGACGATGTACCGGCCGGCTGGGGAGCGTGATGCCGACGCCGCTCGCGACCCGATCATCGTCTTTCCGAAGTGGCTCGTTACCGAAGGGCATGCGACGGATGAGGAGCTGGAGCGTGTTGCGGCGGAAGTCGACGAAATTGTTCTCGCCGCTACCGACGATGCTCTCGCACAACCGCAGCCCGGCGCCGATACGATTCACTACGCTGTTTATTCGCCGGATGTGGATCCGCGTAGCGAGCAGTTCGATACCGAGGATGATCCGCAGTTCACCGGCAATCCGACGACGATGGTGGATCTACTCAACGCCTGCATGAAGGATGAGATGCGGCGTAATGAGAAAATGCTGATGTTCGGCGAAGACGTCGCGGATGTTTCACGCGAGGAGCATCTCGACAAGGTCAAAGGCAAAGGCGGCGTCTTCAAGGTGACGTGGGGTCTTCAGCGCGAGTTCGGTGGCGCGCGCGTGTACAATACGCCACTGGCGGAAGCAAACATCGTCGGCCGTGCCATCGGGCTGGCCATCCGCGGTTTCAAGCCAGTCGTCGAAGTACAGTTCTTCGACTACATCTGGCCCGCGTACATGCAGATTCGGGACGAGCTGGCGACAATGCGCTGGAGATCGAACAACACGTTTTCGGCGCCAGTCGTTATTCGTACGACCTATGGCGGGTATATCCGGGGAGCCCTTTATCATTCACAGACGGGCGCGTCGTTGTTCACGCACTGTCCCGGCCTCCGGGTGGTTTGTCCCGCAACAGCGCTCGATGCCAGCGGCCTGCTGAGAACGGCCATCCGCTGCGACGACCCCGTGATTTTTCTGGAGCACAAGCACCTGTACCGGCAGACTTACAACAAGAGCGCGAACCCCGGGCCCAACTTCATGATTCCCTTCGGCAAGGCAAAGGTCGTGCGGGAGGGGACGGATGTCAGCCTGATCACCTATGGCGCAACGTTGCAGCGCGCGATAACAGCCGCGAATGCAGTTGCCGAGGAGGGGATCTCAGTCGAGGTGATCGATCTCAGAACGCTGAGTCCGTGGGACCGGGAGTCGGTATTTGAGTCCGTCAAAAAGACATCACGGGTAATTGTCGCGTACGAAGATTCGATATCGTGGGGATACGGCGCCGAGATTGCCGCTGAAATCGCGAATGAGTGCTTCGCCTGGCTTGATGCGCCAGTAATGCGCGTGGCGTCAACCGATACGTTCGTCGGTTACGCGCCGCAGCTCGAGGATGCGATTCTGCCCCAGATCGAGGATTTCAAGGTGGCGTACCGCGCGATTTCCAGCTACTGATTTCAGGCTATCATACGCTCGCGCGCATCCCGTGAAGGTGCTTCATCCTGCACGCGACGCGGAGCAGAGTCGCTGAGCGTCATCACCATTTCATCAGCGCGGGGTACCGCACCTGTTACTCGCGTGATGATGCTCTCCATCCGGCGGAAGAAATCGATCTTCGTGAGCGCGCGATTGCACCAGCCATTGGTGATGCAGTAATTCATCGCGAATGGAGACGTATGATGTTCGACATGCTCCTCGCGGCTCAGGATAAATCCCTTGCGTTGGAGCCATCCGACAAACTTCGGGGGATGCGGCATGTGCGCCCACTGGTGGACCTGATTGGTCGGAAGGCCTACCGCAGACATCGACACGATGAAGAGGGCAATGAGCTTGCCGAATCCGCCTGTGAGAGGAATCGCAAATGCGGCGAGCAGAATTGGAAGCGTGACGATCGCGACATCGCCGTTCAGGCCGACAAATCCGCGGCGCAGGATGTCCTCAGGGTCGATGTGGTGGACGCGGAACGGCCGGAGAAAGCGGGGCCCGACAATCGGTGTCTGCTGGCTTCCCCAGCTATCCGCAATCCAGTGGACGACCCCTGATGCGAGGTCCGAGGCGACCCATGCCGCGGCAAGCACCAGCGGCAGATACCATTGCAGGATCGCCGACGCTTCTGCGAGCCGCGAAATGTG
>Ga0136611_10002643_pt1 | contig 12482 bp, 6 predicted proteins | sample AntDrymUQ2232306_2_FD_106645 | JGI IMG/M metagenome (GOLD analysis project Ga0136611, IMG submission 106645) | Polar desert sand microbial communities from Dry Valleys, Antarctica - metaG UQ223 (23.06) | ecosystem: Environmental > Terrestrial > Soil > Desert | place: Antarctica: Dry Valley... | reverse complement strand
GCTCCGGTGCAGGCGCAAGAACCCGGCAACGCGAGTGCGCACTGGATCGCGGAAGATGAAGCCGCTCCCGCACTGGAAGACGGCTCAGTCCGCGTCCGCGTGAGCGCCGGAGCGGAGTCGAAGCGCGACCAATATGAGCTGCGGTGGGACGCTCCAGGCGCCGCGCCGCTGACGGTGTATGTGCCCGCGGGCCAGAGCCGCACCGCGCGCGTCCTGAAAGCGCCGGAAGGCGCGTCGACGCTCCTGCTTTCGGGCGACGATGCGGAGTTCGACAACCGCCTTCACGTGCTGCCAGCCGCGCCAATGCGCCTCCCGGTGCTCTTCGTTGGCGAAGACGCGGAGGAGGATCCGCGCGCGTCGCTCTTCTATGTGCGTCGGGCCTTCTCACAAACGGGGCGGGAGAGCGTCGAGCTGATCGCCCATCGCGGCCCGGAAGCCGTGCCCGCACAGCAGCTCGAGGCGGCGCAACTGCTGATCATTGGCGATGGCGTTGCGGCTGCCCCGCTGGCGTCTGCGCGAGAGTTTGCGCGGCACGGCAGGATCGTGCTCGCGGCGCTCACCTCGGCGGCAAGCACGCAGTTCCTCGGAGACCTTTTGGAAGCACCGCAACTCTCCGCGACGGAGGCGGTAGTGAAGAATTACGGGTTGCTCGGGCAGCTCGATTTCCAGCATCCGCTCTTCGCGCCGTTTGCCGAGCCGCGCTTCAGCGACTTCACGAAAATCAACTTCTGGAAATGGCGGGTGCTCGATCTTGCGCCGCTCCGCGACGTTCGTGTGCTCGCCAGGTTCGACACGGGAGATCCCGCCATCTTCCAAGTGCCGCTAGGTAAAGGTAGCGTCGTGGTTTTCACCAGCAGTTGGCGTCCCGCGGACAGTCAGCTTGCGCTCTCCTCGAAATTCGTCCCGCTGCTCCACGGGCTGCTCGAGCAAAGCCGCAACGTTCCCGTGCAAAAAGCGCAGTATGTCGTTGGCGACACAGTCGAGTTGCCGCCGGAAACGAGGTCCGTGCGGATGCCTGACGGTGCGGAGATCTCGCTGGTGGATGCGCCGTTCGCAGGCACGGACGAGCCGGGCGTTTACCTGGCGACGCCGGGCGGGCGGCGTTTTGTGGTGAATCTTGCGCCGGGAGAGAGCCGCGTGGCGCCACTCACGAGCGAACGCTTTTCCGCTCTCGGCGTTCCGCTGGCCAGGAACGCCGAGGGTCGCGCCGCGCAACTCGCGCAAGCCGAAGTGCAAAAGTTCGCCGCGGTCGAGCAGCGGCAGAAGCTGTGGCGCTGGCTGCTCCTGGTTGCGCTCGGAGTGCTGTTGCTCGAAACGGTAATCGCCGGGAGACTCTCGCGCCTCACGCCTTCCACTGCCGTGCCAACATGATCGCCCCGCTGTTGAAAGATGCGCTTGAGCCGGTTGCGCAGCGACACCGGCGACTGCGGTTGCTTGATCGCCTCAGCGCGTGGTGGGCTGTTCTGGCACTCGTTGGCGGAATCCTTTTTCTGGTCGGTCAGGCGAACGCGTTCACTTACGCGTTGTTCCTCACAGCGGTGTTCGCCGGGGCGCTGATCATCCGGTCACGGAGTCGTGCCTGGGAGCCCGACTATTCACAAGTCGCCCGGAAGATCGAGCAACGTCACCCCGAGCTGCACGCGCTGCTCGCCACTGCGGTCGAGCAAACCGCCGGCACCTCGGCGAACGAGCTGAACTATCTGCAACAGCGCACCATCGCGGAGGCCATTCGCGCCAGCCGTAAGCAGAACTGGCTCGACGCTATTCCGGTCGCGAGGTGGGCGCGCAGTATCGCCCTGCAAGTCGTGGCGCTTGGGGCACTGCTTGTCGCGTGGCGGGCGCTCGACCTTCCGCGGGCAGAAACCTTTCCAGGGTCCGCGAGCGTGGCACCGCCATCGGTCGAGGTCTCACCCGGCGACGCAACCATCGAGCGCGGCTCGGGGCTCGTGGTGCTCGCAAAGTTCCAAGGCGAAGTTCCGGGTGAGGCGACCCTCGTTCTCCAGCCGATGAACGAGCCACCGCAACGCATCCCGCTGGTGAGAAACCTCAGCGATCCCGTCTTCGGCGGAGGTGTCCCGGAAGTTCAAAACGACCTCACGTATCACATCGCCTACAACGGGACCGCCACGCGCGACTTTGCGATCCGCACCTTCGAACACCCACGCCTCGAACGCGCGGACGCCGCGCTGCGCTTCCCGGAATTCACCGGGCTCGCGGAGAAAAAGCTTCCTGATGTGCGCCGCGTGAGCGCAGTGGTTGGCTCACGGCTCAACGTCTCCTTTCATCTGAACAAGCCGGTGAAATCCGCGTCACTTCTCGCGAAGGACGGCGCCTCCGTGCCGCTGACGATTGCAGCGGAAAAACCGCTCGCGGAGCTGCGCGATTTTCCGGTGAGCAGCAGCGCGAAATACGAGCTGGTGCTCGCGGATGAAGATGGCCGCGCGAGTAAGGTTCCCGCGCAATTTGCGGTCGAGGCGCTGCCGAATCGCCGGCCAGAGCTGAAGTTCACGGCGCCGAAAGGAGATCAGCGCGTCTCCCCGATCCAGGAGCTCGCCTTCCGCGCAGAGGCTTGGGACGACTTCGGGCTCGCGCGCTACGGACTCGCGATCAATGTCGCGGGACGAGGCGAGGAGGAGATCGAGCTTGGGACTGCCGCGCCGGCAGACGAACGCCGCATGCTGACGCATTTGCTCAAACTCGAGGAGCTCGGCGTGAAACCTGACGAACTGGTCTCGTGGTTTTTGTGGGCGGAAGACGCGGGCGCTGATGGCCAGCCGCGCCGGACGGTCAGCGACATCTTCTTCGCGGAAGTCCGCCCTTTCGAAGAAATCTATCGCGCCGGTGACGGCGACGAGGGCGGGCAGCAGGGTGGCGGCGGTGGTGGAGACGAAGCGGTGCAGCTTGCCGAGATGCAAAAGCAGATCCTCACGGCGACCTGGAACCTCAAACGGAGCGAAGACGCGGCAGAGAAATCGCCAACCGAGAAATACGCGAAGGACCAGCCCGTCGTTCGTGATTCGCAGGCTGAGGCGCTGGAGAAGGTGGGGGCGCTGGCGGCAAAGGTCGAAGATCCCAAGTCGCTGGCGCTTGTGGAAAACGTGAAGCGCGAGATGGGCCAGGCGCTCGACGCCTTGAAAGCGGCAGAGCAGGCGCCCGCGTCGTTGCCGCCCGCGATCGCGGCGGAGCAGGGAGCCTACAACGCCTTGCTCAAGCTCGCGGCGCACGAGTTTCGCGTCGTCAAGAACCAGCAGGGCGGCGGCGGCGGAGGTGGAGGGGGCAATCAGCAGCAGCTCGATCAGCTCGAGTTGAAGGACGAGAAGCAGCGCTACGAAACGAAGCGGGAGGCGGAGCCGGCAGCCAACGAGCAACAGCGCGAACAGCTTGCGGTGCTCAATCGCTTGAAGGAACTCGCGCAGCGTCAGGGTGACATCAACGAACGTCTAAAAGAGCTTCAGAACGCACTCGAAGAGGCGAAGACGGAGCGGGAAAAAGAGGAGATCAAGCGGCAGCTCAGACGGCTGCGCGAAGAGGAACAGCAGCTTCTCGCGGACGTCGATGAGGCGCGGCAAAAAATGGAGCAATCGCCACAGCAGGCCCAGTTCGCCGATGAACGACGGCAGCTCGACGAAACCCGCGACGAAGCGCAGAAAGCGGCCGAGTCGCTGGAGAAGAACGCCGCCTCGCAAGCGCTCGCGAGCGGCACCCGTGCGGCTCGGCAACTCGAGCAAATGCGCGACGATTTGCGGAAAAAAGCGAGCGGGCAATTCACCGAAGCAATGCGGCAAATGCGCACCGAGGCGCGCGAGCTGGCGGAGAATCAAGCGGCGCTTGCGGAGCAACTTCGGGCCGAAGCGGAAAAGCCCGCGCGGCCGACACTCGACGGGGAGGGGGAGCGCGAGAAAGTCACCGAGCAGCTCGAGAAGCAGCAGGGCGCGCTCGCCTCGGTGACGGAGGAGATGAAGCGGGTCAGCGAGCAGGCCGAAGCCGGCGAACCGTTACTCGCGAAGGAGCTTTATGAAACGCTCCGCAAGTCCTCGCAAGCTGGCACCGACGAGACGTTGCGACGCACGCAATTGCTGGCCGAGCGCGGCTACCAGACGCAGGCCCGGAAATTCGAGGAGAAAGCGCGGCGCGAGATTGAAGAGCTGAAGAGTGGCGTTGAACGCGCTGCCGAAAGCGTGCTCGGCGACGAGGCGGAAGCGCTTCGCCAGGCGCGCGCGGAAGTCGATACGCTCACGGCGCAGCTTGATCGCGAGATCGCCGCTGCCGCGCCAGAGGCAGCCGCTGCCACCGCCGGAGGAGGGGAACGTGAGAGGACGAGCGGCAAAGAAGATGCCGGGCCGACAGGCCAAAAGGCTGGTGAGAGCACTCCTGGCGAGCAGGCCGGATCGCCAACCGGGCAAGCCGGTTCGGGCAGTGCACCGGGCGCTGAACCATCGCCATCGACGGCGGCCGGCGGCGCCGAAAAAGGCGCGGGGCAATCGAAAGGGCGCGAGGGCGGCGCACAAGCTGGGGCGCGTTCCGGCAATCAGCCGGGCCAGCGCGGCTCTGCGAGCGGGCGCGAACTCGGCGGCGGCGGCATCGAGCGGCAGGAGGCGGGGCCGCTCACCGGGGAACAATTCGCCGAATGGTCGGATCGGCTGCGCAACGTCGAAGAGATGGTTGATGATCCGGAGCTACGCACCGAAGCAGCGCGCGTGCGCGAGGTCGCCAAAGGCGTGCGCGCCGAGTTCAAGCGGCACAGCGTGCAGCCGAATTGGGACATCGTGAACACGAAGATCCGCGCTCCGCTCGCGGAGCTGCGCAACCGATTGACTGAAGAACTCGCGCGCCGCGAATCGAAGGAGAACCTCGTGCCGATCGATCGCGACCCGGTGCCGACGAAATACGCGGAGCGCGTCCGGCGGTATTACGAGGAGATTGGTCGCAGCCGTTAACGGTCCGCGCCGGTCTCCCGCAACAGATGGTTGCCTCGATCTTCCTTGCGGGTCGCGACTGGCTTTGGCCGGCTCTTTGCGCTGGCGTCGCGGCGTCTCTCGCGATTGCGTGGTCCTATTCTCGCGGGCCGGGCTCGGGCGCTTTCCGGACGGCTTGCGCGGGGCTCAAATTCACGGGCATCACCGCGCTACTCGGCTGTTTGCTGGAGCCGACGTGGAGCGGACAACGGGCGAAGCCGGGAGCGAACCTCCTCGCGATCATCGCGGATAACAGCGCGAGCATGACCCTGCCGAGCGCAGCGGGATCGCCTTCCCGCGGGGAGGAGCTGCAGCGGCTACTCACCGGAGATCGCAGTGCGTGGCGCGCCCGGCTGGCACGAGATTTCGAGGCGCGCGGGTATTCCGCTGACTCGCGATTGCGCGCGATGTCCGATTTTCGTGAGCTCACGTTTGAGGGACGCCACTCGGCGCTCGGCGGTGCACTTCACCAGTTCGCTGAGCGGCATCGAGGCCAGGCGCTCGCCGGAGTGATCCTGTTGACGGATGGCGTCGCGGCGGATCTCGACGTCGCTGCTTTGAAGAATCTGCCGCCCATCTATCCGGTGGTTTTCGGCGGCGAGGAAACACCGCGCGACGTAGCAATCGCGAACACGCGTGTGAGTCAGACGTCATTTGAAGACGCGCCGGTCACCATCGAGGCCGAACTGCTCGCCTCGGAGTTCGCCGGTGAGGAAATGCACGCCGCTCTCTTCCTCGCCGGCCCCACCAGCGGGGAAGCGAAGCCCATCGCGGAGCAGCGGCTGGCAGTGCCGCACGACGGCAGGAAGTTCACCGCCTCGTTCCAACTGCGCCCCGAAAAGACCGGCGTGCTCTTCTACCGGCTACACGTCTCCCCGACGAAGAGTCAGCGACCGGAGGTGACGCTCGTGAACAACGAAACGACGATTACTGTGGATCGAGGGACGGGCCCGCATCGCGTGCTCTACGTCAGCGGGCGGCCCAACTGGGAATACAAATTCCTGCAGCGAGCCGTGGCGGGTGACGATCAAACGCAGCTCGTCGGGCTGATCCGCGTAGCGAAGCGCGAGGCGAAGTTCGAATTTCGCGGGCGGGCGGGCGAGTCGAGCAACCCGCTTTTTCGGGGCTTCGGAGATGGAGGGAAGGAAGAGACGGAGCGTTACGATCAGCCGGTGCTCGTGCGCTTGAACACCGAGGATGAGTTCGAGCTGCGTGACGGTTTTCCGAAGACGGCGGAGGAACTCTTCAGATATCGCGCGGTGATCATCGACGACGTCGAAGCGGAGTTCTTTACCCGGGATCAGATGAGTCTTTTGCAGCGTTTTGTCAGCGAGCGTGGCGGTGGTTTTCTGATGCTCGGGGGCACGGAATCCTTCGCGGGCGGCAATTACGAAAGAACACCGATCGGCGACATGCTGCCGGTTTATCTCAGGGGTCAGGAGTCAGGGGACAGGGGGCAGGAGCAGTGGCGTTTCTCGCTGACGCGCGAAGGGTGGTTCGAGCATTGGGCGCGGCTGCGTTCCAGCGAAAGCGAAGAGAGGAAGCGGCTCGGCGAGGTGCCGGCGTTTGATGTGCTCAATCGTGTCGGCGGCGCGAAGCCCGCGGCGACGGTTGTCGGGCTGGCAGGCGATGGCCCCGGGGAAGCCCCCGCGCTGGTCGCGCAGCGGTTTGGGCGCGGCCGCACCGCGGCCTTGATGCTCGGCGATTTTTGGCAGTCCGGGCTCGGTGACGAGGCGCGGCAGAAGGATCTCGGCAAAGCGTGGCGACAGATCGTGCGCTGGCTCGTCGCCGACGTGCCGCAGCCGATTGCGGTTCGCGCGGAACCACAGGCGGCGGGCGAGAGCGTGCGGCTGGAAGTGCGTGCGCGCGACGGCAAGTTTCTGCCGCTCGAGAACGCGACCGTGACGCTAACCGTGCAAGCGCTCGCCGGGGCAGAGCCGGTCACGCTCACTGCGGAGCCGGCAGCGAGTGAGGCCGGAGTCTACGAGGCGGTCTTCGTGCCGCGCGACAGCGGCGCCTATCGCGTCAACGCTACTGTCCTGAATGAAAGCGGTGTTGCCGCAGGCACTGCGGAGACCGGCTGGAGCACGGATTTTGCAGCCGCGGAATTTCGTTCGCTCGTGCCGAATCGTGCGCTCATGGAAAGTCTCGCGAACAAGACCGGTGGGCAGGTGCTCAGCCCCGCGCAGCTCCCGGCGTTCGCACGCGAGCTGCCGGCGAAACGCGCGCCCGTCACCGAGACATGGACGCAGCCACTCTGGCACACGCCGCTGGTGTTTTTGTTCTCGCTCGGGTGTTTTGTCGCGGAATGGGGTCTCCGCCGTTGGAAGGGGCTGGCGTGATCGTGCGGCTGCTCGCCTTTTTCTGCGCTGCATGGTGCGCGTGCGGCGAGGAGGCGCGCATGTCGCTGATCATCGTCACCGGCGCGGGGGGCGAACCCGAATACGAAGAAGCCTTCGCGGGCTGGATAGAGAACTGGCAGAAGGCCGCCGCGGCCGGAAACGCGAAGTGCACCACGATCGGTCTCGCTGCCCCTGAGGCAGACAGCCTCGCGCGCCTTCGCACCGCGCTGGAAGCTGAACCCGCTGATGGGGCGATACCGCTCTGGATCGTCCTGCTCGGCCACGGCAGCGCCGATAGCGCCGACGCAAAGTTCAACCTGCGCGGCGACGATCTCGCGGCACCCGAACTTGCGAATCTGCTCAAGCGCTTCGCTCGCCCCGTCGTCGTGATCGGCACCTTTTCGGCAAGCGGTGCGTTTTTGGGTCCGCTCGCTGCGCCGAATCGGGTGGTGCTCACCGCCACGAAAGGCGGCGCTGAAAACAACTTTTCCCGGCTCGGCCAACACCTCTCTGCGTCGATCGCCGATCTCGCGGCGGACGTCGATCACGACGGCCAAACCTCGCTCCTCGAAGCGTGGCTCGCCGCGGCGCAACGCACCGCCGATTTCTACAAATCCGAGGGCCGCCTCGCGACGGAGCACTCCCTGCTCGATGACAACGGAGATGGACGCGGCACTCCCGCCGATTGGTTCCGCGGCACGCGCGCAGTGAAGAAGGCCGCGGACAGCGCGAGCGCGGACGGCACACGCGCTCACGGGATGCACCTCGTCGCGACGCGCGCAGAGCAGAACCTCGCGCCCGAACTCCTGACGCGACGCACCGCGCTCGAGACGGAACTCGCGGCGCTGCGCGAGCAGAAAGGTGCGCTCGCCGAAGATGATTACTTCACGAAGCTCGAGGCGGTGTTGCTGGAACTGGCACGGCTGCGTCGCGAGATAAATGGCGCGAAGCGGTAGCTGCTTTCCGCTCTGGGCTTCGTTCGTAATCCGGCAGCGCCTCTACCGGTTCTCCAGGCACATCCCGAACCAGCAAACGCTCGCTGTTAGTCCCGCCACACCGAGAAACCAAAAATTGCTATGGAGAAGCAGGGCGACTGAATACGGAACGACGAGGAAGTGGAGGGCAACGCCGCCCCAAAGCCAACCTCCGGCGAGTGGATACACCCGTGAGCTGCCGTAGCAGAAGCCCAAGTAAGCAATGGGCAGTGAGAGGAACGGAAGCAACAATGGAGACGGCTCCCTTTCGGCAAGGGCCAGTCCAAGCGGCAAGGTGATTGCCAGAAGGAGCACATAAGCAACCCCGCCCACGAGAGCGCAAACTCGAACGATGACTCGCGCCAGGGTTCTCGGAGCGTGCATCCCAGACCCTTCTACTGGCGCAGCTCTGAGCAATGAAAGGAGATCCACATCCCGGTCCGGAGGTCAGAACGCTTTCACTTACTCGCGTAGCGCCTGGATCCATTCGACGAGTAAGCGCGTCCCCGTTGGGTCGACCATGCGGGTCCAGACCGGCGGCATTTGGCCAGGGCCACGAGTGCTGACGCGGGGGACGATGACGCTGCGCGCGGCCGCGCCGGGAGCGATGACGCGAGCTTGCTCGAGGCCAAAATCACCGTGCGCAGGCGGCTCGTTCAGCGCGCGCATTTCCTCGCGCGGGGTGAGCCAGTCGAATTCCATCGGACTGTTCCCGCCGCCATACATCGTGTGGCAGTGCGCGCAATTCACGCCGAGGTAGCTGCGCGCGCGGGCCTCGAGATCGGCGTTCGGGTTGTCGGCGGTGACAAAGCGCCCCAGGCGCTCCGGATGGCGGGGAAGGAGCGACGATGCTGCCGGGGTGCGTTCGCCCGACGCCTGTGACGGGACCTGACGTTTTGCGCGAGCGGCGCGATCGCGCTCGAAAGCGGAGGCGTCCGAACGCAGAATTCCGAGCCGCTCCCAGCGGGCGAGCTGGTCGCCGACGTTGAGCTGGGCGTCGTGGAGAGTGAGCGCGAAGTTCGCCTGCCGCGAATGGCACATGATGCACTCGGCGCGGCTCGGCACGCGCCATGGCTGGCCATTTGAGAGTTCGAGATCGGCGCCGCCTTTGTCCCCGAGCTCGGCGTCGGTTCCCTCGGCGTTCCAGACGTAGGTGTAAGCAGCGCAATCGTTGGGCTGCTTGACCAGCACGCGCGTTTCGATCCGCCGCCCGGCGACGGTCAGCGTTTGCGCGAGGACGGTGTTGTCGGGCGCTTGCCAGCTCTTGGTCGGGCGAACTTCCAGCGTTTCTCCGGCGGGCAACGCGAGATGGTGCGCCTCCGTCGCGCCGTCATGCCAGCCCGGCACGTTGATTTCGTAAGGGAGCACGCCAGGCAATGGCGTGAGCTTCGCGGTATCGGAGAAGATGCCGGTGTCGCTCAGCTTGCGCGGAAACTCGCGCGGCGGGATCGCCGCGACGGGCGCACGCTCGATCCGGTAAATGCCGCCGCTCACCCCGGCGCCATAAACGGGGCTGCCGTAATCCGTCACGAGCAACTCGCCCGCGGCATCGGCCGTCACGTGCGTGATCGCCAACGGCGTGTCGAGCAGCTCGCGCGACCATTCGAGGTTGGTGCCATCGTGTTTCGCCGCCCAGATGCGACCCGTGCCGAAATCGCCGAAGACGAAGGAACCCGCGAGCTCCGGGAAGTTCTTACCTCGGTAAACGACTCCGCCGCTCAGTGATCGGAACTCCGCGTGGGAAAACTCGAGCGTGGGAAACGTGACGGGATGCGGGCCGGCGGGGCGGTCCTGGGCGAATGGATGGCTGCCCTCAAAGAGGCTCCAGCCATAGTTTAAGCCCGGCTTCACGAGCCGCGCGAACTCCCACAGATCCTGCCCGTTTTCGCCGGACCAAAGCTGATCGCTCTCGGCGTCATAGGCGATTCGCCAGGGATTTCGCAGACCGTAGGCCCACGTCTCCGGTGCGAACCGCTCGTCGTTTACGAACGGGTTGTCGCGCGGGACGGAGTAGCGTTTTCCATTCGCCGGATGATCCACGTCGATTCGCAGAATCTTCGCCCGGATGTCGCGCGGATTTTGCCCGACTCGATCCACGTCGCTATCGGACGTGCCGTCGCCGCTGCTCACGAAAAGCGTCCCGTCTTTTGCGAAGGCGAGCGCCGCGCCGTTGTGCCCATCGCTTGGCCATTCAATGATCGTCTCGCGGCTCGCTGGATCAGGCCGGCCGTCCCGCACCGTGTAGCGGAACACGCGGGAGAATCGCGGCGGTGGCGGCCTGCTGGTCGGGCCGTTCACTCCGAGGAAGACGTGGCCGTTTTCCGCGAAGCGCGGATGGAAGGTGATGCCGTAGGCGAAGTGATCGAGCGCGAGCATCGTCTCCGCGTCGCTCCCATCGCCGCTCGCCCGGAAGCGCCGGAGCTTCATCGGCTGCTCCCAGCCGGCGGCCTGCTCGAGAAACCAGAGCCATTCGCCGTCCGGCGCGGGAGCGATCGTCACCACAGAGGCGGCGGCGAGTTTCGGCCACGCGCGTGCAGCCACGAACTTCGGTGGACCGTCCGGGGAGCCGAGGAGGCGCGTGTTCTGCCAAGGTTCGCGTTCGTTCATCCGCGGGCCGGTGAAGGTCACCGGCACGAATGCGCCACGGCCGAGTTTCACCTGCCAGGTTTCTCCGGGTGCCGGCCGGCCGCCGCCCGCGAGAAAATCGGTCCAGGGAATGCGCGCTTCGATGGACCAAACGGGCGTGTTTGCCGTTGCGACGTTGAGCTTTCCCGGCCGGACGATCCTGGCCTCCCCGCGGAAGCTTTTGCGGAAGAGTTGCCCGCCACGATCCGGCGGCTCTTTGCCCGGGAGGAACGCCAGAAGGGGCTCGCCCGAGACGTTGAAGAAGAAGTCAAAGGCGCCGGCGTGCTTCTCCGAAGGGCGCAACACCAGGTCAACCGTCTCGTTTTCGCCCCGCCAGCTTTCCGCAAACACATAGAGCCACTCGCGGTCCCAGAGGAGGCGGATGGAGCTGTTTTCTTCTGGGGCAGTGAATGCCTTGGCTCGCTCCCAGACCGGGTTTGTCGCGCGGCCATCGAGGGTCGGTGGAGATTCCACCCACGCGCACTCGAGCGCGAACGCCGCGAGAGGCGTCAGGAACACGGCGGCGGCAGAGAGCAAGGAGGAGCGGCGGAACATTCGCCGGAGGCTCGCCGCACATCGCTGGTGGGGCAACTTGCTTGAGCCGCAGTTCCGCACGTTGGCACCGCTGGATCAACCTATCCCCGAGCCGAAGCGGCGCGTGGTCGTGAAACCTTCCGGCGCAAAAAGAAAGCCCGCAGCCGGGAAGGCTGCGGGCTTGAAGCTTTTCCGATCGCGAAGAGGGGCGATCAGGCGCGACGCCGACGAGCGAGGAGGCCGAGTGCGCAGAGACTGAGGAGGCTCAGCGAAGCAGGCTCGGGCACGGGAATAATGATCTCCTGGTCATCATTGGGAATGCCGGTGTTTAACGTGAAGACCTCAACGTCATTGTTGTAGAGCTTCACGGTGAGGTTGTCATCTCTGGTCTCGCAGCACTCGAGCCCTCTCCCAAACAGCCGAAGCGTGTCGATGCTGTGGTCGGCAGCGAACGTGACTTGCCAATAGTCGCCAATGGTTCCACCGGCCGTGTGAGTGACCGAGCCATTGTTGAAGGCGCCGTCGGTATTTCCGTCGATCGCTCGCGAGGGGCTGCCGCCGCAGCATTCAGAAGTTTGGAGAGCCGTGCTGCCATTGCTGGCCAACGCCCAGTTTGTGCCGCCAAGTCCGAACTCGAACGCCTGGACTTCCGCCAGCGACAGCGCATCCGTGGTATTTTGAATGATCCTCACCTGGTCGATGGTGAGCTGCGCTGAAGCCGAAGCTGCGAGCGCTGTGGCGGCAAAGGCACACAGGAGGAATTTCGAGTTGTTGTTGATGATTCGCATGGGGTCTTTTTTTGGTTGAGGAGCAAAGTAGCTGCTCGGTGGAGGAGGCGTCGATTCAAAACGCGGGGAAGTTTCGTTAAGAGGTTTAGCGCTGCAGCCCACTCGACGAGAAAACACCGCGGCAGACTCTGACCTGAGCTCGCTAACAGGCTGTTGAAGTAGCCGATGTTTGTCATTCCGAGCTTGTCGAGGAACCTCAAACTTTGCCTTCAGACCGCGCGCGTCGCAGGGGAAACGGCGAAGTTAGAGGTTCCTCCACCCATT
>Ga0136611_10002642_pt1 | contig 12489 bp, 8 predicted proteins | sample AntDrymUQ2232306_2_FD_106645 | JGI IMG/M metagenome (GOLD analysis project Ga0136611, IMG submission 106645) | Polar desert sand microbial communities from Dry Valleys, Antarctica - metaG UQ223 (23.06) | ecosystem: Environmental > Terrestrial > Soil > Desert | place: Antarctica: Dry Valley... | reverse complement strand
TCATCCGCGGCCACACCGACCGTTGCTTCCCCGTCTACACACTCAATCCCACCTTCCCAACGTGGCGCGAGCACCTTGACCGCTGCGTAGCCAGCTACGGCCTGACCCGCGGCGCCGGCGCCGTCCGCCTGCTGCCCGGCTACCACGGCTACGCGCTCGACGCCGCCGGCGATTGCCTGGATCGCCTGACTGAGCTAAGCGTGCCTGTGCTACTCACCATCCAATTAGAAGACGCGCGCATGCAGCACCCCGGCATGCGCGTGCCCGACGTGAAGCCGGACGCCATCTTCGATGCCATTCAGCGCCGGCCTGAGCTACGCTGGCTGGTGGTGAACTGCCTCTCCACCCAGATCATCGCCATCTGTAAGCAACTGCCGGAAGACGCGCAGGCGTGGTTTGACATCGCGCGCGTCCAGGGACCACTTGAATGCGTGCGCTTGCTGCGCGATCAGGCCAGCGCGCGCCGCCTCGTCTTCGGCACCAACCTCCCACTCCACGTCCCACACTCGCCCGTCATGGAGCTGGCTGATGCCCGTCTCTCCCCCGAGGAGGACGCATTGATCCGCTCCGGGAACGCACGGACGGCACTGGGAATCTGAGCCCGCCTTGGCAGCACGTAGGCTGCGCGTCAGCGGTTGCCGGTGATGCCGCCGTACGTTTCGGGGCGGCGGTGGCGCCACATCTCTTCCCGGAAGTTGGCCACTCCGGAGACGCCGAAGGACCGCACTAGCCGCGGCCGGGCTAGGTCCAGTGTTGTCACCGCCGCTCCAGCGTAGCGCCCGGTTTCTGCCAGCGTCAGGCCGTCCGGCGCGACGATGCCGCTGCGCCCAAGTCCCATGCCCGGCATCCACGGCTCGTCCTCCAGCGTGCCATGGTTGACCGTGCAGACGTAGACACAGTTGTCAATGGCGCGTGATCGCAACACCGCCTCCCAGCCCGCCTCGCCGTACATGCTGTAGACCGTGGGATGGAACAGGATCTCGGCCCCAGCAATCGCTAGCATGCGCGCGGCTTCTGGGAAATTCAGGTCAAAGCAGATGAATACCCCAACGCGAACCGTGCCAGCCATCTTGAACTCCAACTCGAAGACCGGCCATGTGTCACCCGCTACCAGTCCATCTTCTTGCTCAGGCGTAGTTAGGTGCACCTTACAGTAGGCGCCTCGATACTGTCCTTCGGGATCGAAGAACAACGCGGCGTTTCGCGGTATCCCATCGAGGACACCTCGCAAAGGTGCGATGAGGTATATGCCATGACGGCGTGCCAGTGCGGCACACCATGCGCTGGATCGCCCGTCGGGCAGCGTCTCAAGCGGTAACCTGCGCGCCGCCCCGGTCGTCGCAAACGTTTCTGGAAGACACGCCATCTCGGCCCCACGCGCGGCAGCGTCCGCCACGACCCGTTCCGCCCACTGGAGGTTGTGCTCGTACGCTTCTTCTGGGGACAAGCCATCAGGCGGTCGCGGCGTGGAGCACGCCGCGACCGTGACCAGTCTTGACGGCCCAGCGGGCTTTGGCCGCCCAGGGGACCCTGCCGGCGTAGCCGGTTTGATGCTCGCGTCTTGTCCCGTTATTTCGGGTTCGCCTTGTTCCAGTCGTCCAGGAGTCGCTGCATTTCGGTCTGCGCCTCCTGAAGCGCCTGCTGCGCCGTGAGCGTGTTGGCCGGATTATCCGCCGTGCCCAGCCATTTGTTCAGCGCCGTATTCCATGCGCCGCTCAGCTTGGCGTACTCCGGGTGCTCAATGATCGGCGGCGCGTACGCGGCCGCACGGACGAACGCCTGGATGTTCTTGGGCCGCGTCTCCCCCTGCGGATTAATGTACTGCTCCTTGGCCGTCTTCTGGTGGCCGGGGATGATGTGCCCTTTGTTTCCCACCCAGGTAAGGTGCTCCGGCCCAATCAGCCAGGTGGCGAAGTCCGCCGCCGCCTCAATATTCGGCACCCCTTTGATCAGGCAGATCTCTTCGGTACCGCAGAAGGCGCCCTTGACGCGCTTGCCACCCTCTACCAGCGTGGGCACCTCCACGATGTCCCAGTCAAAGGACTCTTTGCGCGCCGGGTCGATACCCCACGTGCCGGCCATGAACGCGGCGTAGCGACCGGTGGTGAAGCCGGCCGTAGCCGAGGTAGCGATGTCCTTGTTTGCCTGGGGATTCGGCGAGACGCGATGCACGTCCCACATGTCACGCAGCAGCGTCAGCGCCTTGAGCGTCTGCGGGTTGTTCACCAGCACCTTGGTGCCATCGGCATCCATCCATCCCCCGCCGTACGCCGCCGGCCAGAAGCTGGAGTAGTACTGCGCGTTGTTGCCCCAGATGGGAACGCCACCCTCCCCCGTCAGGCTGACCATGCGCTTCCCGGCAACGATCAGATCGTCCCAGGTCTGGTCATCCGTCGGCGGCGGCAGTCCTGCCTTCTGGTAATGCGCCTTGTTGACGAACATGGCGGTGGTGTTGATGCCCATGGGGAAGGCAATCATTTTCCCGCGCCACTTCATCGCGTCCACGACCCTGGGCAGGTAGTCTTCGGTCTTGATCTTGCGTGACGCTAGGAAGGGCTCCACCGGCGCAAACGCCTGATAGAGCGCCCAGTGCCCAACACCGAACCACCCAAGATCGGGCGGCTGACCACCCGCGATGGTCGTCGTCAGCTTCTCGGTCGGGTTGGTGTTCCACATCGGCTCGATCGTGACGTGCGGGTTCTTTTGCGAGTACGTCTTCATCGCCCACTCGGCCCACTCTTGCTTGGGCTGGGTGTACGTGGGCCACTCAAAGACCAGCTTCACCGGCTGCTTGGTTGCGCCGCTGGTTGTGCCCTGGCTTTCGCCGCCAGTTACGCCGCACGCTCCGAGCGTGAGTGCGCCCGCTCCGGCCGCCAGCCCCGTAATGCCGCGGCGCACCAGCGCCGCTCTCGTCATGCCAATTGCCATCTGCGTTTCTCCTCAACTGTTCCCTACGCCCGCATGCTGCGCCTACTGCCTCGTCACTATCGGAAATAATGAGGCTTTGTCAACATTCTAATCAAAGAACCTAACCCGATTCGGCGGTACACTCACCGTCGCTTCATGACGCAGACCGCTACCGAAACCATAGCCTTTACACGCGGCGTACCGGACCCCGCGGTACTCCCAGGCCACCAGCTCGCCGAATGTTTCTCCGCCGTCTTAACGCGTGATCCCGTCGGCACCCTCCAGTACGGTCAGCCCGCTGGCTACGGCCCCCTGCGCGCCCATCTGGCTACGCAGTACGGCGTGTCCGAAGGCGAGATTTTCGTCTCCAACGGCTCGCTCCAACTGATGGACTTCCTGGCCACGCACTTCTTGTCTGCTGGCGCCGTCTCACCATCGCAATCCGGCCAGGATCACTCCGGCCAGAGGCAAAGCGTGCTGGTCGAACAGCCGAGCTACGACCGGGCGATTGGCGTCTACCGCCGCCGCGGCGCGCAGGTCATCGGTGTCCCTCTGGAGCACGATGGTGTGAACCTTGACCGTCTGGAGGCGCAACTTAAGCGACAGACGCCCGCCTTCATGTATCTCATCCCGGACTTCCAGAACCCATCCGGGATCACACTCTCCCTCATGAAGCGCCGCCGTCTGCTGGAGCTTGCCGATCAACACGGCTTCTGGCTGGTGGAGGACGTGCCATACCGGCGTTTGCGCTACCGCGGCGATCTGATGCCCACGCTGCGCGACGTCGCCGCTGAGACCAGAACCGGCGCAAACTGGGTCGTCACCATGACTTCCTATAGTAAGCTGGTTGCGCCCGCCATGCGTGTGGGGCACCTCATTGCACCAGCTGCGATTGTCAGCGCACTCGCCAAATTGGGAGAAGACACCTACCTCACCCCAACGCTCCCAACCCAGGCCGCGCTCTACGAGTTCCTACTGCGCAATCTGCTCGACCAGAACATTGAGCTGCTCAAGCAGAAATACGGGCCGCGCTGTCGTGCCATGGTTGGCGCGGTGCGCCGTCACTTACCCGGCGTCTCTTTCGCTGAGCCCGAAGGTGGCTTCTTCCTTAGTATTACGCTTCCCAAGGACGCCAACGCCGCGGGACTGCTCGACCGCGCCAAGGCAGAGGGCCTGCTACTCACCGACGGTCGCGCCTTCTTCGCCGATCCCGACGTTCCCGGCGAAGTCCCAGGCGGCGACCGCTTCATCCGCCTCCCCTTCTGCGCCGTCACCGAAGCCCAGATTGAAGAAGGCATCCGCCGCCTGGCGAAGGTGATCGGCTAAGGGGCAGACAGCACGGCTTGTCCAGACGGCCGGAAGCGCGTTAGCTCAGAATGGCGCCTTGTTTCTTGAGCACTGTCTGTAGGCGGGATACGTCGAGGCCGCGTGGGGTGGTGTTGAACTCCAGCGCAAGCGCCGCCGCCGCTCCGGCGGCCTGACCCATGGCGAAGCAGGGGGGCATGACGCGCACCGCCCCCGCCGCTTCGTGTGTCGCCGAGAGGCATCGCCCCGCTACTAACAGATCATCGACGCCCTTTGGCACGAGCGAGCGATAGGGAATCTCGTATATGTCTGCCGCGTGCAGCCCCGCCGCTTGCGCCGCCTGGGTACCGCCGGCGGCGCCGTCCACCGGATGGATGTCTACCGGGTAGCCGCACAGCGCCACCACGTCGTCAAAGTGGCGGCCAGTGGCCAGGTCATCCATGGTGAGGACGTACTCACCCACAATGCGCCGCGTCTCGCGCACGCCAATCTGCGCCGCGATTTCGCCCAACCTCACACGCGTCAACCCAGGACATTCGCGGCGCATGAACTCCAGCAGCGCAAAAACTTGCCGCCGCCCTTCAATCTCCGCGCGAGTCAGGTCATCCGGGTTGGTCCCGTCCAGCCCCAGGAGACGCGTCGTATTCACGCGCCACACACCTCTCTCGGCGGTGCGATAGATGTTGATCTTATCACGCTCAATCGGGAATCTTCCCTCAGCCCGCGCGCGATCCACAATGCCGTTGAAGAGCCTGCCTTCCTCCTCCGGGTGCGCGCGGACGTGCGCCTCAACCACCGCATCGTCCACGTCCTCAATCACGAAGAACATGGTCATCGGCTGCATCTTGCCATCGCTTTCACGCCCCTTTTGCGTTGGCGCACCCGCCCGGAACGCCACGTCGGCGTCGGCAGAACAATCCACCACCACTCCCGCACGGATTGCTTGCAGTCCCCCCTTGTTATGGATGATGGCGCCGCGCGCCGCCTTCGCTCCCGCTGGCCCATCCTCAAGCAGTGGATCCACAAACGACGTGTGGAGCACCAGCTGACAGCCCGCCTCCAGCGCCATCTCGGCCGCCACCACCTTCAGCACTTCAGGATCAAACGGAGTCACATGATCGTGTCCGTGTCGGTAGAAGCCGGCCTCAGCGCTACCTGACCTGACCTTCTCCGGGTGGATGGCGCCGCCCACGACTTCCATGCGCCGGATCAACTCGTCAAACACGCCGCCGATGATCTGGCGCGATCCGTCATTGGAGAAGCTGGTCATGAACGGACCTACCAACGCGGCCGTGGCATTCCCACCCAGAAACCCGTAGCGCTCCACGAGCACCGTGCGTGCCCCCGCGCGCGCCGCCCCTATCGCCGCGCCGATCCCCGCCGGCCCGCCGCCAATCACCAGCACGTCCGCCTCACGCGTCACCGGCACGTCGCGCTCTACGCGGACGGTGTCGGTCTGCATCCCTGACCCTGTCACACGCCTGAGGGTAGCAACGCTGGCGCTCTCCGAGTAGAGTAAGCCTATGTTCGATCTCGTCGTTAGCGGTGGCACGGTCGTAGACGGTTCCGGCGCACCTGGGTACCACGCAGATGTAGGCATCCTGAACGGCCGCATTGAGGCCATCGGCGATCTGGCTGCGGCGGAGGCGCGAGAGCGCCTGGGCGCGGCGGGCTGCGTGGTATCGCCAGGTTTCATTGACCCCCATACGCATTCTGATATGGCACTGCTGGTGAACCCGGAGGCTCACAGCAAGATCCGCCAGGGCGTGACCACCGAGGTCATAGGCAACTGCGGCTCCAGTCCCGCGCCCATTCTTGGCCCGCACGCGGATGAGCTCCGCACGCGAGTCCGTACGGCCTACATTGAGCCAGACTGGCAGACGTATGGCGACTACCTTGGCCGCTTACGCGACGCACGTCCCTCCCTCAACGTCGTACCGCTGGCTGGACACGTCACGCTGCGCGTCGCCGCCATGGACGTGGAACAGCGCCCGCCGCGCACCGACGAGTTGGAGCGCATGCAGGAACTGCTCACAGAGGCGCTGGACGCCGGTGCGTTTGGCATGTCCTCCGGTCTTATGACGCCGCCCAGCTCGTATGCGGACACGGAAGAGCTTGTGGCGCTGGCCGGAACACTCAAGGAGCACGACGCGCTCTACTTCAGCCACATTCGCGGCGAGGGCAACACCTTGTTCCGCGCCACCAGCGAAGCCATTGAGATAGGAGAGCGCGCTGGGGTTCCGGTGCAGATCGCGCACCATAAGGCAGCCTTCCGTCCCAATTGGGGCCGCATGCCGCAGATCACCCAGCTCAGCGAGTGGGCTGTCGAGCGCGGCGTAGACGTGCGCTTCGATGTCTACCCCTACACCGCGGGCAGCGCCGGTCTCACCCAGCTCCTACCGGATTGGGTACACGAGGGCGGACGCCAGGCACTGCTGGGACGCATCCAGGATAAGGACACGCTGGCCCGCATCCGTGAGGAAGTACTGGCCTTTGGGCGCGAGTGGGACCGCATCTTCGTCACCACGGTCCACACCGAGGCCAACAAGCAACTGGAAGGCAAAACGCTCGCTGACGTTGCGGGTGAGCGCAAGATCGAGCCAGTTGACGCGCTCTTCCAGCTCCTCCTGGAGGAAGACGCCCGCGCCGGCATGCTGCACTTCATCATGTCGGACGCGGACGTTGAGCATGTCCTCAAGCACCCGCTCGCAATGATTGGATCGGACGGCTCATCACTCGCCATCGAAGGCCCGCTCTCCGCTGGCAAGCCGCATCCACGCTCCTATGGCTGCTTCCCGCGCGTGCTTGCCCATTACGTGCGCGAGAAGCAGCTCTTCACGCTGGAGGAGGCCGTACGTAAGATGACCGGCGCCGTCTCTCAGCGTCTCGGCCTCTCCCGTAAGGGCTTGCTCCGATTGGGCATGGACGCCGACGTTACCGTCTTCGATCCCGCCACCGTACGAGACGCCGCCACCTACGCCGAGCCGCACCGCTACGCCGAAGGCATCAAGCACGTCATCGTCAACGGCACAGTCACCATCCGCGACGCCGCCCACACCGGCGCCAGGTCGGGTACGGTGATGCGGCGGCAGGAACGTTAGGCGCCAGTCAATTCTTTCAGGAGGCGGAAGAAGCCCCGCTTGCGGGCGGTGTTGATGGTCCAGTTGACCGGAACCATCTGGAAGCCGTCTACGTAATCGCCATGGGCGTAACGGTTTACGACGCTATGGCCGTCCACCGTCTTGCCGGGATCGTAGTAGCCCCAGCCGGCGAAGCTGGCCACCGCCGCCAGAAAGTTGTTGCGCGGCTCTTCAAAGGCGAAATGGTAGTCCTCGTTGAAGACGATGGGCATTGGGCGCTTCTGATAGCTTGGGAGCGCCCGTGCTTTGGCCACCAGCTCTTCCAGCATATCTGGTTCGGAGGCGCCGTTCCCGTGCATGGTGAGCAGGTCTGAGACGGCCGCTACCTCGTCGTCCGGGCTGCGCATCCCGGCGTAGCTCGTGCCGGCCAGCAGCCGCCGGCCACTCTTGGTCACGCCCTTCGCCAGCGCAATCAGCTCGTGAACACGGCCGGGCTTGAGCAGGTCGTGCTCGTACGCATTGACGTTGCACTCGTTATTGATCTCTATCACCACGTTGTGGTAGCCATGCTCCAGCACCCAGCCACAGGTGTCCTCCACCGCGCGCCGGATCGCAACCTCATCGCGCAGGCGTTCATCCTGCCCTTGATAGAAGAGGCTGACAATCACCACCATACCCAGCGAATCGGCGGCGTCCAGCACGCGTGCCAGTCGTGCGAAGTACGCCGCTTTCAGCCGTCCATCCGGCGCAAAGGCGTTGTTGTGCCATGGTTGCGAATGCGCCTCCGGCAGCCCGGCATAGATTTCTTCCTCTGATGCCATGATTCCCCGGCTACGGAAGCGCTCCATCATCCGCTCCCGCTCCTGGCCGCCGTAGCCCATGGGTCGCCCGCCCTGCAGGCACACCGTGAACGCCGCCAGGCCATTCTCTTTCCAGGACGGCATAGCCTCAACGCACTCTGACGTGTTGCGCTCCGCGTCCCATTCGCCCGTGTCCGGATAGGCCCACAACGGGCGCGTCAGCTCATTCTCGTCGTCGAAGGTGGCTTGCACCATTCGACTGTTGAGCAGTAGCCCCTCCACTTTCCAGCCGCGGTACTCCCGCCCCTGGTACGTGGGCGTGCCGTTGACCAGCCACGCCGTACCGTCAATTGCTACCTGCGTCTTGCTCATTAGCTGCCGGCCAGCAAACCGTTGGCGAAGGCGGCCGCGTCCGATAGCGCCTGCTGGACGCTCTTCTTCTGCTGCGTCGCTTCGCCGATGACCTCGGTCATCTTGTTTTCAATCTCGCGATGGCGGGGATGCGCCGGCACGCTCGCACCGTACTGGAGCGACTCGTAGTACGGCCGCAGCAACGCGTTCTGGAGATACGGCGCCTTGTCGAGCGACTTGCGCGTGGGCACGGTCGTTGTTGCCTCGGCGATCTGTAGTCCCATATCCGGACTCGTCGTGTACGCCAGCCATTCCACCGCCGCGTCCACATTCTTGGTGGCCTTGGCAATCATCTGCCATGTGCCTCCCAGGTACGACGCGGCGGTTGGCTTGCCACTGAACTCGGGCGTGAAATCGCTCACCAGCAGCTGATTGGGGTCCGCACCCGCGCGCTTCACGGCAGCGATTAGCTCGCTATTGCCGTAGCGCCCGGCGACGTATGGCGTCGCCAGCGGCTCGATCCCCTGCGGGAACTGCGGGCGCTGGAAGCTGTCAATCCGGTCACGGTGGATCAGGTCCACCATCAGCTGAAGCGCCTTCTGTCCCTCCGGGCTGTCAAACGCTACCTTGGTCCCTTCCGGGTTGTAAACCGGCTTTCCCTGCTGCGCCACCAGCTGCATGAATAGCTTGGCGTCGTTCTTAGGGACATCGAACCCGACGCGGGCGATCTGCGCGCCGTCCCACTTGGCGAGCTTCTTGGTGACCTCGCGGAACTGGTCCCATGTCTTGGGTAGTCCCTTCCGATCCGTCGCGGCGCCCACCTCAGTCAGCAGATCCTTGCGGTAGAGCGGCATGCGCGAGTCGATGTACCACGTCATGCCGTACAGCTTGCCCTTGTACGTGCCGATCGTGTTTGCAGGAGCGAAGAAGTCCGTCGACTCCTTCTTGAGACGCGGGATGGCGTCCAGTTGGAGCACGCTAACTGGGTGGGCGTAGGTGGCGATACCCGAGCTGCCGATGTTGAAGACATCGGGCGGCGTGCCCGACGCGAATGACGTGGTCACCTTCTCAAGGAGATTGTCATAGGTGCCGCTGACGAACGTGCGCTCCACCGTGAGGTGCGGGAAGGTGCTCTTGAAGACCGGGATGCTCTTCTCTTCCACCTCACCGATCGCCCCAGCGTAGCGCGCCCAATACTGGATCGTCGCCGCCCGCTTCACCGCCGCGCCGCCACCTGCTTGGCCGTCGCTAGCCTGCCCACACGCTGCCACGACACTGCCGGCGCTGACAACCCCACCGAGCACGGCCGCTCTCCGTGTCACCTGTAGTTTGCGCATGTCTTTCTCCTTCGCCGCGCTTCATCTTCTATAACACGCATGGAGAAATGGCAACTACGCCCGCCCGCCGTGCCGTCCAACTGGAAGACCTCCTAAGCATAAGGAGTGTCGCCGACGTCCAACTCTCGCCCGACGGTAAGCGCGCCGCCTACGTCCTAACTGAGATCGATACGAAGGGAGATGGCTACCAGACAGCCATCTGGCTCGTGAATGTGGACGACGCCGGTGACCCTGCGCCAATCCGCTTCACCCAAGGCACCAAGAAAGACTCGGCTCCCAGATGGTCCCCCGATGGCACGCAGATGGCGTTTCTTTCAGAGCGCGAGGGTGGCGATGGAAACGCACCGCAGCTCTACGTCATCCCCACGACAGGCGGCGAGGCGCGCCGGCTTACCGATCTGGAGAAGGGTGCCGGCCCGGCAGTGTGGTCGCCGGACGGCACGCAGATCGCCTTTGCGGCGCGCTGGCTCGAAGAGCAGCCTCCCAAGGACAAGGATGAGCGCGCAAGGTGGCACCGGCGCCCCAAGGTGGTTACGCGCGCTCAATACAAGACGGACGGACAGGGCTACACATTGGACGCGTCCAGCCGTCTGTTCATCGTCAACGTCAGCAGCAACGGCCACAACAACTCGGACTCTGATCTCCAGCCGCTCCTGGACAGCGACGGCGAAGACCGTGCCCCCGCCTGGTCACCCGACGGCACGCAGATCGCGTTCACGCGCACCCGCACAGACGTTGACGATTACAGCCTGTCTGACCTGTGGGTCGTGGAGTCCACGCGCTCCAGAAACGCCAAAGACACGAACGCACGACGCCTTACCGAGAACGTAGGCCGTGCCGCCGCGCCATCATGGTCTCCCGACGGCGCCACCATCGCCGTCTTCGGAACGGACGAGCAGGGACCCGGATTCGGCGAGCACCTGATCCGCGTCTGGCTTGTGCCCGCTGGCGAATCCAGTGGACCGGGTGCGCCGGGAGGAGAGCGAGCAACGCCGCGCTGCCTCACCGCGGACTACGACCGGGGTGCCTTTCTCGCGGCGCCGCCCGCTGTCGCGCCCGGTCCGCTGTGGTCGATGGATGGATCCAGCCTCAGCTACGTCGCCGCGGTGGACGGCTGCCTGCACGTCGTTAGTGCCTCCATCAAGGACGCCACCGTCCAACCAATCGTCACCGGCGAGCGCTGGATGATGAACGTGAGCGCACCCGCCGAAGCTGGCCTCCTGGCCTTCGTCGCCAACTCCCCCTCTGAGCCGGGCGATGTCTACGTCTGCCGCCTTGACGGGTCCCAGGAGCGCCGGCTCACGGAGGTCAACCGCGACTGGCTTTCGTCCATTGCCTTGCCGCCCGTCGAACGCCGCCGCTTCACCAGTCCGCACGGCGGTGAGATCGACGGCTGGCTGTTACTACCGCAAGGAGCGAGCGGCCCGGCACCCCTCCTGCTCCAGATCCATGGCGGGCCGCACAGCTACGCGGGGAGTAAGTTCGAGGCGACCGCCTTCTACGCGTACGTCCTTGCCGCACGCGGATGGGCGGTGCTGGCGCTGAACCCCACCGGCTCCGGCTCCTACGGCAAGGCCTTCGCGCACGGCATCCGCGGGCGCTGGGGCGAGCACGACCTGCCCGAGCAGATCGCCGCCGTGGACGCACTCATAGCGGAAGGGCTGGCGGACCCAGAGCGCTTGGCTGTGACCGGCTACTCCTACGGCGGCTATATGACCTCATGGACTATCGGCCACTCAGACCGCTTCAAAGCTGCCGTGGTTGGCGCGCCGGTTGCCAACTTCGAGTCGTTCCACGGCAACTCGGATATCGGTCTCTGGTTCAGTCCGTGGGAGCTGCGCGGAAGCATTTTCGATGCGCGCGAGACGTATCGCCGGCTCTCGCCTGTGCAGCATGTGGCTGCGTGCACCACGCCGACCCTCATCCTGCATGGCGAGGCCGATGATCGCTGTCCCATCGGGCAGGGCGAAGAGCTCTACGCCGCCCTCATCGCCTCCGGAAAGGCGCCGGTAGCGTTCGTTCGCTATCCCGGCGGCGCGCATGGCTTCGTAAGCAGCGGTCGCCCTAGCCACCGCGTTGACTACTCTCGCCGCGTCGTCGAATGGATGGAGCGCTACGTTCGGCCCGCCGCCACCTAAAGATCGCACTTGCCCGAGGTGGTTGCGCAAACGTTTTTCTTAGAGGTAGGATGCCCGCACGAGGAAAAGGAAGCGAAATGCCATCTACCGCGAAACACATAACGCGCCGGACGGTGCTATTGGGCGGAACAGTTACAGCCTCCGCGGCCGCGCTAACCGCCTGCCAGCCCGGCCAAGCGGGCGGCGGCACGCAAACCTCAAAGCCGCAAGTGAAGCCCGGGACAATGCTCCAGTGGATGTATTGGTCCACCCCAGGTCCGTGGTTGGAAGCAAATCAGAAGGAAGCCGCCGCTTTCGAGGCGCAGTACGCCAAGGACGGCCTCAAGATTGAACAGTTGAACGTTCCCTCAAACACCTTTGTGGAGAAGCTCACCTCGCTCGTCGCCGGTGGAACGCCACCCGATGTGGCCGAAACGCTGCCCTGGGACGTTGCTCAATTCCAGGCTCGCAAGACCCTGCTCAACCTGACTCCGTACCTCAAGCGTGACAAATACGATCTGGCCGACTTCTTCGCCGCCGGCTTTGACCAGTACCGTTGGACCGTGGATGGCAAACCCGGTGGCGCCACCGG
>Ga0136611_10002641_pt1 | contig 12495 bp, 9 predicted proteins | sample AntDrymUQ2232306_2_FD_106645 | JGI IMG/M metagenome (GOLD analysis project Ga0136611, IMG submission 106645) | Polar desert sand microbial communities from Dry Valleys, Antarctica - metaG UQ223 (23.06) | ecosystem: Environmental > Terrestrial > Soil > Desert | place: Antarctica: Dry Valley... | reverse complement strand
GGTGGCGGAAGCGTTCGGCCTCGAACTGAATCAGGTCTGCGTGATGATCCACTCCGGCTCGCGCGGCCTCGGGTACCAGGTCTGCGACGATGCGCTCGCCGCGTTCCGGAATGCTCCGGCCAAGTACGGCATTGTCCTTCCGGATCGGCAGTTGGCTTGCGCCCCCGTCGATTCGCCCGAGGGGAAGAAGTACATCGCCGCGATGCGGGCCGCCGCGAACTTCGGGTTCACGAATCGTCAGTTGCTCATGCAGCAGACGCGCGAAGTCTTCGCGGGCGTCTTCGGCCGACCGTGGGCCGACCTCGGCATGGACCTGCTCTACGACGTGGCCCACAACATCGCGAAGCTCGAAGAGCACGTCGTGGAAGGGAAAGCCAAGAAGGTCTGGGTTCACCGCAAAGGGGCGACGCGCGCCTTCCCGGCGGGGCATCCGGAGTTGCCCGAAGCGTTCCGGAAAACCGGTCAGCCGGTCATCATCCCCGGCGACATGGGCCGGGCCTCGTGGGTGCTCGTCGGGCAGCCGGGGAGCATGGCCCGCACCTTCGGCACGACCTGCCACGGGGCCGGCCGCGCCATGAGCCGCACGGCATCGGTGAAGGACGCGGTCGGCCGGCGGATCGACAAGGAACTGGAAGCGCGCGGCGTGATCGCGATGAGCAGCAGCCGGCAGGGCTTGGCGGAGGAGCAGCCGAAGGCGTACAAGAACGTCGATCACGTCGTGGAGGTCGTCCACGACGCAGGGCTGAGCAAGAAGGTCGCGCGGATGCGACCCGTCGGCGTCATCAAGGGTTAATTGCGTCCGGGGATGCCGGGCGAAAGCTCGGGCGGTTGCGTTCGCTTCGGCACTTTGATGACCGGGATTTCGTTCGCGCCCGCCTTCGATCGGAACGCGATCGTCGAGTGGGTGCCGTCGTACCAGCCCATGAGCCGGTCTTCGTCGAGCGCTTCCGCCTCGGGATCCTTTTTGTCCGCCGGCCACTTGAGCAGCACTTGGTAACCCCCTTCCGCCGCACCGTCGGCGTCTTTGAATGTGCCGATGCTGAAGCGTCCGTCGGAGCCGGTGACGCCGTGCGGGTTCCGGGGGATGCGGGGCACCATCGGGGCGTCGCTCGGGAGGAGTGTGACCTCGATCCCCGACGCGGGTTTGCCATCGACGAGCACTTGACCCGACACCGGGAATACTTCGGGCGGGCCGTCGTTCTTGCCCGATCCGCACCCGGCGATCGAGGCCACCAAAGCTATCGGGATCCACTTTCGCATAAACCCTCCGGTCACTCGGTGACGATGTCGCCGCCTTGGCGGGTGAAATAGCGGACGAACACGCGGATATCCATGCTCGGCGCGATGAACCGCACCGATCCGTCGGCCATGACGTGCCCGGCCGAACCGGTGTGGAAGCTGTAGACTTCGTTGCCGTTGTTGCAGTTCGTGTGGCAGGGGCCAGGGCTGGTCGTCCCGTTCGCCTCTTGGGCACCGTGGATGATGTAAGCGTTGTCGTAGTCGGCCCAGCCTCCATCGGTGCGGGTTCCCGCCGAAACGAGTTGGCCTTTGACGTAGTTGTCGGGTCGTCCCGCGTCTTCGGAGAGCATGACGGTCTGGGACGTTCCGTCGCGGATTTCCGGGATCGAGAAGCAGCGATTGGGGATCATGACGCCGTTGTAATCGGGCACCACGTCGCAGTAGCCGGCCGTCGCCAAGCCGGAACTGTAAGCGTAATTCGGGGCGTAATCGGTCGAGGGGATCATCAGGCCCGACTTGCTCGTGAGCCGCCCGGCGTTGGGCACCGACGGGCAGAGGAACGTCTTCACCGACTGTTGCGACGCGGACGCGTTCACCGGGTCGTACCAATTCGCGGTCATGCTGTAGGTGCGGAAGAGGTTCTCCTGCTCGATGTACGGCAGGAGAAATACGGCGAAGCTGTGCCGCACCGTGAACACGCTCATGCCGACGCGCTTCAGATCGGATTGGGCCGTGAGATTGGTCGTGGACGAGGCTCCTCCGGGAGGGAAGCAACCGTAGGTGCCATGGAAGTTGTTCAGCCCGAGGCCGAGCTGCTTCAAATTGTTGGCGCACTGCATGCGCGCCGCGGCGGCGCGGACCTTTTGCACGGCCGGAAGCAGCAGGCCGATCAGGATGGCGATGATCGCGATCACGACCAAAAGTTCGATGAGCGTGAAGGCGGAACGCTTCGGCGAAGCGGAGTTCATGGAATGATCCTCGTGGAGCTGTGGGCGAGTCGTGGGGAGTTACAGTCCGTCGGTGATGACTTCGCCGTCGTTGACGATGCAGAGTCGCATCCAGTTGGCGGCGTCGATGCCGTAGCGGATGAAGCGGACGGAGCCATCGCCCATGACCCCGCTGAAGCCGCCGGTATGCGAACTGCCGAATCGCACCGACCAGAACGTGGGCGAGGCGGAGGTCGGGTGGCTGCTGTCGGGTTCCGGCACGGCTTCGCCGAAGCGGACGTGATCCTGATCCCAGCCCGAATTGTTCCAGACTTCGTTATCCCCGCCTGCGGTGCCCATCACGGTCGGGTGGAGCTGCTTTTCGGCGACGAGGATGGTGTTCGAGAGTCCGTCGGCCACCGAGGTCATGGTGCGCTTCTGATTCGGCGCGAGCGTCGGGTCGGCCGTCGCGGCGGCGGGCAGTGCCGACCACTGCCGCATCAGCATGCCGTCTCTTCCGGCGTCGGCCATGTTGCGACCGCCGTTGCCGGCGTAATCGCTGCGTGCCCCGTTGGAGTAGACCACAACTTGGCGGCGCGACGGGCAATAGTACGTCTTGATGGCGGCCCGGGCCACATCGACATCGGCGGTCGCCCGGTAAACGTTTTCCTGCTCGATGTACGGCAGGATATGGTACATCCAGGTCCAACCCGTGCGGACGGTCGCGTTGCAGCATGTGGTGTTCGGGCCATCGGAGCCGGCGTTCGGGAACTGGTTGTTCGAATCGTGGTAGCTGTGGAACGCGAGACCGATCTGCTTGAGGTTGTTCTGACAGCTCATGCGGGCGGCCGCTTCGCGGACTTTTTGGACTGCCGGCAAAAGCAGCCCGATGAGGACCGCGATGATGGCGATGACGACGAGGAGTTCGATCAGGGTAAAGCCGGAAGTCTTGCGGATGCGCTTCATGGTGACAATCCTCCATCAGCTCGGGGGGTCGATAGAAGAAGGTTAGCCGCACCGCGCAAAGGTATGATGTGCGTCCGATGAAGAAATGATGAGCGACGCGTTATCGACACCCTCGCTTCTTTCCCGTTGCTCTCCGCGCACGTCCGCCGCATAATGCCGCTTCCCCACGCGGAGCCGTGCGGGTTGATCGATCCTTCGGGCAAACGGCGACCCGAAGGGCGGCCGAGCATCGGCCGCGAGCGAATCGCCTTTCCAAATAATGTGCTGGCCCGTTGCTTCCCCGGCCCGCGACCGCGCGGGATGACACCCTGGACTTTCCCCCGCAGAAGTGCGGACGATTCCAAACCCGGAGACCGTGAGACCCCGCGGCGGGCGCCCACCGCCGCGCAACCTCGACTCGCAACGGGCCTCTCCCCGGAGTGGCCCGATGGATCCCTTGTACTTAGGCGGGTTTCTCCTCGCCCAACTCGTCATCGTCGGCGCGGGCTTTCTGGCCCTGCGCGGGATGCTGCGCCAGCGCCCGGCCGAAGCGCCCTCACCTTCCGCTTCGTCGCCGCTGCCGCTCTCGCCCGCCTCCGCCTCGGTCGATCCCGCGCTCGTGAAGCAGGCCGAAGCGCAGATGAAGGAAGCCGTTCGGATGGCGGAAGCTCAGGCGAAGGAGCTCGTCCGACAGGCCGAAATCAAAACTCGCGACACGCTGGAACAGGCCCGCCGCGACGCGGATCGGATCGTGAAAGAGGGGGAGTTCAAACTGAAGGACGACGCCTTCAGACGGCGCGAGGAGATCACCCGCGAATTCGAAAAGACGCGCAACGACCTCAAAGATCTGGAACGCCGCCTCGAAAAGCGCGAGGACACGCTCGACGGCCAGCAGAAGGAACTCACGGAGAAGAAAAAGACGCTCGAAGCCCAGGTGAAGAGGGCGACCGATCAGAAGGAACTCTTCGACATGAAGACCAAGGATCTCGAAGCGGTGATCGAGCAGGAGACGAAAGCGCTCCAAAAGATTTCGGGCCTCTCGCGCGAGCAGGCCGAAACGATGGTCCTCGAGCGGCTCGAACGCGATCTCGCCGACGAAGTCGCGGCCCGCATCCGCCGGTCGAACGAGACCTATCAGCAGCACGCCGAAGCGAAGGCCCGCGAAATCCTCGCCACCGCCGTACAACGCTACGCCTCCGCTCATACAGCCGAGGCGACCGTCAGCACGGTCGATATCCCGAGCGACGACATGAAGGGCCGCATCATCGGCCGGGAAGGACGGAACATCCGCACCTTCGAGAAGGCCACGGGCGTCGATGTGATCGTGGACGACACGCCCGGCGTCGTCGTCGTCTCGGCGTTCGACAACGTCCGCCGTGAGATCGCCCGCATCTCCCTATCGAAGCTCATCCAGGACGGTCGCATTCACCCGACCCGGATCGAGGAAATCGTCGCGGAAACGCAGAAGGAAATGGACATGACGATTCTCGAAATCGGCCGCAAGGCGGCGCTGGAACTCGACATCGCGCTGCCGCACGACAAGATCCTGCAACTCCTCGGCCGGCTGCGCTTCCGCACGAGCTACAGCCAGAACGTGCTGCTCCACAGCATGGAAGTGGCCCACCTCAGCGGTATGATCGCGTCCGAACTCGGCATGAACGCCCAACTCGCGCGGCGGTGCGGGCTGCTGCACGACATCGGCAAAGCGGCCGACCACGAGATGGAAGGGGGGCACCCGAAGGTCGGCGCGGAACTCGCCAAGCGCTACGGCGAGACGAGCAAGGAGGTGCTCCACGCGATCGTCGGTCACCACGACGACATCACGGTGGACAACATCTACACGGTGATCGTCGCCGCCGCGGACGCCATCAGCGCCAGCCGGCCCGGCGCCCGACGCGAAACTTTGGAAAAGTACGTCAAGCGGATGGAAGCGCTCGAAGCCGTCGCGTGCGGCTTCCCCGGAGTCGGTGCCGCGTTCGCGATCCAAGCCGGTCGGGAGCTGCGCGTCATCGCCAACGCGAATCAGACGACGGACGCGCAGGCGCTGCAGATCTGCCGCGACATCGCCCGCGCCATCGAGCAGGAGCTGGATTACCCCGGCGAGATCAAGGTGACGGTCATCCGCGAGACGAGGAACGTGGAAATGGCGAAGTGAAGGACCCCCGCGCATCGCTCACGCGATTCGGAGGCCCCGGCACGTCTCATCGTACGTCCGTTCGAGTTCCAGAGGCACGTACTTCGAGTCGCTGATCCAGAGGGGCAGGGTCGGGAGGGACTCGCCGATCCCGAGCGTGTGCTCCCAAGCTTCGACACGGTGCCGATCGCGATAATGGAAGGAGCGGCACGACACCGCGTAGATCGAATCGCTCGCAGTTGCGGGCGGATTCGCCCCGATCCGCGAGGCCAATTCCGCGTAGAGGTTGGCCGACCGCGTCGTGACGGGATCGACGATCACCACGCACACGCCCTGCTGGAGCATGGCGTGACATTTCGAGACGAACTCTTCGCGCGAACTCGGACGGTCTTTGTTCCGCGGGCTGACGATCTCGACCGCCGCGACCAAGCGCCGGCCCATCGATTCGTCGTAGATTCGGACTTCGTACTCGGGGGGCGTGAGTTCTTCCCTTTCGCCATCGACCGGAGTGCCGAGGCGAATCTTTACCCCGCTCCGGTATGTGGCAGGAAGAATGGAATTGAGTCGCACGGCCATCATTCCCGGCCAGAACCCGTGTATCTCTTCCCACGACGCGAGCTTCATGTCGGGCGGCCGAAAATGATCCCTAAGCGGTATGGATGTTTCCCCTCCGCATGTTCTAGCGACCGCTTCACCACACCCGGCTGATGATCACTTTCAAATACCCCGATTCCCGGCAGGCGATGTTCACCGGGTGATCGCTCGCCGGGCCGCGGCGCTCGAGCAGTTGCACGTCGCGCTTTTCGTCCACGGCCGTCTGCGCCAGCACCGTTTCGAGCATGTCCATCGTGATGAGGCCGGAGCAACAACAAGAAACGAGAATCCCATCGCGGTCGAGGAGCTTCATGCCGAGCTTGTGCAGCCGCCGGTAGCCCTTCATCGCCTGTTCGAGCGAAGCGCGGTCGCGGGCGAACTTCGGCGGATCGAGTACGATCACATCGAACTTCCGCCCTTCGCCGACGAGCTTATCGAGGTGGTCGAACACGTCGGCTTGGACGAACTCCATCTGCGTCAGGCCGTTCAGTTCCGCATTTCGCTTGCCGAGATTGATCGCCGATTCGGAGGCGTCGACGGATTCGACCGCTATCGCCCCGGCCTTCGCCGCGTAGACGCCGAAGCCCGCCGAATAGCAGAATGCGTCGAGCACGCGCTTGCCCGCCGAGAGCTTGGCCACGGCCAAGCGGTTTTCGCGCTGGTCGAGGTAGTAGCCGGTCTTCTGCCCTTCGGCCATGTTCACGGCGAACTGCAAGCCGTTCTCGCGGATCACATACTCCGCCGGGGGAGCTTCGCCTGCCAGTAGGCCGTCTTGAAGCACGAGCCCTTCGAGCTTGCCGATGCCCTTCTCGGTGCGGAGGTAGATCCCCTTCACGCCGAGCAGTTCCGTGAGCAGTTCCGCGAACATCTCGCGCCGGTTCGCCAGCGCCAGCGAAGTGAATTGCACCGTGAGGTATTCGCCGTAGCGGTCGATGACCATGCCGCTGAGGATGTCCGCCTCGCTGAAGGCGACGCGGTACGCCGCCTCGGGGCCGACGTTCAGTTTGAGCACGTCGTGCCGCAGTTCGATGGCCCGCTTCAGGCGAGCTTTGAAGAACTCGCGGTCGAGCGCGACCGTTTCATCCCACGAGTAGAGGCGGACGACGATCTTGCTCAGGCTGTTGTAAAGCCCGCGGCCGACGAAGTTGCCGACGGAGGAGCGGAGATCGACGACCGCGCCGTCGGCCGGTTTGCCTTCGACGTGTTCGACGGCCCCGGCGAAGACCCACGGGTGCCGGCTGTAAAACGGCTGGGCGCGCTTCGGCTTGAGGATTACCTGGCCGGAGACTTCGGAAGAAACTGTCACGGGGGACCGATCGGGAAGCGCCGGCCACTGCCGGGTCGGCGCACGGAACGAAAGCCCGGCAGGGCGGCCCGTAGTCGGGCGTGAATCAGTGGCCTTGGAGCACGCGGCGGAAGTACGCCAAGCCGCGCTCCACGTCGGTCGGCTGTTCGCGGGCATCGAGGAGCGCCCGCACCCGCAGCAGCAGTTCGGTCTTGTTGATCGGTTTCGTCAGGAAGTCTTCGGTGCCCACTTCCACGGCCCGTTCGATGTCGGTCACCTGATCGAGCGCGCTCACGATGAGGACGCCGATGTCCCGCGTCTCGGCGTCGGCCCGGAGCCGCTTGCACACCTCGAACCCGCTCATCTTCGGCATCATCACGTCGAGCAGGAGCACGTCCGGCTTCCATTCCCGCGCGGCGGAGAGCGCCCCTTCGCCGTCGGCCGCAATCCGGGTCTCGTACCCGGTACCATCGAGGTGGGCTTCGAGGAGTTCCGCGTTTTGCGGGTTGTCGTCGGTGATCAGTATTCGCGGCATCGCGGGCGCTCCTGTCCGGAGATTGTATGGAACGCGCGGCGAGAACCGAACGCGCGGTCGGATGCGGCGGTGATACGGGCGAAAGGCGGGTGCCGGAGGTCTCTGCGAAGTGCGAGAGGCAATCAGCGCTTGGCGAGCAGATCTTGAATCGCGATCCAGAACCGCTTTTGCTCGTCGGACTTCTCGGGATCTTGCAGGCCGAGCGAGCCGGCGCGGATTCGGGCGGCTTCGTCGCCGAGCAGATCGACGGTGCGGAATTGGACGTACCAGAGGCTGCCGGCGCGGATGCCGTCGAGGTCGTACACGAAGAGAGGTTTCGCGGTGGCGTCTTTCAACTGCTCGGCGAAGGCTTTGCTGGCTTGGGCGAGGGACTCCGGCGAGACGGGGATCGCGGCGAATGCCAGCCCGCGCTTCTCGACGGTCTCTTTGGCCGCGGTGAGGTCGGCATCCGGGGCGTGCAGATAGAGCACGGTCTTGTAGCCCTGCGACTTCAGAGCGTCGAGACCTTCGAGCGATGGCTTGCGACCGCCCGCCACCTTATCTTGGCCGGGCACGGGCGCGAACGCATCGACCCCGACGGGCGCCGGGAGTACGCCCTTCGATTCGGACGAAACTCTCGGCAGCGTTTCGGCGATGGTCGCGGGGATGATCGGTTCCCCGAAGATGCCCGGTGCCGGCTCCGCCTTCGACGGCGCCGGGCGCAGGGGATCGAGCAGCAGGGGATCGGGGAGCAAAAGCGTGCGATTGGGAGCCGAACCCGGCGGAATGGTGAGGACGGGATCGCTCGGCACGGTAGCCGGCGGCAGATCGAGGGGTGCTTTCTCGGTGACTCGAGCGGGCGGTGCCAAAATCGGATCGACTTCCACGAAGTTGCTCCGACTCGGCGTCACCGGCAGCGGAGTCGCCGGGATCGTCTCGCCTCGCGGCGGGATGACGCCGGGCGGGATCGCCCGATCCGCGTCAATGCCGGGGTCGCGCCGTCGACCATCGCGGCGGTCGTCGATTCTCTCATGCAACCGGTCGCCGAGGCGGTGATCGTCGCACCCGTGCCGGCAGTGGTGTCGGCAACCCGCGGTGAGGGTGGCCAAGAGGATCAGCGGCAGGATGCGGAACACGGCGAGTCCCCGAAAATGTAACCTTTACAATCCTCACTCTAGCCTGCGGCTCACATTTTCTCCCGCAAATCGTGACGATCCGACGAAAACACCGGACGCTCGGGCATCGGGTGTGACGATTGCGCAGGGCGTGCGGCCGCTTTCACGCAGCTTGAACAGATTGGAGTGGGAAAACGAGCACATCCGGTTCGTCCGGGTGCGTGAGGTTCGCCGTCTGGATCGACTCGGCGATCCGTGCGATTTCCCGCCGCAGCCGCCGCGCATCACTCTCGGTGCGGAAGCGCAGTTGCGCTTCGAGTTCGGCTTCGAGCTGCGCCTCGGCGAGCCGCCGCTCGGCCGCGAGGCGATCCAGTTCCTCGGCCGTCCGCTTCGCGGTCTCTTCCGCATGGCATTCGAGGAAATGCTCGGTCTCGCGCTGCAGCCGGCGGACGCGGTCATCCAGTTCGAGCCGCCCCGCCGAGAGGTTGCGCTCCAGCGTCGCGAGCCGCTTTTCTTCGCGGTGGAGGTGCGCCGTCCAGCGGCGTTCGAGGACGCGGCCGCGTCGCGTGGAGGGCGATCCGGGGCGCTGCCCCGCCGATGCGAGTTCGATTGCGGCGACCGCGCGGATCCGCTCGGAATACTCGTCGCGCGCCCGACCCAGTTGCACGATCTCGGCGGCGTACTCGGTGCGGGCGACCGCGACGCGGTCGAGTTCGGCCCGGAAGAAGTCCAGTTCGCGACGGCGGAGTTCCGTCCACGCGTTCGCGGTTGCCGCGAGCGACGCTTCCCGACGCTCGGCCGCTTCGATCCTCGCGGCGAGGCTCGCGTCGAGCTTCTCGGCGTCCGATTGCACGCTCGCTTCTTTGGCCAAGAGCGCGAGTTGCCAATTTTCGAGTTTGAAGCGGAGTTCGACGAGGGCGTGATCTTCTCTGCGTTGCCGGCGCTCGGCCGCGAGGAGGTCGCGCTCGCGGCCGGCGAGCGATTGCTCTTCGGCGCGGATGCTCAAAGCGATGGCGTGGAGTTCGTCGGCCGTCTGCGACTCGGCGGTCTGCCAGAGGTCGCGGGCGGCGGCGAGGGCCGCGACTTGCTCGGCGAGGACGGCCCGCTGATCGGCGAGTTCGTCGGCTTGCCGAGCGAGTTCGGCGCGCGCTTGGGCGAGGCCGCGCTTCTCGCGCGTCAGTTCCACGAGGAGGGAATCGACCTGCTGCGCTTCCCCGCGGATGCCGGAATGCGGCGCGAGAGGCACGGCGAGCTGCGCATTCGTCACGTCACCGGCAGCCTGCCGCTTCTCCCGATCCGTTTCGAGCTTGGCAATCGCCTGGCGCAGGTGCGTGGCCCGCGCTTCGAGTCCGGCGATCTCGGCGATGAGCTGGGGCTGTCGCGACTCGAGGGATTGCCGGTTCGTCTCGAAGATCGCGTGCTGCTCCTGGAACAACTTCGCGCGGAGGTCGAAAGCATCCCGCTGGCGGGCGAGCCACTCCTCGGTCTGCTGGCGATCCGCGATGGCCCGGCGCTGGCCCTCGGCGAGCAATTCCCACGCGGCTTTCAGCCGTTCGCGATCCGCCTCGGCGCGCTCCCCGCGCGCGTCGAGTTCCGCTCGGGTGCGGGTGGAGAATTCGCGGAAGCGCTCCTCGGCGGCTTGGCCCTCCGCGCGGGCGAGTCCGCACGATGTCCGCTCGTTCGCCCAGCGCACCCGGATCCGGTCGAGGCACTTTTCGTAAAGCGCCCGGACTCGCTTCTTTTCCGCCGCGACGGCGCGCTCTCCCGCGAGCACATCGCTTTCGGCTTTCTCGACGCGCTTCATCCGCCGGGCGAGGTCGGCGAGAGCGGTCGCGCGCTCCACTCGGAACTCCTCGCGGGCTTGTCGGAGTTGCTCCAGCAACTCCATCGACGAATGGGTTTCGGCGGTTCTGTTACTCGATAGCATTTCAACGGCCCCCATTCGCGACTTTTCCCCGGCGGCCTTATGTCAGAGCGCGAGTTTTCCGCAAGTGGAAATGGGCAATTCGCACCCGCGACCGGCTGCCCCGCGCCGCCCTCCGGCGGTGTGGCGCAGAAAATCAGGGCAGACCGATCGGCGCCAGGAGCTGCGTCGATGGCGAAATATGGGTCGAGCGATAACGGACGCGGTTGGGCCACGCCCGCGCTGCGAAATCGAGCGAACCGGTAACTGCGAGGTCGTCCCGCAGGAGTAGAAGCCGCACTCTTACAGCCTACATCGGAGTTCCACTCGCAGACCGGCTCCCGTGGTCAGATCGCCTCCCACTTCCCCTTGCCCGAAGCCGCCTCACTTGCGTAAACTCCCGTCCTTTGCGGGTTCGCCGGGGGCAATGTGTACTTCAATTCGCCGGTCTTTCTCTACCTGTTCTTGCCGGCGGTGCTGCTCGTTTATCACGGGGTGCCCGCCGTCGTCCGGCTGCGCGGTGGCCGCCAGTCGCTGTTCGCGAACCTCTTCCTCTTCTGCGCGAGCCTCTTCTTCTACGCGTGGGGCGAATACGTTTACGTCTTCGTTCTGTACGCCTCGTTCGTCGTCAATTACCTTCTGGCCCGCGCGGCCGAACTGCTGACGGCGCGGAACTTCTCCGCAACTCCGGTGGCCGCACTGGCCGTGACGTTGAATCTCGCGCTGCTCATCTGGTTCAAGTACGTCGGCTTCTTCATCGCGTCCCTTGTGGGGGAAGGCTTCGCCACGGCCGCCGATGCGATCCCCCCGCCGCCGGATCACCTGCCGATCGGGATTTCGTTCTTCACGTTCCAGGCCATCAGCTACGTGTTCGACGTCTGCCGGAGGGAAGTGCCCGCCGAGCGGAACGTCCTGAACTTCGGCCTGTACGTCTTCCTCTTCCCGCACTTGATCGCCGGGCCGATCGTGCGCTACCGCGACATCGCCGACCAACTCGCGATCCGCCCCGTCGGGCTGGAGCGCTTCGCGGAGGGCGTGCGCCGGCTCGGCATCGGTTTGGCGAAGAAACTCCTCCTCGCCGATACGTTCGCGGAAGCGGCCGAGGCCGCATTCGGCAAGCACGACCTGCCGGTGTCGGCCGCGGAGTTGACGATGGCCGCGGCGTGGCTCGGCGTGCTCTTCTACGGGCTGCAAATCTACTTCGACTTCAGCGGCTACTCGGACATGGCCATCGGTCTCGGCAAAATGTTCGGCTTCGACTTCCTCGAAAACTTCCGCTACCCGTACATCGCTCAGTCCGTCACCGAATTCTGGCGGCGCTGGCACATCAGCCTCAGCGGCTGGTTCCGCGACTACGTCTACGTCCCGTTGGGCGGCAACCGCGTCGGCGCGGCGAAGACCTACCGGAACCTGCTGATCGTCTTCGTGCTGTGCGGCCTCTGGCACGGGGCGAACTGGACGTTCCTATTTTGGGGCCTGTTCCACGGGGCGTTCCTCGTGCTCGAACGCCTCGGCTGGGGGGCCGCCACCGCCCGGCTCCCGCAACCGCTCCGGCACGGCTACACGCTCGTCGCCGTCGGCTGCGGCTGGGTCTTCTTCCGGGCCAACGATCTCGGGCACGCCGGGGAATACTTCGGGTCGCTCGTGAGGTTCGACGGCGGCACCGTGACGGCGGGCGACATCTGGAATCCGAAGTTGGCCATCGCTCTCCCGGCGGGTTTGCTGGCGTGCCTGCCCGTGCTGCCGTGGTTGAAGCGGGTCGCCGCCGCGCTCGGAGAATCGACGGGGAATTTGCTCGGCTTCCTCGGGACGATCGGGATCGCGGCGTGCTACTTGGGGG
>Ga0136611_10002640_pt1 | contig 12495 bp, 11 predicted proteins | sample AntDrymUQ2232306_2_FD_106645 | JGI IMG/M metagenome (GOLD analysis project Ga0136611, IMG submission 106645) | Polar desert sand microbial communities from Dry Valleys, Antarctica - metaG UQ223 (23.06) | ecosystem: Environmental > Terrestrial > Soil > Desert | place: Antarctica: Dry Valley... | reverse complement strand
GCGCTCGGTGATGTCGGCCTGCGCGCCGACCATGCGCGTGGGCTGGCCTTGCGTATCGCGCACCGCCAAGCCGCGATTGGCGACAAAACGATATGTCTCGTCGCTGTGGCGAATGCGATGCTCGCTTTGAAATTGCGGCGAATCGTTATTCAAATGCGCTTCGAGTTCGAGCCGCACGCGCTCGCGCTCTTCGGGATGAACGCGCTCGAGCCAGTCATCGCGCTCGTTTAAAACCGCTTCGTCGCCCAGTCCGAGCATCGCCTTCCAGCGGCGGCTGAAATAAATCTCGTCGCGTTCGAGCGACCAATCCCACAGGCCGTCGTTGGCGGCGGCGGCGGCCAGAGCATAGCGCTCGCGGTTTTCGCGCGCTTCGGTCACGTCGTTCATCAGGCCTACGAAGTTGATGAGTTCATGGTCGGCGTCGAACACCGGAGTGATCGTCATCGCGTTCCAAAACGGCGTTCCGTCCTTGCGATAATTGAGGACTTCGCCGCTCCACACGCGCTGCTCGCGAATCGCCTGCGCCGTATCGCGCACCGTCGCCGAATCGGTTCTGTCGCCCTGCAAAAAGTTCGGGTTGCGTCCCAGCATTTCCGCCGGGTCATAGCCGGCGATGGCGCACGCCGCCGGATTGCAAAACGTGATGCGCGGATTGCTGACGTTGGCGTCGGTAATCAGCACGCCGGTTTGCAAATTCTTGATCGCCGCCGCCAGGCGATTGTTTTCCATTCCGGCGAGGCGCAGTCCTTCGCAAACGCGATTGCGCTCGATGGCGTAGCGAATCGCGCGATCGAGCATGGCCGCGTCGGTTTCGCCCTTGATGAGATAATCGGCGGCGCCGCGCCGCATCGCCTGCACATCGACTTCCCTGTCGCCCTGTCCTGTCAGCAAAATCACCGGCGGCGAGCATTTGCCGCCCTGCGCGTGTTGCAACAATTCGAGACCGCTGTGCGCGCCAAGTCGAACGTCGATGAGATAAACGTCGTGTTCGCGGCGATCCAGAACGTGTGCCGCCGCCTGAAACTCGTTGATCCAGTCGAGCGCGAAAGCCTGGCCCGATTCGGCGCGCGATATTTCATCGAGCAAGGCGCGCGTCAGCAGAAAATCGTCTTCATCGTCTTCGACCAGCAAAACCCGCAAAGGGCCGCTCATGACCGCGCCTTCGCGTCGTCTTCGGCGGGCGGCAGTTCGACGATTTCGAACCAGTAACGTCCCGGGGATTTCATCACCTCGACCAACCCATCGAAAGTCACCGGCTTGGAAATATAAGAATTGACGCCCAGATCGTAGGAGCGGAACACGTCGATTTCGCCTTTCGAAGTCGTCAAAATGATGACGGGAATGCTGCGCAAAGCGGGGTCGGCCTTGATTTCCTTCAATACCTCGCGCCCATCTTTTTTGGGCATGTTGAGATCGAGCAAAATCAGGCCGGGACGCGGCACGTAGGCGCCCTGATATCGACCGCGCGCGTAAAGATAATCAAGCAGCTCTTCGCCGTCTTCGACAAAGCGCAGATCGTTGGCGAGCCGGCTTTCACTCAGCGCGTCGCTTGCCAGCATCCTGTCGTCGGAATCATCGTCGGCTACCAAAATCGTGATTGCGCTGCCGTGCGTTTTCATAATTTCCCCTATTTTTTGCGATGAATAGCTGTGATCTCCGGCAAAAGTACGCCTTAATAACGGCGTACTTTTTCGAGGCGTACATTTAAAGCATTTTTCAATGGAGTTGTCTGGTGGCGGAATTGTAGGGGCTTGGCGTGCCAAGCCTTCAATCATGCTGGCACGTCGGGCTTGGCACGCCAAGCCCCTACAAGAGCGGACAACTCACCTGAAAAATGCTTTAAGCACCGCCACGAAAGTTGCGCCAGTGCTGGTTGTGCGCGCCCGAAAGCAAATCGGAATCGCACACGCGGTCGAGCGGCGTAAGGATAACAGCAGGCACGTAAGCGGGATGGCAATTGCGAAAATGCGTCTGGCAACGGCGGTCGTCATGACTCGAAACCGTCGCCGTCGAAGTTGAAACCGTAACACTTCCCAGATGGTCGCTGGGATTGCGGCAAATCGCCTGCGGCGCACCGTCGCGGTCGCGCCCGAGTTCCGCCGCCGCCGCGATTCCCGCGATTCCGCTCTGCGTTTGCCACAATTCCTGTGCGCGCGTTAATCGCCGCACGCTGGCCGGATGCGGCGCGAGGCAAAACTCCTGCATTTCGGGCAACAGAAAATGATTGGTGCGAACTTCCATCGCGCCGCTTTGCGAATCGAACCGGCGATGCGCCAAACGCTTTGAAGTCGCTTCGATAATCAAAGCGCGCGCGGCATCGGCCAGAATCCAGATGCTTCCCATCTCGAAACCTCCGCCGCCAACCCAGCCGCGCGACTGCCATTCTTCCAGCGCCGGAACGATTTCATCCAACGAGGCGCAGCGTTCGCACAACAGGCGCAGAACGTGCGAATCGCCCAGCGCGCAATCGACATATTCTTCGGGCAAAACCGCCGAGCCGGTGTTGTTGGCGCCCGCCCAGAAGTTTTCGCTGTGCGCGTGCGCAGTTCCCAGGTTGCCGATTTCGCCGCCGCCGACAAAGCGAAAATGACCTTCAATGCGTTTAATGTAAAGCGATTGCACTTCGTCGCGCTCGTCGCGGTTTTTATGGAGCAAGGTTTCGCCCGAAATCGAAGCATCGCCCAGCGCGAAAAACGCGGTGCAATCGCCGCCGCCCATTCCCGGCTCGACGCCTTGCGCTTCGTAAATATCGACCAAATCTTCGCTTAAAATCTCGCCGCCGAGCGGCGGCGCAACGTAATCTTTACCCCAAAAATGCGGCGGCAAATGGTTCAGGGCCAGCAACTGCCACGGTTCAATTCCGGCGGCATTTGCGACTCCGTTCGCTTCCTCGATCCAATGCGGCGCGGCGTTTTCCAGAACCGACGCGAACCGTTCGGCGCGCTCGCGCAAAACCGATTCGTTTTGCAATTGGTGCGCGCGCCGCAAAGTGCGTTCGACGCGCTCGCATAAGGCCGCGCGCTGCCATTCGCCCTGAATGCGTCCGACTTCATCAGCGCGCCCATCGAGAAAAACCGCTTGTCCCACGATTTCATTATGTCTTCAAATGCTGCGTGATAGCAAACAGAAAAGTACGCCTGAATAAAGGCGTACTTTTGGTTTCGCACAAAGCGGATTAAACGAACGCGCTCGTCGCAGAGGAGCGGCGTACTTTTCTTGTTTTGCATCGTGTCATTTTACTTTCGGAATGCTCGTGATATGAAAAAACGCGAGCGAGCGACCTCGCCGCGCCGCCGCATTTAACACGTCGGGCAACGCTTCTTCGCCGAGTTGTTTCAGTGCGGCTTTGGCGGCGGCGGCGATTTCCGCAGTGCGCAAGCCTTTGGGCTGCGCCGTCATCGGATAGTCGATCTTCAATCCGTCGGGATCGGGCCTGGCCGGTTCCCAGCGCCAAAAGAAAAGCGGCGCGGCAAAAATCGTAGAAATTGCGCGCTGCGCGAAGCGGTTGTATTTCTTTTCATTCGATTTCCCGACGCCCAATGCATGTAGATCCATTATAGATCAGCAAACAGAAAAGTACGCCCATATTCGGGCGTACTTTTCCGTTTTGCGGTTCGCCGCGCGGGGCGGCTTCTGGTATAAATAAGTCACCCCAAATCCGTACGAATGAGCAAAGGCAAGCGCGCGGCGCGTTGCTGTTTGCGCTTTCAATTTTCAGAAAGGAACTTCGATGACACCCGTGAACCAGTTGAACTGGCTGCCGCCCATCGCCGTTTTGATCGCGATTGCGTTTGCGATTTACCTTGTGCGCGACGTTTTGCGGCGCGACACAGGCACGCCCGAAATGCAGCACGTCAGCGGCATTATTTATCAGGGCGCGATCGCGTTTATCAAACGCCAATATACGACCATCGCGTTGATGGCGGTTGTCACTTCGGTTGTCATCGGCGTTCTGGTGGCGCAGTTCGCCGGTGCCATCGAAGTCAAGAATATCTCGCCGGCGCAGTTCGGGTTGGAAACCTCGATTGCGTTTTTGATCGGCGCGGCGCTCTCGTCGGTTTCGGGCATTATCGCGATGTGGACGGCGGTAAAATCCAATGTGCGCGTGGCGGCAGCGGCGAGCGGCGGCGTCGATAAAGCTCTCGTCGTCGCGCTGCGCGGCGGCGCGGTTTCGGGGTTTCTGGTCGTCGCGCTTTCGCTGCTGGGCGTTTGGGGCTTGTTTTCGGTTTATCGCTCGATTCACAACGACATTGAAGCCGCACCGTTTTTAATTATCGGCCTGGGTTTCGGCGCCAGCTTCGTCGCGCTTTTCGCCCAGCTGGGCGGCGGCATTTTTACCAAAGCCGCCGATGTCGGCGCCGATTTGGTCGGCAAAATCGAGCAGCACATTCCCGAAGACGACCCGCGAAATCCCGCTGTCATCGCCGATCTTGTGGGCGATAACGTCGGCGATTGCGCCGGTCGCGGCGCCGATTTGTTTGAAAGTACAGTGGCCGAAAACATCGGCGCGATGATTTTGGGCGTTGCGCTCTATTCCGCTACGAAAAACGAAGCCTGGATTTTGTTCCCGCTTGTCCTCAGCTCTTTCGGCATCGTCGCCAGCCTTGTCGGCGTTCTCGTGACCAAGATGAAAAACGCGCAGGAAGACCCGATGAACGCGCTCAATCGCGGATTCTATACATCGGCTGCACTTTCGCTGCTTTTTCTTGCGCTCACAACTTATTTGATGCTCGGCGAAACCTGGAAATACTTCTTCGCTGCCGGCATCGTCGGCCTGATCAACGCCGTCGCGTTTTTGCTGATCACGCAATATTACACCGAAGGCATTTATCGCCCCGTCAAATCCATCATGGAAGCCAGCCGCACCGGCGCCGCAACCAATATCATCGTCGGCCTTTCGGTCGGCTTTGAAACCACGGCTTTGCCGGTCATCGCCATTTCGGTTGCGCTGGCGTCGTCGTTTGGCCTTGGCGCAATGGCCGCAGATATTCTTCAAGTTTCGACTGCCGTCGCGGGACTTTTCGGCACCGCCGTCGCGACAATGGGAATGCTGATGCCCGCCGCCTACATTCTGGCGATGGACACATTCGGCCCGATTGCCGATAACGCTGGCGGCATCGTTGAAATGTCGAATGCGCCCGACGATGTGCGCGCCGGAACCGACGCGCTCGATGCCGCCGGCAACACCACAAAAGCACTGACAAAAGGCTACGCCATTGGCACGGCGGCGCTTGCGGCATTCCTGCTTTTCTCGGCCTACCTCGATAAGGTCGCACATATCATCGCCAACAAAATGCAGGCGCAGGGCGCAACGCAGGACGCGATTGATGCCGCCGTCGCAAAATCGCGCGTCGTCGATTTGGGACAAGTGCCGGTTTTCATCGGCGCTTTGATGGGCGCGATGCTGGTGTTTCTGTTCGCCAGTCTGGCGATTCGCGCCGTGGGCCGCGCCGCCGAAGGCATGATTAACGAAGTGCGCCGCCAGTTTCGCGAAGACCCCGGCATTTTGGCTGGCACCAGCCTGCCCGATTATGGCCGCGCAGTCGATATTTCCACGCGCGCCGCGTTGCGCCAGATGATTTTGCCCGGCGTTCTCGCCCTCGGAATGCCGATTGCGGTCGGCGTGATTTTAGGTCCGACAGCAGCAGCCGCGATGCTGATGGTCGGCACGATGGCGGGCATTTTGGTTGCGCTGCTGATGAACAACGGTGGCGGCGCGTGGGACAACGCCAAAAAATTCATCGAGATGGGCAAACTGTGCGATGAAAACGGCGTGCCGTTCCGCAAAGGCTCCGCGCCCCACGACGCCGCCGTCGTCGGCGACACCGTCGGCGACCCGTTCAAAGACACCGCAGGCCCGTCGCTCCACGTTCTCATCAAATTGCTGGCGACACTCACACTCGTCATGGCGCCTCTTTTCATTCGCTGAATTAAGTGACGCAAAGAAAAAAGTACGCCTGAATATGGGCGTACTCTGGACTTACGCAAGAAGCATCGAAATGTAGGGGCGCAGCACGCTGCGCCTTGCTGCAACAGGGCGCAGCGTGCTGCGCCCCTACAAAAATACCCGCTTTGCATAAGTCCAGAGTACTTTTTAATCGCCCGCCGCGATGCCGCTCAGTCCATCGCGCGGCGCTTCGTCGGCGGGAGAATTGAGCGGCGCGGCGAAACCAAGTTCGGTCACGGCGCGCGCTTCGGCCTCGATTGGGTCGAGCGCGATAAGAAGCTCGCGCATCGCAAAGCCGACGCTTCCCAGCACGAAAAGCAAACCGAGTGAGAAAACCACTGCCGCGACATTTGAAGCAACGGGAAACATCTGGCCCAGACTCAACAGCAACGCCGACGAAACCAGACAGAATATTGCCGACAACAAACACACCAGCGTGCGCTGAATGAGATACGCGTGATTAGTGACGCGCTCGCTTTGAGCATCCAGCAGTGCCAGGACGCGGCGATGGCGCCCGACAGCTTCGGGCGACATGCCCGATTCGAGATGTTCCTGCTCGTGCAACCGCTCGCGCCCGAACGCGCGCAGCCGCGCCACAATCGTCGTCAGGCGGTTATAAAACGTGACGCACAAAAGGCCGCACGGCGCGATCATTACAACCGGCACAACCGCCGCCGCGATGATTTTCAAAGGATCACTCATATTGTAAAAATAAAAAGTACGCCCATATTCAGGCGTACTTTTTCGTTTGTCCAACAAACTTACGTCGCCAGAAAGCCGCCGTCGATGGGCAAAAGCGCGCCGTGAATCATGTCGGCGTTGTCGCTTAACAAATAGGCGACGGCGTGCGCCACATCGCGCGGCAGGGCGAATCGGCCCAGCGGAATTTTCGCCAGCATCGGCGCGCTTTTGGCCGGGTCGCCCCACGCCATTTCGCCCATCGGCGTTAATGTCACCGTCGGGTTGACGGCGTTGACGCGAATCTGATGCGGCCCCAGTTCCAGAGCCATCACGCGCGTCAATTGATCCAGTGCGCCTTTGCTAGCGCAATACGCCGCGTGATCGGCCAGAGCGACTTGCGAAGCTTGGCTCGAAACATTGACAATCGCGCCGCCCTGCCCGCGCGAAATCATTCCTGCCGCGATGACTTGCGAGATCAAAAGCGGCGCGCGCACGTTGATCGCCATCGTCGAATCGAAAGCGTCGGGCGAAGTTTCCAGTAGCGTTTGCGGAACCGAAATGCCGGCGTTGTTGACCAGCAAATCAATCGCGCCCGCATCACGCGCGGCATTTTGCGCGGCGGAGGCATCCGACAAATCGGCGACGAGAATTTGGCAATTGATTTCTTCGCGCAGCGTTTCCAGATCGCCTTCGGTTCGCGAAACCGCCGTTACTTGCGCGCCGCATTTCGCCAGCAAAATCGCGATTTCGCGCCCGATGCCTTTGCCCGCGCCCGTCACCAAAGCGCGCTTGCCTTCAAAGTTGATGTTCATAATTAGAATTGCGAACCCTGAGCGTAAGCGACGGGCTCGAGTTCGCATAATTCCAGCCCGTCGCTTACGCTTCGGGTTCGTTAAAACGGCTAATTCAAAACAATTTGCGCCTTGACCGAACTGGCCGGCATTTGCGTCGCGAAATCGAACGCTTTCACCGAATCGGCAAAGTCGAACGAATCGGTGAGCAGCGGCTTCACGTCGATTTGTCCGCTGCCCAGGAGCGCAATTGCGCGCGGATAAACGTGCGCGTAGCGAAAAACGTGTTCGATTCGCGCTTCCTTGACTTGTGCTGCGACAACGTCATACGTAATCGGCTTGCCCGGCATTCCGACCATCACAATTGTTCCGCCGGGACGCACCAATTCAAATACACCTTCAGCCGCGGGGCTGCCGCTGCATTCGAAAACCACATCCGCGCCCCAATTTTCGGTCAAACGATTGACGGCGGCAGCCAAATTTTCTTCGCGCGCGTTAAGCGGCACAATCGGGCCAAGCGTCGCGGCGAGTTCCAGTTTGGGCGTTTGTACATCGGCCAGAAGGATCTGCGAACAGCCGGCGGCAAGGACGGCCAGAGCCGTCACCATTCCAATCGGGCCGGCGCCGATGACGACGCCGACATCGCCCGGCCTGACTTGCGCTTTGGTCGCCGCGTGCATTCCAACAGCCAGAGGCTCGACCATCGCGCCTTCGCCGAAGCTCACGTTATCGGGCAACTTGAAAGTAAATCCAGCCGGATGCACAACGCTCGGGCGCAGCACGCCATGAACCGGCGGAGTTGCCCAAAAGCGCACCGCCGGATCCAAATTGTACATTCCCAGTCGCGTCGCGCGACTATTCGGGTCGGGAATTCCCGGCTCCATGCATACGCGGTCGCCGGCTTTCAAATTCGTCACAGCCGCGCCGATTTCGCTGATCGTACCGGCGGCTTCGTGTCCCAAAACCATCGGCGCCTCGACAACGAACGGCCCGATGCGCCCATGCTGATAATAATGCACGTCCGAGCCGCAAATGCCGACCGTGTGAATTTTGATGCGGACATCGTGCGCGCCCAATGGCTCATCGACTTCCAGATCGCGCAGATTTAGGCGGTCTTTTTCTTCTAAAACAAGTGCTTGCATTTTTTACCTCAACCGAAAAGTACACCGCAATTCGGGCGTACTTTTGAATTACGCCAATGCGTGAAAACGTAGGCGCGCAGCGTGCTGCGTCTTTCTAGAGTAAAGGCGCAGCATGCTGCGCCCCTACGAAAATGTCCTCTTCGTCAGTCCAACCTACCTTCATTCGACGCCGTTAACGACATTGAGTAGTTTCTCGCCGCGAACCGCGCGCGCCACGGCTTCAGCTGTCGATTCGCGCAGCACGCGAACCGAACGCGCGCTCACCGACGCGACGTGAGGCGTCACAATCACGTTGCCAAGCCCGAGCAGCGGATGCTTTTCGGGCGGCGGCTCCTCGTCCAAAACATCAAGTGCAGCCGCGCCGATTTGTCCGCTTTTCACAGTCTGCGCCAGCGCCTCTGAATCGACTAGATCGCCGCGCGAGACATTGACCAGAATCGCGCCGCGTGGCATTTTCGCCAGGCTTTGCGCGTTGACCATCTTGCGCGTTTGGTCAGTCGACGGGCAATGCAGCGTCACGATGTCGCAGCCGAAAATCTCGTCCAGACTGGCCGCGCGCGCGCCACTTTTTTCGATGTCGGCAAGAGGCGCGACCGGATCGAAAACCAGAATTTCGCCGCCAAAAGCCAGCAATCGCTGCACGACCTGGCGACCAATGCGGCCAAAACCCGCGACGCCGACTTTGCATTGATCCAGTGATTTCATCGACGGCGCGGGAACTGACGCTTTCCAGTTTCCGGCATGAACATTCGCATTGTCGGAAACCAGGCAGCGCGTCGCGCACAGCATCAGCGCCAGCGTGTGATCGGCGACTTCATTGATGCAATAATCGGGCACATTGCAAACCGCAATGCCTTTGGCGCGCGCCGCCGCGATGTCCACGTTATCGACGCCAATTCCATAGCGCGCAATCACGCGCACTTTTTGCATCGCGCCAATCACGTCGGCGTTGATCGGCGCGTATTGCGAAATTACGCCGTCGCAATCGTGCGTCAGCTTCATCGTTTCCTGGGGCGTACGGCACTGCGCGTCGACAACTTCACAGCCCAACGGTTCGAGGATCGCTTTTTCAAAGTCCAGCGAATCGAAGGAGTAATCGGTCACGGCGATTTTCATAATTTTCCTTTAAACAAATCGCAGGCGGCCAAACCTTTCGGGCACATGAAAGCCCGGCGCGTTCGTCACTTGCCACGACAGGTAACTTTGCGGCGCGCCCGCGCAGCGAAACAAATTGGCACGCCATTCTTCGCCTTTTCGCGGCATACGGCCAATCGAACGCCAGGGAATCCGCATGACGATAATTGTGTTTTTGTCGTCCGATCGCGCCGCCGTCGTCATGCCGGAAATCCAGTTCCAGTCAGGCTGATACGGCTCGTTTTCGCTGTCGCGGTGCAGCATCAAATCGAGCCATTCACCGTTGGGCGCGGCTTCAAATTCGTAATAGCGGCGAGTCAACAAATCTTGCGGCGCGATGAAAATTTCGACAACATCGCGATTGAACAAATCCAGTGTTTTGCAACTCAAATCCGGTTTCTCGGTTGCGACAACAGGCTCGTCCTGGCGGCAATCGAAGCGCACGAGCAGCGCCGAATTTGTCCACAGCAAACGCGCATCGCAACGACGCGAAGGCGGTGCGAGTTCGCCCGAACACAAGTGATCTAAAATCGCGACGGGCGCATTCTGCCACGCGAGGTTATCCCAATCTCGCAGTTGCAAATCTCCGCTGTGCGGCACTTGAAGAAGATCGTTCATAGATCAAGAGTACGTTGGACTTATGCAAAATCGCGTAAAAGGGCGCATTGCCATGCGCCCCTACGTTCGTCCACATTTGTAGGCGCGCATGGCAATGCGCCCGTTGCGTAAGTCCAGAGTACGCCTTTATTCAGGCGTACTTTCAGGCTGCACGCGCGCCGATAAGTTGAACCAGAATATCGTCTTGCGGATGCGGGTGGCCGAGATGCTGGGCAAACGCTTCGGCGTAAGCAACACCGATTTGCGCCCCGCGCCGCGCGCTCCATGTTTTCATCGATTCGATGTAGTTGTCCATTCCGTGCTGTTTTTGCAGCCACGCGCGCTGCGAATCGTGGCACATCAGCGACTGCGCTTTGGTTTCCATTTGAGCCGAAATATCGACAACGCAAGTCACGCGCGAAGACTGCCCGAAAATATCGTGGCCTTCGACCGCGTCGCTGTAATAAAGATAAGGCACGCCGTTGATCGGCGGCGCGTCATCGGGCGTCTCGTAATTCGGGCAGCCGGCGTTGAAGCACGCATCACGCACCAGTTGCGAAGTGATTTCGTGATCGAACATATAGTCTTGCGGCGGCGTGGTGAAAACCAGAAACGGATCGACCGTGCGAATCGCGCCGGCGACCTGTTGGCGCGACGGATTATCGAAACAAATCGATAAATCTTCAAATTCGAGGCAGCGATAACTCGCGGCGCCCAGTACATCCGAGGCGGCGCGCGCTTCTTCCCTGCGAATCGCGGAAATTTCTTCTCGACTGTGAATCGCCGAGCCTTTGTCGCCCGCCGTCATCGTAATCACATGGATTTCGCAGCCGCTTTCGCGCAGCTTCAACAACGTGCCTGCGCACTGAATTTCAATGTCGTCCGGGTGCGGCATGATCGCCAGAACTCGTTTGTTTTCCATAATGGTGGTTAAGAGTCAGGGGCCAGAGGCGAGAAAAGTACGCCTGACTTCCGGCGTACTTTTTCAGTGCATCTGTGTTTCGGTCGTGCCGATTCCGCCGCGATAGAAATTGAATTGAACGTTCGGGTGATCGGCCAAAAGCGACATTGGAACGCTCGAATCGGCGAGGCTCTTGGAAATCATCAGGCTCGTCAATCGCATTCCAAACGGATTGTCGTGCGTGCCGGCGTGCCAGATCGAAACTTTTTCCGCCTGCCACGTTTGCTTTGGGCCAACCGTCAGCGCATAACCTGGAACAAGCGAAAGATTGCCGCCGCCCGATGTGCGCGCGTTTTGGATGATCGTCAGCGGATGCAATTCGACGACGCGCGTGCCGAGCTTGCGATATTCTTCGGGCGAGGGCGGCGCATCTTCACATTGCGGCGTGCGGCGCGGCGGGTCGTTGAACGCCCAATGTTTGACTTCGCCCTGCCCGCCTTGCATCACGGCGCAACGCACGCCGTCATACGAGTTTTCGTAAACGCTGACGTCGGCAGCGGGAAAGTGCAAATTCTCATTCGGCATCGCAAATTCGCGGCGAATGCGATTGAAGCACAGTTCTTTGTCGGCGCGCGCGAAAGAAAGCGGATGCTCTTCGGGCACCTCGCGGCCATCCAGAAACCATTCGTCCATGCCCCAGAAATGCGCGTTTTTCAAATTGATTTCCAGGTCGTTGACCAATCGCGCGACAAGCGGCAATTGCTCGGTCGGACCAATCGGGCCGCAGATTCCAACCGGATTATCCGCCGTACTCCGTCGCCACGCAGTTATATATTCCAGCGCCTCGGCGAGATAAAATTCTTCGAGCGTGTCGTAAAACACAACACGAAAACCCGGACGGCCAAGCAGTTCCAAATCGCGCGCCGAGAGTTTCGCGGCGTCCTCTAAAATTTCTTTGTCCAGTGTTGTGTAATCCCACCAATCGGGCGCGATCGTGCTTTGCGGACGTGGCATAAATTCTCCAGAAGTACGCCTGAATAGAGGCGTACTTTTGATTTTCGACAAAAAGAATGAGAATTGTAGGGGCAAGGCGTGCCTTGCCTTGCGCGTGCCTTGCCCAGGCTTGGCGCGCCAAGCCCCTACACTTCCGTGCTATCTGCGTAAGTCCAGCGTACTTTTATTTCTTTGCGGCGCTTTTGCGCGCCGGTTTTTTCACTGTCGCAGCTTCAGCCGAAACGGGCATCGCGCCGCCGGCACGCACGATGGCAATGTCAACTTCCAGCAAATCGGCTGCTTCGGTTT